>CXWK01003002.1_pt1 | contig 16186 bp, 8 predicted proteins | sample 590851 | NCBI WGS metagenome assembly CXWK01 (sample SAMEA3498364, study PRJEB10139) | wastewater metagenome | biome: wastewater treatment plant; material: activated sludge | place: Denmark | collected 2014-08-01 | reverse complement strand
CCCCCCGCCTTGCTGCATGCCACCGCTTTCGGCGATCTGTTTCCGGGCCATGTAGCCGAAGACGATTGCGAGCACCGATCCAATCCAATAGATCCAAAGGATGCCGAGGACGAGGGATGCGATCGCCAAACCGTTGGTCCCGGCGTTCGGTGGCGCCTGGTAGTAGGGGACTTGTCCGTACGGCGGGTACTGCCCCTGAAATGGCGGCGGGCCGTTCGGTCCCGGGTACCCGGGGTACGGCTGTGGAGTGTTTGGGGCGGAGCCGAATGGCTCGTCTGACGGCGGCCACTGAGCCCGGTCGGACGGCTGATCGGGACTGTGTGGGGGTTGATCGGTCACGTTGGAGACCTCCGATGACACGAAAAGTTTGCGGGTTTCGTGCACGAACCTATCGGATCGGTTCAGATCACCGTGGCATTCCGCCAGCCACACACGATGATGTCAACCCCGCAATTGGGCGTAGCCGTACACCTCGTACTTGCTGGCCTTGGTGGGGCGCGCGTCGACCGCGTCCCGGAAATCGGGGTGTAGCCGTGCGGCATCTCGCCCACCGAAGCCCAGAACTTCTCCGACACGACTCGTCCAAGTTGCGGGCCGGATTTCCTCCGCAAGTGAACCGGGCGCTTGGCGGAGAGGACGAGCCCGGCGTTAGCCGGAGATGAAGTCGTAGACCTCGCGCCAGATCCGCGGGTTGAGGGGCATGGTGACGTGGTTGTTGCCGAAGATGTTTGAGATTGTCGAGCAGGGCTGTTGGTGGTTGATCGCGCCGTCGAGGGTGGCAGACGTCACCGGCTTGATCACACCGTCGCAGCGGGACCACCAGGTGGCGTAGCGCGTGTCGCCCGGGGTGCGGTCCATAGCGTCGAGCTTCTGGACGAGTGTCGAGTTGGGCAGGTTGTTCAGGCATTCCCGCCCGATCGGAAGTTGTCCGCAGAAGGGGATCTCGCCACCGCTGAGCGTGGAGGCGACGGCAGCGAATGCGTCCACGCGGGCTGCGCCGTCAAGAAGCGAGACATACCCGCGGGCGACGAGCCCGCCTTTGGAGTGCGTGACCAAGTCAACCTTGGATGCTCCGGTCTGGGTGAGCGCACCCTCGACGAAGGACTTGAGTCGGGGCATGACGTCGTAGATCGACTCGTCGGCCCCGTATGTAAAAACGAAGATCCGGTCCGCGGGGACGCCTTCAGCTTTGAGCCACGGGATCATCCCCGCGCTGAACAGCAGTTCTTGTCCGCCGATCGACCCGCCGAAACCGTGGACGAAGACGATCGGGTCGGGCTGTGGGGACTCGTTCAAAGCGCCCGCGGGCGAGGCGGCTGTGACGGTCCAGAGTGTGGAACACAGAACAAGCGCCGCCACAGTTCGGCTGAACCAGGAACCCGCGCGATGTCTGAAGGAGGAAAAATGAGCTGTCATTGGGGCAGCCTAACCCTCGTGCGGTCTCCATCAAGCAGACCGAGGGCGGCCTCAACGAGGCGGTCGATCCCCCCTGAAAGCGCTACCAGGCGGCCAAGAGGTCGGTGGTTTGCCGTGTCACTCTGGCAGCCAAATCTGTCGAAAGGTTCACGCCTGACGGCAGTGACACAACTCGGTCCGAGATGTACGCCGACACCGGGCAGTCTGATGCGGCAGCGAACAACTGGGATTGTGATGGGAACTGCGCTGCTGCCCCCACCCCGTTCTGATTCAGCGACGCGATCAGCCGGTCTCTGTCTGAGCGCGACCATCCGTCGGGGCAGAGGAACGGCGCGTGGATCCGGGTACTCACACCGTGTTCGGCCTGTGGAACAAAACCGAACTGTGTCAAGGCTTCTCCGTAGGCGTCGTACGTCGCGCGCAGGCGAGCGATGTTGTCGTCCAGAGTCGGCCACATGCGCACGAGATAAGCGGCGTTCAGTTCTGGCAGAGCGACCTGCTTGGCCAGCAGTTCTGGCCGGTTAGCGAGTTCGTCTAAAAGCTCGCGGTCCGCCACGAGAGCCCCGCCCATCCCCGCCCCATGGACCGGTTTGGTAAAGCTGAAACTGCAGACCACGATGTCGGCCTGGTGGGCGCAACTAGCGGCTCCTCGCCGCGCGCCGATGCTTTCGCAGGCGTCGAGGATGAATGGAACGTTGTGCTGCCGGGCGAGGGCACTAAACGATGTCCAGTCGGCCGGAGTTCCATAGTTGTCCACAGCGATGAACGCAGAGGGGGCATGCTCGATGATCAGCCGTTCGGTTGATTCGACCGACATGTTGAAATCGTCTGCGTTGACGTCGGCGAAGATCGGCACGGCACCAAGGGAGATGACTGCGGCGCCGACGGCGTGGAACGCGAGGTCAGGTACGACGACTCGGTCCGCCGCTTTCACCCCAACCAACTGCAACGCCCTCACCAGAGCATCCGTCCCAGAGCGCACCATGGCAACACCCTGCGACGGCTGGGTTTGGAAGAGTTCGCTGACGAGAGCCGCGGCGACATCGCGATGTCCGCCGGCTACTCGGTAGGTGCCGCGCCGATTGATGTCGGCGACCTCGGCGGTGAATCCCGCTGCGGATCGCTCGCCTAGCTGGGCTGGCGTCACCAGTCCTACGGAACCTGCATGCGGGACTGGGGTATCGGTTGAGTGTCGTAACCACCTGCCGAGATCGGCCAGCCCACGTTCAAGATCCCATTGGTAGTCAAAACCCGTCTCGGTAAGCGCCGCAGTCGAGCACCGATAACTTCGACGATCGGCAAAGGTTCCAAAGCTTGGTGCCGGGACACCGAGCAGGTCGCAGAGGATCTCGGCCGCGTCGCCCATGGTGAGGTTCCCCTCTGGGTGGACGACGTTGAAGGTCGCCGTCGGGAGGTCTTCGGGCAGCTCCACAGAATGTGTGATTGCGCGAGCGATGTCGTTCGCGTGGACGAACGGCCGGACGGCGTGACCGTCGCTGTGCAGCGCCACCTTCCCATCGGCCAGGGCGGAGGCCGCGAACTTGTTGAGTGCAAGGTTGAATCGAGGTGATGGCGTCCAGCCGAAGCTCGATCCGAACCGGAGGCAGATAACCGAGAAGTCCGGTCCCGCTAACGCTCGTACAAGTGCCTCCGCTGCCAGTTTCGTCTTGGCGTAATGGGACTGCGGGTTGGGGTCGGTCAGTTCGTCGCAGACTCCGTCCGCCCGCCCGTACACAGCGCAGGTGGACGCGAGAATGAAGCGTCGGACCCCCGCCTGCTTGGACTTGGCCGCCAACGTGCCGCATTCGCCGACGTTTACACGGGTTGCTAGTCGCGGGTCGGCGTCGGCCTGCGCGTCGTCTGTCACCCCAGCAAGGTGGATGACCGTGTCATAGCCGATCAGGTCGTCAGCTGAAAGCATCCCGAAAGGTCGCTGCCGGTGGACGGGCAACACTTCGGAGCGGTCGACGCCTACTACCTCGTAGCCCTTGCCGATCAGCATTGGTGCGAGGGCTGACCCCAAATAGCCCATATGGCCGGTCACGAGAAGGTTCACAGGGGACATGTTTGTACCTCGGGGACGGCTCGGCGACCGCTTCATTCGGAGTTGTCGACGGCCGCACGCGGAGTTGACCGGGCATCCCGGGTGGTAGCAGACAGGCCACGAATAGAATATTGCAATGGGTCCCCGAATGAAGGCTGACAATTGCGTGCTGTACGTCACCAGCCCCGGTGGCGTCCTTCACGACGTTTTGGCGGTGGCGGACGCATGGCAGAGGCCCGAACGCTGGGTCGCAGTCGATGCACCACACACCCGCGAAGCGCTAGCTGCCCGAGAGGTCCGCTGGTCCGCGGACCTGGAACCGGATCAGCGCCCCGCTGTGTTGGCCGAGTTTCTTCGCGCCGTCGTCGATCTCACGGTTCGGCGCCCCCGATGGCTCGTGTCCGCCGGAACCGGACTGGCCGTCCCGTGGTTCCTCGCTGCCCGCATGCTGGGAGTTCCAACCGTTTGGATCGAGACGCTGAACATGCGCGGGGAGACCGGCACTGCGGCGAAAATCTGCGGTCGGCTGGCGAGACACGTATTGGTTCAACACACTTCAATGCTCAGAGCGGGTTCGCGTACCATCCTGGTTGGCGAGCTCTACTGATGTTTCTGCCGCCCCCCACCCCAACCCCTGCCGTTCAGCTTGAGCGTGGCTCCGTCGAGACGACCCAAGCGTCTCGTCGGGGACCCCAAACGGCGCCTCTGTACGATCGGCGCTGGCCAGACCGCTCCTCTTGGGCGATCGAGTATGAGGCCCCAACGAACCAGCGAAAAAGAATATTCGTCACTGTTGGAATGGGGCGTTGGCCATTCGACCGCCTGCTCGGCGCCGTCGAAAGTCTTGCCCTCAACCACGACGTGTTCGCCCAGAGCGGCACATCGAAACTGCCGCTGACGTTCCCGCATAAGGCGTTCATCGACGCTCAAGAGTTCGATCGGTATCTCGCCGAGGCAGACATCGTGATCACCCACGCAGGCAACACGGTGCGGCGGGCGCAGCGACTGGGCATTGTTCCCATCGTGGTGGCACGCGAACACGCTCGCTCCGAAATGGGAAACGACCATCAGGAACGGTTCGTGAGGGCCGACGCCGGGCTCAGCCCGATGGTTGTCGTATCGGGGGACCACCTTGACCTCGACGAGGCCCTCCGGCGGTACGACGCATTGCTGCCGACATTGGGGTCGATGCTGCCGATACTTCCGCCCAGCGAGCCGGTCGCGATCCGCACTCAGCTCGAAGCGTTCGATATCGACATCCACGGTGCGAACCCGCTCCGCAAGCACCATGACCGCCGCCTCGGCTGGGCATACGCACAACTGGCAAGCCTGACCGGTGCCCATCTCGATGTCGGCTGTGGGGACGGGCAACTGGTTCGAGCGCTGGCGCAGCGCGCAGGACGGACCGCAGTCGGCGTCGACCAAGCCGATAGGTCGACAGCGTGGTCGGACCTGTCTCGGGTCACCAGCTCGACTCGGACGACGGGGCGGCACGAATCCCCGTCGTCGCCAGGCCCAGCGACGATCGTCCGCATCGGTGCGCGTAGTCCGCTGCCGTTCGCCGACGACAGCTTTGCTTCGGTATCCATGCTCGACGTGCTGGAACACGTTTGGGATGAACGTGCGGTTCTGTCCGAAGCCCGGCGGGTGCTTCAGCCCAGCGGGCTGCTCGTCTTGACCGTTCCTCGACGACATGTTCTGTCATTCATGGACCCGGACAATTTCAAGTACCGATTCCCCCGGACGCATGGAGCGATCTACCGGTTGCGTTTCGGCCGGGACCGATATGAGGAGCGGTTTGGCGATCGAGCTGACGGCATGTTCGGGGAAGACGCGGTCGAGCGTGGTTGGCATTCGCACTACACCGAACACCAACTCGAGTCGCTGGTGATGCGCTGCGGTTTTCAACCGGTCTCGTGGGCCAGGGCCAACCTGTTGTGGCGCTTTGCCGACATTCCACGTCTGTTTCTTCCCGAGCCCCTCAAAGGCCTCACCTACCCGGCGTTGCGTACCGACGGCCGCATATTTAGACAGGCAAACCTCTTCTTGACAGCGAGAGCGGCGTGAGTGTCCCCGTCGAGCTGACGCGTCGAACACGTCCTCTCAAGCTCGCGCCTGCACCTAGTCCGACTCGGCGAGACCGCTGGAAGAACAAGGCGCGTTTGGCCCGCTTTTTGGCGCTTTCCAAGGTCAAGCAACATGCCGTACCGTCGCTGCATGTGCGGCCGATCGTCGCCGAACTGTTCTTGACCGACAACTGCAACCTGACCTGTGTCAGTTGCGCCTGCTGGCGGACCACCACTCGGGGGGAGCTGACGACAGCGGAGTGGGTCGATGTCGTCGACCAACTTGCTGGCCTTGGTTTTGTGAAACTCAATTTCACCGGGGGAGAGGCGCTGACTCGGAGAGATGCGGCACGCGTCATTTCGGCCGCTGCCAGGCGCGGGATCTTTGACTTACACCTCAACACCAATGGAGTCCTGCTCGACGAAGATCGCCTCAACGAAGTCGTCGCAGCGGGGATCCGAAGTTTCAACCTGTCGCTCGACGGCTCGTCGGCTGCGGTGCACGACGCGGTCAGGGGACGATCGGGCGCTTTTAATCTCACCGTCGACGCGGTATCGAGAATTGTCGCTCGGCGGGAGCGCGACAACCTCGATGTGCAGGTCAACTTCACCGTGCTGGCCGACAACGTCGACGATCTGGTGTCCATAGCGCAGCTGACGCAGCGGCTCGGAGTCCGCCTGTACCTCAACCTGGGGACCGACACGACCTTCCTGTTCCGGCACGCAGACGTGTCCGGACGTATCGCCGTCGACGAGGGTCGGCTTCGAGACGGACTCGCCTGGTTGACAACTGCGTCACTCGCAGCGCCGGGGCTCTTGCCGCCACCCTCCGCACTGAGCTACATCCCGAGCCATTTTGGTTTTGAGAAAGCGCCGCCTACGCCATGTGTCGAGTCGCAGCTCAAGCTAATGGTCCATTCGACCGGGGGAGTCGGTGGCTGTTGGGGACATGACCCGACATTCAACGTTCGAGATCGGTCGATCGCTTCGATCATCGATTCCGACCACTACCGCGAGGAACATGTTCGCTTCTTTCGGAAGGACTGTGTTCGCTGCGGCAGCAACTATGCCCTCAACGAGCGGACCAGGGTTGCAGCGCAGGTCGGTGATGTCGGTCGTAGGGCCGCGTGGAGCCTCCAGCAAGCCGTCGACCGGACCTCGCGGCGCGGGACGTCGGACAATTGGGCAGAGCGATGAGCTTCAGGGAAAGCAGCCGGGTCACGCCGAACGAGCGCACGGTCAGCGCGGCGGAGTTCTATACGCGCCAGGCCGCTTCATATCGCGAGTCGTTTGAAGCTCCGCACCGAAAGGCCTACGACCTGTTGGCGTGGCGGGCGGTGAGTCGATCGCTGCCGCACGACTCGTTGGTCGTCGACATCGGATGCGGTGTCGGGCGCTGGGTCGAGATGCTGCTGGACGACGGTCACCGTGTCATCGGGATCGAACCAAGTCCTGGCATGGCCGCCACCGCGGCGCTTCTGGAACGGGACAACGTGTTTTCGTTGCAGCCCGTCGGCGTCGATGATGCCGACGTGCCGCCCGGTTCGGTTGACTCCGTCGTCGCCATGGGAAGCCTGCAATACACAAATGACCCGGCCGCGTCGATTGCCAAGGCAGCGCGCTGGCTCAAACCCGGCGGGTCGATGTGGGTCTTGGTCGACGGTCTTTACGGTCTGGTCGCTGAGCTGCTGCGAAATGGCGACTTTGGGCAGGCCGCCGAACGAGCTCGAACTCGGAGGGCTCGGTTCGTTTCCGAAGGGCTTGGAGTCGAACACCATCTGCTCGATAGCTGGGCGCTGCGGCGAGCTTTTGAGGCCGCCGGGATGGTCGACGTAGAGGCCCGGGGTCTGTTGATCTCGTGGAACGCCAAAGAGCGGCAGGTCGCACAGCGCGAGTTGGTCGACGACTGGCAGTCACAGATAGCCCTGGAAGAGACGTTGTCGGGGGTTCCCGATCTAGCCGACTTCGGCAAGCAACTCCTGGCGTTCGGAAGGCTGCCTGCTTCCGATCTTTAGTGGCGAGTGGTCTAATCGATTGGCTGATCTCCACGCGCCGCCGCTGGGTCAAATGGCCTGAGCTTTGTCGACGGGGTCCATCGACGCCGGGCCGCGCCGCGTACTTGGTGGGGGGTGGAACGAGCCAGGCCGGGCGCCTACGGATTTTGCTCCGCTGTCGCCCGGCCTGGTCTTACCGCCGCAGATTTCGTTTATTGGTTATGGGGTTGCCGCGCTCCGGTGGGGGTTACCTGTTGGGTTTGGTTTTGGAGCGTTTGAGTGAGATGACTCCGGCGATGAGGAGTGTTCCGGCTGCTGCGAGGAGCCATGCGATGGATGTGCCTGTGTAGGCGACGGCGCGGTTGGTTCCTTGGGTTGGTGGTGCGGCGATTTGTGGGTTGGTGATTGCTACTCGTGGTTGGGTGAGTTGGCCGCTTGGTGTGGTGGTTGGGTTGTGTTTGCCGGGTTTCGTGGTGCTGGTGCTGGTGCTGCTTGCGGAGTCGACGTCTGAGTCGTTTTTGTTGGTGAAGACAGCTTTTTTGGTGGTTGTTTGGTTGGTGGTGAGTGACGCGGTTTTTTTGTCGAGGTTGGTTTGGTCTGCGGTGATGTTGGTGAGGGTCCAGCCTTGGTGGGTGGCTTCGGTGATGTCGCATTTGGCGCCGGCGGGGATTGCGATGTTGGGGATCAGGCTGCCGGTGCCGCTGGTGGTGGTGACTTGAACGGTCTGTTCCACAACGATCTTGTCGTTGTTGAGGCAGATGATGTTGAAGTCAAAGGTGCCGTTGCCGCCTTCGGTTTTCTTTTCGATTTCGATTTGGGTGCCGGCGGCTTTGTTGGTGAACGCCACTTTGGAGGTTTCACCGGCTTTGATTTGGCTGGTGGCTGATCGTTCGGTGAGGTTGATGGTGTCGCCGGTGATGGCGGTGACGGCCCATCCGTCTTGGGTTGTTTCGGTGATGGTGCACGTCGCGCCGGCGGGTATCAGACCGATCGGGTCTGAAACGGTTGGGGTGCCTGCGGTGGTGGCGTTCACGGTGACCGTTTTGGTGAACACGGTCTCGTTAGCGGCGTTGACGCATTTGACGTCGAAGTCAAAGCTGCCGGTGCCGTCTTGAACGGTTTTGCTGATGGTGAGTTGCCCCGCAGCGTTGGTTGCTTTGATGGTTTCGAGGTCGACTTGATCGGCGTCTTTCTCGTCGGCGATGACGATGCCGTCAGACAAGCCGATCGTGTTATCGGTGTTGGTGGTTCCGTCGGTGTCGGTGTAGGTGACCGAGTAGCCGTCGGGTGGATCTTCTACGGCTTTACACGTTGCGCCTATAGGTAGCCCTTTGATGTGGGCTGTTTGTCCTGGGACCAGCTCGAAGGTGTTGAGCGCTGTCCCGATGACTGTTTCGGTGTCGGGGAGGTCAGCAGCGTCAAGGATCTGGTTAGCAGCGACGTCGACGGCGATGGTTTTAGTTGCGTCGTCAGGGTCGGGAATGGTGCATGTGACCGTGAACGGGAACGCGACGTCTGAGACGTCTACGCCGTCTGGCACATCGACAATCTTGGTGATCTCGATTTCGGTTTCTTCATAGAACCCGAAGTCAAGGGTGTGGTCGTTATCGCCAGGACCACCAATCGTCACCGTCGTCTCCGCGAACCCGCCAATAGGAAGGTTCAACGTGTTGCCGACAACTCCGTCTGAGTCGCGCAGGTCGGTGTCGTCTTCGGTGCGGTGGTCACCACCATCAGTGTTGTTATTCGTGCCGTGACCGGTATGAGGCGTCGTCACCGTGAACCCAAACAACGGGCCACCCGCCTCGTAATCAGCCGGGTTATCAAGACGAATGGTGTAGTCGGCGCCGAACTGGAGGCCGCCAATGACTTCACCCCACATATCGGTGTTATCACCGACCGTCGCGCCAGACGCCTGATAGTTCGGGGCAGTGTTCGACAAAAACAGGTACTGACCATTCACGTCAGTCACCGCGGTACCAACCAGCGCACCCCGATCGTCATACAAATGAACCGTCACACCAGCAATCGGCGACTCGTTCGGGTCCTGAACCCCATCACGATCAGCGTCATACCAAACGTAATTACCAATCTCCACAGGAGCAGGCGCACACAACGCCTCAATATCATTAATACCCCCAGCCTTACCGGGGTATGAACTGTTGGCTTGACTGTTCGGTGAGGTGTACATCTCTAGGGCTCGGACGATCGACCCGTCCTGGTTTGACAACACCCGCACCCCACCGGACTCAACCTCGTTGAGCGGGTCATAGGCGCTGACGAAGAGTTCGGCCGAGCCCGGAACAATCTCCAATCCGCCCAAGGTCACTTCTTCATGGCCGACGCAGGGGTTGGATGTCCCGCAGTAGAAGTCTCCGACGTAGAACTCCCGTCCTCCCGGGCCTTGGGGTTGGGTTTGGGTCGGAACTGTGGTTCCGCCGCTCCTGCTGCCACATGCCCCATTGCTTTCCAGTGTCCAGGTGGTAGCTCCTGGGCTCGAGAGGCATGCACGGAGGACGTCGCCTGCCGGGTGAGCGGACCACAGGTTTCCGGTCTGGCCGGGGATGTCGGTGGCGGTTCCATGCTGGTCGCCGAACCGGTCCCGGAACCCCAAAACAAGGTCCCCGTTGTCATCAAACTCGATATCGGACAGCATCGGTTGAGGCATGCTGGCTTGGTTGACCGTATTGGTTTGCGACGGACTCCAGGTGTCCTTCCACGGTCCCCAATCGGCAGTGTTGCCCGTGAAGAAGATCAGTCGTCCACACGGATCAGCGCCGCTCGTCGCGCCGAAACGGACGGCGCAACCGCGGTTGTAGTTCATCTGACCGGGAGGAATGTTGAAAACCTCTGTAGTTGCCCCCGTCGACGGGTCATACACAAAGACATGCGCCGACAAATCGGCGGCGGTCGCCCCCTCCGCAGAACACACGCCGCCGAAATAGACAAGGCCATCATGAACCTCGACCGCGAACGGCCGCCACGGGCCAACCCCGCCAGTGCCGCCACATGGAGAAATGGCTGAGACTTCTGAGGTAGCGCCTGTTGCTACGTTGACGCTCCACAGGGATTGTGTACCTAGGTTGGTGGCGTAGATGGTCCGACCATCATCGGTGATGTCGATGTCGCCAAGGCCGGTCTTGCCTGCCGCGGCAAAGATGGAGAACGGCTCGACCCCGTAGTCCGCTCTGTTCGGACCGACACATCCAAAGTCTCGGCGCCACTGATCCCAGTCGGTGCTGCCGGGCGCCTGACCACCTTGATTGGTGTAACAGGAGCGATCGATTGAGCCTGTATTTGGAATGACTGCGAATGCCGCGACGTTGCCTGCGGCGTCGCGCCGGTAAATGGTGCCGGCTGCGTCTTCGCTATTGCGGTCACCTGTGGTGCCCACTCCCATCGGAGTGTGGCGCCGGACGTATGCACTTACGTATTCGCTGCCTGTGATCGGGTCCCAGGCAAGACCCCACACGGATCCCACCTCGTCGTCGCGCACAATGACCGCTGTTTCACCAGCGTTGGGCGAATTGCCAGTGAGGTAGTAGTTGTACTCGGCGAGGGCGGCGTCAGCGGCGGGGCCCGACCACCAGATGGAACAGGTGGTCGCCATTGTGACGTCGTTCAGACCGGTGGAGTCTTGCTGGCCGCAGTAGTCATCTGGGTTGTTGACGCCGATTTCGATGTTGCACGCTGTGTCGGCAGAGTCGTCGGGTCGAATGAATGTGACGGTGGTCGGGGTGGTTGAACCGAATGCCCCGGCCGCGAGCCAGTCGGGAATGTTGGACAGCTCCACCCGAACCCCTTCGCCATCGAACCCGGTGAGTGTGAGGGACCACGTCCCATCGGGTGCAACGGAGGTGCTTTCGAAGTTTCCGGAGCTGTCGTACGCGGTGACGATCATGGGTGAGTCTGTGGGAACACCAATGCGGACGCCATCTTCGCCAGGCTCTAACTGGCCCGTTGCTGAACCGACAAGGTCGCGGCTGCCGTTTGCGCCGTAGTCGCGGAAAATGGTGCCGGCGACATCGGCCCCGTTGGCGCATTGGCCAGCCGTCTGGGCGCCTGCTGTCTGCGTCGAAAAGGGTATGACGATGATTGACGCAAGGAAGGCCAAGACTGCGAGGATCTGGCAGGTTGCAGCCCGCCCGCTTTGTTGAAGCTGGAGCGATTCAAGGACGTAGTTGCGCCGAGTGGAAGAACTTCCGCGGGGGCTTTTCATAGTCGACTACCTAACTCGCGTGCCGTTATGTGCTCCGCTGCGTCGGAGATGTCGGAAACCTAGACGCTGTGGGTGGTAAAAGGTCCAACCTTTACTGACGACTAACACTGTTTGGCGACGAGCGAAATCTGGTGCTACCGGGGCGGCCTTGTCCGCGGCTGATCGCGGCAGTCTGACTCTGTGTTTTGGCTCGGGCGTCTTCCGAACCGATCCCGTGGGGAACAAAAGGGCCGGGTCCCAGCAGGAAGCTGCGAGGCATCCCGTTGGACCCGACCCTTTTACCGCCGCAACTCTGTGCTGTGAGGGTTGGACGTGGAGTACACCGACACTCAACAGCGAAGTCGTTGGCTGTCAGCTGAGCCGTTCATCTATCGCTCGTTTAGGCCGACGCCGAAGCGTTACCTGTTGGGTTTGGTTTTGGAGCGTTTGAGTGAGATGACTCCGGCGATGAGGAGTGTTCCGGCTGCTGCGAGGAGCCATGCGATGGATGTGCCTGTGTAGGCGACGGCGCGGTTGGTTCCTTGGGTTGGTGGTGCGGCGATTTGTGGGTTGGTGATTGCTACTCGTGGTTGGGTGAGTTGGCCGCTTGGTGTGGTGGTTGGGTTGTGTTTGCCGGGTTTGGTTGTGCTGGTCGGCCGTGTCGTGCTGGTGCTGGTGCTGGTGCTGCTTGCGGAGTCGACGTCTGAGTCGTTTTTGTTGGTGAAGACAGCTTTTTTGGTGGTTGTTTGGTTGGTGGTGAGTGACGCGGTTTTTTTGTCGAGGTTGGTTTGGTCTGCGGTGATGTTGGTGAGGGTCCAGCCTTGGTGGGTGGCTTCGGTGATGTCGCATTTGGCGCCGGCGGGGATTGCGATGTTGGGGATCAGGCTGCCGGTGCCGCTGGTGGTGGTGACTTGAACGGTCTGTTCCACAACGATCTTGTCGTTGTTGAGGCAGATGATGTTGAAGTCAAAGGTGCCGTTGCCGCCTTCGGTTTTCTTTTCGATTTCGATTTGGGTGCCGGCGGCTTTGTTGGTGAACGCCACTTTGGAGGTTTCACCGGCTTTGATTTGGCTGGTGGCTGATCGTTCGGTGAGGTTGATGGTGTCGCCGGTGATGGCGGTGACGGCCCATCCGTCTTGGGTTGTTTCGGTGATGGTGCACGTTGCTCCGGCGGGGATCAGACCGATCGGGTCTGAAACGGTTGGGGTGCTTGCGGTGGTGGCGTTGACGGTGACCGTTTTGGTGAACACGGTCTCGTTAGCGGTGTTGACGCATTTGACGTCGAAGTCAAAGCTGCCGGTGCCGTCTTGAACGGTTTTGCTGATGGTGAGTTGCCCCGCAGCGTTGGTGGCTTTGATGGTTTCGAGGTCGACTTGATCGGCGTCTTTCTCGTCGGCGATGACGATGCCGTCTGTGAGGCCGATTGTGTTGTCGGTGTTGGTGGTTCCGTCGGTGTCGGTGTAGGTGACCGAGTAGCCGTCGGGTGGGTCTTCTACGGCTTTACATGTGGCGCCTATAGGTAGCCCTTTGATGTGGGCTGTTTGTCCGGGGACAAGTTCGAAGGTGTTGAGCGCTGTCCCGATGACTGTTTCGGTGTCGGGGAGGTCAGCCGCGTCAAGGATGTTTGCTGCAGGGACGTCGACGGCGATGGTCTTAGTTGCGTCGTCAGGGTCGGGAATCGTGCATGAAACCGTGAACGGGAACGCGACGTCTGAGACGTCTACGCCGTCGGGCACATCGACAGTCTTGGTGATCTCAATTTCGGTTTCTTCATAGAACCCGAAGTCAAGGGTGTGGTCGTTATCGCCAGGACCACCAATCGTCACCGTCGTCTCCGCGAACCCGCCAATAGGAAGGTTCAACGTGTTTCCGACAACTCCGTCTGAGTCGCGCAGGTCGGTGTCGTCTTCGGTGCGGTGGTCACCACCATCAGTGTTGTTATTCGTCCCATGACCGGTATGAGGCGTCGTCACCGTGAACCCAAACAACGGACCACCCGCCTCGTAATCAGCCGGGTTATCAAGACGAATGGTGTAGTCGGCGCCGAACTGGAGGCCGCCAATAACTTCACCCCACATATCGGTGTTATCACCCGCCGTCGCGCCAGACGCCTGATAGTTCGGGGCAGTGTTCGACAAAAACAGGTACTGACCATTCACGTCAGTCACCGCGGTACCAACCAGCGCACCCCGATCGTCATACAAATGAACCGTCACACCAGCAATCGGCGACTCGTTCGGATCCTGAACCCCATCACGATCAGCGTCATACCAAACGTAATTACCAATCTCCACAGGAGCAGGCGCACACAACGCCTCAATATCATTAATACCCCCAGCCTTGCCCACATTTGTCGGGGTAAGTCCGCCGACGTACATCTGGAGAGCCCGGTTGACCGTGCCGTTCTGGTTCGACAGCACCCGCACCCCACCAGCTTCAACGCTTGTCAATGGGTCGTACACGCTGACAAAGACTTCGCCCGAGCCCGGAACCAGCTCAAGGCCCCCCAAGGAAATCTCTTCATGGCCAGAGCACCCTGGTCCCAAAAGTATGTTCGGAGGCTGGCAAAACGCGTCGCCACCGTAGAACTCGTTGCCCCCCGGGCCTTGAGGCCGACTTTGCGTTGGGGTCGAGACTCCACCTGTGAGGCCTCCGCAGGCGCCGTTTGACTCGAGAGTCCAGCCGGTGCCAGCGGGATCAAGGCAAGCCCGAAGAGTGTCGCCGGAAGCCTGTGCATACCTCGGCGTCGTCGTGCCAGGGATAAAGGTCATCGCCGCATGCTGATCGCCGAACCGGTCGCGAAACCCGAGGACTAGATCTCCATTGTCGTCAAACTCGATATCGGACAGCATCGGTTGCGGTTTGGACACGAAGTCAGGGTTGATTGAGTACGTTTGGTTGACCGGCTGCCAAGTGTCACTCCAGGGTTGCCAGTCCGCGGAGTTGCTCAAGGTGCTCCCGCATCCCCCGGGCCCAATAGCGAGGACTCCCACGATGGTGCATCCCCGGTTGTAGTTCATCTGACCAGGAGGAATGTTAAAAACCTCAGCTGTCGTGCCCGCCGACGGGTCGTACACAAAGACATGTGCAGACAAATCGGCAGCGGTCGCCCCCTCCGCAGAACACACCCCGCCCAAATAGACCAGCCCATCATGAACCTCGACGGCGAACGGCCGCCACGGCCCTACGCCGCTCGTGCCCCCACACGGGTCAGGCGCTGCAACCTGTGCTGCCGCCCCTGTGGCAACGTCCACGCTCCACAGGGAACTGGTGTCCATGTTCACCGCGTAAAGGGTCGCGCCGTCATCTGTGATGTCGATGTCGCCGATGCCCGACTTGCCTACCGCCGCGAAGATCTCAAAGGGGTCACTTCCACAGCCCTCGTCGGTAACCCAATCGATGAAATACGGATCGTTCGTCGCAGTGCCGAACGTCTGCGAATAACAAGTTCGATCGATGGTGCTGGTGTTTGGGATCACGGCAAATGGCGCGATGTTGCCTGCCGCATCGCGTGTGTAGATCGTTCCGCTGTCATCAGCGTTACCTGGGACTCCGTCGAGACCAGCGCCAAGCGGACTGTGTCGGCGAACGTACGAACTGACATATTCGGTTCTGGTTACCGGGTCCCAGGCAAGGCCCCAGACAGAGCCGACGCCGTCCGGTTCTTTGATGACGCCAGTCTCGTTCGCGTTTGAACCAGCTGACCATTGATTGTCGTATTCGACGAGGGCTGAATCTTCGGCATCAGATGACCACCAGATCGAGCAAGTGGTCCCCATCGTGAGGTCAGCAAGCCCTTCAGCATCTTGTTGACCGCAATAGTCGTCTGGGCTGTTTACACCGATTTCAATGTCGCAGCCCATGGCCAAAGGATCGCCTGGTCGGACGAACGTCACTGAGGTGGGTGTGGTCGCGCCAAATGCTCCCGCGGCAAGCCAGTCGGGAATGTTGGACAACTCAATCCGAACCCCCTCGCCGTCGTAACCGGCGGGGTAGTTGAGAGACCACGTGCCGTCGGGGGCGACCGCGGTGGTGGAGAAGTTGCCCGAACTGTCATAGGCGCTGACGATCATCGGCGTGTCGGTTGCAATGCCGACGCGAACTCCGTCCTCGCCCGGCTCGAGCGTTGGCGTCGTGTCTCGGAAGCCGTTGGCTCCGTAGTCGCGAAAGATCGTCCCTGACAGATCTGCACCGCCGGCGCATTGCCCTGCAACCTGGGCGCCTGCAGGCTTTAAGGGGCTCGTCACTCCAACCAGGGTCGCTGCCAGAATTGCGGCGAGCGCAGACAGAATGGCAATCGGCCGCATTGGGCTTCGAGTGGAGGAAAGGGACTGTGGGTTTGACGTGCGAGTCGGAGTTGAGAAATGGCGAGGTTGCATCGGGGGCCGCCTGAATGAGTTTGTGAGGTGATGACGTGCTGCCCAAATCATCGGGCAGGTAGTGAGCGGACCATACGGCGGAAGTACAA
>CXWK01001035.1_pt3 | contig 16190 bp, 15 predicted proteins | sample 590851 | NCBI WGS metagenome assembly CXWK01 (sample SAMEA3498364, study PRJEB10139) | wastewater metagenome | biome: wastewater treatment plant; material: activated sludge | place: Denmark | collected 2014-08-01 | reverse complement strand
GCAGGCCGCGGACGAGGGCCACGAGCGACTCATCCACGTGGTCGCCGCGCCAGAAGTCGCGCCGGAAGGCGTCCAGGTCGTCGCCCAAGGCCAGTTGTTCGCCGGCCCAGGCCCACAGCGCCTCTTCGCCGATCTCCCCCCGCTGGGCGCGCCAGCCCATTTCACTGTTGAGCACCAGCGCCTCCGCGCCGCCCGGCGGCAGACCGAGCCGCGCCTCCCACTGTTGCCGCCCGCTGTGGTCGAAGGTGCGCACCAGAACGCCGCCCACATCGAAGAGGACGGCGCGAATCGGGCTACTCATCGAGCAGCACCACCGGCTCCTGGTAGTAGCGCAGCCGGCTGCGGGCCAGCTTGCCGCCCAGGAAGTCGTTGAACCAGGCCCGCTTCTCGGCCAGCGGCTCGGCGCGCTTCAGCCGTTCCAGGTCGGCGTTGAGGCGCAGGATGCGGCCGGGGATGACGAAGCGCGTCAGGCCCGCCGGCAGGAAGTCGCCCTGGGCGGCGGCGTCGAAGACGTCGGCCGGCGCGAACTGTGGGAAGACGGCCACGGCCACCAGCCGCGGGAACTGGGCCAGTAGCCGGTCGATGTCGGTCAGCAGCGTGCGCTCCACGCTGCCCCAGGCGTTGTAGGTATCGACAATGGCGTTCATGACCGCCACGCGCGACGCCCCCGGCGCGACCTCGGCCAGCGTCAGTTGCCCGTCGCGGGCCAGGAAGTAGCACAGCGCCGCCGGCTGTTCCAGCGCCTGGCGCGACTCTTCGGCGGTGATGGGGCGCAAGGTCAGCCCGGCGATGGGGCGCAGCTGGGCCTCCAGCTCGGCGAAGGGCGGGATGTCGGGCGAGTCGCCCTCGGCGGCGATGGCGTGGTACCAGGTGTGCAACTCGAAGCCGGCCTGGCCCTGATCGACGACCTGCACGATGGCGTGGGGGTAGCCGAGGCGTTGCAGGGCGCTGTAGCGGGTGGCCCCGTCGAGGATGACGTAGCGCCCCTTCCAGTAGGTCGTCACCGGCGGGTTGACCAGGCGGCCGTCGTCCTCCAGCCGCTCCATGAGCCGGTTGACGCGCTTGTGGTCGATGTGCTCGTGGGGCGTGACGAGTTCCACGGGGACGATCTCCAGGTTGAGCGTTTCGCTGGTGCGCCGGGTGTGCAGCGCAGCCACCACCTGGCGGGCCACGTGCAGGGCCACGTCGCGTTGCTGGTCATCGAGGACGGCCGAGACGTGGGGCGCGACGAGGACGCGCGGGTGGCGGCGCACGGCGGCGCTGCCGGGCGTCGGCCGGGCCACGACTGCCGGCAAGGTTGACAGGGCTGCGCCGGCAATGGCCGCTTTGTTGAGCGCCTGCAGCAGCGCAGCCTCATCTACCAGGTCGGTGTGGCCCATGTTGACCAGCATCGCCGAGCGCTTCATCAGGGCCAACTCCTCCGCGCCGATGATCGCTTCGGTCTCTTCGCGGAAGGGCACGTGGAGGCTGATGAAGTCCGATTGGCGCAGCAGGTCGATCAGGTCGGTGGACTCCGCGCCGGGGACGAGGGCCAACTCCGGCGTCAGGCGCGGTTGGTTGGTCAGGATGCGCATGTCGAAGGCCGCGGCGCGCTGGGCGACAAGGCGGCCGACGAGACCGAAGCCGATCAGCCCCAGCGTCTTGCCCGACAGGCGGCCGTCGGCCAGGTTGTCGGCCAGGGCCAGCAGGCGGGCCACGGTGTGCTCGGCGATGGTGACGGCGCGGCTGTCGGGGGCGTAACAGACCTCGATGCCCAGGGCGCGGGCGGCGCTGACATCGATGTTGTTCAGGTGGCTGTCCAGCGTGCCGATGGCCTTCAGATTGTAGCCGTACTTGACGACGTGGCCGCTGACGCGTTGTTGCGGGCCGACGATGAGAGCCTGATAGTCGGCGATGCGGCCGAGGAGCGTCTCTTCGTCGAAGTCGGGCAAGGTGTCCACCTGGCCGACGGTCGCTAATGCCGCCAGCGCCTCACCGGCCAGGGGCACGGTGGCCAGAATGCGCGGCGCGGCGCTGCTGGAAACGTGAGTTGTCGCGCTGGCGGGCGCTTCAGTTGACAGTTCTCCGCCGGCTGACGGCCGCTGCAGGAAACCGCAGGCGGCGACGTTGACGTTGCCGCCGCTGAGCAGCACGCCGACGCGCGCGCCGGGCGGCACGGGGTAGCGCCCGCTGAGCAGCGGGGCCAGGGCGACGGCCGAACTCGGCTCGACGACGATCTTCAGCCGCGCCCAGATGAACTCCAGCGCGTCGAGGATATCGGCCTCGTCGGCAGTGGTCATATCGGCGACGTACTGGCGCATGAGCTCCAGGTTGCGGAGACCGATGGCTCGCGTGCGCAGGCCGTCGGCGATGGTGGCCGGCACGGCGGCCAGCTTCTTGACCTCGCCGCTGCGCCAGGAGTCGTTGGCGTCGGCCCCCAGCGCCGGCTCGACGCCGACGACGCGGCAGCCGGGCGAGCGCAAATGGGCGGCCAGGGCGCTGCCGCTGATCAGCCCGCCGCCGCCGACGGGCACGAACAGGTAGTCGAGCGGCCCAACCTCGTCGAACAGCTCCAGCGCGGCCGTGCCCTGCCCGGCGATGATGTCGTCGTTGTCGAACGGGTGAACGAGGGTGTAGCCGTGCTCGGCGATGAGTTGGGCGGTGACCTCCTCACGGAAGAGCGCGTCGCAGGGCACGACTTCGGCCCCATACCCCTCGGTGGCGGCGCGCTTGTTGGGCGGCGCGTCTTCGGGCATGACCACGACGGCGCGCACGCCCAGCAGTCGTGCCGCCAGGGCCAACCCCTGGGCGTGGTTGCCGCTGGAGTGGGTGATAACGCCGGCGGCCTTCTCGGCCGCCGATAGACGGCTGACGGCGTTGTAAGCGCCGCGGAACTTGAAAGCGCCCATGCGCTGGAAGTTCTCGCACTTGAAGTAGACGTGGGGGGCGGGGCCGCCGCCGGCCAGGCGCTCGTCCAGCGTGCGCGACGTAAGAACAGGGGTGCGATGGGCCACGCCGGCCAGGCGTTCGGCGGCGGCCAGGACTGCTTCAGGAGTAACCATACTCACCTTATGCGGCGAAGCTGCCGGGGTAGTCAGACGCCTCGGCCGGGCGCACCATCTCGATGCGGCGGAAAACCTCGAAGTAGCCGGCGCGCTGGAAGCCTTGCCAACGCTCGTCGTCGGGGATGTTCTCGACCACGGCGTCTTGGGCGGCGTGCAGCCGGTGCAGCAGTTCCAGCAGGCAGGCGGTGACGACGACGGGCGCGCCGCTGGTCACTTCGACGGCGATGCGCTTGAGTTCCAGGGTCGTGGCCAGATAGGTCACCCAACCGCGCGAGCCGTCGTGGAATTCGACCAGGATGCCCGACAGATGGGGCATCTGATGCAGGGGAATGCCGTCGGCCGAGCCGCTTTCGGCTAACGACGCCGCCAGCCGGCGGACGTTGCGCATACTGTCAACGGCGTTCAGCCAGTTCATCCGTTCGCGGTGGGCGCAGTGGAGGTCGATGACTTCCTCGTGCTGTAAGTAGTAGATTTTGCGCGCGGCCAGCAGAGCGGCGGCGTTGTGGGAGGCGCGCGGCGGCCGGCGGGCGATGATCAACTCGCGCGTCGGCTGGAACTGGTGGCGCCTGAACAGTTCCAGGGCAGGCTGATTGTTCTTGATCACTTCCAGCCACACCTCGTGCACGTCGGTCAGCGCCGCCTGTTCCATCAGGGCTTGCAGCATCGCGCCGCCGATTCCCTGGCGTCGCCCTTCGGGCAGGACGCCCAGCCGGGTGATCCAGCCCTGGCCCGGCCGCCGGCCGAGCATTCCCAGACCGACGATGGTCTCGCCCACGACGGCGACGCGGGAGCTGGGCAGGTCAACGTCATAGAGGGTGATGTACTCATTCAGCCGATCGGGATTCATCGGCATGGGGATGAGGTAGTCGGTGCGGGTCTGGTTGTAAGCCTGGGTTAGTTCGTCCAACGTGTAGTCGGACGCCGGCAATAGGATCATTTCACGGTACTTCAGTGAAGATGCTCGCCCGCAGTCAGCTAGCCCAGGAAGGCCGCGACTTGCTTGACGAATTCGATAACGTCGATGGGCTTGGTAATGCAGCCGTCACAGCCATAGTTGGCGGCCATTTGGGAGGCGGTGGCCTCCGGCCAGGCGGTCAGAGCGACGATGGGCGTTTTTGCCAACTCGCTGGCGTCGCGCAAGATGGCCACGAGTGTTTGCCCGTCCATGTCCGGCAGGCCCATGTCCAGCAGAATGAGGTCGGGGTGCTCCTGAAGGGCGAGGTCGATGCCGGAGCGGCCGTCGGCGGCATGGAGCAGACGATAGCCGTGTGGCTCCAGAACGCGCTCGACCAGGCGCTTGTTGGCGTAGTTATCCTCGATTTGCAGGATGGTTTTCATGACAGTCCGGCGCATCTAGGCCGCGGGCGGCGGCACGGGCAGGTCGGCCTCGGCCGTAGCGCGCCACTTCTCGCCTTCCTCGACGAGCATGATGGCGATCCCGTCGCGGATCGGGTACTTCATGCCCGACTCATCGCACACCAGCCAACAGCCGTGCGCCAGCCGCAGCCGGCCGGGGTCGGGGCCGTGTTCGGCGGCGCGGACGGCCACGGGGCAGCGCAGGAGTTCGAGCAGGAGCGGGTTCACAGGAGCAGGCAGATCGGACATTCGCTTCACCGGTTTGTGATGGGTGACTGAATGATAACAGTATCACTAAGGCGTGACAACCGGGTGTTACTCTTTGTCTGGCCAGACGGCGGCCACCAGCGCCGGCAGCAGCACCCCCGACGGGCCGCGCAGACAGTAGGTCATCTCCTCGGACAGCGGCGTCTCTTCGGGATTGACCTCGACCGTGACGGCCCCTTGCCGAGCGGCCAGCAGCGGCAGGGAGGCGGCGGGGTGAACCAGGCCCGACGTGCCGATGGTCAGAAACACGTCGGCCGTTCGCGTCGCGGCGATGGCCGCCTCCAGCACGTCGGCCGGCAGGGCCTCGCCGAACCAAACGACGTCGGGCCGCAGGAACGCGCCACAGTGGGGGCAGCGCGGCGGCCGTTCGTCGCTCTCGGGCCACGCCTCAACGACGCGCCCCTCGCGGGAGCAGGTCGTGCGGGCGATGTTGCCGTGTAGCTCCAGCACGGCCCGGCTGCCGGCCCGTTGGTGTAGGCTATCGACGTTCTGGGTGATGAGCGTGAACTGGGGGACGCGGCGCTCTATCTCGGCCAGGGCGAAGTGGCCGGGATTCGGCTCAACCCCGGCGACGAGGCCGCGCCGCCAGGCGTACCAATCCCACACGAGTTGCGGCTGGCGGCGAAAGGCCTGGGGCGTGGCCAGTTGTTGCGGGTCGTAGCGCGCCCACAGGCCGGTCTGGGCCTGGCGGAAGGTGGGCACGCCGCTCTCGGCCGAGATGCCCGCGCCGGTCAGGACGGCCACACGCCGGGCCTGGCGCAAGCGGGCGATCAGTTCGGCCGGGATGGACGTTGGCTCACTCACCGGCCGGCTCCCCGTCGGGCAGCAGGAAGTTGTCGATGAGGCGCGTGCGGCCGACAAAGACGGCCAGCGACAGCAGCACGCCCGCGCCGGGCGGAATGGCCGCATCCCACTCACTCAGCGTGGCCGGGTCGGCGGCGCTGACGTAGTCGACGCGGGCCAGTGGCTCGGCGGCCAGCACGGCGCGCATGGCCTCGCGCAGCGCCTCGCCGTCGCGCGTCCCGGCCAGCCACAGGGCCTCGGCGGCCCGCAACGAGCGATAGAGGGCGGTCGCCGCCGGGCGCTGCTGCCCCTCCAGATACTTGTTGCGCGAACTCATGGCCAGCCCGTCGGCCTCGCGCACCGTGGGGCAGATGACCACGTCCAGGTCGAGATTCAGATCGCGGGCCATCTGGCGCACGACGACCGTCTGCTGGGCGTCCTTCTGGCCGAAGTAGGCGCGGGTGGGCCGGACGATGTTGAACAGCTTGGCGACGACGGTGGCCACGCCCTCGAAGTGGGTCGGCCGGCGCGCCCCTTCCAGCGGTTGGGCCACGCCACCGACAAGGACGCGCGTCTGGAAGTCGGGCGGATACATGAGCGCGTCGCTGGGGGTGAAGACAAAGGCCACATCTTCGGCGCGCAGCAGGGCCAGGTCGCGCTCCAGGTCGCGCGGGTAGCGGCTCAGGTCTTCAGTCGGGCCGAACTGGGTCGGGTTGACGAAGATGCTGACGGCGGTTATGTCGTTCTCGTGGCGGGCGCGGCGCACCAGCTCCAGATGCCCTTCGTGCAGGTAGCCCATTGTAGGCACAAAGCCGAGTGTGGCCTCGCCCTGCTGGCGGCGAATGGCCCTGACTCCGGCGATACTGTCTATGACTTCCACAGCTTTACTCCTCCGTTATTTTCAGCAGCGCGCTGAGTCCGGTCACATTGCCCGTTTGCACCGGGGGCTGGCCCGCCTCGACTTGCCGGACAAGGTCAAGCAGACGACTATTGAGTGGCGTCGGCACGCCAACCGCCAGACCGGCGCGGGCGACAGCGCCGCAGATGGCCTCGATCTCCGTCGGCGCGCCGCGCTCCACGTCCTGGAGCATCGACGAGCGGTTGGCAGCCGTGGCCCGGGCGACGGTGATGGCCCGATCAGCAGCATCGTTCGCCAGGGGGATGCCCTGCGCGGCGGCGACGGCGGCGACTTCGGCCGCCGTCCGGCGCATGACCGCGACTAGTTCCTCATGCTCCAGCAGAGCGCCGTTGGGCACGCGCAGCAGGGCGGTCAGCGGGTTGATGGCCGCGTTGACGGCCAGCTTGCCCCACACCAGGCCGTCGGTGTCGTCCACGACGTGCGTTTCCAGCCCGGCGCGCTCGAAGAGCGATGCCAGTTCGTGCAGGTAGGCCAGTTGTGATGGGCCAAGCGCGGCGTCGCGGCCGAGGTACGTCGGCCCGTGCCCGGCGTGGCGAACAACACCGGGGGCGATGACGGTCGCGCCCTGAGCGGTGACGCCCAACGCGACGCGCTCGTCGCCTAACACGGCCCGCAGCGTGGCGCGGTTGTTGAGGCCGTTTTGCAGCGTTACGGCCAGCCCGCCGGCCGAAAGCAGCGAGGCGATGGTCTGGGCGGCGGCGGGGGTCTGGCGGCTCTTGACGGCGACGAGGGCGATGGACGCGCGGCCGACGGCGGCCACGTCGCCAGTCACGGCCAATGCGTGGTGGCTGACGCGGCCGTCGGGGTGCTCCAGCCGCAGCCCATCGCGCCGTAAGGCGGTCAGTTGCTCCGGCCAGCAGCCGAGCAGGGCAACGTCGGCCACGGAGCCGAGGCACGCGCCGAGCAGGCAGCCCATCGCGCCGACGCCGGCGATGACGATGCGCATTAGATGATCTGCGTCAACCCCTGGTGGAAGGCCGCCAACTCGTCGTCCTTCATGGCGTAGCTATGTTCGTCGGCCGGGAACTGCCCATTGACGACTTCATCCCGGTAGGCGCTGAAGGCGGTCACGATAGCCTCGCTGAGATGGGCATACTCCTTGACGAAGGGCGGGTGGATGCGGTCGAACAGGCCGAGCACGTCGTGGTAGACCAACACCTGGCCGTCGCAGCCCGCCCCCGCGCCGATGCCGATGGTGGGAATGTCAATGTGCCGGGTGATGGCCGCAGCCACGGGGGCGGGCACGGCCTCCAGCACAATGGCGTAGCAGCCGGCGGCCTCCAGCGCTTCGGCGTCCTCGACCAGCCGCAGGGCGGCGGCGGCGGTGCGCCCCTGGGCGCGCGGGCCGCCGAACTTGTGGATCGACTGCGGCGTCAGGCCGATATGGCCCATGACGGGAATGCCGGCGGCGACGATGGCGCGAACAGTGGCCGTGACTTCGCGCCCGCCCTCCAGCTTGATGGCGTCCATGCCGCCCTCGCGCAGGAAGCGGCCGGCGTTGCGCACGGCTTCGGCTACTTCGGCCTGGTAGGACATGAACGGCATATCGCCCACCAGATGGGCGTATTTGGCCCCACGGGCCACGGCGCGGCAGTGGTGGAGCATCTCATCCATTGTTACCGGCAGCGTCGTTTCCAGGCCCATGACGACCATACCCAGCGAGTCGCCCACCAGGATGGCGTCGATGGCCGCGGCGTCGACGAATTGCGCGCCGGTGTAGTCATAGGCCGTCAGCATGGTGATTGGCTCGTGGCGGCCTTTTTTGGCTACCAGCCGGGGGACGGTCATCTTCTTGCGTTCCATACTCTCGCTCTCCTGGCCCGTCTATGGGCCGAGCGCACCCGCGCGCCGGTTGCGGCGCGCGGCGCGGGTGTGGTGGGTGTCGGTTGTCGGGGTGATGGCCCCCGGCGTGGCTTAGCGGTCGGCGTTACTCTGCCGCGCGGCCTCGACCGCCCGGCTCAACTCCAGCACAATCAGCGCCGCCTGCTCCGGCGTCAGGTAGATGCCGACTTCATCGGCGCGGAACAGTTTCTCGTCCTCGACGCAGTCTTCCTGAAAGCGCAGGCAGATATTGTCCTCGAACTGGCTATCGGCGGCGTCATAGAAGATGCTCAGGTTTAGGCTACCGTCAAGTAGGGTGATGGCAGACATTGGCTCATTACCTCCATTGGCCTTGTCCCGTCAGCCGCCGCACGGCGACAGACGGCTGACCAGCTATCGCTCCTGATTCCCCATGTGGATATAGCCGCGGCGCACGGCGCGGGCGTCCTCGATGGTGATGAAGGCGTTGGGGTCGGCTTTCTCGGCGATGGCGCACAGGGTATCGGCTTCCTTGCGGTGGACGACGGCGACGATCATGCCCACCGTGCCGCCCCGGCCGTGGCCCCAGCCGACCGTGGCCCCGAAGCCGGCGTCGTGAATCTTTTCCACGATGCTTTGGGCCTGGTAGCGCGAGATGATGCGCACGTTGGCGTAGCCGGAGGCGGTGCGCTCGTCCAGGACCATGCCCACCACCGTGCCGACGGAGAAGCCCAGGCAGTAGCCGAGGACGTTCCAGACGTTATCGAGGTTGTTGACGACCTCGGCGATGGCGATGACGTAGGCCAGCACCTCGAAGAAGCCGGCGACGAAGGCGGCGACTTTCTTGCCGCGCATCATCACCAGCACGCGCAGCGTGCTGATGGCGACGCCGAGGACGCGCAGAGCGAAGATGAGCAGCGCGCCCCATAGAACGCCGGCCGTCAGGGGTGGGAAGTCGAAGGAGAACATGACCTGTGCCTCAACCAGTGGGTCTATTGTATCGCTGGCGCGCCGGCCGCCAAAGAAAAAGGCGCTCCGGCGGTGGGGCCGGAGCGCCTTTGTTTGCCTATCGCGGGCGACGAACTAGAAGTTGGCCACCGGCAAGCTGCTGATGGGCACGTTGAGGATCATGAAGCTGGCGTTGACCCAGCCCTGGCGGCCATCGCGCAGGATGACCTTGACCCAGGTCGAGGTGGCGTCGCGGGCCAACAGCGTGACCACCGTCCCGTTGTCGAGCGTGGTGATGACCGGGTAGTTGGCGGCCGGGCCGGTGCGCACATTCAGCGCGCCGGTGTTGACCGTGCCCGACGCGCCGGTCGGCGGCGGCGGTACCGGCGTGGTGCCGGTAATGGGTGTCAGGCTGCTGATGGGGATACTCGTTTGCACGTAGAGCGCGCTAACCCAGCCGGCCGTGCCGGTGGGCGTTACGATCTGCACCCACGTCGCATCCCCGTTGCGGAAGCCGGTCAGGGCGACGATGTTGCCGTTGCTCAGCCGGGTGAAGCTGGGGAAGTTGACACCCGGCCCGGTGCGTACGTTCAACCGATGGGACGTGACGGTGGCTGTGCCGGGGAATTGGCCGCCGGTGCCGCCGGTGAGTTGCGTGTAAGAGAAGCGCATCTCGGCCAGGGCGGTATTCTCGTAGTACTCGATACGCACCGGCACCGCGCCGCCGTTGGTGGTGAACTCGGCGCTGAAGGTCTGCGCCGGGCGATCCGACCAGGCATCGATGAGTAGCTGGTTGTTGACCCAAACGCGCACGCCGTCGTCGCTGGTGGCCGAGATCCGGTAGCGGCCGGGGGCCAGACTCAGGTTCATCGTCCAGCGGGCGGAGAAGTGGTCGACGGGAATCTGGGGCGCGGGTGTGCCGTAGCCCCAGTTGTAGTTGACCGCGCCTTCGTCGCGGACGATGACCGGGAAGCCGCTGAGGGTCATGTTGCTGAAGTACTCGGCGCGCCAGACGGCCGTAGCCGGGGGCGGGGGCGGCGTGGAAACGCGCGTCCAACTCAGCCGCGCCTCGGCCCGTTCGGTATTCTCGAAGTACTCCATCTTGACCGGGATGGAGCCGCCGGGCAGGTCGACTTCGACGTTGTAGGTCGTCGCCGCCTGCACGCGCCACTGGTCGATGACCAGCGCGTTGTTGACCCACAGGCGCACGCCGTCGTCGGCGATGACGGTGAAGCGGTAGCGCCCGGCATCGAGGTTCAGGTTGCGCACCCAGCGGACGGAGAAGAAGTCGGCCGGGAAGCCGGCGGTGGGCGTGCCGAAGCCCCAGTTGAAGTTAACGTCGGTGGTGGTGCCGGTGAGCGCCGGCGCGCCGCTGAGGCTGGTGTTGGTGAAGTACTCGTTGAACCAGTTGCCCGACGGCGGCGGCGGCTGTGGTGTGCTGAGGGCCACGTAGTTCATCTTGGCCACGGCTACGCCACCCGCTTCGTAGTAGCGGACGGTGATGGTGTGGGTTCCGGCGCTCAGGAAGACGTCGGCCGTAATCGTTCGCACCTGGCTGTCGTACCAGGCGTCGATGATCACCACGTTGTCGACCCAGACACGGATGCCGTCGTCGGCCGTGGCCGAGAAGCGATAGGTTCCGGCCGGCAAGGTGGCCGTTTGCATCCATTGGGCGGAGAAGTTATCGGTGAAGACCTCGTTGGCCGGCGAACCACCGCCCCAATCGAAGTTGATGCTACCGTCCTGGCGCACGAGGACGGGATTGCCCGACAGGTCGCGACTGTTCCAGTAACGCCCCTCCCACGGGCCGCTCTGCGCGCTGAGGTTGAGGGTGCTTGTCGTCAGGGCCGTGATGACGAACACGGCCAGGACAGTGGCGAGGATGAGATACCGCAAGCGATGGAAGCGGAACCACCTGTTCATGAGGACTCCTGTTACGTCGCGGCGCGGCCGGGTGAGGCCGACCATGCCGCCACAAGACAGCGCACCATACGCTGTAGACACATGACATAATGATAGTCGCCGTGTAACCCTATGTCAAGTGTAGGGGGAGTTAATTCCCTCTCTCAGGGGCGGGCTGACTTAGGTTAGGCTGGGACGAGCGTTTTTGGTCTTACGCCACCGGGGGCAGGGGGCGGACGAGTTCGCGCCTGTCGCCGACGCGCCGCGTCAAGCGGAGTTCGTCGAGGTGTTCCAGCAGGGCGATGGCGTACTTGCGGCTGGTTCCCAGCAGGTCGCGGGCGTCGGCGGCGGTGATCGCGCCGTGCTGCCGCAAGTGGCCTTCGAGACGGGCGATGAGGTCGGTATAGACGGGGGTGGCGTAGACGACCTCGTCGTTGAGCGGCCGGAGTTGACCCAGGTCGACAAGGGCGAAGTAGAGGGCGTCGCCGACGAGAGCTTTGCACTCCTTGACGCTGGGGGAGTTGACCCCCTGGGCGGCACAGAGGGCGCGCAGGCGGGCCACGGCCGCCTCCTGCTCCGATGAGAAGCGCACAGCGTGGTCGGGCAGGCGTAGCAGCGGCCCCGCCTCGACGACCGCGCCCATCGCCAGCAACTCATCGCGCAAGGCGGCGAAGAGGGGCGGCGACAGTTGCAGCCGGGCGCGCAACTCCTCGCGCTCCATGCCCGGCCGTAGCGGCGCTTCGGTGTGGTAGCGGGTTAACTCACTCGCCGCGCGCTCCCGCAACTCCTGCCAATGGGCGGGCCAGACGAGCGTCTTGCCAATGACGCGAATCTGCCCGCCGGCCACCAGAGAGTCCAGCGCCGGCGGGCCCTCGTCGGCCGACAGCCCGGCGCGCTCCAGCAGCGTCGCCGCCGGCAGCGCGCCGGCGCGGGCCAGGGCGGCCAGCAGCAGTTCGTCCGGCGCGCCGCGGTCGAGAGCCTGGAAGCGTGCGACCACATCGGGGCGAAAACGGCGGTGGCGGCGGCCGGGCCGGGGGTCGAGGACGCGCCCGCCGCCCAGTGTGGCTCCCGGCGAGGGGCGGCGCAGGATGAAGCGGTCGCCGCGCACGGCGGCCACCGGCTCGACCAGGGCCAGTTGCAGCCAGCCTTCAGCGCCGGGCGGGATGTGCTCGCCGCCGATGACGCGGGCACGGGCGGTCACTTCGGCCGCGCCAAGGAAGAGCTTGACTTCGGCGTTGTGGGCCAGCGGGGCGTCGGCGTCGGGCAAATGGCGGTAATGGGCGTCGAGGCGCAGGGTGGGGCGCACGACGCCGCGGGCGGCAACGACCTGGCCGCGGCCGAGCGCCTCGCGGTCGATGCCGCTTAGGTTGACGGCCACCCGGTTGCCGGGTAGGGCGGTGTCGCGTTTGGTTTTGTGCGTTTGCAGACCGCGCACGCGGCCGGCTAGTCCGCCCGGTTGCACTTCGACTTCGTCGCCGACGCGCAAGCGGCCGTCGAGCAGCGTGCCGGTGACGACAGTGCCAAAGCCAGACAGGGTGAAGACGCGGTCGATGGGCAGACGGGGGCGGCCTAGATCGGGTGGGGGAGGTATTTCGTGTAGTGAGGCGGACAGCACCTCTCGCAGCTTATCCAGTCCTTGACCACTGCGGGCTGAGACGGGCACGATGGGCGCGCCGGCCAGCGCCATGCCCTGCATCGTGTCGGCGATCTCCAGCGTGACCAGTTCCAGCCACTCCGGGTCGTCCACCAGGTCGGTCTTAGTCAGGGCGATGACGCCGCGTGGTACTTGCAGCAGATCGAGAATGGCCAGGTGCTCGCGCGTCTGGGGCATGATGCCCTCGTCGGCGGCGATGACGAAGAGGGCCAGGTCGATGCCGCCGACGCCGGCCAGCATGTTCTCGATGAAGTCGCGGTGGCCGGGCACATCGATGACGCCGACTTCCTGGCCGTCCAGCGTTAGCCAGGCGAAGCCGAGATCGATAGTCATCTCGCGTGCCTTCTCTTCGGCCAGGCGGTCGGGATCGATGCCGGTCAGGGCCAGGACGAGCGTCGATTTGCCGTGATCGACGTGGCCGGCGGTGCCGATGACGTGCATGGCGCGAGGTGAGCCGGGCTAGTCTTCGCGGACAGGAACCAGCGCCGGCTGGCGGCGGCGATTGGGGTTCTGGTCGAGCGCCTTCTCGACCTCTTCCAGCCACAGGACAGGCCACTTCTTGATGGCCTCCGACTGGGCCAGCGTCACGCGCATGGCCACGGCCAGCTCCTGCTTCAATTGCTCCAGCTCCTCGTTCAGCCCTGTCAACTGCTCGCGGAACTCGCGCTCGCGGCGGTCGCCGACGGCCAGGCGTTGCAGCCAGTCGGCCTCAAAGTTCTTCCACTTGCGGCTGTCTTCCTGGACGAACTGCTCCCAGCGCGACTCCATGCGCTTTGACTCGACGCGCACCAGCTCATTGGCCTCGCGCTGCTGATTCTCCAGGTGGACTTGCAGGGCGCGCAGGTTCTCAATGGCCGTGCGCGATTCGTTGTACTGGTTGTGGAACTTCACCCAGTCCTGAGTGAAACGCTCCAGCGTCGACTCGTGCTCATCCATCGAGCGCTGCCAGCCGGCCAGGCGTTGGTTGCGCTCGTGCTCGCCGATTTGGACCTGCTCCGTCCAATCGCTGATGCTCTTGCGCAGCAGGATTTGGGCATCGCTGGTTGTCTGGGCCGAAGCCTGTACTCTGGATAAGTTTTGCCCCAAAATCTCCAGCCGGTTGTTAATCGGTTCCCAGCGCTTGCCGATCTCCAGCAGGGCGGCCTGGACTTCGGCGATGTTGCGGTTGTCCTGCTTTTCTTTCTCTTCGACGAAGGCCAGCGAACGCTGGACGTTCTCAACCTGGCTAGTGACCTGGGTCAGCGCGTTTTGCTGGACGCCGATCAGGTTGGCCAGCCGCGCCTCTTCGGCCTGGCGCAAGGGTAGCACCTGCTCAATGCGGCCGATGGCCGGCAGTTCCTTGCGAATGTCGGCGATTTCGCGGGCCGTGGCCTCGTGCTCAACACGCCGCAGCCGGTCAAGTTCGCGCTCGGCGTCGATGCGCCGCTTATCGTACTGCTCGATCATCTTCACGATGTCGTCGCGGAACTGCGACAACTGCGTGTCGACCATCGGGATGCGCGAGAGCTGGCTGTTGACCGCGCCCAGTTGCTTCTCCAGGTCCTGGATGCGCCGGTCGCGGCTGACCAGTTCACGCTCGGCCAGAACGGCGCGCTGCTCCAATTCGACCAGTTTGCGCGCTGTCTTGCGGCGCTCTTCGTCCAGCCACTCCATGCGCTTGCGGAGTTCGCCGACTTCCTGATCCAGCGCGGTGCTAACAGCCTTGGGGCTGGCGTTGTTGCTCATCGCCTTCACTCCTGCCAGTCTCCGCCACGGCCGAGGGGCGCGGGCGGGAATGGGCGCATTATACTCAGCCGCCGGACAGGAGGCCAACTTGCCCGGCAGCGCTCATCCGCCATACAATCGCGCCATGCACATCGGGATTGACTGCCGGCTGCCGACGTACCGCATGGCGGGCATCAGCCAGTACACGATCTACCTCATTGCCGCGCTGAGCCGTCTGGCCGGGGACGAGCGCTACACCATCTTCCACAGCCGCAAAGAGACACTATCCTTTGTGCCCGATGACACTCGCTTTTCGCGTAGCGATTTATGGACACCCTGTCACCACCAACTGGAACGGCAAACGTTGACTGTCGAATTGGCCCGCCACCGGCTAGACGTGCTGCACAGTCCCGACTTCATTCCGCCGGCCGGCGGCGCGCGCCGCCGCATCATCACCGTCCACGACCTGACGTTCCTGCTCTACCCCGAATTCCTGACGGCCGAGAGTCGCCGCTACTACGCTGACCAGATAAGGTGGGCGGTGGCCACGGCCGACCACATCAGCGCCGACAGCGAAGCCACGCGGCGCGACCTGATCGCTCTGCTTGACGTGCCGCCGCACAAGGTGACGACCATCCACCTGGCAGCCAATCCCGTCTTCACCGCCGACTACCCGGCCGTGGCAGTGACGGCGATGGCGGCCGAACTGGGCCTCGGCCGCGGCTTCATCCTGGCCGTGGGCACGCTGGAGCCGCGCAAGAACCTGCCGCTGCTATTGCGTGCCTACCATCGTCTGCGCCGGGAGGCGGGCGTCGTTGCGCCGCTGGTGCTGGTCGGCGGCCGGGGGTGGATGGATGACGAGGTCTTTCGCACCATCGACGCCCTGGGGCTGGGCGACCACGTGCGCCACCTGAGCGGTATTACCGACGAACAACTGGCCCATCTCTACCGCGCCGCCAGCGTGCTGGCCTTTCCGTCGCACTATGAGGGGTTTGGGCTGCCGGCGCTGGAGGCGCTGCACGCCGGCTGCCCGGTCGTGGCCAGCGACCGCGGCTCATTGCCGGAGGTCGTCGGGGACGCGGGGCTGTTGTTGCCGCCCGATGATCTCGATGCCTGGTGTGACGCCCTCCATCGAGTCTTGACCGACGCCGAACTGGCCAACCGGTTGCGGCGCGCCGGGCCGCAACAGGCAGGGCAGTTCAGTTGGGGACGGACGGCCGAAGCGACGCTGGCCCTCTATCGGGCGGCCCAGGAGACGTAATGGCCCGCATTCTGCACCTGACGCCGCAACTGCCCTACCCGCCGCAGCAGGGCACCAGCCTGCGCAACTACCACCTGCTGCGGGCGCTGGCCGAACGCCACGAGGTGACGCTGCTCAGTTTTGCCGAGGGCGACCGGCCGGTTGACGTGGCCCGGCTGAGCGAACTGGCCCGTGTATTGCCGCCCGTGCCCGTGCCGCCGCGCACGACCGGCCAACGCCTGCGCCAACTGCTGACGACGCGCGCGCCGGACATGGCTCTGCGGCTACACAGCGAGGCGTTCGCCGCGGCGCTGCGCGAGGCCCTGAGCGAGACGCCATTTGACGCCGTTCAAATCGAGGGCATTGAACTGGCGTGGACGATTGACACCATAAGGGTAGTTGACAACCCGCCGCGCATTGTGCTCGACTGCCACAACGCCGAGACGGAGTTGCAACGGCGGACACTGCGCGGCGACCGCGCGCGCCCGGCGCGCTGGCCGGCGGCGGTCTACTCGGCCATCCAGGTCAGCCGATTGGCGCGTTTCGAGCGCGAGGCGCTGACGGCGGCCGACG
>CXWK01004967.1_pt2 | contig 16192 bp, 15 predicted proteins | sample 590851 | NCBI WGS metagenome assembly CXWK01 (sample SAMEA3498364, study PRJEB10139) | wastewater metagenome | biome: wastewater treatment plant; material: activated sludge | place: Denmark | collected 2014-08-01 | reverse complement strand
ATTCGGCCGCCCCATCCGGCGTTTGGCCGGCGCGGCGGGCGCTCTACTGGCTAGTTGCATGGAATCCTCCGTGTGGTGGCGTCTTCTGTTCCTTGTAGGATTGGGCGCAGTGATTGAGTTTTTGCAGCAGGCCGCCGAGCGTTTCCATCTCCTCGGCGCTAAAGGCGGCAAAGATGTGGTCGACGAACTGCATGTGGCTGTTGGCGTGTTGGCGGACGCGCTGCCGGCCGGCGTCGGTCAGGGCGATGTTGAAGCGCCGCCGGTCGTTGTCGTCCAGACGGCGCTCGATCAGGCCGTCGTCTTCCAGGCTGCGGATGAGGGCGCTGACCGTGTTGCGCCCTGTGCCCTGTTGCGCGCTGATCGCCGATGGGTTCATGCCGTCGCTGTTGCCCAGCCACTCGTCAAACAGCAGGCTCATCAGCACGCGATACTGGGCGTAGGAGAAGCCGGCCTCGTTGAGACTGGCCTCGCCCAGACGGTACATCTGGTGCGATACCTGTCGCAACTGATCCATCAGGCGTGTCGCCCCCGGGTCGCCCTTGGAGTAGAGCGACTCGGCAAACGCCTTCAGTTGTTCGACGCGTTGTGGGTCTATGTCCTGAATTATCGTCATGCGTACATCTTTATTCGACCGCGAAATATACAGCTACGAATTGTACGCAACCGAACTAAATTGTCAAGACCCTGTGGCACAGGATTCTTATCCTGTGCGCCGCCACTCGCCACCCAACCCACAGGATAAGAATCCTGTGCTACATCTGCGGACACAGGATAAGAATCCTGTGCCACAGTCGGGTCGAACGCGCTATCATTGTCTTCAGAACAGTTACGGGAGTTAATCACAGGTATGGATACACAGACCGAGTCATACGGCTTCAAGGCCGAAATCCAGCAGTTGCTCCACATTCTGGCCCACTCGCTCTACAAAGACCGCGACATCTTCCTGCGCGAACTGGTCTCCAACGCCTCCGACGCCCTGACGCGCCTCCAGTTCGAGGCGCTGACCAACAGCGACATCCTCGACGCGTCGGCCGAGCCGGCCATCCACGTCGAAGTCGTCGAGGCCGAGGGGCAGCCCAAGCAGATCATCGTCCGCGACAGCGGCATCGGCATGACCCACGACGAGATCGTGCGCAATCTGGGCACCATCGCCCAGTCGGGCGCGCGCGAGTTCATGGCCCGGCTGGGCCAGGGCCAGATAGATCCGGCCGAGGTCATCGGCCAGTTTGGCGTCGGCTTCTACTCCGTCTTCATGGTCGCCGCGCGCGTGCGCGTCGTGTCGCGCAGCTTCCGGCCGGAGGCGGCGGCCGTAGCCTGGGAGTCTGACGGCGGCGACCTGTTCCAGGTGACGCCGGCCGACAAGCCCGACCGCGGCACCGAGATTCACATCAGCCTCAAGCCCGACGCCGAGGAGTTGGCCAACGCCTGGCGGCTGCGGCAGATCATCAAGAAGTACTCCGACTACGTGCGCTTCCCCATCTACGTGGGCGGCGAGCAGGCCAACCGGCGCGAGTCGTTGTGGCGCAAGCCGCCGGGCGAGACGACGGCCGACGAGCAGCGCGACTTCTACCGGCAGATGACGATGGACTTCGAGGAGCCGCTGTTGACGCTCCACTTCGCCTCCGACGCGCCGGTGCACCTGCGGGCGCTGCTCTTCGTGCCGCGCCGGCGCGACCGCGGCGTGCTGGCCGCGCGCCGCGAGCCGGGGGTGATGCTCTACTCCCACAACGTGCTCATCCAGGAGTACACTACCGACCTGTTGCCGCCCTGGCTGTCGTTCGTCGATGGCGTGGTCGATTCCGAAGACCTGCCGCTCAACGTCAGCCGCGAGACGGTGCAGAACAACCGGCTGATGGGCCAACTGGGCAAGACGATCAAGGGGCGCGTGTTGCGCGAACTGAAGAAGCTGGCCGAGAGCGAACCGGAGCGCTATGACCAGTTCATCGCCGAGTTCGGCCCGCTGCTGAAAGAGGGCATTGCCACCGACCCAACCGCCCGCGACGAGGTGTTGCCGCTGTTGCGCTACCCGACGTCGCACTCCGACGGCCGGCGCGTGTCGCTCGATGAGGTCGTCGGCCGCATGGCCGAAGGGCAGGACGCGATTTACTACGTCATCGGCGAATCGCCGGCGGCCGTGGCTTGCAGCCCCCACCTCGACCCGTTCCGGGCGCGCGGGCTGGAGGTGCTCTACTGGCACGAGCCGCTCGACCTGCTTCTGGCTCCCATGCTGGGCGACTACCGCGACAAGCCGTTCCGCAACGTGGCTGACGGCGACTTGGAACTGCCGCCGACCGGCGAGGCGGACGAGGCCACGCCGGAGGCAACGACGCCCGAGCCGGAGTTCAACCGCTTCGTCGGTCGCTGCGTGGCGACACTGGGCCAACGGGTGAGCGAGGTGCGCGCCTCGCGCGTCCTGCGCGATAGCCCGGCGCGCCTCGTCGCCGCCGATGGGCGCGAGGCGGAGATGCAGCGCCTCTACCGGCTGATGGGCCGCGAGTACGAGGTGCCGGCGCTCATCCTGGAACTGAACCGCAATCACCCGCTCATTACCAACTTGTCGGCGCTGACCACGGCCCAGCCCGACTCGCCGCTCATTGGTCTGGCCATCGAGCAGCTCTACGCCGGGGCGCTGCTGCAAGAGGGGCTGCACCCCAACCCAGTCGAGATGCTGCCGCGCATCGAGGAGTTGCTGACGTTTGCCGCCACCGCTGCCGCTCCAGCCGCGCCTCCAGCCACTACCGGTGACGGGTCGTAGGCTGAGCGTTGCCCGCCCGGTGCTTTACAGCGCCGGGCTTTTTGCTAGAATGCACAGGTGGGTCTAGCTGAATCACCGCCGACCCGCTGCGGCCGACCATCAACCAACCAACCGGCCGGCGCGGCCACAAGGAAGCCCATGTCTGAAAATAACCCTCCCATCAATCGCCCGCTGGAGACCCAGCGCCGCGCCATCGTCGTCGGCGCGTCGTCCGGTCTGGGGGCGGCCCTGGCGCGCCGGCTGGCTGCGCGGGGCTACCGCGTCGCCGCCGTCGCCCGCCGCGAGGCCGAGTTGGCCGCGCTACGCGACAGCGCCGGCCCCGGCCTCATCTGCCCCTACGTCCACGACGTGACCGAGACTGAGCAAGTCCCCCTCCTGTTCGACCAGATCACCCGCGACCTGGGCGGGCTGGACCTGATCATCTACGCCGCCGCTGTTCAACCGCCGGTCAAGCTGAACGAGTATGACTTCGCCAAGGACGAGGCGATGATCCGCACCAATCTGCTGGGGGCCATCGCCTGGCTCAACCAGGCCGCGGCCCGCTTCGAGCGGGCGCGCGCCGGCCAAATCGTCGGCATCAGCTCCATCGCCGGCGACCGCGGGCGCGTCGGCAGCCCGGTCTACAACGCCGGCAAGGCCGGTCTGGATACTTACCTGGAAGCGCTGCGCAACCGCCTGTCGCGCCACGGCGTCACAGTCACAACGATCAAGCCCGGCTTCATCGACACGGATCTGCTGAAGAACGCGGCGCGCACCTTCTGGGTCGTCTCGCCCGACGAAGCGGCGGCGCTGACCCTGGCCGCCGTCGACCGCCGCCGCCAGTTGGCCTACGTGCCGCCGCGCTGGCGGCTGGTCAGTCTGGCCGTGCGTGTCATGCCGTCGTTCGTTTTCCGCCGGTTGAGCTTCTAGCGACACCCGTATTGAAACATCATGAACCAAATAAAAACCAAACCCCCATTGGCTCGCGCCGAAGCCAATCGCGCGACGCCCACGCTACTGCCAACCGATCATCTGGAAGAAGTCCGCGCCTGGGGCGGGGTGACGAGCAGCCTGAGCTACGTCTACCGCCCGATCACGGCCGAGGCGCTGCACGAAGTCTTGCTGCTGGCCCGCCGCAGCGGGCGCAGCGTCGGCCTGCGCGGCGGCGGCAACAGCTATGGCGACGCCGCCATGAACACCGAGAACATCGTCGTCGACATCCGGCGCATGAACCGCATCCTCGACTGGAACCCGGAGACGGGGCGCATTCGCCTCGAACCGGGCGTCACCCTGGCCGAACTGTGGCAGTACGTGTTGGAGGACGGCTGGTGGCCGCCGATAGCCACCGGAACCAGCTTCACGACGATGGGCGGCTCGGCGGCCATGAACGTCCACGGCAAGAACGCCTACAAGGCCGGCCCCATCGGCGACCATATCATCGAGTTCGACTTGATGCTGGCCTCCGGCGAGACGATCACCTGTAGCCGCGAGGCCAACAGCGACGTCTTCCACGCCGCCATCGGCGGCTTCGGCATGTTGGGCATCTTCACCAGTCTGACGATGCAGATGAAGCGCATCTACTCCGGCCTGCTCGACGTGGAGACGTGCGCGCGCGCCAATCTGGATGAGATGTTCACCTACTTCGACGAGAACACCGGCCGTTCGGATTACGTCGTCGGCTGGATCGACTCGCTGGCCGGTGGCAAGGCGCTCGGCCAGGGCGACGTCCATCGCGCCAACTACCTGCCGCCCGGCGAGGACCCAACGCCGGCGCAGACGCTGCGACTGGAAAACCAGCACCTCGGCCCCAATCTTTTCGGTGTTGTGCCGCGATCAATCATCTGGGTTTTTATGCAGCCGATGATGAGTGACGTAGGGGTGCGGTTTGTCAACTTCGGCAAGCACATGCTCGGCAGCGTCAGCGGCGTCAAGCGCTACCGGCAGCCTCACGTGCAATTCCATTTCCTGCTCGACTACGTGCCGGAGTTCAAGCGCGCCTATGGGCCGGGCGGCCTCATCCAGTATCAACCTTTCATCCCCAAGGAGACGGCCGGCGATGCCTTCCGCGACATCCTGTCCCTCTGCCAGCGGCGCGGCCTGCCCAACTACCTGACCGTGCTGAAGCGCCACAAGCCGGACGACTTCCTGATGACCTATGCCGTGGATGGTTTCTCGCTGGCGATGGATTTCCGGGTGACGAGCGCCAACCGGCAACGGCTGACGTGGCTGACGCGCGAACTGGATGAGATCGTGCTGGCTGCCGGGGGGCGCTTCTACTTCGCCAAGGACAGCACCCTGCGTCCAGAGGTGGCCCGCGCCTATCTGGGCGACGAGACCATCGCCCGCTTCCATGAACTCAAGCATCGTTGCGACCCGGATGGCCTGCTCCAGACGGACTTGTGGCGGCGGGTCTTTCCGCAGAGTTAGGTTCCAGGTTCCAGGGGCCAGGTTCCAGGGGAAGAACGCTCTTCTCCTGGAACCTGGCCCCTGGAACCTATTCTTTAGCCCCTTTCTTCCGCCGCGCCTCCAGGGCGCGGGCCACAACCGCCGCATCTTCGTAGCGCGTAAAGAAGTTGTGCTCGCCCGTCAGCGTCGTCAGGCGCAGGTAAAGGGCGCGGCCGTCATCGGCCTCATAGGCCAGGGTGATGGTGCGACCGATGAGATGCCCGACCAGCGCCCAGTAGTCGCGTGACAGTGCCTCCGATGGCTTGGCTTCGCCGTCGACCGTCTCTTCGCGCCCGGCCAGCAGTTGGCCGAGGCGCACGACGTACTTGTCGGCCGCGGGCACTAGCTCCAGCACGTCGGCCTGGAACACCGCCCGCAGATACTCCTCATTGGGCAGCCGCCAGGCGAACTGGACGGGGAAGGATTGGCCGGGCTGGTAGTGGGCTTCGGGCATGGATTGGCCTACACCGGAAAGGGCCACCGTCCACTGTGGGCGGCGGCCCTTTCACAAGGGGGGAGGTGGGTGCGGCGACTTAGCGAATAGCCAGCTCAGTAGCCTTATCGAACAGATGGACGTTGCCCATGTCGAAGACGACGTCGATCTTGTTGCCGGTGTGGGCGCCGAAGCGCGGGTCGACCGTGCCGACGAGGCTATTCTTGCCCGAATTCAGGTAGAGATGCAACTCGTGGCCCAACAGTTCGACGACCTCGACTGTGGCGCTGATTGGCGAGGCGTCGATGTTGACCGGCGCAAACTCCGGTGCGTGGACGTGCTCCGGCCGGATGCCCATGATGACTTCCTTGCCGACGTAGGGGCCGAACGCCGTCTTGCGGTCTTCGGGCACACGCACGCGGAAGTCGCCGGTATCAATGAACTGCCGCCCCTCTTCGCTGACCAGCGTGCCGTTGAAGAAGTTCATGGCCGGGCTGCCGATGAAGCCGGCGACGAAGACGTTGACCGGCTCATTGTAGAGGTTGCGCGGCGTGTCGGCCTGTTGCAGCAGGCCATCGGCCAGCACGGCGATCCGGTCGCCCATCGTCATGGCCTCGACCTGGTCGTGGGTGACGTAGATGAAGGTCGTGCCCAGCTTCTGGTGGAGCTTGCTGATTTCGGCGCGGGCCGAAACGCGCAGCTTGGCGTCCAGGTTAGAGAGCGGCTCGTCCATCAGGAAGACCGCCGGCTCACGAACAATGGCCCGGCCGAGGGCGACGCGCTGGCGCTGGCCGCCGGACAGGGCCTTGGGCTTGCGGTCGAGCAGGTGCGACAGGCCGATGTTCTCGGCCGCTTCCTTGACACGCTTGTCGATCTCCGCCTTGGGCATCTTGCGCAGCTTCAGGCCGAAGGCCATGTTGTCGTAGACGCTCATGTGGGGATAGAGGGCGTAGGACTGGAAGACCATGGCGATGTCACGATCCTTGGGCGGCACGTCGTTGACGACGCGGTCGCCGATCAGGATGTCGCCTTCGGAAATCTCTTCCAAACCGGCCAGCATACGCAGGTTCGTGGACTTGCCGCAGCCCGACGGGCCGACGAAGACCATGAACTCCTTGTCGGCGATCTCCAGGTTGAAGTCCTTGATGACGGAAACATCGCCAAAACGCTTGTAGACGTGCCGAAAGCTTACGCTTGCCATTGCTCTCTCCTTGGGTGTGGGTTCGTGTTAGTAAAAGTCCTTCGCTCGACGACGTGGCGCGAACGATGGCCGCAATATACCCGGCCCTGAGGTGGGGTCAAGAGTGATGGCTAAGGGCGTGGTGTTTTTGGCTAAAGTTGTGGCGAAAATCGGCTTGTCAGGTGGGCGGCCAAGCGTGCTTTGGGTCGAGATACTGTCTGTGGCCGTCCACCTGACCGGTCGACGCACTGGGGGCGACAATGGGAAACCCCGGTTACAGAACGAAAAGCCCTTCCAGCCTGGCCATTTCAGCAATATCGGGCGGCAAATCGGGCGGCAAATAGCGCGCGTAGGCGGCCATCCAGTTGGCGACGGACTGGTGGTTGACGCCCAGCCGGCGGGCGACCTCGCGCATGGAGCATCCTTCCAGGTAGAGTTGCAGCGCCTGGAAGCGCACATCCTCGGTGTAGCCCTGTTCCTGGGGCACAGGGGTGTGGCGGCAGCCGCAATGGGCGCAGCGGTAACGCTGGCTGCCGGCCGGGGTGCGGCCGTCGCGGGCCTGGCGGGAGGTCTGGTTGCAGCGGGGACAAGACGGGCGCGTGGTCATGGGTTAGAGCAGGGTCAGCAGCACGGCCAACAGGAACAGCCCCAGAGCCAGCAGGGCTGTGCCACGGTTTTCGCGTAGGGCGTCACTGAGGGTCGCCGGTTGCGCCGGGCGCTGCCGGGCCTGGCGGCCGAAGAGCGCCGCGGCGAACTGCTCGATGGACTGCGGCCGGTCGTCGGGGTGCATCTCCATCGCCCAGTGGATCGCCTCGGCCACGTGGGGCGAGACGTCGCCGTTGATTTGCCGCACCGGTCGCAGGGCGCGCGGGTTCAGAAAGCGCGACTTGGCGTCGGCCGGTGGGAAGTCGGTCAGCAGATGGTAGAACGTCGCCCCCAGGGCGTAGATGTCGGTGCGGGCATCGGTATGGCCGCTGTCGCCGCCATACTGCTCCAGCGGCGTGTAGAGCGCCGTGCCCCGCCCCTGCACGACGGTGATGGTGCGCGCGTCGTCGGGGGCCAGCAACTTGACCAGGCCGAAGTCGACCAGCTTGATGCGGCCGTCGGGCGTCAGCTTGATGTTGCCCGGCTTGATGTCGCGGTGAACGACGGGCGGCGACTGGCGATGGAGGTAGCTCAGGGCGTCGATGATCTGCGTCGCCCAGTCCAGCACTGTGCTCTCGGTCAGCTTCTCGCCGCTTTCGTGACTGGCCTGCAACAGTTCGCGCAGGTCGCTGCCGGGCACGAAGTCCATGACCAGGTAGTCGCGGTTGTCGTCGGAGAAGAAGTCCGACACTTTGGGCAGGTTGGGGTGATCCAACTGGGCCAGGATGCTGGCTTCTTGCAGGAACTGCTGGTTGGCCTGGCGGCGCAGTTCGGGCGACAGATGCGGTTCGGGGGTGACTTCCTTAATGGCGCACAGCCGGCCGGGCAGGCGCAGGTCTTCGGCGCGGTAGACGTTGCCCATGCCGCCGCGGCCGACGACGTGGGTCAGCCGGTAGCGGGCGCGCAACACTGTACCCGGCTCGTGTGGCGGGCCGACGGCCTCGGACACGACCGGCGCGCTGTCCGGCTCCAACACTGGACGATCACTCATACTATCCATTATAATGCAAAGAGTGGAGGAGCGTCATGCGTGGCGTCGCCGCAGTAATGAGGGCGACGACGCGGACAATTCGGTGTGGTGAGGGTTGCAGGCATGGATGAAAGACCCGTCTTGGTGGTGAACGAGGGCGAACTGGCCGGCCAACGGTGGACGCTCAACGACAGTGAACTGATTATCGGCCGCGGCAACGACTCCGANNAACGGCCAGCAGATTCACGGCACGGTTCCCCTGCAAGACGGCGACGAGATTCAGATCGCCCTGTGCGTGCGCATGTTGTTCGTCGGCAGCGACGTGACTGTGCCGCTCAGCTTCGACATCCCCCGCGGCGATGGAGCCAACTTGCGGCTGGACGAAGACCGGCGCACNNAACGGCGCCGTCTGTGGGCGCGACGACATCATCGAAGCCGTCTGGCCGGGCACGAGCGGGCTGGGCGTCTCTGAACAGGCCATTGACGCCCTGGTGCGCCGCCTGCGCGACCGGTTGGCGGAGATCGACGAGCGCAACTACATCATCACCGTCCGCGGCCACGGCTTCCGGCTCGACAATGCTTGAGTGAAGACGGCCCTGACAGGCACTTGACCGCCTGTCAGGGCCGTAGGCTCCCGTTACGACCCGGCCACCAGCAGCCGGGCGCTCAGTTCGCCCCGAATCTCGCTTAGCCGGTCGGCCAGATCGGCCTGCCCAGAATTGCGCGCCTGCTCGCGCAGCATGTCCACCACCTGCACCAGTTCCGGCGACAGCATCTCCGTCGCCTGGCCCATCAGCCGCTCGCGGGCGGGCTTGTCCGGCGCGCTGACCAGTTGCGACAGCAGTTGCACCTCCGGCGGCGTCTCGCCCTGGATGGCGCCAACGATCTCTTCCTGGATGCGAACCAGCTTCTCGGCCTCGTCGCGCCGGCCGCTTTGCTGGGCGTGGGCCATTCGCGCGTCGAGGACGTGCATGAAGGCGTCGTCAATGCGCTCGATATTGTCGCCGATGGCCTGGCGCAGGTCGGGCGCGGCCAGGATGGCGTCGAGCGTGCTCTGGGCCTCTTGCAGCACGTCCTGGGTGGCTTGCTGCAACTGGCGCTGCATCTCCAGCAGATCGTCGCGGATGCGGCCGAGCCGTTGCGCGCCGGCCGTGTCCTTGGCCTTCTCGCGCTTTTCCACCTCGCCGGTCAGCAGGCCAAAGAACTCGTAGTTCAGCGCCCCGCGCCCGGTCAGGGCGATGGCGTTGACGAGCGAGTCGTCTTGCTCATTGCGAACGATGTGCTTGAACAGGAGGGCCGGCGACAGGCCGTTGGCCGCCTGCGCCTCGCGGTTCAGGACGTGCATGGCGATCTGCTGCTTCTCGATCTGCCGGCCGATCTCCGTCTGGGTCATCAGCCTGGCCTGCAAGTTGAGCAGGCTGTTGACCTGGTTCGGGTCGCCCATCTCGCTGGTGGCGTCGATCTGCGCTCGCAAGATGGCGAAGAACGTCTCATCGATCTCCCGCGCGCGATCCTTGAGCAGAAAGTCCTGTACGTCGGGCGAGGCTGTGGCTAGTGTGCGCAGCAGTTCGACCTGCTTCTGCTGGCGAGCCAGCATCTCCGGCGTCACGCCCTCGGTGCCCCAGACCTTCTCCATGAAGCTCTGCATCGTCAGCATCGTCTGCGGCTGGAGCATGTAGCCGCGCCGCTTTTCCATTGGCGTCTGGTTGATGACCTGCTGCACCATGCGGCCGATCAGCTCTTCGCGTCGCACCTGATCGAGATTCATCTCCTGCGGCACGTGGACCATGAACAAATCGTGGTCGGGGTCGTGGTAGAGCAGCGGCGTGGCGATGCGACCGCCCGCGCCGCAGTTAGGGCAGACGGCCACATTGAGCTGGCCCGACAGCAGCATCTCTTTCAATTGCGGCTGGCGCGCGGCGTCAATGATCTGGTGGATATCGGCGACGTAAGGCGTGCCGCAATTGGGACAGCTAATCTGCGTTTGCATTCGATCTCCTTAAGAAGAAGGGGCCAGGTTCCAGGGGCCAGGGAAGAGGGTTTTTCCCTGGCCCCTGGCCCCTGGAACCTGGAACCTATTACTTGGTTTCGCCTGCCCCATGATCAATCTCGCGGCAGGGAAAAGGTAAACGTCGTCCCCGGCGTGCCCGGTTCGTCTTCGCTGTTGGCGCGATACCAGATACGGCCGCCGTGGGCCTCAACGATGGCCCGCGAGAGGTATAGCCCCAGGCCCGTGCCTTCCGTCTTGCGGCTCAGGGCGTTGTCGACGCGGGAGAACTTCTGAAAGATGCGGTGCTGGTCGCGGGCGGCGATGCCGATGCCCTCGTCGCAGACCGACACCGTGACGTGTTGCGGATGCACCTCGCCGACGAGGCTGATACGGCCGCCGTCGGGCGAGTACTTGATGGCGTTGCTGACCAGGTTGTTGAGCACCTGCGTCAGCCGGCGCTCATCGCCAATGACCGTTGGGTAGTCGGTTGGAAAATCGACGGCGATGGTGTGGGTTTTCGTCTGTGTGGCGAATTTGCGGGCCACGCCGGCGGCCAGCTTGGGCAGGTTGACCTCGTCGCCGATCTCCAGGGCGAACGTGCCCGCCTGTAGGCGCGACGCCTCCAGCAGGTTGTCGATCAGCCCGTTCAGGTTGTCGGCCTCCTCTTCGATGACGCTCAACGACTCGTCGAGCACTTCCGGCGACCAACGCCCTTCCGGCCGGCGCAGCGTGCCGGCGTAGCCTTTGATGATCGACACCGGCGTCTTCAACTCGTGGCTGATGACGGAGATGAACGTCTTTTGCAGCGCCTCTTCCTCGCGATAGCGCGTCAGGTCGCGCACGCTGGCGATGATGTCGGACATCTGTCCGTCGGCGTCCCGCAAGGGGGCGTAGGTGATGCCCAGGCTGAGCGTGTCGCGCTCGGTGGGGCAGGCGGCGTCGCGGCGGCGCTTGGCCTCGCCCTCGACGTAGAGATGGGCGGCGTTGGGCTGCGGCCAACCGCGGGCCAGGGCATCGTTCAGTTCCGTCTCCGTCTTGAGGGAGCGCCACTTGATCACGTCGTCGTGGGCGCAGCCGATGGCTTCGGCCGCCGGCCAGCCGGTCATGTGGCTCAACGCGCGGTTGAAGACGTTGATGTTCAGGTGGGCGTCGAGGATCATCACTCCATCGGCGCTCTGTTCCATGATGGCGTCGAGGCGCTGCTTCTCCTGATTGACCTGCTGATAGAGGCGGGCGTTGCGCACGGCGATGGCCGCCTGCTCGGCGAAGCTGCGCAGCAGATTGGGCGCGTCTTCGACGAAGTAGTAGTTGCCGGACTGGAAGACGTAGATGAGACCGACGACCCCGCCGCCGCTGCTCAGCGGCAGGCGGATGACCTGCGACAAGCCCAGGTTGGCTTCCTTCGCCACGCGGCGCAACTGGTTGACCAGTTCGGGGAAGGTCTCGCCCTCGTGCCCCTCGCGGTAAGGCACGCCGCGCACCAGGGGCGCGAAGTGGTCGACCAGATGGGGCGCGATGCCGTAGACGGCGGCCACGCGCAGCGTCTCGCCGCCCGCCTCGGCCAGGGCGATCATGCCCGCCTGGCCGGAGACAAGCTCGACGGCCGACTTGAGGATGAGCCGCAACAGGTCGCCCAGGTCCAGTTCGGCCGTCATCGCCCGACTGATGGCCAGCAAGTATTCGCGCTGCAAAATGCGGATGTCGACCAATGCTCTGGACATGTTTTTTCTCGCGCTGCCGGGGCTTGATTTTAACACACTTCCGGCGCAGAGTATCAGCTTAGCCGCTTTCTCTTGGAATTGCATAATAGGCGTAGGGCGGGTTGGCAACCCGCCTCTTGTGCGTCAGGCGGGTTGCCAACCCGCCCTACTTTGCTTTCTCTTGGAGTTGTCAAGGAGCAGTGCTAGAGTTAGGGGTCATGATCCCCTTTGCCGGCGTGCGCCTTGGCCACGCCACACACCCCCAGTACCCCACCGGCTGCACCGTCTTCCTCTGTCCGCCTGGCACATATGGCAGTGTGGACAGCCGCGGCCCCGCCCCCGGCAGCCGCGAGTTGGCCCTGTTGGCCCCCGACAAGCCGGACGACAAGGAAGTTAACGCCATTGTGCTGACCGGCGGCAGCGCCTTTGGTCTGGCCACGGCCGACGGCGTCATGCGCTATCTGGCCGAGCGCGGCATCGGCCACCCCACGCCCATCCGCAACGTGCCTATTGTGCCCGCGGCCGTCGTCTTCGACCTGCGGCCGGGCGTGACCTACACACCCGACGCGGCGTTGGGCTACGCCGCCTGCGAGGCAGCCGCCGGCTACGCTGGGGCCATCGCCCAGGGCAACGCCGGCGCGGGGGCGGGCGTGCTGGTCGGCAAGTGGGCCGGCTTCCCCTTTATCATGCAGGGCGGCTTTGGCGTGGCCTCCATCGTCGCCGAGGGCGTCGAGGTGGCCGCGGCGGCCGTGGTCAATGCCGTGGGCGATGTGATCAACGCCGACGGCTCCGTGCTGGCCGGCGCGCGCGACCCCGAAGGCGGCTGGCTGGCGGCGCGCTACCCGCTGCGCTACGCCGGCGAGCTGGGGCTGCCGCCGCCGGGCACGAACACGACGCTGGTCGTCGTGGCCACCGACGCCACGCTGACGCGCAACGAGTTGGCCCGCCTGACCCACCACGCCCACAACGGGCTGGCCATCGCCGTGCGTCCGTCCCACACGCGCCACGACGGCGACATCGCCTTCGCCCTCAGCACGCGCCGCGTCGTTGCCCCCATCAGCCTGGTCAACAACATGGCCGTCGCTGCCGTCAGTGAGGCCATTCGCAACGCCGTGCGCCACGCGGCCACGGCCGACGGCATTCCCGGGTTGGCCGGCTAACGGCGGCCAATCGCCACCAGTGAGGTTCTATGCCCTACGTTGTTGCTGTATTCGGCAGTTCTGCGCCCGTCCCCGATAGCGAGGAGTATGAGGAGGCGCGCCGGCTGGGCGCGGAGTTGGCCGAGGCCGGCTTCGTCGTCGCCACCGGCGGCTATGGCGGCACGATGGCCGCTGTCAGCCAGGGCGCGGCCGGGGCGGGCGGCCACGTCATCGGCGTCACCTCCGGCCACATGGAGCGCTATCGCCCCATGCCGGCCAACGAGTGGGTGGCCGAGGAGATCCGCTTCGAGTCACAACGCGACCGGTTGGTGCATCTGGTGATGAACAACGACGCCATGATCGCCCTGCCCGGCGGCATCGGCACGCTGTCGGAGGTGGCCCTGGCCTGGAGCCTGTTGCAGACGGGGGAGATCAGCGCCCGGCCGCTCGTCCTGCTCGGCCCGACGTGGCGCGAGACGATCCGCGTCTATGTCCAGGCGGAGACCATCCGGCCGCGCGACCTGGACTTGATCTACCTGGCCACGTCGGCCGAGACGGCGGTGGCTTATGTCAAGCAAAGCCTGGCGGCACGCAACGGCTGAGCGACGATGAGCGATCTCACCCACACCCACGACGCGCCCATCTTCCTCAAGCTGGGCGGCTCGCTGCTGACCGACAAGACGCAGGCCGAGGCGTTGCGCGGCGACGTGTTGGCCCGGCTGGCGGCAGAGATCGCCGCGGCGCGGGCGGCCCGGCCCGGCCTGCGGCTGGTGCTGGGCCACGGCAGCGGCTCCTTTGGCCACGTGGCGGCGGCGCGCTACGGCACGCGCGGCGGCGTGGCCGGCGGGGCGGCCTGGCTCGGCTTCGCTGAGGTCAGCGACGCGGCGTCGCGGCTCAACCGGCAGGTGGTGGCGGCGCTGCTGGCCGCGGGGGTGGGAACGGTGGGCTTGCCGCCATCGGCCTCGGCCGTCGTCGTTGACGGCCAGATCCAACAACTGGCCGTCGCGCCGGTCGTGGCCGCGCTCGACGCCGGGCTGCTGCCGGTCGTCTTCGGCGACGTGGTCTTCGACACGGTGCGCGGCGGGACGATCATCTCGACCGAAGAGGTGCTGGGCTACCTGGCCCGCGTGTTGCGACCGGCGTGGCTGCTGCTGGCCGGGGAGACAGACGGCGTATATGACGCGGCGGGGCAGGTGATAGAGCACATCACGCGAGCGACGTTGCCCGACGTGCTGCCGGCCCTGGGCGGCTCGCGCGGCACAGACGTGACCGGGGGCATGGCCTCCAAAGTCATGGCGATGCTCATCTTGACGGCGGCCCTGCCTGGCCTGCGCGTGCGCGTCTTCTCCGGGCTACAGCCGGGGTTACTCACCGAACTGCTGCTCGATCCTTCTTCGCCCCACGGTACCGAACTGAGCTAGATAAGGGAAGAGCGACGCAGAGAGACACAGAGGAGCAGAGAGACACAGAGAGGCACTTATTTCCCTCTGCGTCTCTCTGCTTCTCTGCGTTCCTCTTCCAGGATAGTGACACTCGTCACCTCTATTTGTGACAAATTTCACTAACAAATAACCCCTCTTTTTGGCACAATTAAACGAGCTTGCGCAACCGCCCAGGTTGGCGCGACCGTGTTGGGTGCGGCCGCGTGCTATTACCTGCAAAACCGATCGGTATGCCTCTGGAACACCGACCCCACACCGGTTCGGCCCACAGGAACGCGCACAGGAGAACTATGCCCCTGCGGAACGAGAAGGTTGAGCCGCCTTCGGACGACAAACGATGGCGCATCGTTCAGGCCACCATGCAGCGCAACGGCTTTGAACGGGATGGCCTCATCGAAACGCTGCACACCGTTCAGGAATCGTTCGGTTATCTGGATGATGACTCGCTGCGCTACGTCGCCGCGTCGCTCAATGCCCCGCTGAGCCAGGTCTATGGCGTCTCGACGTTCTATCACCTGTTCAGCCTGAAACCGGCCGGCCGCCACGCCTGCGTTGTCTGCCTGGGCACGGCCTGCTACATCAAAGGGATGCCGGCGCTGCTGAAGGAGATCGAGAAGCGCTATGGCATCAAGGCCGGCGAGACGACGGCCGACGGCCATCTGTCGCTGCTGACCGCCCGCTGCCTGGGCGCGTGTGGCCTGGCTCCGGTGGCCGTGTTCGACGGCAACATCGCCGGCAAGCTGGACATGGCCGAGGCGCTGAACCGGCTACAAGAGATGACGACCGTGGCCACGGAGGTGGAAAGTGTACGAGAGGCTTGAGGAAATCACCCTCGCGGAGCAAGAGGTAGCCGAGCGTTATGACCACACCGTCAACGTGTGCATGGCCGCCGGCTGCATGTCGTCGCAGAGCGGGGCGATCAAGGAAGCTATCGATAAGGAAGTCGAGGCCAACGGTCTGGAGCGCTGGTGTCGCGTGCGCGGCGTCGGCTGCATGGGCCTCTGCGCCCACGGCCCGCTCGTCGCCGTCGATAACGGCAAGCCGGCTGAGACGATGTATCAGTACGTCACCCCGGAAGACGCGCCGGCCATCGTCGGCTCGCTGGACACGGCGCCGGTCGAGCGGCTGCGCTGCCCCACCGACGTACCTTTCTTCCAACGGCAGCACAAGATCGTCCTGGAAAACAGCGGTCTGATTGACCCGGAGCGCATCGAAGAGTACATCGCCGCCGACGGCTACACGGCGCTCATCAAGGCCATCACCGAGATGAGTCCGGCCGAGGTCATCGACGAGATCATCACCAGCGGCCTGCGCGGGCGAGGCGGCGGCGGCTATCCGACCGGCCTGAAGTGGACGACTGTGGCCAAGTCCGACGGCGAGACGAAGTACGTCATCTGCAACGCCGACGAGGGCGACCCCGGGGCGTTCATGGACCGCAGCGTGCTGGAAAGCGACCCGCACCGCATCCTGGAAGGCATGGCCATCGCCGGCTATGCCATCGGCGCCAGCCAGGG
>CXWK01017523.1_pt2 | contig 16198 bp, 15 predicted proteins | sample 590851 | NCBI WGS metagenome assembly CXWK01 (sample SAMEA3498364, study PRJEB10139) | wastewater metagenome | biome: wastewater treatment plant; material: activated sludge | place: Denmark | collected 2014-08-01 | reverse complement strand
CCGCCCCTCCGGGGTTGACGGATCGATCTCCAGGTCCTTGACCAACCCACGCAACTCCCGAAGCGCGTTGTCGTGCGCATCATCGCTCCACCCCGCAGAGATCACCCACCCCACCGATGCGGCCGACCCCGCAGGCATCCACCCGGCCGAGCCGCCATCGATGCCATCAGGCCGCACGACGAGCGCTCGGGCGTCGTCCACGGTTCGGGCGTCCGCCGCACGGCGAGCGCTCTCTCCGACGCCAAGGGCATCGCCGGCCGTGGTGCGGTCCGGCAGTTGAGCCGGCCGGTTGGTCCGGTGTCGATGCGCCGCGTAGACCGCCCCGGCGCCCACCGCCGCAGCTGCCAGGCCGCCGGTGATCGCCGCCGGCGCCCACTCATTGCCCTCGACCTGGTCGTTGACCTGCGCCTCGGGCAGGGGCGAGGCCTCGAAGCCCACCGTGCGCCGGGTCACCGGTGTGGTCTCGAAGACCGATGTGGTGGTGGCGTCGTCCTCCGCCGCCGGCAAGGACGTGTCACCCGTCGGGGTGGCCGGTGTTGTTCCGCCACCATCACCGTCGGGGTCGATCCGCAACCGCTCACCGCTGACCAGCCCCTGCAGCTGTGGCACCACCTCGGTCTGCGTGGCATCCCCGGGGCAGCCCACGTCCGCTATGGCCCGGTGGCCCGCGATGGTGGGCACGGTCACCTTCTGCCCGGCGGGGAACTTGTCGTTGCCCTCCGAGATGAAACTGGTGGTGTCTCCCACACCGGTCGGGACGCGATCGCGGTTGGCCAACCATGCCAGCAACGACACCATGGCCTCGATGGCCAACGGGGTCGGCGCCGACACGTTGAAATCGCCCAGAAAGGCGCAGTGTTGGCTGTGGCCGACGTCGCCGCCCTCGATCTCACACGCGATGGCGGTATCGATGCTGCCCTGCCGGCCCTCCCAGATGGTGCCGAACTCATCGACGATGAAGTTGAACCCAATGTCGGGCCAACCCAACTCGTCGGACGTGTGAAACGCGTAGATGCCTTCGACAAGCCCGGGCACCGCAGACGGCTCGTAGGCCTTGCCGGGGGCCTCGGTGTGGTGGACCACCAACAGTTGGTTGTCGATGGCGCGCAGCGTGCCGCTGGGCGGCGCAGCCGAGCCCCAGTCTTTGCGAGGGCGGATGGCGGGCCGACCGGCCTGCGAAGCGCTTGCGTCGGATGCGGCAGCGGTCGTGCCCGGCCCAGCGGCACCGTCGGGTGCCGCTGTGGCGTCGGCGGGTTTGGGCGCCGTCGTGTCGTCCTGGCGCGGGGCACTGCCGGGACGAGCGGCGGCGATCACCGCCGGCGACAGCATCGCTGCCGCAAGCAGGCTCCGTCGGCTGGTGGTTGCTGGGAGTGCCGGGGCGCGCCGCGCCGCCCGCTGATCGCCATGGGGCACATCGTCTCCGCCATGGCTCGGGGTGACTCCTGGGGGACCGGCCATTGGGGGCAACCCTACCGAGCCCGTCGCGTGCCGAAGCACCGGCACCACCCACCATGGGGAACTACCTCAGCACCTCGACCGCACCGTGCAGTTCAGGCAGCGCCCGCTGCCGACCGGCCAGGGCCAAAAGCAGCGCCCAGCCGGGCCCTCGCACCTCCGGCCCGTCAGCCGGACCCACCTCAAAGCCAGCATCATCTGCAATCAGGTGGGCCGAGCGCACCCGACGGGGCATCCTGTAGAACCACCAGTGCTCCAGGCAGGTCTCGATCGCCAGCCGCGTGCGCTCATCGCTGCTGCGGACCAGCCCCTCGGTCGCCCGGACGATGTCCGCGCGGTGGATGAGCACCTCGGCCAACGCGGCCTGCGGCCCGACGCCGGGAAGATGAAACCTGCCGGCGGCCGCGGCATCCAGTCGGTCAAGCAGCCCATCGACATCGCCATCACCCAGGCGCCTGCCGATGTGCCTGATCGCCAGATTCGGGGGGCGACACGCCAGTGTCAGGTCACGGAGCGCCCTCGGCGTGGTCGATTCGGCGAGCCACACCAGGTGGCCCAGCACGTCCCGACAGCGCCACCCGTCGCACAGGCTGGGCAGATTCCATGCCTCCTCTGCGATGATCCGCATGTCACTCGAAGCGCGCCGCCGTTCTTCGGCTGTCCACGCCCAAATCGTGTCGATGTCCACGACGTCACCTTCCACGACGGCCGAACGTACCAGCAGCCACCAGCCGGGTCGGCCCACCACCACGATCGCACCCCCGACCCCAAACTTCCCCGGGGCGACAGCAGGCACCACACTGGGCCGATGCCCACCGCCTCGCCACCACCCCGAGCGGACCCCACCGGGCTGCCGATCGAGGGGGTGATCGGCGAGGTTCGTCGGGCGCTGGTCGACCCGGGCGTCGCCGTGCTGGAGGCCGAGCCCGGCGCCGGCAAGACCACGGTGGTGCCGCTGCGGCTGTTGGACGAGCCGTGGCTGGGCGACGGACGCATCGTCATGTTGGAGCCTCGCCGGTTGGCCGCACGGGCGGCCGCGGCGCGCATGGCGAGCCTGTTGGGCGACCGGGTGGGCAACATCGTCGGGTACCGCACGCGCGACGACGCCAAGGTGAGCCGGGCCACCCGCATCGAGGTGGTCACCGAGGGCATCCTGACCAGACGGGTGCAGGCCGATCCCGGTCTGGAAGGCACCGCGCTGGTGATCTTCGACGAGTTTCACGAGCGTTCCCTGCCGGCTGACCTGGGCCTGGCGCTCACCCTGGAGGCACGCTCGCTGCTGCGCCCCGACCTTCGCGTCATGGTGATGTCGGCCACCCTCAACGTGGGCGACGTGGCGTCGCTGCTGGGCGCAAGCGCTCCAGGCGCCGGCGATCCAGGCGCTGACGCCGTGACCGCTGCTGCGCCCGTGATCTCGGCGCCGGGACGGACCCATCCGGTGACGGTGCGCTGGCGACCTCGCCAGAAACGAGACCGGTTGGAGGCGGTCACCACGGCGGCCATCGAGACCGCGCTGGGCGAGTCGTCGGGCGATGTGTTGGTGTTTCTGCCCGGCATGGGCGAAATCAAGCGCACCGCCCAGGCACTCGGCCGCAGCGGTGCGCTCGGCGCAGCCGCCATCGACGTCCACCTGCTGCACGGCTCGCTGCCCGCAGACGAGCAGGACTCGGCGGTTGCGCCCGCGCCGGTGGGCCGCCGAAAGGTGGTGCTGTCCACCGACCTGGCCGAGACGTCGCTGACCGTGGAGGGGGTCACCGCCGTGGTCGACTCGGGCCTGGCGCGGGTGCCCCGCTTCGACGCCGGGGTGGGCATGACCCGGCTGACCACCGTGTCGGCATCGCGCGCCTCGGCCGAGCAGCGGGCGGGGCGGGCCGGACGGGTTCAGCCGGGCCTGGCCTACCGGCTGTGGTCCAAGTCGGAACACAACACGCGTCCCCGTCACATCCAGCCGGAGATCACCCAGGTGGAGCTGGCGGGTCTGGCCCTCGAGCTGGCCGCATGGGGTGCCTCCGATCCCTCCTCGCTTGCACTGCTGGACCAGCCCCCGCAGCGCACCTGGGAGGAGGCCCGCACCCTGCTCAGCCTGCTCGGCGCCATCGACCACGCGGGACGCATCACCGACACCGGCAAGGCGATGNNCATCACCCACGGCTGGCCCGCATGGTGGTGGCCGCCGCCGCCGGGCCCAACGCTGCGCTCGCCTGCGTGGTCGCGTCGTTGCTGGAGGAGCGCGATGTGTTTGGCGGTCGTCCCAACGAACGGCCCACCTCGCTGGCCGACCGGGTCGCCCTGGTGACCGACCGCGGCCGACACCACCCCCTGGCCGACGGGCGGGCGATCGGCACCGTGCGCCGTCGGGCCGACGAGTTGATGCGACGGGCAGGGTTGCGCGGCGCCACCACCGGCGACGTGCCCGACGACATCACCGATGCGTTGGGGCCACTGTTGTTGGTCGGCTATCCGGATCGGTTGGGTCGGTCCCGGAGCCTTGCCGGTGGCCGATGGCGGCTTCGGTCGGGCTCCGGGGTGTCCACCGCAGCCACGGACCCGCTCGCCTCGTCGCAGTTCGTGGTGGTCGCCGACACCGACGGCAAACGCAAGGATGCGCTGGTGAGGGTGGCCACCCCCATCGACGTCGATCAGGTGGTCGATGCGCTGGGCGACCAGGTGATCCGTCGCACCTACCTGCGCTGGGATCGCACGCGCGACGACCTGACCGAACGGGTCGAGCGGGCGATCGACAGCCTGGAACTCGACTTCACCGAACGGCGCCCATCTGCCGGCCCCGCCACGGTGCAGGCGCTGATCGAACGGGTTCGGGAGGTGGGCCCAAGCACCATCCTGGACCGTTGGGACCAGGCCGACGGGCTCCGGGCGCGGGTGGCGTTCCTGCGTCATCATCGAGGCGAGGCATGGCCCGACTGGTCGGAGACCTCGCTGAAGGACTCGCTGGAGTCGTGGCTGGCGCCGCTGCTGGGCAACGCCACCGGCCGGCGCGACCTCCAAAAGGTCGACGTCGCCGGCGCCCTGGCGCTCACCCTGGGTTGGGACACCCAAATGGACTTGGCCCGCCTGGCACCAAAGACGGTTGCGGTTCCGTCCGGGCGGGACCTGGCGGTGAACTACCTGACCGACCCGCCCGCGCTGGCGGTTCGCCTCGGGGAGATGTTCGGCTCCAACGTCACCCCGTCGCTGCTCGATGGAGCACTGCCGTTGCGCCTGGAACTGCTCAACCCTGCCGGACGGCCGGTGCAGATCACATCGGACCTCGCCGGGTTCTGGGCGGGCACCTGGGGCGAGGTGCGTCGAGAGCTGCGGGGCCGCTACCCCAAACACGACTGGCCGGAGCATCCGGCGACGGCCAAACCACGGCGACGCTGAACCCTGTGTTCAGCCGGCGCCCTCAACAGTGCCGATCGAAAGCCTGCTGGTAGGAATCGGCCACCGCCTGGCGGGCGGCCCCGGGCTTCGGATGCACCAGGTCGGCCTCCAAGAGCGCTGCCCCATTGTCCAGGTTGTCGTTGACAAACCGGGCCCAGCCATCATCGGTCGAGGTGTTGGGGAGATCGTCGACGATCGCCCGCACCTCGGCGTTGTACCCGGCAGCATCCCGGTTCCACAGCTTCGGCAACGTCAGCACCACCACGCACGGAACGTCGGAGAACTCCTCCAACACCGTGCGGGTGGCCTCGAGGTCCTGCCGGTCGGTCAGCACGTCGTTGTACCCCAGGAGGACACCCACCCGCTCGGGCACGCCGCGCTCCGACTTCATCACGGCCAACGAGCCTCGAACCTTGGGCGCCATCTCGGCCCACGTGTAGCCGTTCTGCGCATCGACCCTGGCGCCGGTGGTGGCCTCGATCTCCACGCGCGACAGGTTGGTCACCGAATCCCCCACCACCAGCGTCAGCGGCGTTGCCCATGGCCCCATCCCGGCGATTGCGAGACCTGCGCCGACGACCACGACCACCAGAATCACCAGGACCACCCCCACGATGTTGCGTCGCTTCACAGCGTTTCGTCGACGGCGTGACGTTTCAGATCGGCCAGGTCGGCCCACTCGAGGGTCCGGGCGTGGGTGGCGGCCAACACCACCGACGGCGCGCAGTCGGCCTCGAGTNNNGCCGGCCGCCGCCGAAAACTCCAGAAACTCGGCGGTCATCACCGCGCACACCGTGTGCACGCCCTGATCCTGACCTCCCGTATCGCAGCAGCCGTTGCGGTAGAACCCCGTCATCGGATCGGTGGAACAGGTCTGCAGGTCGGTGCCGAGCACGTTGGTGGCCATCACCCCATCGCAGCACATCGGCGGCCCTCGTGCCCGTAGCGTGGCCCCCATGTGCCGAAACATCCGACGCCTCCACAACTTCGAGCCCCCGGCCACCCACGACGAGATCGAGTCCGCTGCGCTGCAGTTCGTCCGAAAGGTCGGCGGGTCGTCCAAGCCGTCCATGGCCAACGAGGCCGCCTACGCCATCGCCGTCTCAGAGATCACGGCCACCACCGAGCGTCTGCTGGGCGCCCTGACCACGTCGGCCGCCCCCCTGGATCGCGAGGAGTTTGCTGCCGCGGCCCGCGCCAGGGCGGTCAAGCGCTACGCCTGAGCCCACATCCCGCGTNNCGGGCGGCCAAGCGCTACGCCTGAGCCCATCTCCCGCGTGGCAGCGCCGATGCCGACGTGTTGGACTGCACCACACGATGCCCGACCGACGGGCCATGCCAGTCTGGGCACAACAGCTTCCAAAGGGGCACCCATGAGCATCACCGAAACCTCAACGACCGGCCAGGCTTCCGCCGTGTCATCGGCAACGCAGTCGGCATCACCGGGCGAGACGTTTGACGTGCTCAACCCGGGTTCCGGCGAGGTGGTCAACACCTACCCGGCCGCCGGACCCGACGAGGTACGCGCCGTGGTCGAGCGAGCCCGGCTTGCCGCAGCCTGGTGGCGAGCTCAGGGCACCGCCGGCCGCACGAGAGTGCTGAAGCGGTGGCGTTCGCACCTGGTGAACCATGCCGACCACCTCATCGACGTGGTGCACAACGAGACCGGCAAGCCCCGTGGTGACGCCCAACTGGAGGTGGTGTTGGCGGTCGAGCACCTGGCCTGGGCAACCAAGCACGCACCCAAGGTCATGAAGCGCCGCAGCGTGTTCCCCGGCCTGCTGATGTCCAACATGGCCGCCACACTCGAATACCAGCCGCTTGGCGTGATCGGCGTGATCGGCCCCTGGAACTATCCGGTGTTCACGCCGATGGGCTCGATCGCGTACGCCTTGGCGGCCGGCAACGCCGTGGTGTTCAAGCCGTCCGAGTACACCCCGGGTGTGGGCCACTGGCTGTCCAACAGCTTTGCCGCCGCCTGCGCCCAGCCGGTGCTGCAGTGCGTCACCGGCATGGGCGCCACCGGTGCGGCGCTGGTGGACGCCAAGGTCGACAAGATCGCATTCACCGGATCGACGGCCACCGGCAAGCGCATCATGGCGGCCGCGGCCGAGCACCTCACGCCGGTGCTGATGGAGTGCGGCGGCAAGGACGCCATGTTGGTGGACGCCGACGCCGACCTTGAGGCCGCCGCCGACGCCGCAACGTGGGGCGCCATGTCCAATGCCGGGCAGACCTGCGTTGGCGTCGAGCGCGTGTACGTGCACGGCGACGTGTACGACGAGTTCGTCGACCGGGTGGTCGACAAGGCCTCCGCCCTGACTGTGGGCAGCGGCGACGACGCCCAGATCGGCCCGATCACCATGCCCAAACAGATCGGCATCATCGCCGGTCACATCTCCGATGCGCTCGACAAGGGCGGCCGGGCGCTGCTGGGCGGGCCGGGCGCCGTGGGCGAACGGGTGGTCGGGCCGACCGTGCTGGTGGACGTACCCGACGATTCGCTGGCGATGACCGAGGAAACCTTTGGCCCCACCATCGTGATCACCCGGGTGGCGTCGATGGACGAGGCGATCGAGCGCACCAACAACTCGGCGTTTGGGCTGGGCTCCACCGTCTTCTCGAAGGCTCGGGGCGCCGAACTTGCTGCCCGCATCCGGTCGGGCATGACCGCGGTGAACTCGGTGATCTCCTTTGCCGCGATCGCAGCGCTGCCCTTCGGCGGCATTGGCGATTCAGGCTTCGGCCGTATCCACGGAGCGGACGGCATCCGCGAGTTCACGCGGGCCAAGTCGGTGGCCCGTCAGCGTTTCGCCGCCCCGTTGGCGCTCACCAGCTTTGATCGCACCAAGAAGACCGACGAGTTGGTCGGCAAGGCGATCAAGCTGCTTCACGGCCGTGCCGGCTAGCCCAATTGTCGCTGTGCCGGGGCGTCAACCCTGGGGCGTCAACCCTGGGGCGGCGCACCCGGGGCGGGCGGCAGGAATTGGCTGTCGATCTGGGCCAACTGGTCGTTGGCGGCCAGCGCACCGTGCACGGCCTGGGCGATCGAGGCCATCTCCTTCTTCGCCTTGGAGATGCCCAGCGCTCCGCCACCGATGCCCGACATGGCCGGGGCGATCTGCACCTCCGACGTCTCGGGTTGCACCCCCTGGCCCACCTGATAGTTCACGATCATGCGTCGCACAAAGCCACCCGCCAGGGCGCGTCCAACCTTCGAGCCCACCTCGGCACGACCCGACCAGCCATCGGCATTCGCCGTCACGGTGTAGCCCAACGACTGCAACGCCGTGCCGACCGTGGTCAGCACCGCGCCGGCGTCAGCGGTGGTCGTCCATCTCAACGGTTCAATCGCCATGGGGCTACTCCTCGCTCGTGGAGTTGCCAGCGTAGGGCGCTCCAGGACCAACCCGCGCCGCTAGGGTCGCGGCTCATGCAACACGCCCTGTCCGTCGCCCCGTTTGGCGAACTGGTCGACCCGAAGGCCATGGTCGACCTGGCCGTCGCCGCCGAGGCCGCCGGTTGGGACGGCCTCTACCTGTGGGATCACGTGCACCGAGATCCGGCCGAGGTGGCGGAGATCTCCGACGTGTGGGTCACGTTGGCGGCGGTCGCCACCGCAACCGAATCGATCCGGATCGGTCCCATGGTGACGCCGCTGTCCAGGCGGCGCATGTCCACCCTCATCCGTCAGACGGTCACCCTCGACCACCTCAGCAACGGCCGGCTCACCCTGGGTATCGGGCTCGGCGTCGACACCGACGGTGAGCTGACCCGGTTCGGCGAGGTGACCGACCCTCGCACCCGGGCCGACATCCTGGACGAGTCGGCCGACCTGCTGGTCGAGGCCTGGGCCGGAGAGGTCGTCACCCACCGGGGCGAACACCGACTGATCGACGGGGTGGCTTTTCGTCCCACGCCGCTCCAGCGGCCACGAATCCCCATCTGGTGCGCCGCCCGGGGTGATGCCCTGCGGCCGGTTCGTCGCGCCGCCCGCTTCGAAGGCCTGTTCCTCATCGAGGTGGACGCCGACCAACTCGGCCGGGCACTCGACCAGGTCGTGGCGGTCCGGGGTTCGTTGGAGGGCTTTGATGTGGCGGTGGTGGCGGCGAAGGACGACATGACGCTGCTGGAGGTCCCCGGGGTCACCTGGGCGATGCACATGCATCCGGCCGACGCGACGTTCGATTCGGTGTGGGCCGCCGCCGTCGCCGGCCCGCCGCCAAAGACGTAGCCGGCCACAGCGCCGTGCGAGCCGGGTCAGTGCCCTACCGGGTTTGGCAGGTGGGACAGAAGTAGCAGTTGCGGCCGGCAACCTCGGCGATGGCGATGTCGGTGCCGCAGCGGCGACATCGCTGCTGCTTGTACACGTAGAGCCGATCGTCGGGTTTCATCCGGCCCGGGGTTCGCCCGATCTCGTCGGGTTCGGTGGTCACGATGTTGCCCAGGCGCGCGCCGATGCGCATCAGCCTCACCGTGTCGTTCCACAGCGAGTCGAAGTCGGCCTCGCTCAGCGCTGCGGCCGGAACCTCAGGGTGGATCCCGGCCCGAAACAGCAGTTCGGCCCGATACACGTTGCCGATACCGGCGATGATGCGCTGGTCCAACAGCGCTGTGGCGACCGGCCTTTTGGTCGACAGGAACCGGGTGCGGGCCCCAGCAACGTCTCCGTTGGGCCGCAACGGGTCGGCGCCCAGGGCCGAGGTGATCGCCCGTTGCTCCTGCGGGGTGATCAGCTCGCAGCGCATCGGCCCCGTGAGGTCCCACACGTCGGCCTCGGCACCGCCTCCCTCAAGACGCAGCCGAATCGTGTCCCTCGGATCCGGACCGGGCGCCCGGGCAACCCGAAACTTGCCGATCAGGCCCAAGTGCACGTGCAGGATCTCACCGGCCTCCCAGAAGACGAACAGGTCCTTGCCCCATGCCGCGGTTCGGCTGACCCGCTGCCCGTTCAGCAGCGCCGCCGAATCGGCAAACCGGCCTTGGGGGGAGGAGACCACCACCGGCTCGTCGCCCATGCTTCGCCGGATGTGTCGAGCCAAACGGTGGATGATGTGGCCTTCGGGCATGGTGCAGAGTCTGGCCCAGCGAGTGCCGGGTGGGAGAGTCCGGGACTGGTGCCGCCGCCCCGTAGAGTGCTCAACCATGCCGATCACCGACGACGCCATCCGAGCCGACCTGGCCCACCGCATCTACGCCACCTCGCACCTCACCGGGGAGTTCACGCTTCGCTCCGGGCGGGTGTCGAAGGAGTACTTCGACAAGTACCGCTTCGAGTCCGACCCGGTGTTGCTCGCCGAGGTGGCCGAGGCGATGGCCACGCTGGTGCCCGAGGGCATTGAAGTGCTCGCCGGTCTGGAAATGGGCGGCATCCCGGTGGTCACCGCGTTGGCCAGGGTGACGGGCCTGCCCGCCTGCTTCGTGCGCAAATCGGCCAAGAAGTACGGCACCGCCAAGTTTGCCGAGGGTGCCGATGTGGACGGCAAGCGTGTGCTGATCGTCGAGGACGTGATCACCTCCGGCGGACAGGTGGTGCTGTCAACCGCCGACCTACGGGGTATCGGCGCACAGATCACCGACGTGGTGTGCGTCATCGATCGGTCGGAGGGCGGCACCGAGGCGCTCAGCGCCGAGGGGCTCACCCTGGCATCGGTCGTCAACCGCGACGATCTCAACGCCGCCGCGGGCTGAGCCCACACCCTGGCCCCCGGTAACCGACGGGTTGGGGCTACAGGGCGGCGCCGACGCGTTCGCCGTCGACCACCGCGGCGTGCGCGCGGCGGGGAGCCACCACATCGCCCGCACGGTGCACGTCCACGCCGGCATCGAGCAGTTCCAGGTAGAGCTCCTCGGCGGGGGTGGCGGGCACGGCCAGCACCACCCAGTCGGGGGTGCGCTCGTGCATCGTCCCGGTGGGGTGATGCTGCAGCGTCAGCGTGCCCTGATCCCAGCCCATCGGCACCAGCTCGGTGGTCTGAACGATGCCTTTGGACTCGGCCCGCATCCACCAGGTCTCCAGGTCCAGCGTGATGCCCAGGTCCTGGCCCACGACCATGCCAGGCGTGATCACCTCCACGTCACAGCCCCGATCGGCCAGCAGCTCGGCGACCGACGTGGCCTGATGGAAGCCCAGCTCGTCGAGCACCACCACCCGTCCTGACGGCGCCGCGGCACCGTCGAGCACCTCGATCACGTCCACGATTCGGTGCTCGTCCCCGGGCGCCCAGTAGGGCCGAGCCGGACGGGCGCCGGTGGCCACCACGACGCTGTGAGGTCGGCGGCGCAGCACCTCGGCGGCATCAAGGGTCACCCCGGTCTCGATCTCCACGCTCAGCCGGGTGGCCTCGTGAAACTGGTTGCGCACCAGGTCGCCGAACTCGGCCCGGTTGGGCACCGAGGCCGCCAGGCGAACGGCCCCACCGGTGAGTTCGTGGCGCTCGCAGAGCGTCACCCGGTGGCCGTTGCGCGCCGCCGCAATGGCGGCCTGAAGCCCGGCCGGTCCGCCGCCGACCACCAGCACCGACCTGGACAGCGCCACCGGCCGGGGCGCGCCCACGCCCTCGGCCTCCCGGCCGGTCCGCGGGTTTTCGATACATCCAAGCCACCGGTTGAGGCCCATCCGGCCGACGCACTCCTGGTTGCACGACAGGCACAGACGCACCGACTCGACTTTGCCCGCACGCGACTTGGCGGCGAAGGCGGCATCGGCGATCTGGCCGCGCACCACCCCCACCAAATCGCAGTGGCCCTCGGTGAGCGCCCGCTCTGCCTGCAACGGGTCCTTGAAACGGCCGACGCCCACCACCGGCAGGTCGACCACCTCGCGCAGGGCCGAGGGGATGAACGAGGCGTAGCCGGGCGGGATGTGCATCGACGCCTCGATCATGAACAGCGACGAGGTGGCCACACCGATGGAGGTGTTGAGGTAGTCGACTGCGCCGGTGGCCTCCACCATCTTCGCCACCTCCACCGCGTCCTCGATGGTGGTGCCCCCTTCGATCAGTTCGTCGCCGCACAGGCGCACGCCCAATGCCAGGTCGGGGCCGATGGCGGCCCTCACCGCGGCCACAAGTTCGAGGAGCAGTCGGGCCCGGTTGGCCAGCGTTCCGCCGTAGGCGTCGGTGCGCCGGTTGGTGGCGGGCGACAGGAACCCGCGGACGATCGAGCTGTGGCTGCACTGCAACTCGATGCCGTCGAAGCCGCCCTCGGCGCAGTTGGCGGCGACGAGCGCGTACCCGGCGATGATCTCGGCGATCTCGTCGTGGTCGATGGCCTTGGGCACCTCGCGAAACAACGGATCGGCCACCGCCGAGGGCGCCCACACCGGTAGCCGGGTGTACATCGACGAGGCCTGCCCACCGTTGTGGTTGATCTGGGCGAAGATCGGCGTGCGATGTGCGTGCACCGCTTCGGTGATCGCCCGGTATCCGGGGATCACGTCCCGGTTGAAACCGTGGATCAGCTTTTCGTAGGGCCAGTCGGTGGGATGGGTGGAGTGCTCCTCGGTGATGATCAGCCCGGCACCCCCCTCAGCGCGTTCGGCGTAGTAGGCGGCGTGCTGAGGTGACGGTTTGCCATCGACCGCGTAGTTGGTGAGGTGGGCAGAGAACACGATTCGGTTTCGCAGCGTGACCGGCCCCAACCGCAGCGGCGACCACAGCAGTCGCTCGGTCATGACGATTCCCCCGGTGGTTCGCTCCCGATTGATGCTTCCGCTGGGATTGCCTCGAAGGGGTGCAGGATGCCCATCACAACGCCTGCGCCCAGCGTCGGCCTTCGAGCACGGCCTGAGCGATCGTGCGCGGTGCCACGCAATCACCGGCACGTGCCACCGAACGGTCCACCGGGTTGAAGGTGTCGTCGGGCAACCGGTGTCCGGCGTCGATCAGGGCGCCGACGACGATCGTCTCGGTTGCTCCCGTAAATCGGTTCTCCACCTCGATATCCCGCTTGCGCACCTTTCGCAGGATACGGCGGCGGTGCATGGTGACCCCCACCTGGGCCAGGCGGGCGTTGGCCGGTGCCAGGTCGCCGGTGCGGGACAGCTCGTTGCCCACGATCTGGTCGCCGGTGATCAGGTGAACCGATCGCCCCAGCCCGGCGAGGGTCTCGGCGATCGACACGGCAATCGGCCCGCCGATTGGATCCCAGATCGCCACAGCACCGGTGGGGAGACCCAGGGTGTCGTCGTCCGGTTGGGCCCGGCGGTGTTCCAGCAGGGCCGCGGCGTCGACGACCACCCCGCCGGATGTTGTCCCATAGGACCGCTCCCCCGGGCGCGCCCCCGTTGCCAGCAAGGTCGGGCCGCCTGCCCCGAGTTCCCCGACGCCGGCCGGATCGACCGTCCGTTCAAGTTCGAACTCCACACCCAACCGACGGCACTCCGACTCCAACCAGTCGACCAACCGAACCATCGGCTCCCGGCCCGAGGCCGTGGTCCAGGCACGCACCGTGGCGCCGNNGGCCCGGCACCGATCACGGTGACGGGCCGTCGTGGCCCGCCGTCGGCGCCGCGCTCGGCGCAAAGTCGAGGGGGCTCCGAATCGGAGAGCTCGTGACCGGAGCGAGGCTCACCGATGCAGGAGACGATGGGATTGCGGTTGTCGCGCACCATGCACTGTTGGTTGCAGCGGACACATGGCCGGATCCGCTCGGCGTGACCGGCCGCCGCCTTGGACACCAGGTCTGGGTCGGCGATCTGGGCGCGGGTCATTTCCACCACGTCGGCGGTGCCGTCGCCAAGCGCCGTCTCGGCCATGGTCACGTCGACGATCGAGCCCTGCGCCACCACCGGCACGCGGTCGCCGTGGGCCGCTCGAACAGCGGTGCGCACCGCTGAGCAGAGCCCAAGGTTGAACCCGGCGGGCACGTGAGCGTCGGGCCGCGTGGCGCCAACGGTGAAGATCGACCCCGACACCACCACCAGGTAGTCGATCAGCCCGGCCAGCTCAGCGGCCAGCGTCGCCGCGGCTTCGGGGGTGATACCCGCCCAGGGGGCGTACTCGTCGCAGCTGAGGCGCATCCCCAGCACGCCGTCGGCCCCCAGCCCGGCGCGGGCGGCGGCCAGCACGTCGGTGGCGAACCGGTTGCGGTCGGCCCACTCATCGCCCCGCTGGTTGGTCAGTCCCGACAGGAACTGCCGCACCAACGAGTGCTGCCCGGCGTTGACCTCGACGCCGTCCAGGCCCGCCGAACGGGCGCCTTCGGCTGCTGCCCCGAACCCGGCCACCACTGCACCGATGTCGGCCGCCTCCATCTGCTTGGGGACCTCGCGGGTGTCCACCTCCGGCACCCGCGAGGGCGCCCACAATTCACGCTGGCTCCAGTGCGAGGTGCCCTGGCCTCCCGCGTGGCCCAGCGCCGCCAGCACCAGCGAGCCGTGAGGATGGCAGGCGTCGGCGACCGCCGCCCAGCCGGCGACGCACTCCGAGGCCAGCGGCGCCCGCTCGTAGGGCCAGTCCGACGGGTGAACCGACGCCTCCTCGGTGACGATGATTCCGGCACCGCCCTCGGCTCGGCGCCCGTAGTAGGCGACGTGGCGGTCAGAGATCGAGCGATCACGACCAAGGTTGGAAACGTGTGGCCCGAACATCACCCGGTTCGGAGCGCACCGGGTACCGAGATCAATTGGGTCCAGCAGGGTCACCGCTCCATGATCGTCGGTGGCGGGCCCGGGTGCGAACAGAGGCCGATTCGGGGGCCGCCTGACCGGTCAGGACAGCCGGGCACCGATGCTGACCGGCACCGCTGCGCCCGGGCGGCTGTGATCCTGTGAAGGCCTGGGCGGCGATCCCACACCGACCAGCTCGCCCGCTGCCCGCTTGTCGGCCAGCGCCGTCTCACCATGGCCCAGCACGCACTCCGGGTCAGGGTCGTCCATCTCCAGGCCAACAAAGAACTTCGAGGCCATGCAGCCACCCTGGCATGCGTCATAGGCCCCGCAACTGGCGCAGGCACCGGCCGAGGTGGGCTCCCGCAATGACGTGAACAGGTCCGAGCCCTTCCACACGCCGGTGAATCCGCCCTGATCGCGCACGTTGCCGGCCAGGAACTCGTCGTGGATCACGAACGGGCAGGCGTACACGTCACCGATGGGGTCGATGAGGCACACCACCCGCCCGGCGCCGCACAGGTTCAGCCCCGGCAACTGCTCCGAGCCCAAGGCGTTCAGGTGGAAGAACGAGTCGCCGGTGAGCACGTCGGGGCGGTCGAGCAGCCAGTGGTAGAGGTCACGCTGTTGCTGCTGGGTCGGGTGCAACTCGTCCCAGGTGTCGGCACCCCGTCCGGAGGGCCGCAGGCGGGTGATGCGCAGCTGGGCGCCGTACTCGTCGGCAACCGCACGGAAGTCGTCGAGCTGGTCGACGTTCTGACGCGTGACGACCACCGAGATCTTGAACGCGCCGAAGTCGGCGGCGGCCAAATTGTCCATGGCGGTCCTGGCGGTGGCGAAGCTGCCCTGCCCACGCACGTGATCGTTCACCGCGGCGGTGGCGCCGTCGATCGACACCTGGATGTCGAGGTAGTCCATCGAGGCGAGACGGCGGGCTGCCGCCGGGTCGATATAGGTGCCGTTGGTGGAGAACTTCACGCCGACGTCGTGGGCGGTCGAGTACTCCACGATGTCGAAGAAGTCTCGGCGCAGCATGGGCTCGCCACCGCCCAGGTTGACGTAGAACACACCAAGTCGCTGCAGTTCGTCGACCACACCGAAGCACTCGGCGGTGCTCAGCTCGGCGGGGTCACGACGCCCGGATGACGACAGGCAGTGACGGCAGGCCAGGTTGCATGCGTACGTCAGCTCCCAGGTCAGGCAGATGGGGGCTTCAAGGCCCAGCTTGAAGTCGTCGGTCAGGCTGCGCGTGGCCGACGGGGGTTGATCAGCAACGGCGGGAACACTGCGGCCAAGGGTCAGGGGGGTGATCTGATCGCTCACCGGGAACTCCTCTCGGGTTGGAGGTTGGTCGCTTGCTCGGGATGTTCCACGGCGTCGCGTCGTATCACCATGTCCGAGGCGGCCAAGGTGGCCAGCGCCCGTTGAAAGGACGGCCAGCGGGCCTCGGCCACCCCGGCGGCCCGCAGCGCGTCCGCCACCGAGTCGGCGTCGGCCAAACCCTCGGCCACGCTCACCAGGTCTGGATGGCGAAGGAACGACAGGCGGCGATTGCCAAAGTGGTAGGCGAGTGCGCCAAAACGTTCGGGACGAAGCGACACCCTCGGGTTCAGCGACCAGGCCTCATCGAGTGCCACCGATTGATCCATGAGATCGCTTGGGATCAGTAGACCCCGCACATCCCGTCGATCGACACCTCTTCTACCAACAACTCTTCTTCGATGAGTTCGGCGGTCACCTGCTCGTCTGCAT
>CXWK01010940.1_pt1 | contig 16198 bp, 11 predicted proteins | sample 590851 | NCBI WGS metagenome assembly CXWK01 (sample SAMEA3498364, study PRJEB10139) | wastewater metagenome | biome: wastewater treatment plant; material: activated sludge | place: Denmark | collected 2014-08-01 | reverse complement strand
GCAATCTGTGGTTTCATCTCTGAATATGTCTGCGTTCCTCCGCTCCCTCATCCGCGCCTTTGTGCGTCTCCTGTTCCGCCTCGGCCTGCGGCTGGAGATCGAGGGGTGGGAGCACCTGCCACCGAGCGGGCCGCTGGTCATCATCGGCAACCACTTCAGCATCTACGAAGCACCGCTGCTCATGGTCTTCCTGCCCTACGGCGACCGCATCACCTGGCTGGCGGCCACGGAGCTACAGGAGTCGCGCGTCTTGAAGGCGCTCATTCGCTTGTTCAACATCATCCCCGTCTGGCGCGGCCAGCCCGACCGGGCGGCGCTGCGGCGAGCGTTCGACTGGCTGGGCGGAGGCGGGCTGGTGGGTATCATGCCTGAGGGGGGGGTAGACGACTCGCTGCGCCACCTGACCCTGGCCGGGCAGCAGACGACGCTCCACGGCGGGCCAAGCTCGCGCCTCGACGCTCAGCTCATCACCCCCCGGCCCGGCGCGGCCTACCTGGCCGTGCGTAGCGGCGCGCCTGTCTTGCCCACGGCCTGCCTGGGCACCGAGCGCATCGCCGCCAATCTGCGCCGCCTGCGCCGCACGCCGGTGCGGCTGATCATCGGCCCTGTCTTCGGCCCACTGGTCGTTGACGAGTCGCTGAGCAAGGCCCAGCGCCGCGAGCGGTTGGACGAGTTGGGCCACGAGATGATGCGCCACATGGCCGCCCTGCTGCCTCCTGAAAACCGCGGGCCTTATCGGCAAGAATCCGCAGATTAAGAACCATGATCCGCAGATTTGGCAGTTTCGGCAGATCTTCAGAAAGAAATCCACTTATCTGAAATCTGCCGAATCTGCCAAATCTGCGGATGATTCCTCTTAGAATCTGTGGAAGCTGCGTAACCTGTGGTTTCCACATGAGGATTGACCCATTGATTGGATGAGTATGAAACAATGGGTATATTCAACCCGGCGCGATTGACACGCTGAAACCGGTATGCTATTGTAAGCGCCAATACAATTGCTTTGTCAACGGATTGTCACCCGGCAACACGCTGCATCAAAGGGGAACCATGACTGGCAGGGGACATCTCTACGACCTGATCAAGGAATCATTTCTGTTGCTCGATTTTGGCGATCGCGCCCTATTCGACCACTTCGGACTCTCCATCTCCCGCTACTACGCACTGCACCATATCGCTGCCGCTCCTGGCCTCTCTCCCAGTCGCCTCAGCCAATTGATGTTCTGCGACAAGAGCAACATTACGCGCTTGCTGCAGGGGCTGGAGCGTGACGGCTATATCGAGCGCTGCCACCATGAGCATGACGCTCGCGTCCAGTGCCTCTATCTGACTCGAAAGGGGCTGCGGCTGCATGATGAGGCCTGCACGGCCCATTGTGATTCGATTGACATGCGTCTGGCGTCGCTTTCCGAGCCAACCGGCGAACAGCTGGCGACGACCCTGACCGACCTCAATCGTGAGTTAGCCGAGAGGTTGTTCGATTGACAGTTGACGATTGTTACTGTTTTTTTGGAATCATTGTATACTCAGCTGCCAGCGCTATTCGATGGCAGCAATGGAGGTGACAGATCGAGGAAAACGCCTGATCGTTCCAATAAGCTGTCCGAATGAGTGCTAGACGCCCGCACGGGTATCGTTGACAAGTTCCAAAATGAGGAGAATGATGAAAAACACCAAGTGGTATCTATTGATCGTCGTGCTGCTACTCGGCGCGATGGCCCTCGTCGCCTGTGGCGGCGGGACCGAGACGACCGAGCAACCGGTCGCTACGGAAGCGGCTGAGGAACCGGTAGCCGAGCCGACCGAGGAAATGGCCGCTGAGCCGACCGAGGAAATGGCCGCCGAGCCGACCGAGGAAATGGCTGCTGAGCCGACTGAGGAAATGGCCGAGACGGGCGAGATGACCCTGGCCAGCGACACGACCAAGACTATGGCCGAGCTGCTGAGCGCCGACCCGAACTTCAGCACCCTGGTCGCGGCCATTACCGCCGCCGAGATCGCTGAGCCGGCCCCCGAGTCGCCCGCGACTCTCTTCGCCCCGACCAACGCCGCCTTCGAGGCGCTGCCGGAAGGCACGCTGGATGAACTGCTGGCCGACCCGGCCGGCGACCTAACCCGCATCCTCCAGTACCACATCGTCAACGGTGCGGTCATGGCCGCCGACGTGACGGCGGATGAGGACGGCATGGTTGATACGCTGGCCGGTGAGCCGCTCGACCTGGCCGCTCTGGGCCTGGTGGCCACCGACATCGAGGCCTCGAATGGCGTCATCCACGTCATTGACGCCGTCCAGGTTCCGCCGACAATCCTCAACGCCGCCCAGGCCGAGGAAATTATCGCCGCCGGTGGCTCGGTCATCCGCATCTGGGCCGACAACCTGCGCATGCCCGCCCTGCGCCAGGTCGAGACGGCCTTCGAGGATGAGTACGGTGTCGAGTTGTTGCTGGAGCAGGTTGGCTTCGGCGACATCCGCCGCCTGATCTCCACCGCCGGCCCGGCCGGCGAAGGTCCGGACATCATCATTGGCGCCCACGACTGGCTTGGCGAATTGACCGCCGGCGGTCTGATCACCCCCGTTGACCTGGGCGATCGCGCCAGCGAGTTTGCCCCGGCGGCCATCCAGGCGTTCACCTACGCCGGTGACCTGTACGGCATGCCCGTCAACACCGAGAACGTGGCCCTGTTCATCAACACCGACCTCGTGCCGGAGTGCCCGACGACCTGGACGGAAGTCCACGACATCTCGGCCGAACTGCACGCCGCCGACGCCGAGCAGTACGGCTTCGTCCGCATGGAAGGCGACCCGTACCACTTCTACCCGATTCAGACCGCCTTCGGCGGCTACATTTTCGGTCGCGACGAGGCCGGCAGCTATGACCCGACTGACGTCGGCGTGGGCGACCCCGGTTCCCTCGCCGCCGCGCAGTGGTATGAGACCATGGTGACCGAAGGCCTGCAGCCCCCGGCCATGGACTGGGACACGATGCACCTGTGGTTCGAGTCTGGCCAGGCGGCCATGCTGGTCACCGGCCCGTGGGTCACCGACCGCATCGTTGCGTCCGGTGTTCCCTTCCAGATCTGCAACATCCCCGGCGAAACTGAAGAATCCGGCCGGCCGTTCCTGGGCTCACACGGTTTCATGATCAGTGCCTTCGCCAACGACCCGATCCTGGCGCAGATCTTCCTGACCGAGTTCGTGGCCACGCCCGAAGTGATGATGGCCATGTACGAAGGCAACCCGCGTCCGCCGGCCTTCCTGGAGACGCTGGATGCTGTCGAGGATGAGTACATCACCGCCTTCGGCGCGGCCGGCGCCAACGCCGACCCGATGCCGGCCATCCCCGAAATGGCTTCCGTTTGGGATGCCTGGGGCAACGCCGTCGTCATTATCTCGCAGGGCGCGGACACGGCGGAGAACGCCTTCACCAACGCCCAGCAGCAGATCATTACCGCCATCAGCGGCGGCTAATGAGTGAGTAGCCAATCACGGCGGCCTCTCTTGCGAGAGGCCGCCGTGATTGTTTTCTGGGGTCCATGGCCGGACGGCGCGCCCCTCTCCAACCGGCCGCTCAGAGAGTTGCGGTTCCTATCGCGTAGGCAGGGCCGACTGGGGCACATTTATCGAGGCATGGGAGTATCCATGAGGGAGGAAATTCATGGCTGCCATCGACGTTCAACCGGAGAAAGGCCAGTCTTCCCGACGTGAACGGCCCACGACCGTTACCGGGAGCTTGCTGCGGATTCTTGGCCTGATCATATTCGACGCCTTTGCCCTCTTATTTATCTACCTTCTTTTGTCCGACGGCTATTGGCCGCTGGCGGGCATCATCGGTGTCATCACCCTGCTGATGAACTACATCTTCCTGGCCCCGAGCGCCTACCCCATGCGCTGGATGTCACCGGGGTTGGCGTTCATGCTTTTGATCTCTGTCTACCCCATCCTCTTCACCATCTACATCTCCTTCACCAACTTCGGGGCCAGCAACCTCTTGCCCAAGGTGCAGGCGATCGAGGTGTTAGGGCAGCGCACCTTCTTGCCGGAGACAGGGGCCACGTTGCGCTATACCGTCTTTGTGAACGAAACGAACAACCAGGAATTTGGCCTGTGGCTCGTTGCCCCGGACGGCAGCTCTTTCTTCGCCACGCCGGGCAGTGAATTCACGGCCGAAGAGATCGGCGCCGGCGCGCTCGATGCCGATAACGTGCCGGCCAGCATCCCCGGCTGGCGGGCATTGACGCGGGCCGAGACCGTGCGCAACATCACCGCCATTAGCGCCGCACCGTTCGGCCTGGAAGAGTCGGCCGTCTCCTTGACCGGCCGGCTGGGCGAGGCTGCCCAATTGCAACAGCGTTACGTCTGGGACGAAGAGCAAAACGCCATCATAGACATGCGCGAGAATGTGACCTACTTTGCCGACGGGGCCACGGGCTTCTTCACCTCCGCCGACGGCGCGCGCCTCACCCCCGGCTATCAGGTCAACATCGGCCTGCAAAACTACCAGCGCTTCCTGACCGACCCGTCGTTCCGCGGGCCGCTGCTGCGCATCTTCGCCTGGAACGTCACCTTCGCCCTGCTCAGCGTGCTCTTCTCGTTCGGCCTGGGGCTGATGATCGCTATCGTCTTCGGCCGGACAATGCCCGGCCAGCGGATCATCAAGTCGCTGCTGATCATCCCCTTCGCCGTGCCGCAGGTCATTACCCTGCTGGTCTGGCGCGGCATCCTGAACCCGCTGGAAGGCGTCGTGCCCAATATGCTGCAGAGCATCTTCAACCAGCCTGTTGGCTGGCCGCCGTTCTTCGCCGACCCGACGTGGGTCAAGGTGGCACTGATCGTCATCAACGTCTGGCTGGCCTACCCCTACTTCATGCTCATCTCCAGCGGTGCGCTGCAAGCCATCCCGACGGACATGTATGAGGCGGCGGACATTGACGGGGCCAGCCCCTGGCAGGCGTTCCGCGGCCTGACGCTGCCGCTGCTGCTGGTGGCTGTCGGCCCGCTGTTGATCTCGTCGTTCACGGTCAACTTCAACAGCTTTAACGTCATCTACCTGTTCAACAGCGGCGGCCCGCCCATGGTGGGCACGGCGCTGCCGGCCGGGCACTCCGACATCTTGATCAGCTACGTCTATAACCTGGCCTTTGGGCGCGGGTTGGCCCTCTATGGCTACGCGTCGGCGATCACGATCATGATCTTCTTTATGATGGTGCTCGTGACGATATTCCAGCACCGCCGCATGGCAACCTGGGAGGAGACGACAAACTGATGACCGCCGCCACCACCAAGACCCGATCCCTGCAATCGCTGCGCCAGAGCCAAAAGGCGCGCTTCCGCATCACGCTGGCGGTGAAGTATCTGATCGCCGCCATCGTCCTGATCTACTCGCTCTTCCCGATCATCTGGACGATCTCGGCCTCGTTCAGCCCCACGGGCAGCATCTCCGGCCAGTCGCTCATCCCCGACCCGCCGACGCTGCGCAACTACGAGCGCATCCTGGCGCAAGACTTTTGGCTGTGGATGTGGAACTCGTTCAAGATCTCGTCCATCAGCGCCCTCCTGGCCGGCCTCATCACCCTGATGGCCGCCTTCGCCTTCTCGCGCTTCCGCTGGGCGGGGCGCAGCCAGTTGCTGCTGGTCATCCTCCTCATCCAGGTCTTCCCGGCCATCCTGGCCATGGTCGCCCTGTTCGCCATCCTGCAACAGATCGGCAACTACATTCCGTTCCTGGGCCTGAACACCCACGGCGGCTTGATCCTGATCTACATGGGCGGCACGCTGGGCGTCAACGTCTGGCTGATGAAGGGCTTCTTCGACTCCATCCCGCGCGACATTGACGAATCGGGCAAGGTTGACGGGGCATCGGACTGGCAGATCTTCTGGCGGTTGCTGTTCCCGCTGGTGCGGCCGATCATGGTCGTTTCGATGATCCTGACCTTCTTCGGCACCTACAGCGACTACCTGATGCCGCGCATCATGATCACCACGGCCAGCAAGTTCACGCTGATGCTGGGGCTGCAAACCTTCATCGGCGCGAACTACGCCCAGGAGTGGGGCGCGTTCGCCGCCGGGGCGGTGCTGGGGGCCATCCCGATGGTCACCATCTATCTGCTGCTGCAAGACTATATCGTCGGCGGTCTGACGGCCGGGGCGGTGAAGGGCTAGACCCTTATTTGCCCGTAGGGCGGGTTGGCAACCCGTCCTCCAAGAAACCACAGATTTCACAGATTACACCGATTGCCAATCTGTGTAATCTGCGAAATCTGTGGTTTCTTTTTATTTGGAGTAGAAAATATGCGCCGTAACCTCATTCGCCTAATTCTCCTGACCGTCCTGCTGGCCCTCCTCGCCGCCTGCCGACAGGGGCCGGAAGCTGCCTCTACCCAGACTCCACCGGCTACGGCCGAGACGGCCGAGGCCACCGCGCCGGCGGCCGAACCCACGGCCACCAACGAACCCGCGCCAACCGACGAGCCGCCGGCCCTGCCGACGGCTGCGCCGACAGCCGCCCCCGCCGCCTGCTCGCCCGACGACCCCATCTACCTGGCCATCGTCTGGCACCAGCACCAGCCGGTCTACTTCCAGGACCCGGAGACGGGCGTCTTCGCCCGGCCCTGGGTGCGCCTCCATGCGGCCAAGGACTACGTAGACATGGCCGCCACGCTGCGCGATTATCCCAACGTCAAAGCCACGTTCAACCTGACCCCCAGCTTGCTGCGCCAACTGGAGGCCATCGGCGCCGGGGCCACGGACCTGGCCTGGGAACACACGATCGCTCCGGCCGAGGAGTTGACCGATGCGCAGAAGCAGTTCATCCTCGATCGCTTCTTCGACACCAACCGCCGCATTGTCGCCCGCTTCCCGCGCTACCAGGAGCTTCTCGACTTGCGCGACAACAGCGACGACCCGCTGACCGCCTACAGCGCCGATGACTTCCGCGACTTGCAACTGCTGTTCAACCTGGCCTGGACCGACCCCGACTGGCTGGCCGAAGAGCCGCTGGCGGCGCTGGTCGAGAAGGGCGAGCAGTTCAGCGAAGAGGACAAGAGCCTTGTCCTGGCTGAGCATCTGCGCCTGGTCAACGAGGTCATCCCCCTGCACCGCGAACTACAAGACGCGGGGCAGATCGAAATCACCACCACGCCCTTCGCCCACCCCATCCTGCCGCTGCTGGTCAACAGCGATCTGGCTCTCAACGCTCTGCCCGACGCCACCCTGCCCAACCCGCCGTTCACCTGGGGTCAGGACGCCGTGGCTCAGGTAGAGCGCGGCGTGGCCTTCTACACCGAGCGCTTCGGCCAAGCGCCGCGCGGCATGTGGCCGTCGGAAGGCTCGGTGGCCGAAGAGATGCTCAGCATGATCGCCGCCAGCGGCATCCAGTGGATGGCCAGCGACGAAGGCGTGTTGGCCCACAGCATCGGTCTGGACAGCTTCACCCGCGACGGCAACGAGACCGTCGTCGAGGCCGACCAACTCTACCGCCCCTACAACGTCCAGGGGCGCAACGGCGGCCCGGTGGCCATGCTCTTCCGCGACCGCATCATCTCCGACAAAGTAGGCTTCACGTACTCTGGCCTGCCGGGCGAGGCGGCGGCCGACGACTTCATGCGCCGCATCCACGCCGTCTGTGGCCGCCTTCAGAGTAGCGCCGCCGAAGGCCCCCACCTCGTCTCCGTCATCCTCGATGGCGAGAACGCCTGGGAGAACTATGACAACGACGGCAAGGAGTTCCTCCATGCCCTCTATCAACGCCTGAGCGACGAGCCAGCCATCGTCACCGTGACCCCGTCGGAGTTTCTCGACACCGCCCCGGAGCCGCAGCGCCTCGGCCGCCTGTGGGCCGGTTCGTGGCACAACGCCGACTTCAGCATCTGGATCGGCGAAGAGGATGAGAATCGCGCCTGGGACCTGCTGCGCGAGACGCGGGTCTATCTGCAAACCTACATCACCGGACGCAACCGCGACACGGTGACACCAGAGGAACTCGACGCGGCCTTCACGCAGATGTACATCGCCGAAGGCTCCGACTGGTTCTGGTACATCGGCAACGATCAAAGCTCGGCCGACGACGCCTCGTTCGATCTCCAGTTTCGCAACGCGCTCAAACAGGTCTACGTCGAATTGGGCGCGGAGCCGCCCAGCGTCCTCGACGTGCCCATCATCCCGGTGGCGCCGGCGACAGCCGACCGGCTATCGGGCGGGTTGGTGTCGGTGCTGGTTGACGGCGTGGCCGCGGCCGGCGAGTGGGACGCCGCCGGGGCTTACACGGCTACCGGCGGAGTGATGGCCACCACACCGGCCTTCGCCGAACTGGCCTACGGCTTCGATGCGCGCAACCTCTACCTGAAGACGATCCTCGACCCCGACTTCACCCTGCCGGCGGCGGCGACGGTCGAGTACTACTTCGGCTCACCGGCTACCGGCGCGGTCACCAACTTCAGCCGCAGCGGCGGGCTGCTGGGCTTCGCCGCCAACCGGATGCTGGAGCTGAAGTTCAGCGGCGGCGTGCTGGGCGCGGTGACGTTCTATCAGGCCACGGCCGACGACGTGCCCGATCACTGGAGCGTCGTCGCCGCCGGCACGGCCAACAACGGCCAGGCGGCGTTCGACGTAGCGGACGCGGCGTCCGGCGACGTGGCCGCCGGCGGCGTGGCCGCGGGCGAGGTCATCGAGATCGCCGTGCCGCTGGCCGCGCTGGGCGACCCCGACGTGGGCGCGCGGCTGGTCGTGCGCGGCATCTACGGCGAGAGGATTGAGGGCCAACCGGTGGACGTGGACTTCATCCCGTCGCTTGGCCCGGCGGAGTTGGCTGTGCCCGACCTGGGCACGGCGGCGGCGCTGCTCGACGTAACCGACCCGACCGGTGACGACACCGGCCCGGGAACCTACACCTACCCCACCGACGCCGTCTTCCAGCCCGGCAACTTCGACATCACCAACTTCCAGGTGGCCGCCGACGACGAGAACGTCATCTTCCGCTTCACAATGGCCGGCCCGGTAGACAACGTGTGGGACGGCGCGAACGGCCTGTCGTTGCAGACGTTCGACATCTACGTGGATCAGGACGGCGACGGCGAGGGGGGCGTGGCCTTCTTGCCCGGCCGCAACCTATCGTTGGCCGAGGGCAGCGCCTGGGACTACGCCATCACTGTCGAAGGCTGGGAGTCGAAGATCTTCACCCCCGGCGACGAGGGGCCGACGGAGATCGCCGGGCCGGGTGACTTCGCGGTCATCACCGATCCCGGCCAGCAGAAGGTCACCGTCCGCGTGCCCAAGAGCATTCTGGGCGATACGCCCGAAGCGTGGCGCTATGCGGCTGTGGTCATGAGCCAGGAAGGCTTTCCCAGCGGCGGCGTGCTGCGCGTGCGCGACGTGGGCGTAGCCGCCGAGCAGTGGCGCATCGGCGGCGCGCCGGCCGGGGCAACGAACCACACCCGCGTGCTCGACCTGGTCTGGCCGGAGGCGGGGCAGCAGGAGGCGTGGCTGAGCGACTTCGCCCCGTCGACCGCGGCGCAGGGCGAGTTGACGGCCGAGGAGTTCGCCCACGTCGAGCTGCTGACGCCGGGGCCGTAAGAAGACGGAACCACAGATTACGCAGATTACACAGATTTCTCCCTAAAATCTGTGTAATCTGTGGTTGCATCCGCTCCGCTAACTTGCAGGAGCGCTATGGTATAATAATGGGACTGTTAAGTACGGAGGCTAATTATGGAGGCGCAACTACCAGAAACCCGAATGAAACGACGTTCCTCGCGGCTGGCGCAACTGATTCGCATCTATGAGGCAGGGCAGATCAGCGAGTTAATGGATCGTACCGTTGACAAGCTACTCTCCGTTGAGGAGATGGAAGCGCGTCAGGACATCGAGGACTTGACTGCTGCTTTGCTCGCTTATGAAGAGCGGTTTGGTATGGCCTCCGAAGCATTTTACCAGCGCTTCGAAGCCGGTGAACTCGGCGATAGGGCCGATTTCATCGAGTGGGCATCATTCTACGATATGCTTCAAAATGCTAAGAAGCGCTTACAAGCTGTGAGTGATGAAGGGTGAAAGTCGGCGAGCATATCTATGAGGTTGAGAAACTCATCGTCAACAGCCCAATNNGGTCCTTTCAGATCAAGGAGAGGTGGATACGCCGATTCGACGCTTACATCAAAGTCAGAGTCACCTTGATTGATGACAGCATCCTTGAAATTACACAATTCCTGCACGCAGACGAAGAGAATTACGCTGAGATCAAGCGCTACAATTACCATTGGATGGATTCATCCAATCGCCTGCGACGGCGCTGGGACAATGTGCGTCACTACCCCAATCTGCCTAGCTTCCCCCACCACCACCACGACGGCGACGAGAAGAACGTCCTGCCCGGCGAGCCGATGAATCTGTTCAAAGTACTCGACATCATCGCCGACGAACTCAAGCAAAAGAAGACAACCGGCGGCCGGCAATAGACCGCCCCCAAGAGAGACTATGAGCGAAACCATCTTCGGCCGTCTGGCCACCGTTGAAGTCCGCAGCCAATATGCCCAGATGCGCCTGCAAGGGCTGCAACACCGCCGCCGCCTGTCGCCCGGCTCGCCGCGAGCCGGGGAGCAGCCCGTCGTCAGCGTCATCGTCGGCCCCGACTTGCCCATTGATGAGGTCGTCTGCCTTGTCACCGAGCCGGAAGCGACGGTCGTCCCGTTGCAGCGCGTCAAGACCGAGTGGGATCTGACGTTGTGGGCCTACTACGAAGTCTGGGAGGCGGCGCTGCCCGCCCACCCAGCCGGCACGCTGGTGCGCTACCAGCTTCGCGCCCACGACGAGGACAGCGGCGAGACCTACTGGGTTGACGAGGGGGCGGAGTATAGCTACGTCGTCGGCGACTCCGGCCCGCCGGCCTGGGCGCTACCGGCCATCATCTATCAGGTCTTCCCCGATCGCTTCTCGCCCGGCCACGGCCGCGCCTGGAACCCGACCACCCGCCTGTCCGACATCTACGGCGGCACGTTGCGCGGCATCATTGACAACCTACCCTACATCGCCGGTCTGGGCTTCACGGCCATCTGGCTCAACCCGTTCTTCCCCGACGACACCCATCACGGCTACCACGCCACCGACTACTTCACTGTCAACCCGCGGCTGGGCACGCTCGACGACGCCCGCGAACTGGTGGACAAGTGCCACGAGCGTGGCATCCGCCTGTTGCTCGACTTCGTCGGCAACCACTGGGGCAGCAAGCACGCCAGCTTCCAGGCGGCGCGGGCCGACCGCAACAGCCCGTTCTATCGCTGGTACTACTGGAAGAAGTGGCCGGACGAGTACACGGCCTACTTCGACGTGCCCGACCTGCCCAAGCTCAACGTGGATCACCCGGCCGTGCGCGATCACTTGCTGCGCAGCGTCGGCTTCTGGCTGGGCGACGTGGGCTTTGACGGCCTGCGACTCGACCACGCCGATGGGCCGTCGTATGACTTTTGGACCGACGTGCGCGTTGTGGCCCGCAGCATCAAGCCCGACGCCTGGATGTTCGGCGAACTTGTCCGCACGCCGGAGCAACAACTCAGCTACGCCGGGTTGTTCGACGGCACGCTCGACTTCCTGCTCTGCCAGGCGATGCGCAACACCTTCGCCGCGGGCACGATGAGCCTGGCCGCCTTCGACGCCTTCCTGAACCGCCACGAGGCCTACTTCCCGGCGCAGAGCGCCTTCAGCCGTCCCAGCTTCCTGGACAACCACGACATGAATCGCTTCCTGTGGCAGGCCGGCGGCGACAAGCGGCGGCTGAAGCTGGCCACACTGGTGCAGTTCACCCTGGGCGGCGCGCCCATTGTCTACAACGGCACCGAGGTCGGCGTGACGCAGGAGCGCGGCATCCACGACGCCAACAGCCAGGGCATGGAGGAGTGCCGCCAGCCGATGCTGTGGGGCGAGGAGCAGGACAGCGACCTCTACGCCACGTTCTGGACCCTCAGCCATCTGCGGCGCAACCACCCGGCGCTGTGGCGCGGCGGCCGGCGCACGCTCTTCCTCGATTCGGCCACGCAGACCTACGCCTACGCCCGCGAGGACGGCCACGAGGCGCTGGTCGTTGGCCTCAACCTGAGCGATGAGCCGCGCACGCTGGTCGTGCCCTACGTCGAGCGGGGGACAAAGATCACCTTCGAGCTGCCGCCGTGGACGGGGGACGTGGCCGCGCTGTAAGAAGATGGAACCACAGATTACACAGATTACACAGATTGAAGAGTCTTCAATCTGTGTAATCTGTGTAATCTGTGGTTTCATTTCTGCAGGTAATTAGTGAAGAAGTCAATCGGCGCGCTTCTCGTCGGGTTATTGCTACTCAGCTTCGGCCTGCGCGCCCATCGCATCGGCGAACAGCGCGTCTGGTGGGATGAGGGCTGGTCGGTGTGGGCGACGCGCTTCCCCGTGGCCGACATCCTGCGCCAGACGGGCAACGACGTTCACCCGCCGCTTTACTTCACCCTGCTCCACGGCTGGCGAACCCTCAGCGGCGACAGCGAGGCCGGGCTGCGCCTCTTCTCCGCCTATCTGGGGCTGCTGACCGTGGCCGCGACCTACGCTCTCGGTCGCGGCATGGCCAGCGGCCTGCTGCCGCGCCGTGCCGGGCGGCAGGCCGGGCTGCTGGCGGCGCTGCTGCTGGCCGTGTCGCGTTTCGCTATCGCCTGGTCGCAGGAGATTCGCATGTACGCCCTGGCGACGCTGCTGGCGGTGCTGGCGGTGTGGGCGGCGCGGCGTATCTGGGCCGGGGGGCGGCGACGCGACGCGGCGGCCTACGTATTGCTGGTGACGGCCGGCCTGTACACGCTCTACCTGTTCGCGCCGGTGTGGGCGGCGATCAATGTGGCCTGGTTGGTGGGGTTGCTGTGGCGGCGTAAGAGCCCTCTCCCTAACCCTCTCCCAAGGGGCGAGGGAACCAGAAACCCTCTCCCGCGGGGCGAGGGAATGGAAGACCCTCTCCCTGGCCCTCTCCCAAAGGGCGAGGGAACTCTCCCCCGCTTCCCCGCCCGCTGGCTCGGCCTACAAGTGATCATACTGGTGCTCTTCGCCCCCTGGGCGCTCTACGCTGCCGGGGGATTCCTGAGCACGGCCGCGGCCACACCCATCCGCCTGCTCGACTTCCTCCACATCTACTGGACAGTGCTGACCGTCGGCATCCCGGTGGACGTGGCGCAGTACAACTGGCTGACGCTGCCGGCGGTGGTCGTGTTCGTTGCCGCCATCGCGGCGCTGGCGGGCGCAATTAGGAATTACGAATTAGGAATTAGGAATGAAGAGGGACGGGTGGCAGGTGGCAAGTGGCGGGTGCGGCGGCCCTTCCGGACTGACCTACTGAATACTGACCTACGGCACACTGATCCACTGCGCGACTTCACATTACTTCTCACCATCCTCCTCCTCCCCGCCCTCCTCGTCTACATCATCTCTCTGCCCAAGCAGAACTTCTACAACCCGCCCTTCAACCCGCGCTATCTGGTCATCTTTACGCCGTTCTACAGTGTGTTGTTGGCGTGGGGGATTGTTGTGGTCGGGCAGTGGGTCGCGCGGCCGAGCAAGGGGGCAAGAGAGCTTCGGAGCGAGGGAGAGAAGAAGGTGCGACGCACTTCAGAAGGTGCGCCGCACTTACTGGCCACTGACCACTGGCCACTGACCACTCTCCTCCTGGCCGCTTTCATGCTGGCCGTGGCCCTCGTCGGCCTGTGGCCCTACTATCCGGGGCGGGTGCGGGTGGACGATTACCCGTCGCTGGTCAGCACCGTTGAAGCCTACCGGCAGCCGGGCGATTCGGTTGTGCTCTACAGCGACACCGACTGGCCCATCTTCGCCTTCCACCACCCGGCGGCGTGGCGCGGCGTGCCCCATCTTTGGACGATGACGCCCGAACTGGCCGATGACTTCCTGTCGCCCATCTGGGAGAGCCACGACGCGGTGTGGCTGGTAACAACGCCCTATAGCGCCGGCGGCGACCCGCAGCGCCTCGTGCCCGCCTGGCTGGCCGAGCGGGCGACGGCCGTGCGCGAGTTCACCTACAAGGACATGGCCCTGACGCTCTACGCCCACACCGCCGAACGAGCGGCCACGGCCGGCGCGCTGGTCAATGGCCCGCCGCCGTCCCGCCAACTCGACATCCCTCTCGCGCCCACGGCCACCCTCGTCGGCTACGGCCAGGCGGCGCGCGACTTCAAGAGCGGCGACGTGATTCACCTCTTCCTCTACGCCGTCGCCCCCGATGGCGGCGACGCGACGGTCGGCCTGCTAGACGGCACGGGCAAGGTGTGGGCCGAGACGACCGTGACTCTGCCGGCGTCGGCCGAGACGGCCCGGCAGCAAGTGGATCTGCTCGTGCCGCCCGACGCGCCGACTGGCCGCTACCGCTTCGCCGTCCGCGACGCCGCCGGGCAGCCGGCCCCCTTCGGCGCGCTGACCATCCGCCAGCGGCGGAGCGAGCTACTGACCGAGACCGACGTACCCATTGCCAACCGGCTCGACGTGGCCTTCGACGGGGGGGTGCGCCTGCTGGGGTATGACCTGAGCGGCGCGGCGCGGCCGGGCGAGACAGTGGGCCTGACGCTGTACTGGTCGGCCGGCGGCCCGCTGCCAGGGCGCTACAAGGTCTTCACCCACCTGCTGGGCGACACCTTCAACGCCGCCGGCGGCAACTTCCTCTGGGGGCAGAGCGACGCCGAGCCGGCGGCCAACACGCGGCCAACGACCGGCTGGCGGGCGGGCGAGGTCATTGTGGACGAGCACGCCATCCCGATTGCCACTGACGCACCACCGGGGGCGTATCGCATCGAGGTTGGCCTCTACGACCCGCTCAGTGGCGCGCGGCTGGCTGTCGTTGGGCCTGACGGCGCGGCGGTGGGCGATCACGTGATCGTGACGGCCATCGAAGTCGTTCCCTAGCGTGGACGCGAGTTTACTATGTACCGCAAGACGTTCTATGCCCCCTGGCCTGTCGCGCTGGCATTCGTGGCCGTCTGGCTGATCCTCGCGTTCCTTCTCACCGACCCGCCCTTGCGCCGGGCGGCCAACGAGGGCGAGTTCGCGACAATCACCCACGAGCAGTACGGCTTTTCAATTGTCTACCCGACAAAGTGGCGCGTGAGAACTTACGGCGATGCGGGCTATCGAGGTGACGATGAGAGCAAGCTGGAGGTATTTTACAATGAGTTCGGCCCTTTTTGGATAGAAGTCAGACAGAAGGATGTCTACCAGCCGGATTTGAAAGATGCGGCCCGTTGGGGCTTGAAAGGCTTCGAGACAGTAAACCTTGACCCATCCACGCGCTTTGAAGCGGGGCCGTTGACCGAAGAGACAGTTAATGGGCAACCGGCATTGCGACGGCGGTTCACTAGCGAGCAGTACATAATCGAGGAAGTCTACCTTGTTCGGGCCAGTAATATAATCATCTTAAGGCTAACTAGCGAGGTCGGCACGTTTGAGGACGTGCTGGATGAATTCAATCGGATTGTGGCCAGCTTTCGGTCGATTGAATGAGATTGGACATGGTAAGACCTGCCTGAGCCGCGGCTGAAGAGTTGTGCGCCGGCCGCCGCGACGCGCTATCCTCGGCCCCATGCCCCGACAACTTCTTCTTGCCCTGGCACTGCTCTGCCTGGTCGCCTGCAACACCCCACCGCCCGCTGCGCCTACGCCCACCTTCCCGGCCGTGCCAATCGAGGCGACAACGGGCAACACGCCTGCGCCGTCGCCCGCCGCTTCGTCGGAGGTCTTCGTCCCGTTGCTGCCCGGCGGCGCGGCCGAATCCGCGGCCCCAACGAGCGCGCCCGAGGAGACCCGACCGCCCACCAGCGAGCCGCCCCTCGCCACCCGCCACTCGCCACCCGCCACCCCCTACGTCAGCCACATCCCCGACTACACCCCCCGCCCGGAGCTAGGGCCAAGCAAGTTGGGTATCCACGTCGCCCGGCCCAACAGCCCGGCCATCCTGGAATTCGTCCGCGCGGCGCGGCCCGCGGTGGTCAAAGGGGTGGATGACCTGGGCTTCCTGGCTGAAGTCAAGGCCGCCTCGCCCGGCACGGTGACCATCGGCCGCCTGTCGGTGGAGCCACAGGAGTATGGCGGCGAACCGGAGGTGGCAGCGGCGGCGTTGGTGGCGGCGCAATTGCCGCAACTGGTGCAGCACCCCTACGTCGACTACTGGGAGGGCTGGAACGAACCCGACCCCAACCTCGACCG
>CXWK01010214.1_pt1 | contig 16220 bp, 17 predicted proteins | sample 590851 | NCBI WGS metagenome assembly CXWK01 (sample SAMEA3498364, study PRJEB10139) | wastewater metagenome | biome: wastewater treatment plant; material: activated sludge | place: Denmark | collected 2014-08-01 | reverse complement strand
CGAAAGTCCTTATACTCCACCCCCTGCTGCCCGGCGAGAAGCTTCGCCCCTTCGGTATCCAGCCAGTACACCACTTCACCGGGCGGCACCCAGCGCAGCTGGTCGTGGTTGACCGGCATCGTCAGATAGCCCGCATCGCATAACAGCTTTAACCGATTGCGCGGCGCTGATTCGCTCCGGCCGGGAAAGAATCGGCGCCAGATCTGCTTCAGGCTCGCCATGCCGTCGAAAGCGTGGATCAACTCCAGGATCTGAAGATCTCGCGCCGTAGGGCGCACCCAACCGGCCGGTGCGCCCCGTGTATAGGCTCGTCTGCGTTTCACCATTGCCTTTCACTATACCGCGCTCGCCGAAAAATTCGACGAGCATTCTGTGCCGGCATTCGGCCTGAAACGCTTGAGGGATCAGTACTCATCGGGCAGAAGGAAGGTGGTGACGCTCCGGTCCCACTCCGTGATGAGGTAGAACTTCGTGCCGTCCTCCAGGTGGTAGGCGGAAAAGATCCGGTACCCCTTTTCGAGCGACAGCTTGTTCTCCTCGATGTCCTCCTCGGGCAGATCTCCCCAATCACCGGTAACGTGGCGCTGCAGATAACCGATGGGAGCCTCCCCTGCTCGCTCCACCGCGGTCAAAAAACCGCGGGTGGCCACGACCTGGCCCAGATCGAACAGCGGGCGTCTCTCCGGTTCTTGACCTTGTGCTTGTTCTTTCATAACCCCTCCCCTTACTTTGTAATTGGCACCATGATATATGAGCTGTAAAGGGCGCCGGCCGGGTCAACCGTCGAGGGCAAATCCTTGCGTCTGGTCAGGTGGCTGACGCGATGAAAAAGAAGCGGGCAACAACCCGGCGGGGAGCAGGTAGCGGTCGGAAAGGCGTAGGAATTTACGCCAGCAGCATCTCGGAGAGCTCGCCGACCGCAGACACAAAGTCAACTTTGCGCCAGTTCATCCAGAAGTCAATCACCGACCCCCCGCCGCAGCCGGCAAAACAGTGCCAGTAATTGTGTTCGGGGTTGACGCTGAAACTGGCCACCTGGTCGTCGTGGAACGGACAGCGCCCACGGCCGGCGGGCGAGAGCGGCACGTACTTCCCGACAAATTCGTAGCAGCCGACCGCCGCTTTGATGCGGTCCGAGGGCCGCTCCCCGTCCGCGTCAGAGGGCTCAAAAACGGGTTGCGGCGGCGGCGCGGCGGCGTAATCGGCGTAGTGGTCAAACAGCCGTTCCGGCACGGTCTGAGGGGCTGAGAGCGCCACTAACTGCGCCGACAGGGTCGGGGCCAGCGGCGCGCCGTCGGAGGTGTAGAAGCCGTAGCGCCGGCCGCTCTTGCGGTGGACGCCGAAGGGTAGCCGGATCAACGACCCCGGCCCGTCATCGCGCAGGACGCTCTGCTTGGGGTACAGCTCGACGCCGTCGAGGTTGAAGTAGGCCAGCAGCCCCTGACCAAACCGGCGGACGGCCTCACCGCTCAAGGGCCGGTCGAAAAAGAACCACAGGTGGGCGCCGCGGCGCGAGGCCTCCAAATAGGACGGACAGGCGAGTTGCTCAAGCACCCTGGCTAGCGCGGCCAGTCGCCGCCGGTCGGGTTCGTTATCGGCGTCGAGAACCATAAACCGGGCCCGGCTCTGCGGGTCGAGGACGTAGGCGCCCATAGTCTCGCGCCCGCGCAGGTGGTCGGCCAGCAGCCGTCGGGTCAGGGGCGCACGGACGGTGACGTACTGGCCGTCGGGGAGCTGCTTGGGGTACTTATCCCAGCGCTGGATAAATCCCTGCGCGAGCACCTCGACCAGGGGGGTGACTTCATGTTCGGGAAGTGGGCGTTCTATCCGTGTCATGGTGGTTGCGCCAAGGATAGCAGATATCCCCCGGCAGCGGCTACAACGCGATCGGACTGACCAGAGGCCCCGCTGTAAGTCAGTAAGAATCTTCACGCGCCGCCAGGCGCGTTTCCTTATCCGGAGGCCGGCGACAGAAGGCGCGGAAGATGTCGCCGGCCGCATGCCGTTGGGGACACGAAGTGGCCCCGACTACCCCCGCGTTAGCGAGGCGTGCCAGGCCGCGCCCCGCGTGCCTGGCCGCCGCAGCGTAGCGCCGCAGCGGGCCACTCTCTGCGCCAGCAGAGTGAGGCCCGCAAGGGTACTTTGAGTTGGGTTGAGCACCGCGAAACCTCAACTCAAAGCGCAGCGGGGGTAGTCGGGGGCGCGTGGACTGACAAGTCCCGTGAACCCGACGGCACTGGTTTGACGAGTTGGGGGGTCTGACGACGCTTGAATCCCCGGCGAAGGTGGGGATTTAAGCGCTCGACACGGCCTCCCCGAGGAGAACCAGCCTCTTTCGCACCCCAATCGAGGGCTCGATGCCCGCAGATTGGGGCCTCCTGGACTCTGGAACAGCCAGAGGCGTTCCGTAGACTTTGGTTCCCTTCCCACAGACCTTTCGTAGGCTATCCCGCATCCGGTTTTCGAGTACACCATGTATCCCACTCTCCATCCGCCGGGTTGGCAGGTATGGCTTTGCAAAAAGGCGCAGGACAGGACACACCCTATTAATGCGGCTCCCGCCGCATGTAGCCTGGTGGACGCTATCCTTCCCTCCCTTCACTCCCCTCCCCTACTGACTTGCCTAGGCGGGCTTCGCCCGGATTAAAAATGCCTTATTCGGTAAGGCGAAGCTCTCTGTTCCGCCTGAGGTGCCTTCGGAAGCCTTGAGGGCCCCTTATCCCGGCTCTGCAGCCGGGAAGCAGTTTGTCATTGAGTCGGTCGTTGCGGTCGGTCGGCTGCGGCCCTTTCCCCGCCACAGTGGGGTTCCACTCGTCACCAAAGACGAGTACTTCTATTTCACCAAAATCCAGAAAGGGTTGTCAAGCCCGTCTTTTTGCGTTCGTCCCGTACGAGGCGTCGGTACTGTGCGTACGGGGCGTACGGGGCATACGGACGTGGGGTACCCTACGGCACGATGGTTGGATAGGGGGAGCACGTTGGGTGATACGGCTTTGGGTCAGACCTGCTTCTTCAAGTACGCATCCAGCGCCTCGCGGACCATCCGCGACATGCTGGCCTCCTCGCCCCGGCGCATGGCCTGTAATTTCAGTTCCTTGAGGCGCTCTAACTGGTCTTCATAAATGTCGAACGGGTGGCGCCGCCGGATGCGTTTGGCCGGGCGTACGGGGGGAACGGGGAGTCCGCGGGGTTCGTCCCGGACGTCCAGGACGCCGCGTACGGGGGGTACGCCGGGGACGGGGTCAGCTAATGAGGCTGTAGGTGGATTTGCCGGCACGTCCCGGTTGTCAGGAGCGGTGAAGAACGGGCTGTCGGCCAGACCGGATCGTTTGTTCATCGCCGGACCACCTCCTGGACTACATGCTTATAAGCCAGCGCTCCCGCGCTATGCGGGGCGTAGTCGAAGACATGGGTGTGGTTGGAGTGGGCCTCCTCCAGGCTGACATTCTTGGGAATGGCGGTCCGGAAGACGAGGTCGCCAAAGTATTGCCGCAACTGGGCCTCGACATCGCGCGAGACGTTGGTCCGCTCGGCGAAGGTACACAGCACACCCAGGATCTTGAGGTCGGGATTGAGCTGGGTACTGCGGACCATGTTGATCGTCTCCTGCAGCTGCACCAGCCCGGCCAGGGCGAAGTAGCCGGTCGAGACGGGGAGGATCAGGCTGTCGCTGGCGGTGAAGGCGTTGATCGTCAACAAACCCAGCGCCGGCGGGTTGTCGATGAGGATGTAGTCGTAAGTCGCCCGCACCGGCTCCAGCGCTTTGCGCAGGCGGGCCGAGCGGTTGTCAAGCGCCTGGGCCAGCTCCAGATCAACCCCCGACAGGCGAATATGGGCCGGGACGAAATCGAGGTTGGCCACGGCCGTGGGCTGGATGACGCTTGAGAGAGCGGCGAATTCGATGAGGACGGTGTGGAGCGATTCCTTGGGCGCTACCTCGCGTTGGGGATGGATGAAGACGCTGGTGGTGTTGGCCTGCGGGTCGGCGTCGATGAGCAGCGTCTTGTAACCGGCCAGGGCCAGCCCGGCGGCCAGGTTGATGGCCGTGGTCGTCTTGGCCACCCCTCCCTTCTGGTTGGCGATTGCGCAGACGGGCATGGCTTAGCCTTTCTCTTTCAGGTACTCGGTCAGCACCAGGCGGGCCAGGGCGGCGACCGATATGTGACGCTCCAGGGCCGCCCGGCGCAGAGCGCGCTTCAGACGTTCGGGAGCGTGGACTTTGATGACGGTTCTCTTCTCCTGGGCCATAGATGGGACCATGTGGGGCACTACTTGTTAGGTATGTCCATCCAACCACGGCGGCACTGGTCGTGTCAAGGGCCGGTTTTCTTCCGCCGACACCAGACTGGGATGAGAAGGGAAAAGCCGGCCGAAGCTATCCGCCAGTTAGGGTATCTCTGGTGGATAGGGAAGGAACTTAAGGAATGTTGTTCAATGGGGGAATGTCGCGAGGGATTATCGGCGGTCGGGTACCGGTTCGCCCAGCCGGGCCATCATGCCGGTCACGGCCTGGCCAAAGGCCTCTGCGGTCTCGGGGAAGATGCTGATGCTGACTCGCTCTCGCTCTTCGCCTTCACCTTTGAAGCGGCTCTCGGTGATGAGCAGATACGGCTTGTTGTCGCGGGTCTGCTTCAGGTCGAAGAAGTAGGTCTTGGAGCCGGCCTTGACGGTGATGCTGTCTTCTTGTTCTGCCATGGCAACCACCTCCTCTCCCGGTTGTTCCTGGTGTACTTCTGGCAATATATCTGGTCGGATATCCGGCGCCGGTTCGGACTCACGCAGGCTTCGTAGCTCGCCGGCCAGTAGTTCAACCCGCAGGGCCAAGTCGTCGAGGGTGATCTGTGGCGCCTGAGCCGGATTCTCGGCTGGGCGGGCTTGTCTTTCGATGGTTGGTTGTCGTTCTTTCGACATAGGGAATTGAGCCCATCCAATCACGGCCGGCGCACCGTGTCAAGGGGCAGTTTCAAGTCGTTGGAGGACAGCGCGGCATAAGGCGGCCAAAGGTCAACGATTGGAGGTGAATAAGTTGGTCATGGGCAGAAGAGGGGGGAGCGATCATCAGGGATGGATCTGCATATATAGCGCCTTGGCCCGGTCGAAGTCGCGATCCTCGGGCGACAGACTCGCCCAGTAGGTCTCGGCCCGGCCGATGATCTCATCCAGCCGCTGCCACTGCTGTTCACCATGAGGAAGGACGGCAGTGTAGCGGTAAGTCAGGTCGTCGCCGTAGAAAGCCAGGTACAACTCCTCCTGTCCGGCCAATTCGGCCAGGACGGCCAGTTGCTCGGGCGCGGCGACATTGAGGAAGGACTCGAAGCAGAAAGGGTCGCGGGGGTTGTCGTAGACCAGCAGCTCCAGCCGTACCAGCGGCGCGGTCGGCATCTCGATCAGGTCCCAGCGAGCCTCAACCGGCTTGTCGACGAAGTTGTCGATGTCCTCGTCGGACGCGTGGCAGACATGGACGATGCCCCGGCTGCTCTCGACAGCCAGGCAGCCGTAGCCGCTGCGCTCGAAGACCTCGCGGACTGCCGGCGGCAGATCGTTGCGAACAACCATCTCGCTCAACCAGACGTGGCGGTCTCCGTCCCAGCGCAGGGCAAGCGCCGGCGCCGGCGGTTCCTCCAGGAGCGGTTGCAGCCCTTCTTGAAGAGGTTGGCCAAGGGCGGGAGCGAAGCGGCGAAGGTGTTGGAGACTATCCGGCTCGATATGCATCTGGCAGACCAGGCCGCGCTCGCCACGGGCGGTCATGGGCACCAGGTCACACTCGCCGAAGGCATCGTAGATGCACTCCAGCCAGTCGGGATTGGCGGGAAAGGGGCGGTCGACCATCAGGATGCCGGTCAGGTGGCCGGGCTGGTCGTCGGCCATGACCAGGCCGTAGCCGGAAAAGGTATCATTTGTGCCGGGATGGTAAAGACAGAGCAACTCCCCACGATTGAGGCGCTCGCTCTGCGGCTCGCGTTCCCCCATATAGGAGCAGTATACACCTGCGGATCAAGGGCTGTTTAGTGGGCAATTGCCGGAGAAGAGGTTCCCTCCGGGAATCGGGCGCGAACGCGGTAGGCGCTGGTACGTTGGGATTCCTTGAGCAGGATGACGACCAACTCCTCTTCCGGCGTGTAGCCGGCGATGAGGCGGTCGATGGCGGCATCTTCGTAGCGGGCGATCTGCTCCTGGGTAAGGTAGGCTGCCGGGTGGCCGCCGTCCTGGGTGTGGTAGGTGGTCTCGACGACCACGGCGCCCCGGCCGAGAACTTCGTAGGCGATGCCGGCTGCCGAATGAAATGCCGGCAGGTTGTCGGCGATCCAGGCCAGGTCGGCCCAGCGCTCGCGCTCTGCCCAATCGGGGAGGGGTTGTTCGCGATAGGTGGCTTGCTCCAGGGTCATAGAGAGGGTTGGGAGCAAGATAGCAGACGAGGGGGAGAGATTCAAGGGGTGAAAAACTCGGCCGATTTGACCTTTCAGGCTACAATTCGGGCATGAACACCACGCTCATCCGCGTCGATCTGGAGAAACACATGGACCGCCGCTACAGCATCATCATCCAGCCCACCCTGCTGGATTCGGTGGCCGTGATCTGCGTCTGGGGCAGCCGGCGCAGCAGCTACCAGCGCGTGCAGGTGCATCCGGCAGCCACAAGGGAAGATGCGCAGAAGGTCGCGGAGAAGATCGTCCGGGGGAAGATCCGGCGGGGATACTTGCCCGGCTAAGCCTGCATACGGAAAAAGTTTGCGGGAACTTTGAAAACATCCCAGTAATGGACGCAGGTTTTTTCCGGCATGTGGCAACAGCACCTCATCGCTGCACACCTGGCATGACGTGCCATAGTCCTCCTCCGGCCCGGGTTCTTTCTTCCTGGTGCCAGTAGGCATCCTGTCCCGGTCTCCGGTTATACCGCCTGGCCGCCAGCGCCCCGTTAGGGAAGAAGAGTTTCTCAACCGCTCGGTCGTCGTTCCCCGGTATCCCTTTCTTCACCAGGTCTGCGAGTTTGCGATTGAGCCGCTTCCTGCTTCCTCTTGAGCGGCGCTGGTAATCGGCGAGGTAACTGTTAGGCAGGTGCCAGGCGACGTATTCACGGCCCGCCCTGCCCTGCCGACCCTCGGTGTCGATGAAATGGAAGGCGGCCCTGCCCTGCTTCCAGGCCCGGTCCTGGGCGTGTTCCTGAGAGTAGCGCTCGCCGATGGCGATGTTGCGCCGACGCTCGACGTGGGCCACGCGGTCATACTCGAGCTGAGTGCGGCCGGGAATACCGGAGATGGATTCGAGCGTCTCGCGGCTGATGGGTTTGGAGTCACGCCCGCCATGGAAAGTGGCGTAGAAAGCCGCTCTAACGGCCTGAATTCCGCCCAGGAAGGCCTGAGTGGGCAACACCACAGGAAATCCCTGCAACAGGCCAGAATTAAGCGTATAGGCGATTCTGTGCGAGCCTTTGAGCCAGAGTCGGTCTTGGTCATCTCGTTGCCAGAAGATGCCATCCCCTTCTCTCAAGAGTTGCCGCAGTCGCCGCCAGCCGCAGATTTTTACTGGCGAATCCTTCTGGGTCAGATACTGGCGAACGTGCTCTGTCGGCAGCCACCCCTGCCCCGCTGAATCAATCGCTCGCAAGAGAAAATATACTCGGGCTGGCGCCTCCAGATGCTGGCGCAGGATAGCCATGGCAATGGTCGGATGCACCGTGATCGTTGTCGAGAATTTAAAAGCTACTTCTGGGCCAGAACTTGATATCTGCACTCCCTCTGGCCAGTCAGTATCCGTCTGAGTCGCAGCTCGCTTAGCAATGCCAAGTTGCAATCGCCGCTGTTGCAATGCTACCTGAGCATTGCGTATTGCCCAGCTGACGCCTTTTTCTTGGGGAGCATCCGTCAAGGGGGATTCACTCCCGTTTATGGAGGCGATCCCCAGCTTCGCTCTCAATTGTAGAAGCTTTTCCTGAGCCTCAAGAAGCTCAAGCGATAGCTTACAGGAGAGAATCTCTTTGTTTGACTGCATGACTGCCACAGCCAAGGCCTTAACCGTCACTAGAGACGCAGTTAGAACACCTGCTCCATTGACAGGTTGCCCAGGCGTGGATACACTCCTTATTGACAAATTTATAAGCCGCTTGGGAGATACAAAATCCCCCTCCCCACTAAAGGGGCTTCGGGCAGAAGGTGGTGCAAACACCCACTGCTCAATGAGTATGCGGCTAACCGAGCAATCAAAGGCTTTGAGTGGTGCAAACACTTCAAGCCTTTTTTGCTGTCTATCGAGGGCATAGCCTTCGATCAACAGATCTTGGGTTACTGACGCACGAAAAAACCCGCTACCTTCAAGCCGTAGGCCTGGAGAAGCGGGTAAGTATCGAAAGTAGGCTGGTGAAACGCTTAAGCTTAGTCTTAGGTGTCTTGACTAAATCAGGGAATCACCCCATAATCTAATCAACAGCGGAAAATTCCGCCGGCCAGCCCCTTGTGACTTATGCCCGCAAAAGCCAGGTCACGGGGGTTTTTTCTTTTCTTCAGTATCTCAAGTGCCTCGCATTATATTCTGCCTCACCTCAGGTGTCGAACAAATGATCCGTTACGCCGACATATCAGCGTAACGTTGCCAGTCGCTCTTTTTGCCGCTGCCGGTACGCTGCCTGTTTACAGGCCTCCGAGCAGTACTGCCGCCGCCGCGATCGACCCGGGTAGATGGTCCGCTGGCAAGAAAGATTGGCACAGCGGATCGTCCGATCTCCAGTTAAACCTTCATCCTCTTGTTGATCTAGTGATTGGCTAAAAAATCCTCCATCCCCTGGTGGTTCTTGGACGGTTCCAAGTTAGCTGGGGTTACCGCCAAGGTCGGAGCAGAAGCGGGGATCACCGCCTCCCGCTTAGCCGCTAATTCCGCCACCAGTTGCATCAGCATGTCATCCGAGAGTTGGTCGGATAGCTGGCCACTGACCTGAGCTCGTTTAGTTCCCAATTTTTTGAGCGCTTCGTCAAACACCTGATCCATCTCGGCCCGAAGCGCCATCTGTCGGCGAGCTTCAGGGTGAAGCAAGTGAAACGCGACGACGGCTCCTACGTTCATCACCGTCCAGAAGGCAATGCTCCAAATAGCGTATTCCCCCAGGTTTGCTGGGGCGGCCACCATCGTCTGGCCACCCAACAGGATCTCGGCCAACACCATCAGCCCCACGCCCAGGAAATCGATCAGGGTCATAATCAGGGCTACCGCTCGCTGGCCACTGCCTTGAGCGTAATCTAGAAACACCTTCAACCAGGCCAACATACCAATATCAAATACCACCAGGGCAAACACCGGCACAATCCAGTGCACCTGGGGCAACGCCGTTCTTACGAAACTGTACGTCAGCGAGGCGGTCCATAGAATCAGGACCGTAGCTACCCCATAGAACAAACCGCGAGCAATTGACTTGTGCATTCCTCATCCACCTCCAGGAGAGTCTTAACCGTCACCGGCCGGGATGGGCACGGCAACACTTGCAATCACAATATTGCATGTTATATATAGCAATTGCAATTATTGCAATGCAATTATTGAATTACAAAGAAAATAGGGTAGGGGAGAGGAATGGAAAAGGGGAGTGTTACGGCATCTTCAGCCGCTTTTTCATTTCCGGCTCCTGGACATCCTTGGTCATGTCCAGTTTGCCAGCCTGAAGTTGGCTCAAAAAGTAGCGAAGCCCATAGCGCATCAGGGCATTGCGGGTCACGTCCAACTCTTTGGCAATCTCGTCCAACAAGGCCACTTCGCTTTCCTTGAGGCCTACACCAACTGAAAGAGTCCGGCCAGTGGAAGGCACATCCGCGGTGGGGGCAGCTGGCCCGCCTTCGGTTTTCTTGAAGATATTGTCTAAGCCTGTTTGTCTTTTAGCCATTGGTTAATTGCCTCTGCTAGTTCCCGGTAAGCCAATGCCTGGGGGTTTTTAGGATCGAAGGTAACAACTGTTTCGCCATTGGCAGCGGCTTCTGCCACTCGCACACTCCGGCCAATCCGCACCTGCATCAGCGGCAGCTCGGCTCGCTCCATGGCTTCAATGGCATCCCGATGGTGGGTCAGACGCCGGTCAAAAAAAGTCGGTAAAATCCCCAGCGTCTCAAGCTCTGGATTCAGCTCCTGGCGAATATTTTGGAGGGTTTCCAAGAATAGGCTAAGGCCTCTGAGGTCGACCGCCTGAGGCTGGGTGGGGATCAGGACTGCATCCGCAGCGGTCAGGGCATTGACTGTTAGCAATGACAAGCTAGGCGGGCAGTCAATCAAAGTGACATCAAAATAGTTGGCAACAGTTGCCAATGCCTTTTTGAGAACATTCTCTCGGCCCATGCGCGAAGCCAGGCCCAGTTCAGTAGCGGCCAGAGCCAGGTCGGCCGGCGCTAAAAAGAGGTTTTCGGACACCTCTACGATGATGTCCTGAAGCTTCGTCTTGCCGGGCGTAGCTCCGCCCAGCACCTCAGCCAAGCTGATGCCCTCAGCATCACCAACCCCAGCGGCCTCGGTCAGGCTGGATTGAGGGTCAATGTCCACCATCAATACTCGCCGCTGAAGTTCTGAGGCTAAGACTGCACCCAGGGCGTGAGTGGTGGCTGACTTGCCGGTGCCACCTTTCTGGTTAGCGATTGCGATTATTTTCATGCTGGCCATGCAATGAATAGTACTCAATGCAAGGTTTGCAAGCTAAAAAATGCAATGCAGATATTGCATTGCATGGATTGATTTGCAGACGAATCCGGCTAATATTTTGTTATTGACTTACGGCGATAAGAGGGTGGGGAGCTAGAATGGCAAATCCCCCTCGATGTTGTCCCGCCATTCGTTGAGCCAATTCATGGCCTGCTGAAATTTTGAGGCAGGCAGCTGCTTATATCCAGTGATTCCAAACTTTCGGTACAGCTCCCCGTAAACGGCCCCATATTCATTACGGCCACTTTTCTTGCCCAGCTTCAGGGCTACCGTCTTAACCGCTTGGCTGATCTGGCTGGCCTGGTCGGGCGTGACAAAGCGGCCGGTGTCGCCCAACGTGGTCTCCACATCCTCGAGCCGACGCTCGTACTCTTCCAGTCGAATGTCGTGAGTATCCAGCCGACTTTCAAGCAAGAGCTGGTTTCGGGCCAGCTCCATCATGGCTCGAGCCAACTTGTAGGCTTGTGCTGCCGGCGAATTAGCCTCCAAAAGATCGGAAAACGATGGATCAACGGTCAGGCGGCCTTCTTGAAAAGCCTCCCAGAGCACCTTGGCCGCCTCCCGCTTGTAGCGAATGATTTTGTCCTGTACCTCGTCGCCAACACGGTTAGTTTCGAGCCCGGTCAGCCAGAGCGGAACCAGGTCAACCCGCAACACATATGTCTTTTGCTGGCCACGGGTACCCATGATGGGTACCCTTTGCAGCCCATCGCTAAGAACCTCGTCCCGTTTTATGCGATCGGTCTGTCGTTGCGGGCGCTGAATACCCAAAGCGTCGCACATATGCCGGACCGACACATACACCTGACCATCATCAGCCCGGATAGCGGTTAGCTCATCATTGTAGAAATCAACCGTCTTTTGTTCGACCACAGAGAGAGACTTATCCATGGCGGCAATTTTACAATGGGGGCGACAAATTGTCGCCTCGATTACCGTTCTTGGAATCAACAAGGGTGGGGGGAGGATGATGCCATAGCCTAGGCCACATGGCAATAAATGAGTAGTATATAAATATTATGCATTGCAATAATAGCATTGCAGTTATTTGCATTACAATGAAGATGCTTCAATTGTTGGTTTCCACTTCAACCTGATGATCCTGCATCCGGCGATGACGGCCGTTAAGCCGCATGCAGGCAAGGAGTAGCGTCATGAGCGGCGGATCGGGAACCTGAGAGGGAAGGGCGCTTGGCACCGCGGGCCTGGCGCCTTTTTTGTTGTCACCACTCCCACTTGAGCGCGTAACGCTCGTGCAGCCGCGGGCGCTCCATTTTCCATTCCACCTGCCAGCGACCATCGGGGAGTCGCAGCATCACTGAGTCGTCCAGAAGCCGCGTGCGCCGGCGCAAGTATTCACCCCGCCAGACGCGCACCGGCGGCCGGGCCTTGGGAAAGATCAGACGGATTAGCAACTGCCGGGTGTGGTGGCTGACTTCCGTCTCCCACTGTTCCTGAGAACGCAAGAAGGCATCCTTGAGCCGCCAGCTAATGTGAAACTCGTCCAGATCACCCCGTTGCTTGCTTTCGCGCAGGGAGATGAGGATGTAGGTCTTCTGGCCCGGCCGGTATTGGTCCACAACCACGCCAGGCGAGCACTGGTAGTCCAGCAAGCCGTCGCCATCACTCCAACCTTGATCCTGATAGGCAATGATGTTGTTTTGCAGGTAGCGCACCTTCTGACGCTTCTCGAAGTGCGCTTGCTTGCCCTGACTATCGAGTAGCTCCACGGTCGATTCATGCTCCAGGACCTCGTACATGCCTTCGTCGGCCAGACCGCGCCAGAGGCTGCGTAGCAGCTTGTAGGCTTCGGCCAGGATGTCAAGCCAGGGCAGGGCGAGGAGAAGGGCGATGAGCTGGTCAGAGATGGCGGCATTTGATTTTTTATCGGCCATAATGTGGGGAGCGAAGTCACTATAGCAAGGTGTCACCACTGGCACAAGAATCTGCGCGATCGCCACGGGCGGGGTATGATTGGGCCGTCCTCGAGGCCAGAGTTGGTTTTCGGGCTTCAACGGCGCATCATGTCAGGCGCGCCGGGTCGCCAACACCGTTCGCTACCCGTGTCGCGCAATTGCTTATACATCTGAATCATCTGAGTAGCTTCATGGAATCGACCCAACTAAACTGGATCGCCGGCTTTATCTGGGGTATCGCCGATGATGTCTTGCATAATTATTATACCCGCGGCAAGTACCGTGACCTCATCCTGCCCATGACCGTCATCCGCCGGCTGGATGTCGTGCTGGAACCGACTAAAGACGCCGTTCTGTCGATGAAAAAGCAGCTCGACGCGGCCGGGGTCACCAATCAGGACGCCGCGCTGCGCCAGGCCGCCGGGCAGGCCTTCTACAACGCCTCGCCCTTCACTCTGCGTGACTTGCGGTCGAGGACCAAAGCCCAACAGCTCAAGGCCGACTTCGAGACCTATCTTGACGGCTTCTCGCCCAACGTGCAGGACATCCTGCTCAAGTTCAAATTCCACAACCAGATCCCTACCCTGGTCGAGGCCGACATCCTCGGCAGCCTGATCGAGAAGTTCCTCGACCCGGCCATCAACCTCGGCCCGGAGCCGGTGCGAGGGGCCAACGGCGACATCCGCATACCCGCGCTCGATAACCACGCTATGGGCACGCTGTTCGAGGAGCTGATCCGCCGTTTCAACGAGGAGAACAACGAGGAGGCGGGCGAGCACTTCACGCCGCGCGATGTGGTGCGCCTTATGGCCGATCTCATCTTCCTGCCCATCGCCGACAAGATTCAGTCGGGAACCTACCTGGTCTATGACGGCGCGTGCGGCACGGGCGGTATGCTGACCGTAGCCGAGGAGCGGTTGAGCGAACTGGCGGCCGAACACGGTAAGGACGTCTCCATCCACCTCTACGGCCAGGAAGTGAACCCGGAAACCTATGCCATCACCAAGGCCGACCTGCTGCTGAAGGGGGAGGGGGAGGAGGCCGAGAACTTCACGCTCGGCTCGACGCTGTCGCAGGACGGCTTCCCCGGCCGCGAGTTCGATTTCATGCTCTCCAACCCGCCCTATGGCTCTAGTTGGAAGACCGACCTGGAGCGCATGGGCGGCAAGGGCGACATCCGCGACCCGCGCTTCGTCATCAACCACAACGACGACGGCGGATTCAGCCTGCTCACCCGCTCGTCCGACGGCCAGCTCATGTTCCTGGCCAACATGCTGTCGAAGATGAAGCACGCCACGCCGCTGGGCAGCCGCATCGCCGAGGTCCACAACGGCTCGTCGCTCTTCACCGGTGACGCCAGGCAGGGGGAAAGCAACATCCGGCAGTGGATCATCGAGAACGACTGGCTGGAGGCGATCATCGCCCTGCCGCTGAACATGTTCTACAACACCGGCATCGCCACCTACATCTGGGTGCTGAGCAACCGCAAGCCGGCCCACCGCGATGGCCAGGTGCAGCTCATCGACGCCACCGCCTGGTACCGCTCGCTGCGCAAGAACCTGGGCAAGAAGAATTGCGAGCTGGCCCCGGAAGACATCGGCCGCATCGTCGAGACGTTCCTGGCCTTCGAGGAGACGGAGCAGTCGAAGATCTTCCCCAAGGCGGCGTTCGGCTACCGCAAGGTGACGGTCGAGCGGCCGCTGCGGCTGCGCGGCATCGACCCCGACCGCGCCTACGCCACAAAGGAGATCAAGGCCCTGCTGGCCGATGCGCGGCGCGCCGGCGGCAGCGACGACGAGGGGCTGCCGGTCATTCGCAAGATCCACAAGCCGGGCACGCCCGCCGACCCGCTGCGCGGCCTGTTCGCGGCCACCCTCGGCGGCAAAGAGCGCGTGGTTGAGTATGAGCCCGACCCCGACAAGCGCGACACGGAGCAGATCCCGCTGCTGGAGCCGGGCGGCGTCGAGACCTTCATCCGCCGCGAAGTATTGCCTTATGCTCCCGATGCCTGGATCGACCCAGCCAAGACGAAGACCGGCTATGAGATCTCCTTCACGCGCCACTTCTACAAGCCGCCGCAACTGCGGTCGCTGGCAGAGATACGGGCCGACATCGAGGCGCTAGAGCGGGAAACGGAGGGGTTGTTGGATGAGATCATTGGAATCCGTTCATCATGAGCATTGTGCCGCCATTACCTGAAGGACAGATAGAGGCTATCGCAAAGGTGCTTGGTGAATGTGGCACGAGTTCTGACATCAGCCGAGTACTTTCCGATCGTGGACTTGTCGACAATTCCGGGGAGTCGACTAAGTGGCGCCGACTCTACTGGGTGTTTCTCAACAGCCAGAAGCAATACCGTTCCGCGAACCTGGTGCTTGACTTTATTCAGTCATTTTTGACCCCTGCCCGATTTGTCGGACGAAGTACGGAATTTAACTCGCATCGCCAAGAGCTGAACACTATTCTGCTCTTTTCCGGCCTAGAGTTTGGTCCAGATGGCAAGTTTCGAGAACTAGAGGCAGCCAGGACGTTAGACGAAGCGGAAAGGCGTGTTCGCACTATCCGCGCTAAATTTCAGGGGCGTAGCATTCATCCAGAAGTCTTGAAATACTGCAGAGCGGAACTCCTACAAGAGAATTACTTTCATGCGGTCTTCGAAGCGACGAAAGGCCTCGCTCAACGGATTCGCGATCTGTCCGGAGCAGAGATGGATGGCGCAGCACTTGTTGATCGCGCCTTCTCTATTGATCGTCCTCTTCTCGCGATCAACACATTACAAACTGAAACAGAGAGGTCTGAGCATAAGGGGTTCGCTGCACTTCTTAAGGGCTGTTTTGCGGCCATTCGAAACCCCCTTGCCCACGAGCCGAAAATTCTGTGGGATGGAGAAGAGGACGCAGCCGATTATTTATCCCTGATTTCACTTCTGCACCGAAAGCTGGATTATTGCGTGCGGACGGGCTACGACAAGGCATGATATGGTTCAAAATCTGAAACCTTATCAAAACTATAAGGACTCCGGCGTGCCCTGGTTAGGTGACGTGCCGGAGCATTGGAAAGTTCGTAAACAACGCCAAGTTGTCAAATTGTTGGTCAGCAATGTCGATAAACACTCGTTTGAGAACGAAAAGGCCGTTCGGCTTTGCAACTACGTAGACGTTTATAAGCACGATCGGATCACCGAACGGTTGCACTTTATGAAGGCAACAGCCACCGAGGATGAAATTGATCGCTTCCGTCTAAGAGAAGGCGATGTGCTGGTTACAAAAGATTCAGAGAGTTGGAATGATATTGGTGTGCCCGCTTTGGTCGAGTACGCAGCCGATGATCTAATCTGTGGTTATCACTTAGCCATCTTGCGGCCTCACCTTGAACAGATTATTGGTGCATATCTTCTTCGCGCGATCCAGAGCCAAGGAGTCGCTTCGCAATACTATGTTTCAGCGAATGGGGTTACTCGATATGGCTTGACGCATCAAGGCATCAAAAACGTCCAAATTCCAATTCCCCCTCTCCCCGAACAACACGCCATCGCCCGCTTCCTCGACCACATCGACGGCCGCATCAACCGCACCATCCGCGCCAAGCGCAAGCTCATCGCCCTGCTGAACGAGCAGAAGCAGGCCATCATCCACCG
>CXWK01000805.1_pt1 | contig 16235 bp, 16 predicted proteins | sample 590851 | NCBI WGS metagenome assembly CXWK01 (sample SAMEA3498364, study PRJEB10139) | wastewater metagenome | biome: wastewater treatment plant; material: activated sludge | place: Denmark | collected 2014-08-01 | reverse complement strand
ACCCGGGAGAAATCTGGGCTGGCTGAGCGCAGCTCGACGTTCGACCAAGATCGGGTCGCCCCCGCCAAGAACATCGACGAGCAGGATCTTGCTGTGCACGAACGCCATGTCGGGATCGTCCCAGACCTGCATTGCGAGAAAGCGCCCATCCAGCGACCATGTCGGGTCGAGCACGAAGTCGTGGTCCAGGGCCCAAGGACCTAACCGTTCACCCGACAGGGTGCGAGCCTCACAGTGAGACGAGTCACCGTCGTCGACGATGAACGCCACGCACTCACCGTTCGGCGAAGGTCGCAGGCACCCTACCGGTCCGGGCTCGGCAGCCCAGATCCTCCGTTCGAGTTCGACTCCGCTGTCGTCCAGCGAGGACCCGACGATTCGGCCATCGAGGTCCACAAAGATGACGCCACCACTCCCCCAGGGAGCTGCAAACCCGCCCCCGTACCTGCCGACCTTGCGGACGGGCAGTTCAAGTTTGCGCAGCTGCTGGGCCGTGGTCCGGCCGTACAAGAGTTGCGACCTTCCCGACTCCGTCCGCACAACGACCACCGCCCCTGAACCAGCGGTGACGTCACTCATGTAGCCGGCCGCGGGCACCTCTACGGGTTCAGCTGCGGGCACTGCGTTGCCATCGGTCGATTCCATCGGCTCCCACCTAGATCGGGTCGGCGGCCACAACTCGAGGACCACCGTTGCCTCAAGGGTAGGTGGCTTTGCCTGACAATTGGATACATTGCAGGCTGCCCCCGCAGGTTGAACGCCCGCTTAGGCCCGGTTCGCGGAAAGTCGTTCCACCGCCCCTGCTTGACCTGCGCGCAACTGGCGCACGAGCCGACTAAGGATGATCTTCATGAGTGAACGCCCAGACCGCAACCTAGCGTTGGAACTTGTACGGGTGACCGAGGCCGCCGCGACAGCGGCAAGCCGCTGGCTCGGCCGGGGCGACAAAGAGGCGGCCGACCAGGCGGCTGTTGACGCCATGCGAGCGATGCTTTCGACCGTCTCGATGGACGGCATCGTCGTCATCGGTGAGGGCGAAAAAGATGAAGCACCGATGCTCTTCAATGGCGAGCACATCGGCGACGGTTCGGGCCCGGCGGTCGACATCGCCGTCGACCCGATCGACGGGACAACGCTGACGTCCCTCGGTCGGCCTGGGGCAATCGCCGTCATTTCAATGTCTGACCGCGGCACCATGTTTAACCCTGGGCCGTGCGTCTACATGGAAAAGATCGCCGTCGGCCCCGACGCTGCCGATGCGATCAGCCTCGAAAAGTCGGTCACCCAGAACATCTTCGACGTGTCCGAAGCACTTGGAAAAGAGCCTTCAGAACTGACGGTGGTCGTGCTCGACCGCCCGCGCCATCAAGCGATCGTCGACGAATGCCGCGCTGCAGGAGCTCGGATCCGCTTGATCCCCGACGGCGATGTCGCTGGCGCGATCGCGGTCGCCCGTCCCGAGAGTGGCGCAGACATGCTGCTCGGCATCGGCGGTACGCCCGAGGGTGTCATTGCTGCGGCCGCGTTGAAGTGCCTTGGCGGCAACCTCATCGGGCGCCTATGGCCACGAAACGACGACGAGCGTCAAGCCGCAATCGATGCGGGCTATGACCTCGACGAGGTCTTGACGATCAATCGCCTGGTCAGTGGCGACACGTTCTTTGCCGCCACCGGTGTCAGCGACGGAGAACTCTTCAAGGGCGTTCGATTCACCGGCCAAGGTGCCGTAACTCACTCCCTGGTTATGCGTTCCAAGTCCCGGACCGTCCGTTCAGTCGAAGCCGAACACCACTGGGACAAGCTCGTCGACGTCCCTGGGATTTCCGCCCCGGTCTCGTCGTAACCCCCGCTGCGGTCGGTCCGTTCGGGCAACGACCCAGACGTACCAGAACGCGTTTGGGGCGCCGCATCTGCGGCGCCCCAAACAACAGCTTTCAAATTGTCCCGTTCCCTACCTGCTGAGGTGGGTCGTTCCAGCTACGTCGATACGAAGAACGGCACGGGCAAGTGCCCCCTCTGCTTCGCCGTCCTGGCCTCGTTCGAGCTTCGCCTCGGCTTCTCGCTTGGCAAGTTCGGCACGGGCCAAGTCGATCGTGCCTGCCAGCTCGGCGATATCGGCGAGGATCGTGACCCGATTGTCACTCACCTCGACGAAACCACCGTGGACCGCTGCGACGATCGTCTCGTCACCCCGAACGATACGGATCGGGGCGTTGCTGACCGCGCCAAGGAACGGCGCGTGCCCGGGCAGGAAGGCAATGTCACCGCCGCCAACCGTCTTGGTGATCACCATGTCGGCCTCGCCCGAGAACAACACGATCTCAGGAGATACGAGCTCTACATGAAGCGGCATCGCTACTCGTCGCCTTCGTCAGCCAATTCCTTGGCCGCAGCGTAGACCTCGTCCAAGCCTCCACGCATGTAGAACGCCTGCTCGGGAAGGTCGTCTAGGTCGCCGTTGACCAACTTCTCAAAGGCGTCCACCGTCTCTTCAACCGACACGTACACGCCGGGAATACCGGTGAACTGTTCGGCGACGAAGAAGGGCTGCGAGAAGAACTTCTGCACCTTGCGGGCCCGGGACACGATGACCTTGTCCTCTTCGGACAGTTCGTCGATACCCAGAATGGCGATGATGTCCTGGAGGTCCTTGTAGCGCTGCAGGGTCTCTTGAACACGTCGCGCTACGTCGTAGTGGCGGTCACCGACGACCTCAGGCTTCAAGATGCGCGAGGTGGAGTCGAGCGGGTCCACAGCCGGGTAGATGCCGAGCTCGGAGATCGCACGGCTCAACACGGTCGTAGCGTCGAGGTGGGCGAAGGTCGTGTGAGGCGCAGGGTCGGTGATGTCGTCGGCAGGGACGTAAACGGCCTGCAGCGACGTAATCGAACGGCCCTTTGTCGACGTGATGCGCTCCTGCAGGAAACCCATCTCTTCGGCGAGCGTCGGCTGGTATCCCACAGCGGACGGCATACGACCGAGCAGCGTGGACACCTCAGATCCCGCCTGAACGAAGCGGAAGATGTTGTCGACGAACAGCAGCACGTCTTGTTGCTGAACGTCACGGAAATACTCAGCCATCGTCAAGGCCGTCAGAGCCACACGCAGGCGCACGCCTGGCGGCTCGTCCATCTGACCGTAGACCAGGGCGGCCTTGTCGATAACGCCCGACTCCTGCATTTCGAGCAAGAGGTCGGTTCCTTCACGGGTCCGCTCACCCACCCCGGAGAACACCGACACACCACCATGCTGGGTGGCGACTCGGTTGATCATCTCCATGATGACGACGGTCTTGCCGACGCCAGCACCACCGAACATGCCGATCTTCCCGCCCTGTACGTAGGGCTCGAGCAGGTCGATGACCTTGATACCGGTCTCGAACATGATCGAACGAGGTTCAAGCTCGTCGAACGGCGGCGGGTCGCGGTGGATCGGCCAGCGCTCTTTAACGTCCACGCTCTCAACGTCGAGCGGCTTACCCGTCACATTGAAGACGTGTCCGAGGACGCTCTCGCCAACGGGGACCATGATCGGCGCCCCGGTGTTGTGCACGACGGTGCCACGTCGCAGACCATCGGTCGGCTTCATGCAGATGGCTCGAACACGTTCGTTGCCGATGTGCTGAGCGACCTCGGCGACGATCGTGTCAACCCCGCCTTCGACGTCGATGTCGAACTCGATGGCCCAGTTGATTTCTGGCAGCGCGCCACGTGGGAACTCCACGTCAACAACCGGTCCAACGATGGCGACGATCCGCCCGTCCTTGAGGGTCGTTTCGGAATCGATGGTGCTGGTCACGATGCTCCTCCTCGTAACGAGGCGTAGTGTCGAAAGGTTGTCAATGGGTGTCGTTAGCGAGACTTGAGAGCCTCGGCGCCACCGACGATCTCAGAAATTTCGGTGGTGATTTCGGCCTGCCGCGCCTGGTTGAAGTCTCTGGTCAGGGACTTGATCAGGTCTTCTGCGTTGTCGGTCGCGCTCTTCATCGCCCGTTGCCGGGAGGCGTGTTCACTGGCCGAAGCCGACAGAAGCGCGGCATACACCTGCGCTTCGACGGCCGCAGGCAGCAAACGCCCGAGGATCTCGGTTGGGCTTGGCTCGAACTCGTAGTCGGCTGCCGCAGCGTCCGGCTTGCCCGAAGAAACGTCGTCGCGGTTGATGGGAATGAGCTGACGCGAAACCGGTACTTGGCGACCGACCGAGATGAAGTCGGTGTAGACCAGGTGCACCGCATCTGCCCGGCCAGACTCGAATCGCTCAATAATCTCACGGGCAACCGTTCGTGCGCCTTCGTAGGTGGGCACGTCGGTCAAGCCCTCATAGGAGTTCGAAACCTCGAGGCCCTTGTAGCGAAAAGCGCTGACGCCCTTTTTGCCTACCGCCAACATGCTGACGTCACGACCCTTGGCTGACTCGGCACGATAGGTGCGATCAGCGACACGGATCACGTTCGCGTTGTAGGCGCCGGCAAGCCCGCGGTCCGCGGTGATTGCAACGACGAGAACGACCTTGGTCTCAGCAGGCTGCACCAGCAGGGGATGCTGAATACTCGCGCCGGCCGATTCCAGGTTTGCAATGACCTTGGCCATTTGCTCGCTGTACGGCTTGGCTTGCTCTACCCGCAGCTGCGCCTTGGCGATGCGCGAGGCAGAGATAAGTTCCATTGCTCGAGTGATCTTCTTGGTGGACTGCACCGAACCGATGCGTCGCCGAAGTACTCGTAGCCGGGCACCCATGGATCAGTTCTCCTCGGGGTTGAACATCTGGGTGAAGTCGGTCAGAGCCTGGGTCAATTGCTCCTCGACCGAGTCGAGTTTCCCGGTGCTCTTGATCGTGTTCAAGATGTGGCTCTGCGTTGCGTGGAAGGTTTCGAGAAGTTCCTTCTCGTAGGCACCCACACGGTCGACCGGGATCGAGTCCATAAAACCGTTGGTGACGGCGTAGATCACGACGACTTGGTCTTCCATGGACATCGGGCGGTACTGAGGTTGCTTGAGCATCTCGACGACACGAGCGCCCCGGTCCAACTGCGCTTGTGATGCCTTGTCGAGGTCGGAACCGAAAGCTGCGAAGGCTTCAAGTTCACGGAACTGAGCAAGGTCGAGACGAAGACGACCGGCGACCTTCTTCATTGCCTTGGTTTGCGCGGCACCACCGACTCGAGACACCGAGATACCGGCGTTGATGGCTGGGCGCACACCCGAGAAGAAGAGGTCGGCTTCAAGGTAGATCTGGCCGTCGGTGATCGAAATCACGTTGGTCGGAATGAAGGCAGAGACGTCGCCACCCTTGGTCTCGACGATCGGCAGCGCCGTCGAGGACCCTGCACCGAGGGCGTCGTTCAGCTTGGCCGAACGCTCCAACAGGCGGGAGTGAAGGTAGAAGACGTCACCCGGGTAAGCCTCACGGCCTGGTGGGCGACGCAGCAACAGCGCGATCTCGCGGTAAGCCTCGGCCTGCTTGGACAGGTCGTCGTACACGACCAGGGCGTGTCCGGCGTTGTCCATCCAGTGACCGGCGATGGCAGCACCCGAGTACGGCGCCAAGAACTTGTACGGGGCAGGTGCCGAAGCCGGCGCGCTCACGATGACCGTGTTGGCGAGAGCTCCGTGGTCTTCGAGGACAGCTACAACCTCGGCGACCGTGGAGGCCTTCTGGCCGACGGCAACGTACACGCACTTCACACCTTCGGAGACCTGGTTGATTATCGTGTCGATACCGACAGCGGTCTTGCCGGTCTGACGGTCGCCGATGATCAGCTCGCGCTGGCCACGACCGATCGGAACCATGGCGTCAACGGCCTTGATGCCGGTCTGCAACGGCTCATGCACCGGCTGACGGTCGGTCACACCGGGCGCCTGAACTTCGAGGCGACGAAGGGACTGAGCGTTCAGCGGGCCCTTCCCGTCGAGCGGCTTGCCCAGCGGGTCGATCACTCGACCGAGCAACTCGTCACCGACCGGCACCGACAAGATCTGACCGGTCGCTCGAACTTCAGAACCCTCTTCGAGGCTCGATGCCTCGCCAAGGACCACCGCGCCGATCGACTCCTCGTCGAGGTTCAGGGCCAGACCCTGAAGCCCGCCCGGGAATTCGAGCATCTCGTTGACGGCGACGGAAGGGAGGCCCGAGATACGGGCGATGCCGTCACCGACTTCGATAACCCGGCCGACCTGCTGAAGCGAGGTCTGAGGCTTGAAGCCTTCGAGATTGCGTTCGATTGCGGCCGTGATGTCGGCGGCGTTCAAGTTGAGCTTTGCCATCGTGACTCCGAGGAGAGGTGGATCGTTCCCGGTAGGGAACGACTACATAGCTGCTTTCATCTGTTGCAGACGTGACCTGATCGTCCCGTCGATGAGACGGTCCCCGACCTTGGCCTGAATGCCACCGAGAACCGCAGGGTCGACAACGATCTGCGCTTCAATGTCGAGACCGGTCGCACGCGACAAGGCCTGTTCGAGGCGCTTGATGGTCGCATCGTCCAACGGAATTGCCGTGCGGATCTCAGCGACCTGGTGCGAACGAGCACTCGCGGCATCAGACACAAACGCGTCGACAATGGCTGGAAGATCACGTCCCCTGCCCGCCGCGAGGACCATATCGATGGCAGCGGCGGTCACGGGATGAACCGCACCGTCGACGAGTTCGGCCACGATCCCCTGCCGGCGCGCCACGGGAATGGCTTCGTCGGTCAGCGTGGAACGCAACTGTTCGTTTCCTTCGACAGCGCGGGCCACCTGGAACAGCTCGCCTTCCACCGTGCCCAGCGCGTCTTCCGCTGTCACAAGTTCGAGGATCGCCTTTGCGTACCCCTCGATCCGTGAATCCTTGCTCACGATGTCACCCTTCTAGGTCGTACAGCGGAACTAGCTAGCAGACTCGAGGTCTGTGATGAACCGGTCGATCAACGCTTGTTGAGCGTCACGATCGAGGTTCTTCTCGACGATCTTCTCTGCGAGCTGGACGGCAAAGCCGGACACCTCACGCTGAAGGTCAACACGAGCCCTCGCCACTTCGCCATCGAGCGCGGCAAGCGTTTGTTCGCGGTGCTTAGCCACATCGGCTTCGGCGTCGCGCATCAACTGCGCACGGACGGCCGCAGCTTCTTCAGCAGCGTTCGCAACCAATTGCGATGCCTCGGAACGAGCCTCTGCCAACTGCTTCTTGTAGGCAGCCAGTTCGGACTCGGCCTCGACGCGTGCGCTTTCGGCCCGCTCAAGGTCGCCGCGGATCTTGTCTTCACGATCCTTGACGGCCTTCTTCAGCGCTGGGAAAGCGAACTTCTTCAGCACAAAGAAGAGGACCAAGAAGGCGATCGAACCGTAGATGAACTCGTTCGGCTCGACGACAAGCGGGTTAGGGGCTTCGATCCCACCGTGTCCGCCTTCTTCACCTTCGACGGCCTCGGTTGCCAGGAAAACCTGTGGCAGCTCGACCTCGTTGGCGATTCCGTACATCGGAACTCCTTGATGTCGGTGAAACGACTAGTCGGTAATGCGACCGAGTCGGATCAGGCGAACTTGATCAGAATGAAGACGACGAACCCGATCAGGGCGAGCGCTTCGGTGAAGGCGATACCCAGGAACATCGTCGTACGGACCATACCGGCAGCTTCAGGCTGACGGGCCATGGCCTGAACGGCGCTTCCCACGAGGTAACCAATGCCGAGGCCCGGGCCAATGGCGGCGAAGCCATACCCGATACCGGCACCGATTGCCGAGAGACCGTCTACTAGTTCGTTTGCAGCTGTTTCTGCGAGCAGGAATTCCACTCGTCTTCCTCCTGTTGCGTTTGCCCTGTTCCGCCCACTCGGGCTGAACCGGAGATTGGTTGTCGGCTAAACCGCTTGGCTCGATGCCAGGCGACTTAGTGGTGCGCCTCCATGGAGTCGGAGATGTACACCGCGGTCAGCATGGTGAAGATGTAGGCCTGGATGACGGCCACCATCAACTCGAAACCGGTCAGCGCAATGCCGACCAAAACCGGAAGCGGCCAGATGATGATGAGCGGCGTCTTGGACCAGAGTGCGGCCGACAAGACGAAGAACACCACCAGCAGAATGTGACCCGCCATCAGGTTGGCGAAAAGTCGAACCGCCAACGAGAAGGGACGCATGATGAAGACCGAAACGAACTCGATCGGCGTGACGAGAACGTAGAGGAAGGCGGGAACGCCCGGCGGGAACAACGAGTTCTTGATGTACGCAGCACCCTGGTATTTGAAACCGACCACCAAGTAAATGACCCAGGTCTGCAAGGCCAAGAAAAGCGGAATGGCCATACGGGAGGTCGGAGGGAACTGGATGAAGGGGAAGATCTCCCACAGGTTCAAGAACAAGATGTAGAAAAAGAGGCTCGCCAGGAACGGCGTCCAAGAACGGCCCTTTTCGCCCATGACCTCTACGACGATGTTGTCTTCGACAACCCCGTAGGCCATTTCGCCGACGTTCTGGATTCCCGTCGGGACCAGCGCTTGACGCCGAGACGCGATCAGGAAGAAAGCCATAACCATCAGTGAGCTCAGGACACAGAGCAGCGCCACCTTGTTGAAGGCGAGGTACTCGTTGCCTTTGAAAAAGAGGTCTTTCCACTCAAAGAGGTGGCTGATCGGTGGGAACTCCAACGCGAGCACGCCGCTTACTCCTTCGCCAGGGACTTATCAGGGTAGGGAGATGCCATGTGCAGTTGCACTGAACGCATTTCCCAAAACAACAGACCAAGATGGGTGACGATGAGGGTGATGCCGAAGGTGACCGGCTCCATCCACGGTTGGTCTTTTACGAGAAGAAACGCAACCGCCAGCAACGCCAGGCGGAGAACATAGCCGCCGAGTGCTGCCACCATAATCATCGAGAGCGAGATTCGTGCCGCCATCGTCAGCAGCACCGCCGCCAAAGCGAAGTTCACCAGCACACAGACGATTGCATAGGCCGCAGAAACCGCTCCGTCGGACCCGCCCAAGATCCCCGAAATCAGGATCAGCAGCGGCGCGACGATGATGCCCCCACGAACGAGATGGTGCGCGATCTGAGACTCTGAGGCCGGACCCACCGGCCCAAGCGCTACTGCTTGTTCCATGGCTTACCCGCCTCCATCCCGTCCATCTCAGCGATGTAGCGGTAGTAGGTCCGGAGAAAAACGCCAACAAAACCAAAGACGCCAAAGACGATGGTGAACCACGGGGTGGTGTTGAGCCACTGATCGATCAACCAACCAGCCCCTCCGAAGAAGAGAAGCGATCCGATGAACTCAAACGAACGATCCCAGGCCGTCGAAATACCCTGATAGGTGTCACGCCGGTCCTGTTCGGCCATTCGGCCTCTTCGTTGCGTTGCGCCCATCAATACCCCTGCACCAGAAAGAACCAGCTCTGGCGGTTGTTTCGCCTCCGTGGAGACTTTGTGAATTGTTTCCCAAACTACTCAAGGCCTTGAAGAACGGTCAATTTGAGCGCTCGACCACTTCACAAACCTGAATCTGTGTGCTAGTGCAACGACCCCAGCTGGGACGACTGCAGTTGCAACAACCCCGTTTTCCGCGTGGCACGATGCAAGCGCTCGCTGCCGACACACGATGAAGACGACACAGCAGCCCGCCGCCTCAGTTGAGGACCACAGCGACGCGAGCGCGTACCGACTGGCCGCTCGTCAGCGTGAACTTCTTCGCGGGGGCTTGTTGCGTGGCGGCCGACCCGTGTCGACGTCACGCTGAGGCTTGCCGATCCGCCCTTGGCCACGGGCATCGACGGGCCGCGGGTTCTCGGAGCGAACGGTTGACTTGTCCGCAGTGGGGTCCAGATCAGGTCGTACTGCGAGTTCGCTGCTGTCGTCCCGCCGCTCGACAAAGGGAACCCCATCGGATGAACGCCGCCTCGATGACGGCTGGGGCGGCGATGTCATGCCCCGCTCCGCAAAGCGACCACGACCGGCTACCCCACCCTCCGCGGGAGAGTCTGGCCGAGGTGCCCGACGCGGTCGTCGCGGAGCGAGCGGATCCTTATTGGCAGGAGCAAGAGGGACCGGTCCTGGCGCGGCGACATGCAAAGGGGCGGGTGCGCCGCGCCGCGGGCGCCGGACCGCTGGAGCTCCAGGTGGAGGGCGCTTGATGACTGGGGGCGGCGGCGGTTCAGGAAGCGGCAACGCCTGATCACCCTTGTGGCGGCCGGGGTGAAAGAACGCATAGAGCAACAGGCCAGACCCTGCCACGCCGACGGGAACCAGTGCTTGTCCGCTATTGGTGTACGTGGGGACGAGCACCAGGATCGACAGCAACGCGGTCCACGCCCACATGATGACAACCGAGCGGCGAGGCCCGTGACCCAAGTTCATCAGACGGTGATGGAGATGCCCGCGGTCAGCAATCGCGAATGACTTGCCTCTGGCCGTCCGTCTGAGCAGCGCGAAGAGCAGGTCGATCAGCGGAACGCCGAGGATCACGACCGGGATGATGAGGGGAGCGAAGAAGAAGTACGTCTGCCCAGAAAACTGATCGGGCGCCCGGCCCCCGATGAGGATGGTCGCAGAAGCGAGGAGCAGCCCGAGAAACATGGAGCCGGCGTCCCCCATGAAAATGGTCGCGGGCGACCAATTGTGGGGCAGGAAGCCGGCGCAAACTCCGGCCGTAATCGCCAGGATCAACGGCCCCACGTTGCTGTCGAGGAGGATCCCGACTTCGGGCTGCGACAGCCGGAACGCAAACAGGAAGAAGGCTCCCGCCGCGATCATGACGATTCCGGTAGCGAGTCCATCAAGGCCGTCGATCAGGTTGATGGCATTGGCCAGAATGACCACCCACAACACTGTTGCCAACGGTGCGAGGTCCGATGAGAGGACGATGAAGCCCAAGAACGGCACTCGAAAGTGCGCCATCGAAACGCCCAGCAACTGCAGTGCCGATGCGGCGAGCACCATGCCGGCCATCTTCGCTGGCGGCGACACACCCCGGATGTCGTCGATTGCTCCGACCGCGAAGATGAGCACCGCTCCGAGGATGACCCCCAACGGTTCGGTGTTGTTGTTGTCGAACATGGGCGAAAACGAGCCCATAAGCGACGCCGCGACCATCGCCACAAGGAAACCGACAAGCATCGCAGCGCCACCGAGCGTGGCGGTTGGCGTCGGGTGGATGTGCCGCTCGGAGTCAGGAACCGCGACAGCGTCAATCCTGGTCGCGAATCGCCGCGCCAATGGCGTCGCGAAGTAGGTGGTAATCGCAGCGATCGACGCCACCAGGATGTATGGCTCCATAGGCCGAGCAGTCTCTCGTCATCCCCTAGGCGGAGGATACGGCACGAATCTCTCGCACAGGCCTTCCACCTCATCGCGAACGGCGGAGATCGTGTCGGGGTTGTCGACATCCCGAAGCACTCGGCCGATCAGCACCGCGGCGGTGCGCATCTCGTCGGGACCCATACCTGCGGTGGTCACCGACGCGGTCCCAAGCCTAAGCCCCGACGTGACAAAGGGGGATTCGGGGTCGTCGGGAATCGTGTTCTTGTTCAAGGTAATGCCGGCGGCGTCGAGGGCATCTTGGGCCACCGCACCGGTGACGCCGAAAGGACGCAGGTCAACGAGCATCAGATGGTTGTCGGTGCCGCCCGAAACGATACGAAGTCCCTGCTCAGCAAGGGCATCGCACAAGACCTGCGCATTGGTCACGATGTCGGCTGCATACTGCTTGAACGCCGGTGTCGACGCCTCGGCAAAGCTGACCGCCTTCGCCGCGATCGTGTGCATCAGCGGGCCACCCTGAAGACCAGGAAAAACTGCTTTATCGATCGCTGGGGCGTGTTCGGCCTTGCACAAGATTGTCGCGCCGCGGGGTCCGCGCAAGGTTTTGTGATTAGTGAACGTAACGACGTCTGCATACGGCACAGGCGACGGATGCGCTCCGCCAGCAACCAGACCCGCAATGTGTGCAATATCGGCCATCAACAGTGCACCGACCTCGTCGGCGACCTGACGGAAGTATTCAAAATCGATGGTCCTCGGGTATGCGGTGTACCCGCACAGGATCATCTTGGGTCGGGTTTCTCGAGCGAGCTCGGCGATACCTTCGTAGTCGAGCATCTCGGTTTCAGGGTGCAACTGGTACGGCACGAAGTCGTACAGCTTGCCGGAGAAGTTGACGGGAGACCCGTGGGTGAGATGACCGCCATGGTCTAGCCGCAGGCCCATGACGCGGTCGCCCGGCTGCAGCAACGCCTGAAATGCCGCCATGTTGGCTATCGCTCCAGCGTGAGGCTGAACATTGGCGTGCTCGGCACCAAACAGGGCGCAAGCGCGAGCCTTGGCGAGCTCTTCTGCCTCATCGATGATCTGGTTTCCGCCGTAGTACCGCTTCCCCGGATAGCCCTCGGAGTACTTGTTGGTGCCGACCGATCCCATGGCCGCCATGACCGCCGGCGAGGTGAAGTTTTCCGATGCAATGAACTGGAGCGTCGTGTTCTGGCGGTCGAGTTCGCGCCCGAGAATGCCGGCGAGTTCCGGGTCGTTATCCTGCAACGCCTGGGCGTCGGCTCCGAAGTACGGCGTGGTCATGTGGTCTCCAATTCTGAGATCTTCGCGATGCGCCGAATGTGGCGCCCGCCCTCAAACTCTCCATCTAGGAACGCAAGGATCGATTCGTGCGCCGTCTGGGGTCCAACGAAGCGCTCACCGATACACGCAACGTTGGCATCGTTGTGCGCCCTGGCCGCTCGAGCCGATGTCACATCGTGAATCACGGCAGCGCGAATGCCATCGATCTTGTTGGCAGCGATTGCGACTCCATTGCCGCTCCCGCACACCAAGATGCCCGTGTCTGAGTCCCCCGAAGCAACCGAGGTCGCGACCGCAGCAGCGACGTCGGGGTAGTCCACAGCATCATCGGGGCTGGTCGTTCCGAAATCGGCAACGTCGTGACCGATCTCGCCAAGGGTGGCTGCCAGGTCTGCCTTTAAGTTGTAGCCAGCGTGGTCGGAACCGATCGCAATGCGCATGACGTGCACCCTTAATAGGAGAGACTCGGGCAACCCGAAGCGACGAGTGTACAAGGACCCCTGCGGGGCCTTTCGCACTCACCTGTGTGTGAACGCCGACCAGGTCGGTGCCGGGCGGAGGCGCGACAACGCGTGCGCTCGGTAGGGTGACCGCTGGCCCAGACTGCAGGCCTCGTTTCCAGGCCAAGGAGGCACAGCCGGACGCGCTGCTCGCGTGACGGGCCGGTCTCAGTGCCTCGCTTTACGTGCAGCTTCACACCGTTGACCCCTCGTGAGTCCATGACCGCCAAAAAATCCCAGTTCAGAACAAGTTCCAACGGGCGGGACTTGAAAGTGTCGGCCTTTCATTTGGCCCCGGCCGACGACAAGTGTCCACGACACATGCGTCTCATCGCACTGTCTGCCCCGCCGCTTACATCGTTCGGCTTCGTTCCGGCCTGGGCGCTTCGCACCTGGCGTGACGCTCTGCGCGACTGGGTCGCCGCCGCCCATGGCGTCGATCCTCAAGCCGGACAAGCGTCGTTTGAACGAACCAAGTTTGCAGCTACTCGGAAGATCACCAGGCTCGGCCCCGACGTGACCGAAGCGGTCGATCGCATGGCTCAGACCTACAGCAGCCTCGTCGGCGAGACGCCCCTCTACCTCAACGTCGGCCAGCTCGACGTGCCGAGGGCCGCCGGAGCACCTGACGAGGCGACGGTCTCGTCAGACCTGTCCCCCGGGCCCGATGATGTCGTCACCCGCGTCAACCGTCGGTGGCCGAACGGGTTGGCTGGCCTCCTTCGCTACGGAACGCCCTTCCCCAAACGCCAACTCGTCGTTTCGGGAACGGTCGACATCCGGGGAATCGATGCCAACGGAGAACTCGTCCTGCGTTGCTTCCGCTACAAAGACCAGTCGCCGTCGGATCGACTTTTGGAGACACAGCTCCTGGCGCTGCGCCTGTTCGTCGAAACCAACAACGGAGGCGAACCGCTGGAACGCGCCACCATCGAGTTCATCGACCTCGTCAGAGGACAACGGCATGTTCAGGTCGTGGAGCTCGAACGGGCTGGGCACTACGCCGCCGCACTCGACGCCAACGTCGCTCGGATTCAACGACTTATCGATAACGGAACTGCTCGCATGGGCAGCCAGTGCGGTCACTGCGAGTTCCAGGTCGATTGCCCAGCCCTGGAATCCGACCTTCCCAAGGTGCAGGCCGCTAACCAAGCCCTCGGCAACCGGCGGCCGAGTTCAGACCTTGTCTCCACGCCAGTGCCGCTATCTCCCACCTCTGTAGAGACGTGGCGTCGGTGTCGACGGCAGTTTCGGAATCGACATCTGCTGTCACTGCCCGAGTTCGACAAGTCCAGGGCTTCGTTGTTCGGCACGTACGTTCACGAGATGCTTCGGTTGCTACACAGCGACGGACGAAGCTGCAAGGACAGAAGGCATGTCACCGACCTGCTCGATGCCTATGCCACCGATGACCGGGCAAAGCTCGAGGCGATGATCGAACGCCACATCCAGCGATGTCCCGCGCCCCGAGTTCCCCACGCCGATGACGACGGGCCCGCTGGAGCACCACCCACGGCTGATACCGAGATCATCGGCCTTGAAGTCAGCAGGACCAGAGCTCACTTCGGGCCTCCAACAGCGTTCAACGCGACCGCCCGCTTCGACGCACTGTGGCGACGCGACGGCGTCTTGGAGGCACGGGATTACAAAACTGGACAACGTCTTGTCGACCGCGTCGCCGACGACGTCAGCGCCCGCGTTCAGGCGTGGATCCTCGCACCGCAAGCCGCTCGCGAGGGCCGCCAGTTGGTCGTCCGACAAGAGTTCCTCGAACCCAGTGTCGGAGAAGATCCAGAACCGTTCGTCCCTGACGCCCACGACTTCGAAGAAATCGGCGAATTTCTGGGCGTGACCGCTTACCGAATCGCCAGCGAGACCGAATTCCGCGGCGACGGCGAAGCGGAGGTTTGTTCCTGGTGCCCGACACGCGAAACGTGCCCGGATCGGAAAGATCCGGACACGTCCCAGAGGATGATGAACTAACGGTCGCCGTCTTGGGGATGTCCCGGCATCGGGTTCCCCAGACTCGACGTGCTCAGGTGATCGAAGCGGTAAAGATCGAGCCGATCGAAGCGTCAAGGGTTGCGTTAAACGCCTCGTCTGACTGCTGCGCGGACAGACCTTCGGTCAAAGCCCGCGAGAAGCTGGCAATCATGCCGTTATTCGCGCTGAGTTTGTCGTTGGCGACTTCGCGGGAATACCCACCAGACAAGGCAACCACGCGACGCACCTTCGGGTGAGCGATGAGCGAACCGTAGAAGTTGTCCTCTTCGGGGAGGGTCAGCTTCAACATGATGCCTTGACCGTCAGGAATGCCTTCAAGATTGCGCTCGATCGCGGCGCGCAACAGCGCTTCGGCTTCGGCCTTTTCTGGGCTGTTGATATCGACTTCGGGTTCGATGATCGGAACAAGGCCGTGAGCCAGGATCTGGCGGCCAACCTCAAACTGCTGGTCGGTGACGGCGTCGATACCGTTCGCGTTTGCCAACTTGATAACCGAACGCATCTTGGTGCCGTACACGCCCTTGTCCACCGCACGCTCTAACAGTGCGTCCAGACCTGGCATCGCCTTCATCAACTGAGCGCCATCGGCCTCGTCGGCGAGACCCTTGTCGACCTTTAAGAACGGAACGACGTTCTTGACGTCCCAAAGGTACTGGGCGGTGGGCAAACCCTCGACCTCGCGGTCCATCGTCTGTTCAAAGAGGATGGCACCGATCACCCGTGAGCCGTCAAAGGCTGGTGAGGTCATGATGCGGGCCCGCATCTGGTGGATGAGATCGAACATCTCATCTTCGTTCGAATAGGCGTCTTCTTCGATGCCGTAGAGGCGGAGCGCCTTCGGGGTCGATCCACCGCTCTGATCAAGGGCGGCGATGAATCCCTCTCCACCAGCCACTTTTTCGGCCTGTGCAGCGTTCGTCATGCAGATGAGTCCTTTGTGTGCGCCTGAATCGCCTCGACACGGCGAGAAGGCTTCGACGCTGTCACGCCCCAGAGGAAGTGCCGCGTCGCCGGCTAGCCCGAACAGGTGCCCGAAAGCTTGGAGGCTCCCGGGTGCGCGCAGTCTATGACACCCCCCGCCGGTTTCGTCCGTTTGGGGCATTGGGCAGGGCGTGTCTCAGGCGGACGAGCCTGCCGCTCCACACCGGGACCGAACTGGCGAGGACACACCGCAACGATCCGAACCGATTAGG
>CXWK01031762.1_pt1 | contig 16270 bp, 6 predicted proteins | sample 590851 | NCBI WGS metagenome assembly CXWK01 (sample SAMEA3498364, study PRJEB10139) | wastewater metagenome | biome: wastewater treatment plant; material: activated sludge | place: Denmark | collected 2014-08-01 | reverse complement strand
GATCCTCCTTAGAACAGGTCTCTATCGGGCGAGTCCTTGGCCGCTGTGGCGGGCGCGGCGGGCGACGGCTGGGCCTGCTCCTCCCCTCCCCCCTCCCCCTACAATCCCAGGAGCGGCAGCCACAAATTGCGCGTAAAGAACAGCGCCAACGCCAGGATGATCACCAGCAGGATGATCCAGCCATAGTCACAGATGAAACAAGTCGGTCGTTCCCACCACTCTTCGTTCATGTCGATCCTCCATACGTGCCCCGATGGGGGCTATTCCTGAAAAAACGAGTCCTCGCCCTCATGGCGGCGGCCGAAGCCGGCCGCGGCCAGATGGCCAATGCCCAGGGCCAGAGCGACGTCGAATGGCACCCGGGCGCAACTGAACACGGTAAACAGCCCCGGCTCGTCGCGCACCACGTCGCGGCCAAAGACGAACAACCACAGCAGCAAGACCGTGATCAGCGCCGCGCCGACGGCCGCGCCGCGCACGTGGCGCCCCGGGGCCAGCTCGGCCCGCTGCGCCCGGTACTGTTGTTCGGCCGCCTGCCGGGCAACGATGAACACCACCACCCAACCCAACAGCCAGGCGGTCAGGTCGGCCGTGTCCCAGTTTTGCAGCGCCAGGCCGAGCACGGCGTTGGCGCCGGCCACCACCAGACCGCCGACCAGGCCCAGCCGAAAGCCGGCGTTGCGGCGGCGACGGTCATAGCCGCTGGGGCCGATCATGATGCCCGCTCCGCCAGCGCCTGGAAGTGATCGCGCCACGCCGGCCAATCGGGGTTGGCCCCGTCCACCGGCAGCGGCGCGTCGATCAGGCGCCGGATGAGGCTGTCCGGGTAGCCGCCGTCAACAAGGCGGTGGGCCGTCGCCCGCCAGTCATAGACCACGCGCCGGAACGTCACCGTGCGCCCCACCGTGTCGAGCACGGCATAGGCCGCCCGCCGGTCCAGGTCGCGCGGCTGGCCGACCGAACCGGGGTTGACCAGCGACAACTGGCCCAGGTCATAGGTGACGTCAGGCTCGACCCACACCGGCTGCGGTCGGCCGCCCTCGAGGCGCACCAGCGTCGGCACGTGGGTATGGCCAAAGAGCTGCGCCTGGGGGCGACCGGTTGCGGTTGCGCCGGCGGCCAGGATGGCGAATTCGTCCGCCTGGTAGAGTGTCTCCCAAGGAAAGTTGTAGCGATGGTAGAAGCGGTCGTGGGCCTGGGCACCGTGGACGAGCGTATAGTCCAACCCGTCCAGCGTGTGGCGGCGCGGCCGGGCGCGGTCATCGACAAACTGTTCGCGCCAGAAGGCTGCGGCCCACGGCTGGGCCAGCAGCGCGGCGCGGTTCAGTTCAATCGCCTGTCGTGGCGTCCCGTTGGTTTCGGCCAGGTCATATTCGGCCAGCAGCCCGGCCAGCATGGCGTCGTGGTTGCCCAACACCCAACTCTCCGGCGCGATGGCGTGGACCAGTTCTGACAGCCAGAGCAGGCACTCGACCGGCTCCGGCCCATAGCCGACGATGTCGCCCAGATACCAGCAGGCGGCCACGTCGGCGGCGTCCAGTTCGGCCGCCACCGCGGCCAGCGCCTCGAAGTTGGCGTGAACGTCAGATAAGAGCGCAATGTGCATAGCCCTAATTCTTCTTCAACAGCTTCTGCAACAGGCCGACCCGCGCCGGCTGGGTGGACATGTCGGTCAGAACGCGGCTGAAGTGCTCCAGCCGCTTCTTCTCGTCGTCGTTGGAATAGCCCACCCGTTGAGCGCGGTTGACGACCCTCTCCAGCGACTCCCGGCCGGCTCTGGAGGCGTCGTTGAACTCCGGGGCCGAGGGGAAGGCCAGCGCGGCTTGCTGCGGCATCTGGCTCTCAATGTAGGCGCGCCACTGACCGGCCGCGTTGCGCGCGGCCGCGGCCCGCTCCTGGATCAACCTGGCCCAGCGCGTGCGCATGGCCACCGGCTCCTCCTCCAGCAGAACGGGTTGGTCGAGCGCGGTCTGAGCTTCGCGCAGCGCAGCGTCCACTTTTTCCCAGGCGTCGCGCTTCTCCACCATCGTCACCGTCGGCGGCAGCGCCTCGGCGGCCACCCGTAGCGCTTCGGCCCGTTGCATGGGGGTGGTATAGTTGTACTCCCACTGCGTCCAGGCGTTGACCTCGTCCAGCCGGATGGACGCCGCTTCCTCCACGTGCTCCCAGCCGCGCAGGGTCTGCCCCTCGAACACGTCGGGAACCACCACCAGCGGGCTCATCAGGCGGTAAATGCGATCATAATCCGCCTGGCCCAACTGCAGCCAGAGCGTGTGGCCGTCGCTGCGTGTCGGCAGCAGATGCTTCAGCATACGCAGCGTGGTCAACACCTCGCCGAAGTTCTCGACCTTGTCGGTCTGGCCGTCGCGGCGCGGCAACTCGATGCCGCTGTTGAAGTTGTGGCTGATGGCGGCGATGCGATCCATGAGCGTCGCCCGAATCTCCCGCCACTCGTCCAGGCGCAATTGAAAGGCGATGGCGTCGGGCGACAGGCCCAGGCCGGTGTCGGACATCAGGCCGCGATACGTCTCCAACTGAGCGAAGTTGCCCGAAACGACCGCGTTATCCCATAGCCCGCACGCCCGCCGGCCGCTTTCGTCGGCCGGGTTGCTGTCGTCCACCTCGCCGAGCAGCGTGCGCAGCCGGAGCAGCCGGTCGACGGTGCTGCTAATGCGCGGCCCCTCGCGCTCCAGGTCGCCTTTCAGTGTGCCCAACTGCACCTCCAGGGCCGGAGCGACGCGCAGGAAGGTTTGCAGGCGGGTTGAAAGGTCGGTGGCCTTGTTGATGGCCTGATTGAGCGGGTGGGCCTGGGGGGCGAAGTTGGCGGCATCGTTGAGCGTGGCGCGGATGATGGGAGCGAACTCCGCCTCCAGCGGCTTCAGCTCGACCGCGGCGCGCCCCTGGCTTTCGGCCACGCCCGCCAGCCGTTCGACTTCGCCCAGTTCGGCCAGCAGAACGACGGCCTGCGTTTTGCTGTCCTGGCTGGCGGCGGCCAGATGGGCCTGCGCCTCGGCCAGCAGCTTGGCGCTGCCCTCGCTATAGATGGCCTTGCGCATCTGCGCCAGCCGGCGCGAGGTGCCGGCCTCGCTGTGGCCCAGCGCGTTGCTCAGGGCCGTCAGCGCCTCCCGATAGTGGCCGCTCTCGCGCTCGGCGGTGGCGCGCTTCACGGCCTCGACGATGATCTGCTCGCGCTGCAGCCAGCTTTGCTTGCTCTGCACCTGTTTGTCCACCTGGGCGCGGCGCTTGTCGTCGTGCGGCAACAGGTCTTCGACGCGACGGACGGCGGCGGCGGCGGCGGCAAAGTCGTCCTGCGCGGCGTAGACGTCGACGCGCTTCAGGTATAGCTCCCACGACTCGCCGATGCCCGGCGCGGCCAGCGCGGCGTCGATGACCGCCTGGGCCTCTGCGGGGCGGCCCTTGCTGACGTGGTCGTCGGCGGCGCGCAGCGCCAGTTGGATGCGGGCGCGGCGCGTCTCTTCCACAACGCGGTGCGAGAAGTCGGTGTCGAGCTTTTGCCACAAGCCCACCGCCTCGGCCCACTCGCCGATCTCCTCCTTGTGGCGGGCGTCGGCCATGCCCTGGAAGAGGATGAGTTCGGCGGCGTCCGCCTCCTCTTCGGGTGTGTCCAGCAGGGCCGCCTCGCGCAGCAGGCGGGCATAGTCGGCCGAGTCGGCGACGTCGGCTTCGCCCGGCCTGACCGTGCCGCCGCGCACCCGGTTGGCCGCCGTGGCGACCATGTTCAACAAACTCTCGCGCAGCTTGCGGCGCAACTCGGCCGCCCGGCTGATGGCCTGCCCGGTAACCAGCGACAGGGCATAGGGCGGCCAGGCCTCGTCCGGCGTCTGGCCCAGGTCGCCGGCCACGTGACGGAAGAGGCGCAGCGCGGCGAACTGCTCGGCCGGCCTGGCTTTCGCCGCCAGGCCAACCGCCCGCTCATAGAGCGGCGTCATCGTCGTCTCATGGATGGCGGTACGAATCTGCTCCGACTCCTCTTTGAGCCGGTCTTTCAGCAGCGCGTCCAGCTCATCCTGCGCCTCCCCTTTGGGCGTGCGACGCCACAGGGCGTTGAGCCGATCGCGCGCCTCCGGCACGCGCCGGGCGGCCAGATCGTTCAGCGCGGCGGCGAGCTCCAGTTCGCGCGTCGCCTCCAGCAGCAGGCGGTCGACCTCTTCGGCCCGCTCGCCCGCCTTGCCCGACTCCTGGATGACCTTGGCCAGCCGCTGCACCTCGACCCAGTTCTCCTCGCGGGCGAAGCGCATCATTTCGGCCAGTTGCTCGCCCGTGCCCTTGTGCTGGTTCACAAAGACGCGCAGTTCGATCAGGTCGGCCTGCAGCGGCGCGAAGCGCGCGTCGCCGATGACCTCCTGATACATCTCCATGCCCTGGGTGCGCTTGTCGGGGTCAAGGACGTTGGCGCGAATCTGATTATTCAGGCGGTCGAAGTCGGCGCGAAGCTGGCGGCGCGCCTCCACGTCCCGGCGCAGGGTGTCGCTGGTGGCCTTCAGTTGCACGAGATTGGCCGGCAACTCGCTCTCCGGCCAGGCGGCGACCGTCTCATCGGCCGCTTGCAGGTCGACCAACGCCTCATCGAACTTCTCGGCCTCCAGTGCGGCGCGGGCGGCGTTGTGGGCGCTTTGCATCTTCGTGGCCAGGCGGCGCGCGGCCGAGTTGCGGGCCAACTCCAGCCGCATCTGCAGGCCGTCCATGCCGGGATAGAAGTTGTAGGCGCCCAGCAGAAAGCGCAGCACCGTCACCTCGTCCGTGGCCGCGTCGGCCTTGGCGGCCTCGGCTTCGGCCAGCCGCAGCCGGGCGACCATCTCGCCGACTTTGGTCAGCTCCGGCCTCAGCAGGCGGTCGACCGTATCCGGCTCGAAATCGCGCACGTACTGTTCGCCCTTCTCCCCCTCTTCCGGCGGTCGGGTCTTTAGTAGCGCTTCCAGATGGCGCAGCGCCGTTTCCGGGTGGGCGGGCAGCATTCCGCGCACCAGATTCAGTTCATAGTTGGCCAGGTCTTCGGACTTTTCGCGGTAGTACTGCTGGGCATCTGCCAGCGCCTGGCCGACGGGGATGTACTCGTTGCGCCCACTGTCGAGGACCATCTGCCGGCCATAACGGGTGATCTCCTCGGCAATGCGCTGGACAGCCTGCCGGCGGGCCTTTAGATCACCGAAGCGCGCCAGCGTCGTCATCTCATTTTGCTGGCGGCGGCTATCGTCCCAGTACTGGCGCGCCTCCCGGAGCCGCTCGACCAGATGGGATGGCAGGCGGCCCTCATCCTGGCGCACCTCGGCGTCGCGCACGGCGCGCCCCAGAAGCTGCAAGTCGAACCGCTCGCCCAGTTCGCGGGCCAGGCGGTTGAGATCGGCGTCGCCGGATTGGGCGGCGATGGCCCGGTCAATCTCCAGAATGGCCGCGCCGACACGGCCGTCGTCGCCGCCCAACTGTTGCACGATCTCATACTGAGTGCGGGCCGCGTCGTAGCTTCCCTCGCCGCGCAATTGGTCGCCCAGCCGGCGGGCCTCGGCGATGCGCCGGTTGATCAGAGTGACGACCTGGGCCTCGAGGGCGACGACGTCCGGCTCGGCGGGGTAGCGCTGCAGCAAGTGGCTGATTTCGGCCCGAGCCAGCGACAGTTCGCCGGGGTTGCCCGTCTCGGCGGCCAGCAGCCGGGCGGCCCCGCGGGCCAGTTCGCGGCGCAGTTCGCGCGCCGCCTCGCTCTCCTCGTCCGCCGGCGCGGGGGCGGCTTCGGCCGCCGTCGCCGGCACGCCGTCGTCGCCGGCGTCGGGCAGCTCGGGCGTATCGAAGGGCGTGGTCTCAACCGGCCGGCCGGCCGGCGGCGCTGTGGGCGCGGCGGGCGGCGCTTCGGCCGTGGCCGGCGGCGCTTCGGGCGTGGCCGGCGGCGCTTCGGGCGCGGCGGGCGGCGCGGCCTGGCCGTCGGCCGCGACCTGCCCCACCCCCACCCCATCGAGCAGGTAGGCATAGTCGTCGATGGCCGGCGGGCGACGGCCGCCATCGCGCAGCCACGCCTCCAGCGCGCCGGCGGCGGCGGCCAGGCGGTTGCGCTCGGCCGTCTCGCCCAGGCTGTCGGCCTCGTCCTGCGCCGCCTGGAGAACCATCACCAGGTGCTCGATCTCACCCCGGGACAACTTATTGGTACTTCCCATCACTCGCTCCTTCCGGCAACACGCTACCTACTCTCCGACACGCAACAGGGCCACCGCGTCGATACCAACCGTCGCGCCCGACACGTTGCCGGCCAGCCGCCCCGTGGCCCAGACGCTGACTCTGGCCTCCGCCGGCAGAGTCCACTCACCGACATCGATCCACTGCCCGACAAACTGCGCCTGATCCAGCCCAATAAGGGGCGTCAGGGGCACGCCGTCGGCCACAACCTCGTATTCGACCTGGGCATTGCTGCCGGCGGGGACGTAGACCCAGAGTTGGTACTGCCCGGCCGGCAGCCGCCCGACGGGCAGCCACTCGGCGCGCTGGGCGATGTCGACGTTTTCCTCCAGAACCGTCACCTGATAGCGGCCGTTCCAGACGGGCGGCGCGTGCTGGGCCGGGTCGGTGGCCGGGGCCACCCCGGGCGCCCATTGTGAACTGCCCCGCTTGAACTCCAACGGATTGCCGGACAGGGTGTAAAGCTCCACGTTGTCGTCGTCCAGCAGGGCCACCAGCGGGCGGCCGGCGTCCGGCGCGGGCAGCGCCTCCAACAGAGCGCGCTCCCGGTCGCTCAGGCGGGCGACCAGCAGGGCGGGCACGGCGAACGCCTGGCTCTCCGGGTTGGCCGTCACCTGGACGCTCAGCCGTTGCCCGGTGGCCACGCTATAGGCACCGATGGGCAGCCACGTCGCATCGGTCTGGCCGCCGGCGGCGAAGCCGAAGATCACTTCGGCCCGGCCGCGCAACGGCTGCACCGGCTGGTCGTCGAGCCGCACGTCGAAGCGCTGCGCGCCCCGCGACTGGATGGCCGTGTCGAGGGCGTAGAGCTGGTAGACCCCCTCGGCCAACGGCTGGTCGTGCCGCCAGGTCAGGCTGATGGGGTTGGTGAAGTCCTGGATAGCGAGGAACTCGCCGCTGATGTCGTCGGTGGCCGACAGCCACAGGCCGCCGTCCAGCGCCGGCTGGGCGTCGCCGGCGTCGAGCAGCCACAGGGGCGCGTCGCTGACCGGCGGCGGGGGCTGCACCAGCGTCGAGTCGGCCACGTAGAAGGACGACGCCTCCGGCGGGGGGGCCGTGGCCGCCGGCGTGGGGGCAATCGTCGCCGTCGGCGTCAGCATCAGCGTCGGGGTTATCGTGGGTAACACTGCCGCGATCGTTGGCGTGAACAGCGTGGGCGTCGGCTGGGGCGAGGCGGTGGGCGTGAACTGGTCGATCAAGCCGCCGCCCGGTGTTGGCGACAACTGGACGATGACGGTTGGCGTCGCGTCGGGGCCGCTGGTGAGGCCCAGCCGCTCGCGGAAGGCGTAGCCCACGCCCAGTAGCGCCACAATCAGGAGAACCGCGCCGGCAAGCGCCGGCCACAGCCGGCGCGGTTGGGCCGGCCGGGGCGGCACGGGATCGGGCACGGGCACAGGCTCGATCGAGCGTCGGTCGAGCGCCTGACGCCACAGGTCGGGCGTCAACTCGTCCAGGGCGCGGTCGAGGTCGGGCGGGGTTGGCACCGCTTCGACCACACGCCGCAACCCGTCGGCATCGCCGGCCACGGCCGCGGCGGCCACGTCGTTGAGGAAGGCGGCCGCGTTCCAGCCCCACTCGCCGGCGGCCTCGGCCGGGGCGGCGGCCCGCCGCCGCGTCTGGTGGGCGTCGAACCACCATTTGATGAGGGGCAGATAGCTCTCCGGGCCGCGTCCGCCAGCCGCACCGCCAGCGCCGCCATAGGGAGGGGCGGCGCGGCCGGGGCGGTCGGCGGCCCGGGCCGGGTCATTGGCGGCGTAGGGGTCGGCCGGCGGCGCGCCACCCTCCGACCACGCCGGGGCGCGCTGCAGCGACGAAACGGCCGACCAGCGCTGCCGCGCCAGACCCATCTTCTGCTGCGCTTCGGCGGCGGCGGCGGCGGTCGTGCCGTCGAGCCAGGCGGCGGCGTGGGACGCGCGCCAGAAAGCGGCCGGCAGCGCGGTGGGCAGCCCGCGGCGCAACTCGGCCAGGGCCGGCGGCTGATAGGGCGCGGTGGGGCGATTGGCGAAGGAGGCGGTAGAGTTTTGCCAGCGCAGGATCTCCGCCAGTCGCGCCTCAAAGGCGATAGACTCCGGCGTGCCCTCATAGGGGGCCAGGTAGTTAGTCAGAAGCTTGCCGTCGCGCTGGGTTTCGCCGCGCGCCAACGCCTCTTCGGCCGCGGCCAGGTCGTCGCGGAACCGTTGCAGCCGCTTGTCGGCCTCGCCCTTCAACTCTGCCCACGCCTGGGGTCTCAGGTAGTCAAAGCGCTGGGCCGCGCGATGATACGACTCAAGAACATCGCGGTCGGCCGGGTCGACAGTACTGAGATACCAACTGCTGCCCAGCAGCACCTCGCGCGCGGTGGCCAGTTGGGCCTCGCGGTCGCCGCCGGCGGCCGGGGAGACGATGGTGTTGGCCAGTTGGCGTAGCCGGCGGCGCTCCTGCTCGGCCTCGTCGCGATTGCGCGCGTCGAGCCGTTCGGCCTGTTGCTGCGCTCTATCCAGCGCCGCCCGGGCGTTCTGGACTCGCTGCGCCAGCCGCTCGGCCTCTTCGAGGCGATAGCCGGCCTTGCGCGCGTTGGTCTGGGCTTCGGCGGCCCTGGTGGTTGCTTCCTGCAGGCTGCGGCGGGGGTCGTTCAGGGCGTTCAGGTACTTCGCCTGCGACCAGGCGCCAAAGTCGGGGCGCGGCTCGGCCTGGCCGGCGGCGAAGAGCAGACGCTCGACTTCCAGCAGCGCCGCGTCAACGACAGGCTGCATGCGCTCGCGCTGTTCGCGGGCGCGACGCTCGGCTTGGGCTTGCCAGTTGGCATCAATGCGCTGGGCCTCCTGGTTGAGTTGGTCTCGCTCCGTGGCGGGCAACTGCGGCAGCCCGGCCAGGGTGCGCAACAGGTCGGCGTCATGGGTGTCTTTGGCCTTTGCGGTGGCCTTCGCCAGCAGCGTCCTCAGTGGCGCGCGGTCGTCGCTGCGGCGGGTGATGGCGTCCACGCGGGCCAGAAAGCGCGGCAACTCGCCCTTCTCCAGATCGCGCTGGGTAGCGTCGAGGTCATGGGCCAGATGCCAGCGGCGGCGCAATTCAGGCGATTCGCGCCCGCCGATGAGAGCCACGTGGGCCAGGGCGGCGGCCACGCCGTAGTGGCCGGCGTTCAGGGCGTCGTCGACCAGAGCGGCCAGTTCACGCTGGCGGTCCGGCAGGGCGGCCGGCTCTTCGACGGCAAAGGCCAGGCGCGCTTTGTCCACGGCCATCTCAAAGGTCTTGCCCGCTTTCTCCTCGTCCGGCTCAGACTGGCCGCTTTTGAACGCGGCGCGGGCGTTGGCCATGGCCTGGGCGCCGCGGTCGCGCGCCTGTTGGGCGCGCACGATGTCGGCCAGCCGGTCGCGCTCCGGCAACAGGTGGCCGGTCTCATCGCGCACAATGGCCTCTTTCTCCTGCTGCGGCAGGCGGACGAGGGCGGCCAGGGCGTCGTTGTAGGCGCTGACGGCGGCAGCCGGGTCGCTGCCCTGGGCGGCGCGGTCGAGGGCGCTGGAGAGGTCCAGGTCGGCCAGCAGGTGGGCGAACGCCTCGGCGCGATCCAGGCGCGGCCGAAGCTGCTCCAACTGGTCACGGGCCGCCGACCAGTTGCGCCGGCTCATCAAATCAAGGGCGCGCTCGACCCCTTCGCGGTCGTCTTCGGCCAGGCTGACGCCGGGGGCGCGGGCACAGCGCGCGGCATAGCTCCAGCGGCGAAAGAGGGCGATGCGATCCGGTTCATAACTTTCGCCGCGCCCGCCGGCGAAAAAGGCTTCGGCCTGGTTGTGGCTGCCGGCGCGGAAGAGGGCGATGCCGTTGGCCAGATTGTCGCTTTGCTGCAACAGGCGGTCCAGTTGTTCGCGCTCCTGGGCCACCTGGGCCGGATCGGCCTGGGGGTTGCGCCTGGCCCAGATGTCGAGGACAACGCGGGCGCGGGCCAGATAGGTCAGCCGTGCCGCCCCTTTGGCCTCGGTCCCGCGCGCCCAAGCGCCATCTTTGATCTTCACCAGACTCTCGACCGGGCGCGTCCAGTAGTCGGTCAGGTTCATCAGGCCGACGAGGCCGCTCAGGTCGGGGGCGTCGGGGGCGCGCGGCGGGCCGGGGTCCAGCACGTCGGCCGCGGTGCGGGGGCGGGCGGCGGCGTTGGGGTGCAACAGGCGAGCCAGCAATTGGCGCGAGCCGAGGCTGATCTCCTCCATGCGCTGGACGCGGGGAACCTGATTGCCGCGCAACTCGCCGGCCACGTGCGTGGGCATGTAGCCGGTCAACATCTTGCACAGGTAGGTAGCGGCGATGACCAGGTCGCGTCGCACGCCGCGATCGTTGCCGGGGGGAATGTCGTCCAGCGTGCCGAAGTCGGTCATGCGCAGCCGGCCGCCGTTGGGCGTCTCTTCCCACCACAAGTTCTCGAACTTCAGGTCAATGTAGCTCTTGTGGATTTTATTGTGCAATACGTCGAGGGTGTGGAAGAGATGGAAGCCCAGAGTCAGGGCCTGGGCTTCGGGCAGGCGGCCGCCGGGGGCTTCGGCCAGCAGGTCGGGAACCTGTCGCCCCTCGATGAAGTCCATGACCAGGTATTCGACGCTGCGCCCGCGCGGAACGGCGTAATTGGCGCGGCCGTAGCTGTGGGGGGCTACGTGATAGTCGGCCGGCAGGCCGCGCCCGCTCTCCTCGTTGACCCGCTGCTCCAGGACCGGCAGTTGCGACAGCGTATCCCCTTCGCCACGAAAGTAGCTGAGCGCGTCGGCGAATTCCAGTTGTTTCATGGCCTTGATGACGACGGCGCGCCCGTTGTCGCCATCGCCCAGCGTTCCCCGATAGACCTCGCTGGTGGCGCCGGAGCCGATGAGTTGACCGATGCGCAGCGGCGTGCCGTTGAAGGTAATGGTCTGACCGGCGGGCAGGAGGCCGGCATTGTTGTCGTTGGTCATAGTGTCACCTGAGTGCTAGACCGGCTAGAGCGCGCCGGGGCGCTGCATTTCGATCTCCAGGACGCTGAAGAAAGCCAGAGCCAGGGCGTTGTCGGGGTAGCGGCGTCGCCACTCGTTTAGCCGCTGGCGCAGGGAGAAGACGCGCCGGCCCATTGCCTCGTTGCCGCTGGGGCGTTCGTGGGCGGCGACGATGGCCGCGCGCAACTCGGCCAGAAAGGCGCGGCGGTTGTCGCGATGGAAGGGGTGGATCAGGTCGCCCTCCAGCGAGCGGCCATAGGGCAGGTCGAGCGTGAAGGCGCGCATGGCGTCCCACAGGCCGGGCCACTCCTGGGCCGAGTCGTAGGGGGCCAGCACCAGCCACTCTTCCCCCGGCCGGCGGTTGTCGCCGGGCCACTCGTCCGGCGACGGCTCCTCGAGTGGTGGGGCGGCCGGGGGCGCGTAGCCATCCCACGGGAATGTGGTCTCGTCGGGCGAGATGCCGGCCGGATGGGACGGCACCGTCCATTGCAGTTGGCCGGCCATCCTCATCCAGTCGGTTATTCGTGCGCTGATGAGACCGGCCATGACGCCGTGACAGAACAGCCGCACCAGTTCGGCGTTGGTCAGGGCGACGACGAAATCGGGCGGGAAGGGGGCCGCGGGCCGCCCCGCCCCACCGGACAGCCGGGCCTCATATTGGGCGGCCAACCGCTCCTGCTCATAGAGATAGTAGGCCGCCGGTTGGCCATAGGTCTGCTGTGTCGGCTGGGGCAGGCGCACGACCTGGAGGGGAATCTCTTTCTGGATCAGCAGCGCCGTCAGGCGGGTCGGTTCGGCGCCGCTGAGCCGCTCGACGCCATCCACCGCGGCGGGAAAGACGTGGCCGGCCACGGCATCGAGCGCCAGGGGGTCGGGACCGATGAGATAGGGGCGCGCCCCCAGGGTCTCCAGATATTGCTCGCGCGCCTGGCGGGCGTCGAAATCGAGGTAAACCGACTCGGCGCGGCGCAGGAAGTGGCGGCTATCGGCGGTGCGCAGGCGGCCGATCATCCAGCCCGCGGTGAGGTTTTCGGCCGTCTTCTGGGCCTGGACGGTGGCGACGTCGAGGAGGGTGTGGACGAGGCGTTGACAATCGTCAGGCCCGAAGGTGGCCGCGTCGGGGGGCAGGGGGCTGTCGCCGTTCAGGGCCAGGTCGGCCGGCAAGCAGACCAGCCGCAACTGGGGCGACTCGCTGCGCGTCAGCTTGATCCACCAGTAGAGGCGCTGGGTGATAGCCCGGAAGTGGGGGCTGTCGGTGGTGAGGAACTGTTCTATCTCCGGCCGGATGGTGTCGCGGTAGTACTTCTCGGCCTCGCTGAGGCCATCGAAGCCGCCGGGTCGCGGTTCGGCCGTCAGCGGCCGGCGCGCGCCGCCGCCGACGACGGCCTGCAGCCGGTGCTCGGCCTGGTCGCGCTCCTGGTGCAGCAGTTGGCGCAGCGAGAGGTGCGTCGCCGGCGTGGTTGGGCCGGCGGCCGACGCGCCGCCGGTCAGGGGCGGCAGGGAGGACGACGATCGCAAGGCATTGCCGGCCAACGGTGGCAGACCGGCGCGGGCCGGCGCGGCCAAAGGCGGGAGTTGGCCGGTCAGGGGCGGCAGGTCGAAGAGGCCGGGCGCTGGGCGCGACGGCGAGACGGCAGCCGCGCCCGGGCTGTTGATCCCCAGGGCCGCGCGCCAGACGCCGATTTGGGCGCGCAGAGAGTTGATCTGCGCCTGCCACTGCTCCAGAATGTAGCTCAGGGCGCGCAGTTCGTCGTTGGGGCGGGTGGTGTTGGCGGCATTACACCAGCCGGCCCAGTTGGCCAGGTAGCGCTGCACGTGGCTCAGGCCGGCTTCGGCGCGATCGAAGGTGTCGGGCTGGCCGTCGTTGAACAGGGCGGCCAGGGCGTGGGCCACCTGGGCCGGCAGCAGGGGCACAAAGGCAGCCGGGTCGGCGGCGACGGGCGGCGGCGGGTCGAACGACTCCGGGCCGGTGGCCGCCAGCAGGCCACTGATCAGGCGGTGGGCCAGAGGAGCCTGGATCAGCCAGGCGCGGGCCAGGGCCGGGCCGTCGGCGTCGTAGCTGGCGGCCGGGGTGCGCCGCGCCAGCAGCCCCTCCGGGGTGTGGGCGCGTTCGCCGAAGACAGCCGCCTGGGCCAGTCGGGCGGCGATGTAGGCTTGCAACTCCGTAACCGGCACGAACAGGGTGGCCACGCCGGCGGTGTGGAGGTAGGCGGCGTGCGTCATTTGCCGCGCGTCGCCGGTGGTCGTCAGGTCGTTTTGCAGGTGTTCCCACAGGGGACGGCCGGAGGGGTGCAGCAGCAGATAGGTCAACTCGGCCATCGCCTGGCCGACCGTCTGGTCAAACGGCAGAGCGCCCGCGCCCGGCGCGGTGGGGGCGCGCAGCCCGCCGGCGTTCTGCATGAGGAGAAAGTAGTCGATCAGCGCGTTGGCGGCGGCGTTGTTGGGTTGCGAGGCCTGGTGGGGCATGACATGGGGGCCAAGAAAGGTCAGCCGGCCCAACTCGCGCAGGGCGGCCTCCTGCTCGGCCGGCGTCAGCTCCGGGGCGACGGCGTCGACGCCCAGGATGGCCACGCGCCGCGAGATGCCGCGCCCGCCGCTGCTGGTCAGTAGCAGCAGCATCAGGTTGCCCAGCAGGCCGATCTCCGGCTCGCCCAGGCTGCCGACAACGATGACCCGCGTCTCCTGCTCGTCGGTGGCCGCTGAGCGCAGTTCCTTTTGCACGTTGTTGAAGTACAGGGCGATCGAGTCGTAGAAGGAGGGGTGGAGGAAACGGTCGAGCAGGGGGGCGCGGGCCGCGCCGGCGGCCGGGGCGCGGCTGTCGGCCGGGCTGTGCCGGCCCAGGTCGAACTGCCGGAGGGGCAGGCCCACCAGAGACGACGTCGGCGCGGGCCGGGTGGTCAGCAGGACGAGTTGGAGCTTGCTCTGGGGGCCGGCCGGGTCGAGCGACAGCTCGTTGCCCAGAGCGCGCAGGACCTGTTCGCCGCTGGGGCCAAGGCCGATGATCAGCGCGGCGCCATACTTGACCGGCGAGGTCAGCCCGTCGGCGGCGCGGGGCAAAGACAGCAGGGGAAAGCCGCGACCGGCGTTGATGCCCTGGATGGCCGGCGAGCCGGGCCAGGGGTCGAACAACAATGGGCCGCGTCCGTTGCTGTCGCCCCGCCGCCAACGATCAAAGAGACCCATAATCTTGTCGTTCCCTGGGCGGTGGGGAGTCTGAGCGGGCGCGCCGGCTCAGACTCCCCGCCGCCCGATGCTTAGCTGCGCAGCGACTCGGCCGCCCGGGTGAGGACGACCTCGCTCAGGTCGGCCAGGTCGAACAGCTCCTGGGCCACCAGCGGCCGGCGGTTCTCGTCCGGCTCGCGGTCCTGCAACAACTTGGCCTCGTCACGCATCTGCTTGACGATGCCGCGGCTGATCTCATCGCGATACTTTTTGGCCGCCGCGGCCGGGGTCATCTCGCGCTGGGCGGCCAGGATGGCCTCGCGCAGCTTGCCCCAATCGACGCGGATGCCGCTGCCGTGGCCGGCGCGCTGGTCATAGCCGACCAGAACGAAGTTGTGGATGATCTGGAAGAAGTCGTCGCGCTCTCGCCCCTCCAGGCGCTCAGACGGAACGGTGATGTGCAACGCCTCTTTGGCGCCGGGCAGCCGGTAGCCCCAGAACGGTTGACCGCGCTCCAGTTCGTGAGTGATGAACCCCAGGGCTTTGGCCCGGAAGAACATCTCGAAGCGCTCGCGGTCTTCCAGCAGGGCGACCACTTCGGGGTGGAGGGTCTTATATTCGCGGCGCAACATGCGGGGCATTTCGGCCTCGTAGTAGCAGGCGTTGATCTCGGCCGGGAAGACGTGCAGTTCGGCCGCCGGGACGCCGCGCGTGGTGTCCGTCACCTGGCTGATGTAGGCCTGGCGGCAGGCGTACCACATGGCAAAGTCGGTGCTGGGCACCAGGTCATCGGAGCGGACAATAGTCATCTTGTGCTTGTCTTCCGAATCGACCATCGTCAGCGACGATCCTTTCATCGGCTTCTTGGCGTGCATCTGGCGGTCGAAGGCGGTGAAGTACTCCGTCGTGAGGTCATCGACGTTGCTGTGAACGCGCACGTAGCAAGCGGTTACCTGGGGGCCAAAGGGGGTGGAGGAGTCGAGATAGAGCGGCTCCGCCTTGTCATGAACGGCGTTGGCCAGGTCTGTGCCGGTGGTATAGGACTTGCCAATCTCGCGCGCCAGCGGCCGTTCCTGTTGCAGGTTGTAGAACGGCTGCTCGGTCATGCGCAGAATGACGCTCAGGTTTTGTTGTTCCGGCCGGACGCCCTCGCGCCTGAAGGGCACGTAGCGCGCCGGCTGGTCGGGGTTGTCGGTCGGGTTCATGACGCCGCAGGTGACGACCAGGCGGTCGTCGCGCGGTTCGGCGGCCCAGACGATGCGCGTCAGGGCGCCGTTGATGTACTCCTGGCGGGTCTGATACTCGTGCTCGCCGATCAGTTCGCTGACGCGGCCCAGACGCTTGTCCGAGTCGTGATTGACCAGGACGTTGTTGAGCGAGGCCGACGCCGCGCTATAGAGGCTGTTGACGCCGGGCGCGCCGGTGGCCAGATGGGCCACCCAGGCCTCGATCTCCTCCAGCGTGCGGGCGGCATACTCCTTCATGGCCAGCGCCGTCTCGGCCAGCTCATCCATGAGGATGTCATCCTTGCGCACGTCGATGCTGCGCTGCTCGGCCTCCAGGTAGTGGCGCTGGGCGCTGTAGGCGTCGGGATGGGTGAAGCCGTCCCAGAAGGTGAACCAGCAGCGCTTGTCCTTTTCGTGCTGATACCCCTGTTGGGCCTGGCCGGCGGCGTTTTTGGCGCGGGCGCTGATCTTGTTGATCTCGTTGCGCTGCTGGCGGGCCTTATTGAGGAAGCCGACAAAGTAGGTGAAGGTTTCCTCCAGTTCGCGGAAGAACATCTGCACGTAGCCCAGCTTGCCGCCGCGGGCCGTGTCGGGGTCGGGGCTTTGGCCGTTGAGGGCGTTGAGCGTCCAGGTCATGAGCAGGCGGCGGAAGCGGGCCATCTGCACCGTCTGGGCGCTGTCGAGGGCCAGGCCATACTTGCCGCGCAGCCGGCTGCCGCTGACGTCGTCGAGGCCGTAGTGCTCGTGGCGCACCTCGGCCACGCGGGG
>CXWK01008691.1_pt1 | contig 16270 bp, 13 predicted proteins | sample 590851 | NCBI WGS metagenome assembly CXWK01 (sample SAMEA3498364, study PRJEB10139) | wastewater metagenome | biome: wastewater treatment plant; material: activated sludge | place: Denmark | collected 2014-08-01 | reverse complement strand
CTCAATATTTAATTATGCTCTGATCGATAGTTTTAAAATAGATTCAACATTAATTAATTCTCTGCCCGAAAATTATGATTTAACTATAGCAGAAAAATTTCAGTTGAAAGAGCTTCATGGTAAATCATTTAATCATAAAATAGATTTTGAAGATGCAATTTCTTCCAATTTGCCTATGTGGAGTTTAACAGACGATAAATTAAAAAACAAAGTAATCCTCGAAAAGCGGATTATAATTGAAGATCTTTTCAGGGTTTCTATAAAAACTAAAAGTACAAACAGTTATTAATAAAAGTTAGAGGAGATGTAATGAATAACAAAAGAAATCTAATGCTCGTTATTGTAATCTCTCTGCTTTCAATTCTTGGATTGAATGAATTGATGGCCCAGGATTCCAAAGTGCCAGGTGGGGATCAAAGATACCCGCTTGGAGCAGAAATGCGAAATGGTAAACTTGTTTTTGAATCAGAGAACGGAGATTTCCGCTGGTGGTTCGATTCAAGAATTCAATTTGATGGCGCAATGTATTTTGAAAATAAAAATGCAATGAGTAATGGTGTACATTTAAGAAGAGCAACATTTGCTCTTAAAGCTTTGCTATGGAAAGATTGGCAAGCCGAAGTTGATATTGATTTTGCTGAAGCTGTTTCAACTAATTCTCAAGTTGAACTTAGAGATATGTGGGTTAAATACACATTCCCTAAATTTAATCTTTCACTTCAGGCAGGTAATTTTAAGGAGCCATTTGGTATGGAAAGATTAAACAGTTCTAGGTTGTTAACCTTCTTAGAACGTTCTGCAATATCCAATGCTTTACCAATGGGAAGACGTGTTGGAATTTCTGCAAGATACTGGACAGATTTTGCTCAGGTTACAGCAGCAATTATGGGTCACGAAACCGGAACACGTATTGATAAAGGTCAACGTGATGAAACATTTTCAACAAATATTCGTACTTCAATTGCACCAATAAATTACTTTGGACAAAATCTTCACATTGGTTTAGCGTATTCTTATAAACTGCCTGATGTTACCTCTGAATTAAGAGCGAACACCGTTGAAATAAATGCAAGAACTGAAAGCTACGTTGCCAATCCAAAATTGTTGCATACAGGTGATATTTCAGATGTCAATTATTATAATCGCTATGGTGCCGAACTAATGTATATAAATGGTCCATTTTATTTTCAATCTGAATTTATGGGCACAAGTATTTACAGATGGTATGCTAAACCAACCGTAAATTTAAAAGGTGGTTATGTAATGGCTGCCTGGATGATAACAGGTGAAAATCGTTTTTATTATGTGGACGAAGGTGAAGTAGGACCAATCGAAACTCCAAAAAATTCTTTTGGTGCATTTGAATTTGCTGCCAGATATAGCGTTACAAATCTTAATGATTTGGATACAGATATTAAAGGCGGACAATCAAATCAATTAATGCTGGGTCTAAACTATTATCCAAATCCTAATATCAAACTACAATTCAATTATTCAATTGTAAACCTTGATGAATTCGCAACTCGAAAAGGAAATTTATTAGGTGGTGATGATCACTCATTTATTCAAATGCGTATTCAAGCATCATTATAAAAAGGAGATTAAGATGAAAAGAATATTATTATTTACATTATTTGTTTTTTCAGGTTTGTTTCTATCTTGTTCCAGAGAGGAACCATTCGTTGCACCTGTTCCGCCACCACCAGAAATTAATGTTGTGATTAATGAAGTGTACTCACGTGGTAACGATGCAAATCCAGACTGGATAGAAATCTTTAATCCATCTTTAGCACAAAAGGATCTAAGTGGATACAAAATTTATGATTCAGGTGGACAGGCTGGTAGCAAACCGAAAAAAGAATTTCCCCAAGGAACAATTATTCCAGCTGGTGGAATATTAGTAATTGTTGTTGATGATACACTTGATAGTGGTTTTGGTTTATCTTCAAGTGGTGAAACAGTTTGGTTAGAAAATGCAGCCAGTTCGATAATCGACAGTGTATTTTTTCCTGTTTTAGGTGTTGATTCTTCATATGGCAGAATGCCAGATGGAGCGACAACTTGGAGTATTATTTATCCAGCCACAAAGGGTTCAAAAAATGATTCAACAATAACTGCTAATCTTCCTATTGTTGTAAACGAAATTTTCTCACGAGGAATCGCTACTGACCCTGACTGGGTAGAAATTTATAACCCTAATCAAATCCAGGTGAATGTTTCTGGTTATAAGATTTATGATTCTGGTGGACAAGCGGGAACAAAACCAAAGAAGGAATTTCCTGTTGGTTCATTTGTTCCTGCAAATGGTTTTTTAGTGATTGTAGTAGATGATACTGCATCAAGTGGTTTTGGATTATCGAGTGGTGGTGAAACTCTATGGTTTGAAAAACCGGATGGATCACTAATTAACGAAGTTCAGTTTCCTGCAATGCCAGTTGAAACAACTTCCTATGGAAGAATTCCGGATGGTAGTGAAAACTGGTTGATTTGCAATACAATTACAAAAACTGCACCTAATCAACAGTAAAAAATAATATGAGAATCAGGCTTACCTGATTCTCATTTTATTTATTTTTAATTAATGAAAAAAAATATAATTCTAAAAAGATTTGCTAATCTACTAATTATAATCATTTTATTAGGTTGCTCCAGAGATGATAGTTATAATAATACAGATCCTCCGGAAATAGAGTTAATTAATCCATTACAAGAATTCAGTCTCACCATCTCTGAACCTTCAGCAGTTGCGTATAATTCTGTTAACAATTCTTTAATGATTGTATCTGACGGAAGCCCAATTATATATGAGGTAGGTTTTAATGGTTCAGTAATTTCATCCTTCACTACAACTTGTTCTGATCTTGAGGGTATAACGCTCTCAAAAAATTGTGACACGATTTATGTAACACAAGAAAAGAAAAAACTTGTAACAGCTTTAAACCTTAGTGGTAATACTCTGTATTCCTTTTTAGTTGATGTTGCTATATCTGATAACAGTGCTTTGGAAGGTATATCAATCAATAAAAATAATAACCATTTATTTGTGATAAATGAAAAAGATCCAATAATGTTGTTGGAATTTCTTGGAACAACAGAGATTAGCAGAATATTGATTGATAAGGTATCAGATATTTCAGATGTGTTTTATGAAGAATCGTCAAATTCAATATGGATTATTAGTGATGAGTCCCAAAAAATTCTCAAATATTCTTCCTCCGGGGTGTTTATTAAAGAATGGAAAATTCCCTTTACAAAAGGTGAAGGATTAACAATTGTTGGCAATAAGATGTATATAGTAAATGATAGTAATGCAAAACTGTATGTTTTTAACAAAGCAAGTTAAAATTTAATTGAATGATCTTTAATCAATTATGATTATACGATTTGGAGTAAATTAAAATTATCTTTGAAATGGAAAATGAATTCTATTTGTTTAACGTCTAAAAAATGGATATGTCCATGTTTTTTGAATAAAGAAAAGGATTAGTTATGAAAAAAAATGTTTTACTTTTAATTGTTTCGCTATTTGTAATTTTAATGATGCAAACCAGTTTTGCAATTTCACCTTTAATGAACGAATTATTCTCCAGGGGGACCGCAGTAGAATTGGACTGGATTGAAATTTATAACGCATCTTCTAACCCTTTTGATATCTCTGGATATAAGATTTATGATATTGGTGGACAGAGCGGATCAAAACCGAAAAAAGTTTTTCCAGCAGGCAGTATTATTCCAGCAAATGGTTTTTTAGTTATTATCGTTGATGATACTTCCGAGAGTGGTTTTGGTTTATCTAGCAATGGTGAACGAGTTTGGTTTGAAACTGATGCGGGCTTAATCATTGATAGTGTGGATCTAATTGCAATTACAGATCTCGAGGCATCTTATGGAAGAGTTCCTGATGGAAGCTCAAACTTCCAAATAATTTCTCCAAGAACTCGTGGAACAGCTAATGGTATTTTGGATTTTCCGGTTGTTATGAATGAGTTATTTTCGAGGGGCACAAATGATGAACCAGATTGGATAGAAATTTACAATCCTTCAGCTACGTCTTTTGATATTTCAGGATGCAAAATTTATGATAGTGGCGGATTTAATGGAACAAAACCTAAAAAAGAATTTCCTGCTGGATCTGTTATACCAGCAAATGGATTTTTAGTGATTATGGTTGATGATACTGCTGCTAGTGGTTTCGGGCTTTCGAGCAGCGGAGAAAAAGTTTGGTTTGAAAATGCTTCAGGAGAAATTTTAGATAGTGTTGATCTAATTGCTATCACTGATACAGCAGCATCCTATGGAAGATTACCGGACGGAAGTGATAACTGGCAAACATTGGTACCGAGAACTCGCGGTTATTCAAATGTACCCGTTAGTGCTGTAGTTTTGATCAACGAGTTGTTTTCAAGAGGAATAGAATCGGAGCTTGATTGGATAGAAATATACAACTCTTCAGTGTCTCCCGTAGATATTTCAGGATATAAAATTTACGATGGTGGTGGAAATGCTGGTACTAAACCTAAAAAAGAATTTCCGGCTGGTTCAGTTATTCCTGCAAATGGATTTTTAGTAATTATTGTAGATGATACTGCTGCAAGTGGTTTTGGATTATCAAGCGGTGGAGAAAAAGTCTGGTTTGAAAATGCAACTGGAGCAATAATAGACAGTGTAGATTTGGTTGCTATAACGGATACAGCTGCTTCCTTTGGAAGATATCCTGATGGAAGTGCAAACTGGCAGATACTAATTCCGAGAACCCGTGGAGTTGCAAACATGTTGACTGCTGTTGAGGATGAAATTCAACAAATTTCTGAGTTTAGATTAAATCAAAATTATCCAAACCCTTTTAATCCAACTACAACAATAAGTTTTACTATCGCCGCAACTAGTGATGTTGCATTAAAAGTGTTTAATGTCCTTGGAAAAGAAGTTGCTACTGTTGTTAATGAAATGAAAAGTGCCGGAAATTATTCTATAATCTTTAATTCTAGCGGATTAAGCAGTGGAGTCTATTTCTATCAGTTAAAAGCTGATAATATTGTTTTAACAAAGAAATTTGTTTTGATGAAATAAAAGTTTTTAAAAAACTATTTCTGATTGAGTTCATTCTGCCAAAGTGGAATGAACTCTTTTTTTATACATCCACTTTAAATGATTTAAATCCAATTCTAATTGAAGTGAATGAAATTATGAAGGCAAGAATTCCCAGGATTACACTTGTAATAATCAGATTCCAGGAAGAAATCAATAATCCTTGTTCAACAGAAAAAAAATAATTTGAGACTGGAATAAATAGTATTGCAATTATTAAAACCAGATAGAATAGTGTAAACAGAAAAGTAATTGACGCTCCTTGTGATGAGGCTAATCTTATTGCATTTTTTTCTTTGTAGTTCGCAAAAATTCCGCCCATACCAAAGTTTAAACTAACTAAAGTAATTGTTGTAATAGCAGCATTAATTTGCGCAATTATAGATAGTTGAAAAGGGAATTGATAGTTTGAAAAAAAGCTAATTAGTTGTCCAATAAAAAATATTATGGAAAAATATATTAATAATCTTTTGGATAATAACTGACTGAAATCAATTGGAGCGCTTCTAATTTTCCAGAGCGCCTCACCTTCAAGACTAATTAATGGGAACACGAATCTTAAAGACAAAGACGCAACAAGGAAAACATTAAAGAGTGTAACAATTAAATAAACAATCGTTTTTAAATATTGATTGTAAGCTTTCAGGATTATTATATCGATGCCTGAAATGCTGGAAACAAAAATTGTAATTAAGAATATCATAACTAGCATGTGCAGCCATTGACTGGGTTCACGAAAGAAAAGCCAAAACTCTCTTTTTAATATTGATTCATCAAAACCTTTAACCCATGAAGTTCTCTCAAATCCAAAAACTTTATTTTGTTTTCTACTTCTGGATTTTAACTCAGCTGTGATTTTTAACGATGTTAACCATGTCTGATAATACCACTTATTAGCCAGCCATAGAGTTATACTGAAGATGAAAATTGAAGTAATTAAGTTTGCATAAATAAATGGAATAGCTCGTTCAATCCGGTTTTCAGAAATCCAGTAAAGTGATTCTGCTACCCAGTAGTTTGGCATAAATTTTACCAAACCATTCTCTAAAAATCCAAAGTATTGATCGATGTGTGGATAATAATCAAATACGCGTTCAACCAGTTTTATTGGATTGCTAACAAAATAAAAAGTTATAATTCCTATCCCATAAACACTGCCAATTATTCCAAGAACTTTTTTAATTCCCCATCTTGAAGACAATTTTAAAATTGCCAGTAATACTATTGCCCCAGCAGAACCGGCGGTGAACATAAATGGTAAAATCAATAAGAAAAAAATAAATGGATAAACCCAAATAGCATAGTTAAAATAATTTCCATACCCAAGTACTACAGCAGATATTATCAGAAGTAAAGTAGTTGAACTGTAAAAAAAGTTATCCAAAAACTTGATTAAAAATATTTTGGTGAATGAAACAGGTTTTGTTATAAGATGATAGACTTCTTTTGATTTATAAAGGGTAGAAAAAGATACAACCATATTTCCAACATTTATAGCGATAAAAAAAATAAAGAGCACTACAAGAACAAACCTGTGAAGTAAAAATGTTCCAATTCTTACATTAACTAATAGGTACTCAATTGTACTTTGAGTCATTAAAAAACAGCCGTATGCAAAAATTACATAAACAATAGCTGAGCCCATACTTTTTATAAATGCAGCAAAGTTAAAAGGCGAGTTTACTTTTAAGAAAATAACAATTTTGTAATAAAGTATGTGAAATAGGTCTTTCATTATTTAGTAAGATGAAGAAATAATGATTCTAAACTATTGTGATTGGACCCTTTAACTTGTTCAAGAACTTCTTTTGTATCTGAAAATATCATACTTCCATCTTTAATAATTCCAATCTTCGTGCAAATTTCTTCTGCAACATTTAAACTGTGGGTAGACATGAAGACCGCCGATCCGTTATCGGCTTTTTCCTTTAAAATATTTTTTACAATTACCGCACTCTGTGGATCGAGTCCGACCATAGGCTCATCCACTACAAGAAGTTTTGGATCGTGGAGTAGAGCAGAGGCAATTGTGATTCTTTGCTTCATACCTTGTGAATACTCTTCAGTTCTTTTATCAACCCAATCACCTATTTTAAGCTTTTCAATTGTCTCATCAATTTTGTTCCTTAACACATTTTTAGGGATTGAATATAGTCCACCACTGAAATAAAGAAATTCTCTACCTGTTAATTTTTCATAAATAAACGGCTGATCAGGTATATATCCGATTAATGATTTTGCTTTAATAGGATCTTTTACAATATCGTAACCATTTATAAGTATTCTTCCTTCGGTCGCAGTATAAAGTCCTGAAATCATTTTTATCGTGGTTGTCTTTCCCGCTCCATTTTGACCAAGAAATCCAAAAAAATCACCCTCGTTAACTTTTAGATTAAGATTATTAACTGCAGTAAAATTTCCGAACTTTTTTGTAAGATTAATTAACTCGAGCATTTATATCCATAAGGTTGATTGTGAAAAAAATATTAGAACAGTTGAATTGAATATAGAAAGATTATGTCTCAGTTGAACGCAGGATAGTTAAATCTTCAAACGTAATCAGCATTAAATCATTTTCATTAATGTTCTGGGATTTTAAAATTCTATCCTCTTGTATTGCTATCGCTTTATTTAGAATTTCTTTAATTGTTCTGCTGTTATAAAAGTTTTTACGTTTCTCTTTTTTAAGTTCAACAATTAGTTCCATCAATTGCTGCCATGCGCCTTCATCCAGCTGATAATTTTTCTTCTGACAAATATTTAAAGCTATCTCTAATAATTGTCTTGTTGTATAAGGTTCAAAATTAAAGACATTAGGAAATTGGTTTTCTAATACAGGAAAATTATTTAACAATGATTCAATTTCCTCTCTTGATCCAGAAAGTAACGCAACAACATCATCATTAATCAGGTACAATTTTTTTAAGAAATATTGTAATAATGATTCACTAAAATCATTTGTGCATTGTAAAGCAGCCACAGTATCATTTACTAAAATAACATTACCAAGCAGATTTTTAAATAACTCATCCATCATTAAATATGCATCAAGTTTTCCTAACCCGAAAAAGGTAGAGCCATCAATTTCTATTAGCTGACCTTTAGTTATTCGACCCGAATCTTTCAAACTTTTTGCGTATAATCTTGCTATAGTTGATGTGCCTGATCCATGTTCTGATATAAAAATTGCATTCAAGTTTTTGTGTACAGAAGCTATGGATCGTTCTTTCTTTAATCTATCAACTTTTATTGATGCAAGTATTCTATTAAAAACTATTTTAACATCTTCAAGTCCAACAAGATTATTTACTTCGTTTAAGTACTTTTCAACCTTTACCTCTTGTAATAAACTTCCTGTATCTCTGTTTTTAAGATTTATTAATGCGGTTTGAATGTCGTCCTTAAGTAGTGTATTTAACGAAGAAAAATCCTTTTCACTTTCTTCCAGAAGTTGATATCGTTTGCTTAGTTCGACTTTAGATTCATTAAACAGATTCCTGATATATCTGGCGTTCCCAAATGTTTCATTTGCTCCAGTACAAATTGTTTCCAGTCTTTCTGTTAAAAATATTTCAGTATCGTTATCAACTAAATATTTTTCTTTATTAGAAAATAGTTTAAATATAGAAGTTAGCTCCTTTGCTGAATAGTCATCAAATGAAAAATAATGAGTAAAACGTGATTTTAGTCCTGGATTGGACTCTAAAAAATTTTGCATTGGGGCAGGATATCCAGCTGCAATAACAAAAAACTTTCCTTTATAATCTTCCATCCTTTTAAGGATAATATCTATCGCTTCTTGTCCAAAATCTTGTCCACTTTTTTCTTTCTTTAAAGAATAAGCCTCATCAATAAAAAGAATTCCTCCCAAAGCTTGATTAATAACTTTTTCAGTTTTTTGTGCGGTCTCACCGATATATTCACCAATAAGTTCTGCACGATCAACTTCTATAACATGCCCATTTTCCAATATTCCTATTGATTTAAAGAACTTGCCTAACAACCTTGCTACAGTTGTTTTTCCAGTACCAGGGTTTCCTAAAAATATACAATTAGCTGAAATACTTTCTTCTGTTTGTACACCCTGTTTTTTCCTTTCATTAACAAAATTTAAGTAAGTAATAAAATCTTTTAATGATTGTTTTAAATTTGTCAGTCCAACCAGATTTTCAAATTCTGAGAAGAGTGAGGGTAATGATATATTTTCAAAAGAAGTTTTATGAAGTTGTGCAATTGTTTTAGGTTGTTGGGTATTTTGCTTACTCAGAAATTCATTTTCAATAGAATTAGTGTAGTTAAAGTTTACTATTTCTTCATTTCCAATTTGAAATGTGTGCCTTAGAACCAAATTATTATCAATTAATATTTCAATTTTTCCTTCACCTTGTTTCCAAAAACCTGGTAATGGTGTGCCCCAGCTTTGCACGAATTCAACAAGTTCCCAATCTTTTTTTGCCTCAAGATTAAAAGTATTGCGTCCAACTTCTTCATCCTCAAAATACCAAATTGTTAATCCGGCGTGGATAGAATCAACATCTTTATAATTGGGATTTTTAAGAGTAATTTCAGCTGCTGCATAACTGGTTCGCGATTCATCAAGTTGGAGTAAATAAGTTCGTTTTTCTGATTGGAGTGATTCTTCAAGGTTGAACATTCTTACCGTGTGGGTTTCGTATTTACTTGAAAAAAAGAAATTATTTCCGATCGATGATTTATCCACTTTTGATCTATTGACTAAAATCTCTGAAGATCTTACTCCCCTTAAGAGTAATTCTTTAGATTTTAAATCATTCTCTGTATTTGATTTCATATTATCTGATGCTGAATGAATGACAAAAATCATTTTTTACAAATATTTCAAATACCTTGCCATCTCAAAAAGGCTTAATAAAAACAAAAAAGGCGAGGGGAAACCTCGCCTTGTAAATTTAACAGAACTAAGTTCTATTAATACATTCCATCCATACCGCCCATACCACCGTGTGGCATTGCTGGCATTGCTGGTTCTTTTTCTTTCTTTTCATAAACTACAGCTTCAGTTGTAATTAACAATGATGAAACTGATGCAGCATTTTCTAATGCTGTTCTTGTTACTTTGGTTGGATCAATAACACCAGCTTTAATTAAGTTTTCATACTTTTCGGTTGCTGCGTTAAATCCAAAATCATCCTTACCTTCTTTAACTTTCCAAAGAACAACTGAACCTTCTATTCCAGCATTTTCAACAATTTGTTTTAATGGTTCTTCAAGAGCTTTTTTTACAATCTGGATACCAGTTGTTTGATCTGGATTCTCACCTGTAAGTTTATCAATAACACTGATAGCTCTAACTAAAGCAACACCACCACCAGCAACAATTCCTTCTTCAACTGCTGCGCGAGTTGCGTGTAATGCATCTTCAACACGAGCTTTCTTTTCTTTCATTTCAATTTCTGTAGATGCACCGATTTTTAATACAGCAACACCACCAGAAAGTTTTGCTAATCTTTCCTGTAATTTTTCTTTGTCGTAATCTGAAGTTGATTTTTCAATTTGAGCTTTTATTTCATTTATTCTTTTCTTGATATCATCTGTTTTTCCAGAACCTTCAACAATGGTAGTGTTGTCTTTATCGATTACAACTTTTTTAGCTCTACCTAAATATTCTAAAGTAGCATTTTCAAGTTTGTAACCTTGTTCTTCAGAAATTACGGTTCCACTTGTAAGAACTGCAATATCTTCTAACATTGCTTTTCTTCTATCACCAAAACCTGGAGCTTTAACAGCAGCAACTTTTAGTGTACCACGAATCTTGTTTACTACTAAAGTAGCTAAAGCTTCGCCTTCAAGATCCTCAGAAATGATTAACATTGCTTTACCTTGTTGGGCTACTTTTTCAAGTACTGGTAAAAGATCTTTCATTGCAGAGATTTTTTTATCGTGGATAAGAATAAATGGGTCTTCTAAAATTGTTTCCATTGATTCCGTATCAGTAACAAAATAAGGAGAGATATAACCACGATCGAATTGCATACCTTCAACTACTTCTAAAACTGTATCGGCTGATTTGCTTTCTTCAACAGTAATAACACCATCTTTACCAACTTTTTCCATAGCATCAGCAATTAAATCACCAATTGTCTTATCATTGTTTGCAGAGATTGAACCAACCTGAGCAATTTCATTTCTTCCTTCAACTTCTTTGCTAACAGATTTTAAGTGTTCAATAACTTTAGATACTGCTAAATCAATTCCTCTTTTTAAATCCATTGGATTTGCACCAGCAGTAACATTTTTTAAACCTTCTCTGTAAATAGCTTGAGCAAGAACAGTTGCAGTTGTTGTTCCGTCACCAGCTACATCGCTGGTTTTAGAAGCTACTTCGCGAACCATTTGCGCTCCCATATTTTCAACTGGATCATCAAGATCGATTTCTTTTGCAACTGAAACACCATCTTTAGTAACAGTTGGTGCGCCAAATTTCTTTTCTAAAATTACGTTACGTCCTTTTGGACCAAGTGTAACTTTAACTGCATTTGCTAATTTATCAACACCACTTTTTAATTTAGCACGGGCATCAGTGCTATATTCAATTAGTTTTGCCATAGTTTATTCCTTTATTTTTATAATTAATTACTTACCTAAAATTCCGAAGATGTCGCTCTCACGCATAATGAGATATTCTTCGCCATTAATCGATACTTCAGTTCCGCTGTATTTGCCATAAAGAACTTTGTCACCAACTTTAACTTCCATTTTAATTGCTTTACCATCGTCTGCAACTCTACCTGGGCCAACAGCAACAACGTTACCTTCAACTGGTTTTTCTTTTACTGTGTCTGGTAAGATGATTCCGCCAGCAGTTTTTTCTTCTGCCGCAGCAGGTTTAACAACAACTCTGTCACCAAGTGGTTTTAACTTGATTTCGCTCATAATTTACTCCTTTTTAGTTTATTAAATTAGTTAGCACTCTCAAAAGACGAGTGCTAATATACACCTGATTTAAAATTTTGTCAACAATTAGAGGTTAGGATGTGATCTAAAATGCTTAATTTTAGGTTGAAATTAAACTATTTATGATTTGCGTGAAAAATATTATTTCAGACATAAAATATTTGATCCAAAAGATCAAGGAACTTGATAAAAAGATTGTAATTATTCTTATGTCTGTAGCAATTTTGCAAACAGTTTCATACTACTTTACTTCACGCAGATTTTTTAGGGCTAATCTATTTGAATCATTTCAAAATTATTCACAACCATATTTAATAGAATTTGTTTATTGGTTTGTTGGTGATTTTTTAACCTTTTTTATCCTTGGTCTTTTTATCATCAAACTAATCTTAAAAGAAAATCTTAAGGATTATGGATTACAGTTTGGTGATTACAAAAATGGATTAAAATATTCCTCAATCTTTCTGTTAGTTATGATAATTTTAATCTGGTTTGTTTCAGCAACTCCTGCATTTGCAGAAAAATATCCGCACCTTTCGGATGCAAAATCAAACTGGAATATTCTTTTGATTTATGAGTTTGGAATGCTGCTTTATATGTTTGCATGGGAATTTATCTGGCGTGGATTTATGTTGTTCGGACTTGAAAAGAAATTTGGATATTACTCAGTTTTATTTCAGATGATTCCATTTGTAATCTTGCATAACGGCAAACCATTTTTAGAAACATTCGGTGCAATCTTTGGTGGAATTGCGCTTGGCATTCTTGCATTAAGAACTCGTTCATTTTACTATTGTGTGATTACACATATTGGTGTTATGTTCGCTATAGATTTTATTTCAACTTTGCGATTTAGAGCAAATGATTATGGAATAGGATTAACATCAATTGTAAATTTGATTAAACAATTATTTTAGGTTTTAAGATGAGACTCTCGTTAAATATTGATCACATTGCAACTTTAAGAAATGCAAGAGGTGAAACACAACCTGATCCTGTAACTGCGGCTTTAATTGCTGAACAAGCTGGTGTTGATGGAATTGTTGTTCATCTTCGAGAAGATAGAAGACACGTAAATGAAAGAGATGTTAGATTGTTGCGTGAACTTATTACAACTAAACTTGATCTTGAAATGGCTGCAACTGAAGAGATTATAAAAATTGCTTGCGACATTGGTCCTGAGCTTGCCACAATCGTTCCGGAAAAACGACAGGAGCTTACGACTGAAGGTGGAGTTAATGTTATTGATAATATTACTTTGATGAAAAATACAATACAAGAGCTGCATAAGTTTGATATTGAAGTTTCATTATTCATCGAACCTGAAATAAAACAGATTGAAGCTGCTGCTGAAATTGAAAGTGATTTTATTGAAATCCATACCGGTGTTTTTGCAAATGCTTTATCAGAAGAAGAACAATTTGATGAATTGGATAAAATTAGAGTTGCAGTTAAGCACGCTAAAAAATTAGGACTTGGCGTAAATGCCGGTCACGGTTTAGATTATCAAAACATAAAAATATTTAGAGAACTAACTGATATTGATGAAGTTAGTATTGGTCATTCAATTATTGCAAGAGCAGTATTTGTTGGATTAAAGCAAGCAATTAAAGAAATGAATGATTTGATAAGGAATAGATAATTTTAATCGTTTTCGCAAGAACACTTTAAATGATTACTTTTAGATTTATCTAAAGATTCTTTGCCTTCTTTAAAGGCGTAATAACTTATTCCAATCGAACCAATAATGTCCAGATAATTTATTCTAAAAACTTCATAACTTAGGCTTGATGCCAACAATATCAGTGAAAGATAAAAACAGGTTTTAGTACAATTTGCGTCTGCAATTATAGCATCAGATTTAAGTTCGGTTCCAATATTCATTTTTAATTTCATCAACATATACATTATTAAAATTGAAATAACAGAAATTATAATTCCAGCAACAGTTGATGAAGGAGAGCTATTGTTGATAAATAAAAGTACTGATGCAATTATCAGCCCTAATGCTAAAATATAAAAACTTATACCGGTCACTTTAAGAGCAGTTCTTTCGAAATCGTCTCTTGATTGCACTGAATATAATTTCATTCTCAAAATCATATGTAAAATCCCCACTCCAGAAATAACTTCAACAAAACTATCCAAACCAAATCCAAACAAAGCAAGAGTTTCATCTGAAGCACCATAAAATATTGAAACAATTCCTTCTGCAATATTATAGGCAATTGTAAATACACTTAAATAAAGTGCATACTTAACCAATGTTTCATTTGATTTTTTATTTTTCATTCCTTGTATTTTTATTGATGGAAAATTCAACGGATAATCATTCAATAATAAATTTGTGATTTTATATGTGTTCTTAACTTACAATCAACTGGTATTTATAACAAAGTTATTTAAAAGTATTATTAAATATTAAAAAAATAATAATGTTACAAATCACTTAATCATTTCTTAATTATCTTTTCTCATATCATAACAATATTTTTTCATTAACGATTTTTCTCTTTCTTTATAAATCATCTGGAGTTTGTTGTGCAATATAATTTAATACAAAAATCTGAGTTTGATAAAGTTAAATCTTCCGGCAAAAACTGGACTACAGCAATGGAGTTGTTTGCAGATATGTGCAGATATAACACATTAGTTGCTGTAAAAAAAGCAGGATCCGGTCATCTTGGATCAAGTTTGAGTGCGCTGGATATTACAACTTATCTCTACTTAAACGAGATGAATGTTTTTGAAGTTGGATTTGATTCACCTGACCGTGATATTTATTTTTCATCAAAAGGTCATGATGTTCCGGGTTTGTATTCTTTGTTTTATGCTCTTGGAATTATTCCCGAAGAAAAATTATTAATGTTAAGAAGATTACACGGACTAGATGGACATCCTGAAGTTAGACAAAAGGGAATTGAAGCTTGTACTGGTTCACTTGGAATGGGAATCTCTAAAGCAAAAGGATTTGCTTGGGCAAAATCATATCAAAAAAATAAAGGACAGGTTTTTGTTCTTACTGGTGATGGCGAATTCCAGGAAGGACAGATTTATGAATCACTTCAAGCTACCGCACACCAAAAAGTAAATAATGTAATCGCAATAATGGATCACAACAAATACCAAACAGATATGCTTGTTGCTGATGTAAATAATATTGAAGATGTTGTTAAAAAGGTTGAAGCATTTGGCTGGCACGTTGTAAGAATTAATGGTCACGATTATAATGTACTTAAAAAAACTTTTAATGATTTGAAAAAAGTTACTGATAAACCTAAAATGATTATTGCCGATACGATAAAGGGTAGAGGAGTTTCATTTATGGAAAAACCTCTCACAGAAACTTTCCAAGGTAAAACTCTTTACAAATGGCACTCTGGTGCACCGGATGATGAAAGTTATCTAAATGGTTTATCAGAACTTTCTGAATCAATAAATTCTTTAGCTGAAAAAATTAGATTGAAAATTCAAACCCCGATTAATGAAACTGAAGGAAAACCAATTACAAAACTTGATAAAGAATTTGTAACTGAAGCTTATGGTGATACACTAGTTGAAATTGCAAAGACAAATAAAAAACTAGTCGTTCTTGATGGTGATCTTTCGGCTGATTGTAAATTAAGAAAGTTTGAAAAAGCATATCCTGATAGATTTATTGAAAATGGAATTGCTGAGCAGGATATGGTTTCAACAGCCGGTGGATTAGCTAGAATGGGATTGATTCCAGTTGTAAATACATTTGCAAGTTTTCTTGCTGCGCGTGCTAACGAGCTGATTTACAACAATGCCGGAGAAAAAACTAAAATAATTTATACTTGTCATTTTTCAGGAATGATTCCAGCAGGACCAGGAAAATCTCATCAAAGTGTTAGAGATATTTCGTTGTTTGGCGCACTTCCAAATATCACAATCATTCAACCTTGCAATGCAGAAGAAACAAAACTTGTAACAGAATACTGTATTAACGAAGCTGATGAAAATTGTATGCTTAGATTAGTGATTGGACCATCACCAGAAAGAATTGAATTACCTAAAGATTACAAATTTAAAGTTGGTGTAGGGACAAAATTAACAAATGGAAATGATGCAATACTTTTTTCTTATGGCCCCGTTATGCTTCACGAGGCTTTAGTTGCTACGGATTATTTACGTAAAGCTGGATTCAATCTTAAAGTAATTAATATGCCGTGGCTGAACAAGATTGATAAAACATGGTTGAAAGAAGTTATAAAAGATCAAACAAAAA
>CXWK01004332.1_pt1 | contig 16270 bp, 13 predicted proteins | sample 590851 | NCBI WGS metagenome assembly CXWK01 (sample SAMEA3498364, study PRJEB10139) | wastewater metagenome | biome: wastewater treatment plant; material: activated sludge | place: Denmark | collected 2014-08-01 | reverse complement strand
CCATCTGCGCCCCGGCCGTTTGCAGCAGCAGCATCTGCCGCAGGTGACCGACCATCTGGCGGCAGAACTGGCGCGCGTCGGCCCCGGAGGCCAGCGCGTCATGGATGACACCCAGGCCACGGGCGCTGTCGCCGTCGAGCCAGGCGTCGGTGACGGCGACCACGGCCGCGTCGGGGGCAGTGCCCAGCACCATCTGTGCCCGCGCCAGGGTGATGCGGTCTTCAGGCGAGACGATGAGCTGGTCGAGCAGGCTCTCCGCGTCGCGCAGGCTGCCTGACGCCTGCCGGGCCAGCAACTCGACCGCGCCCGGCTCGATGGTCAACGTCTCCTGCCCGGCCAGCCAGTTGAGCCGCTGGGTGATCTCCGGGGTGGTCAGCAGCCGGAAGTTGAACTGCTGGCAGCGCGACTTGATGGTGACAGGGACTTTGTGCTCCTCGGTCGTCGCCAGGACGAAGATGGTATGGGCCGGCGGCTCTTCCAGCGTCTTCAGCAGGGCGTTGAAGGCGGCCATTGACAGCATGTGGACTTCGTCGATGATGTAGACCTTGAAGCGGCCCTGGCTGGGGGCAAAGTTGACCTTGTCGCGCAGGTTGCGGATGTCATCGACGCCCGTGTTGCTGGCGGCGTCGATCTCCACCAGGTCCAGGAAGCGGGCCTCGTTGACCGCCTGGCACATGGGGCAGGTGTCGTCGGGGCGCTCGGTTGGGTCACCGGACTGGCAGTTGACCGCCTTGGCCAGCAGGCGGGCCATCGTCGTCTTGCCCGTGCCGCGCGGGCCGCAAAACAGGTAAGCATGGCCGACGCGCTCGGCCGCCACCGCGTTTTGCAGCGTGCGGGTGATGTGTTCCTGGCCCATGACCTGGTCGAACCGGGCCGGCCGCCATTTGCGATACAGGGCTTGCGACATGCTGATCCGGTGGCGTCTTGTCTGGCCTGAAGTTTATCACCGATGGAGGAGGGGAACAAGGCGCGCCGGCCGGCCCTGTAACGGGAATGTTAACAATTGGCGGCTATCCTGCATGAGAAACCGAGCTTCTTCTGAGAAGCCCGGTTTCTAAAGGTACCCGGAATCGAAACCATGACCACGCCTTCCTTCAAGCGCGAAGCCGCCGCTCTCTATGACGACATGGTGCGTGTCCGTCGCGACCTGCATCGCCACCCGGAACTTGGCTTCCAGGAACATCGCACTGCGGCCATCGTCGCTGAGACGCTCAGCGGCCTGAATCTGGAGGTGCAGACGGGCATCGGCCAGACCGGCGTCGTCGGCCTGCTGGAGGGCCAGCGCCCCGGCCCGACGGTGCTGCTGCGCTTCGACATGGACGCCCTGCCCATCCAGGAGGAGAGCGACCACGCCTACGTCTCGACCCGCGACGGCGTTATGCACGCCTGCGGCCACGACGGGCACGTAGCGATGGGCCTGGCTCTGGCTCAACTCTATGCCCGGCGACAGGTAAGCATGGCCGGCACGCTGAAGTTCCTCTTCCAACCGGCGGAGGAAGGGCTGGGCGGGGCGCTGGCGGTCATTGCCGACGGGGCGCTGGACGAGCCGCGGCCCGACGTGGCCCTGGCGATGCATCTGTGGTCGCCGGTAGCCCTGGGCCAGGCGCGCGTCGTCGACGGGCCGGCCATGGCCTCGTCGAGTGTCTTCACTATCACCGTCGAGGGCAAGGGCGGCCACGGCGCGGCCCCCCACCTCTGCACTGACCCCATCCTGGCCGCGGCGCAGATCGTCAACGCCCTGCAGAGCATTGTCAGCCGCAACACCGACCCACACAATAGCGTCGTCGTCTCCATCGGCGCGTTCACGGCCGGGACGACGTTTAACGTCATCCCCGAACGGGCGGTGCTGAAGGGCACGGTGCGCAGCTACGACACGGCGTCGCACCGCATGGTCTACCGGCGCATCCTGGAGATGGCGACCCACACCGCGGCCGCCTTCGGCTGCCGGGCGACAATGGAGACGGTGGCGATTGTCGCCGCGGTAGTCAACGCGCCGGAGCCGACGGCCGTCGTCCGTGGCGCGGCCGGGCGCGTGCTGGGCGCAGCCAACATTCTGGAGCATCGCACCATGGCCGCCGAGGACATGGGCTTCATCTTGCAGGAGATCCCCGGCTGCTACTTCTTCATCGGCTGCAGCAACGGCAACACCACGAGCTATCCCCACCACCACCCGCGTTTCGACTTTGACGAGCGGGCCATGATCGACGGTGTGGCCGTCATGGCCGAGACTGCGGCCCACTATGTGCTGGACGGCGCGAACGGCCAGCGGGTCAACGGCCACGGCCCGGGCGTTGGCATCATCCACGCCAAAACCCATTCACGCTGACGGGTTTACTCCTCGATCCGATACTCGCCGACGATCCAGTAAGGCCCCGGACACCCGGCCGGCGGCAACTCGTGCACCCCGGCCGTAACGTCGCCGCCGGCAGCCAACCGGAACACCTCGCCGCCACCCAGCGTCACCGTCTGCCCGACGCGGCGACTTCCTCCCCGGTCACGTCGCGGGTGCGTCGCACTGGTTTGCGTGGCTTCCCGCGATGCACCACAATTAGGGGCCATCGGAGCGCACTATGACCATCGAAACCGAATTTCCCCGCACCGTGGTGCTCGCCGGTGGCGTCGGCGGGGCCAGGCTGGCCGATGGGTTGGCCCGCCTGCTGCCGCCCGACCGCCTGACCGTCGTCGTCAATACCGGCGATGACTTCCGCCACCTGGGACTGAGCATCTGCCCTGACCTGGACACGGTCATGTACACCCTGGCCGGCGCGGCCAATGCCGAAACGGGCTGGGGACGCGCCGGGGAGAGCTGGCGGGCGGTGGATGAGGTCGGCCGACTCGGCGGGCCGGACTGGTTCCGCCTGGGCGACCTCGACCTGGCCACGCATCTGGCCCGCGCCCACTGGCTGGAGGCGGGCGAGTCGCTGACGGCCGTCACGCGCCGCCTGTGCGCCGGGTTCGGCATTGCCCCGGCCGTATTGCCCATGACCGACCAGCCCGCGCCGACGCTGATCGAGACCGACGACGGCGTGCTACCCTTCCAGACGTGGTTCGTCCGGGAACGCTGGCGGCCGGTCGTGCGCCGTGTCATCCTGCCGGAGGATATCCGCGCCAGCGGGGCCGTTGCCCGCGCCCTGGAAGCGGCCGAACTGGTCGTGCTGGCTCCGTCGAATCCGTTCGTCAGCATCGACCCCCTCCTCAACGTCTACCCCATCCGGGCGATGATCGAAGACGTGCCGCGGGCGGTTGTGGCCGTCTCGCCCATCATCGCCGGGCAGGCGGTCAAGGGGCCGGCGGCCAAGATGATGGCCGAGATGGGCTTGCCGGCGTCGGCCGCGGCCGTGGCTGCCTACTACGGCCACCTGATTGACGGCTTTGTCTACGACCGCCAGGACGCGGGCATGGCCGCCGAGGATGGTCTGGGGCTGCTGTGCACCGACACGCTGATGCCCACGGCCGCCGAGCGCGAGCGCGTGGCCCGCGAGCTGTTAACCTTCGCCGCCGACCTGATGGACTGATGCAGGAGACCTCTTCTCTCCGCCCCTGTCAAAACGCGCCGTTTCTGGTATGCTTACGGTTTGCACCAGACACAGGCCGCGCGGGGTGTCGGCTCTATCGCCACAACGGCGCGCAACCCATAACGTTTGGTCACAGATAAATGGCAACTGGCAACTGACAACGGGCAACTCGCTTATGACCGTTCGCGTTCGTTTCGCGCCCAGCCCGACGGGCTATCTCCACATCGGCGGGGCGCGCACCGCTTTGTATAACTGGATGTTCGCCCGCAAGACCGGCGGCCAGTTCATCCTGCGCATCGAAGACACTGACCAGAAGCGCGAAGTGAAGGGCGCGGTCCAGAAGCTCATCGACGATCTGCGCTGGTTGGGCCTCGACTGGGACGAAGGCCCGGACGTGGGCGGCCCCTATGGCCCCTATATCCAGAGCCAACGCGCCGCCCTGTACCACCAATGGTCAGAGTGGCTACTGGCCCACGATCACGCCTACAAGTGCTTCTGCACCGCTGACGAGTTGAAGGCCCGTCGCGCCACGGCCAAAGCTGCCCGCGGCGACCAGGGCTACGACCGCCGCTGCCGGCTGCTCTCGCCCGACGAAGTGGCCGCGCGCGAAGCGGCCGGGCTGGCCTACGCCGTGCGCTTCAAAGCGCCAACCGAGGGGGCGACGGTTATCCCCGATGTCATCCGCGGCGACATCACCGTGCCCAACAACCAGATCGCCGACGCCGTGCTACTGAAGTCCGACGGCCTGCCGACCTATCACCTGGCCAACGTCGTCGATGACCATTTCATGGAAATCAGCCACATTCTGCGCGCCGACGAGTGGATCAGCAGCGCGCCGCTGCACCTGAATCTCTACGCCGCCTTTGGCTGGCAGCACCCGATCTACGCCCACCTGCCGCTGGTGATGAACCCCAGCGGCGAGGGCAAGCTGAGCAAGCGGGCCCAGGCGTTCGACGACAACGGCCGGCAGGTACTGGTCAAGGTCGAGGAGTTCCGCGACGCCGGCTATCTGGCCCCGGCGCTGAACAACTTCCTGGCCAACGTCGGCTGGTCGTTCGGCGACGACCGCGAGGTGTTCCCCATCGAGGAGGCCATCCCACGCTTCGACCTGCCGGACATCAACCCCGCGCCGACGCGCCTGCCCTATGACAAGCTCGACTGGCTAACCGGGCAGTGGATACAAGAGATGGAGCCGCTGGAACTGGCCCGCGCCGTGCGGCCGGTGCTGGAGCGGCAGGGGTACGAGATCAGCCCGGAGGCGCTGCTGGCAGTCATGCCGGCGCTAAAAGTGCGCCTGAAGAAGCTGACCGATGCCGAGGCGTTCTTGCGCTTCCTGTGGGAAGACGAAGCTGGAGGGTTCGCCGCGCCCGCGGCCGACCGGCTGGTCAGCGCCAAGCTGCCGGCCGATGCGGCCCGGCGCGGCTTCCAGGCGGCGCGCGACGTTGTGGCGGCTGCCCACCCGTTCGACGGGGCGACGCTCGGCGAGGGCCTGACAGCCATCGGCGAGCGTGTGACGGCGAACGGTAAGGCCGGGCCTTTCCTGGGTGCGCTGCGGCTGGCGGTGACGGGTCAAGACGTGTCGCCGCCAGTGTTCGAGTCCATCGTCGCCCTGGGCCGCGACCGCGCCCTGACCCGGCTCGATACCGTGATTGCTATGCTGAAAGAATAGAAACCACAGATGACACAGATTTCAGAGAGTTGAAGAGTCCTCTTCAACTCTGTGTAATCTGTGGTTAGAAACGCTGAAAACACCATGACCGAGACTACTACACAGACCACGTCGAATTTCATTCGCACGATCATCGACGAGGACAACGCCACCGGCAAGTACGCCGGGCGGGTCCATACCCGCTTCCCACCGGAGCCGAACGGCTACCTCCACATCGGCCACGCCAAGTCGATCAATCTCAACTACGGCGTGGCCCAGGACTACGGCGGCCTGTTCAACCTGCGCTTCGACGACACCAACCCGGAGAAAGAGGAGCAGGAGTACATCGACGCCATCATGGAGGACGTGCGCTGGCTGGGGGCCGAGTGGGACGGCCGCCTCTTTCACGCCAGCGACTATTTCGAGCAGCTCTACGAGTGGGCCGAGCAACTCATCCGTGACGGCAAGGCCTACGTCGATGACCTGAGCGCCGAGGACATCCGCGTCTATCGCGGCACGCTGACCGAGCCGGGCCGCGAAAGCCCCTACCGCAACCGCTCGGTAGCGGAAAACCTCGATCTCTTCCGCCGGATGCGGGCCGGGGAATTCGCCGAAGGCTCGCGCGTCCTGCGGGCCAAGATCGATATGACCTCGTCGTTTATCGTCCTGCGCGACCCGGTGATGTACCGCATCCTCCACGCGCCGCACCCCCGCACCGGCAACACCTGGCACATCTATCCAACCTACGACTGGGCGCACGGGCAGAGCGACTCCATCGAGGGCATCACCCACTCCATCTGCACCCTGGAGTTCGAGAACAACCGCCGCCTCTACGACTGGTTCCAGGAGGCGCTGGGCATCCGTCGCTCGCAGCAGATCGAATTCGCCCGGCTCAACCTGACCTACACCGTTATGAGCAAGCGCAAGATGATCCATCTGGTGCGCGAGGGGCACGTCAACGGCTGGGATGACCCGCGCTTCTGGACGTTGCGTGGGTTGCGCCGCCGCGGCTACACGCCCGAAGCCATCCGCGCCTTCACTGAGGTGATCGGCGTCAGTAAGGCCAACAGCGTCGTGGATTACGAGTTGCTGGAGCACGCCGTCCGCGAAGACCTGAACGTCCGCACGCCGCGCGTCATGGCCGTGCTGGAACCGTTGAAGGTCGTTATCGAGAACTACCCCAAGGGCAAGGAAGAGAGTTTCGACGTGCCCTATTACAAGCAAGACAAGTCGCGCACCGAGGCGCGGCCGTTGCCCTTCTCGCGCGAGATCTACATCGAGCGCGACGATTTCATGGAAGAGCCGGTCAAGGGCTTCACCCGGCTGGCCCCGGAGACGGAGGTGCGGCTGATGAGCGCCTACTACATCGCCTGCACCGGTGTGGTCAAGGACGCCGCCGGGCGCATCGTAGAGTTGCGCGCCGTCTACGACCCGGCAACGCGCGGCGGCACGTCGACCGACGGCCGTAAGGTGCGGGGCACGCTGCACTGGGTGTCGGCCGAGCACGCCGTGCCGGCCGAGGTGCGGCTCTACGACCGGCTGTTCAGCAAGCCCAACCCNNGAAGAGAACGGCGAGGCGTTCCTGGACAACCTGAACCCCGATTCGCTGCGGGTGGTGGACGCGCTGGTGGAGCCGAGTCTGGCCACGGCCGAGGCCGGCCAGCAGTTCCAGTTCGTGCGCGACGGCTACTTCGTCGTCGACCCTGACACGCGCCCCGGCGCACTGGTCTTCAACCGGACGGTGGGGCTGAAGGATACGTGGGCGAAGGGGAAGGGGTAGGCGAAAGCCTTTAAGTGAATGAGAAACGGCCGGGTTATGCCCGGCCGTTTTCGTTACTACATGATACCTTGCGATAGAAAACGATTGTACGCATCACAAGGTAAACTCATATGTGAACATGACGCAAGGGTCAATGGGCCTGAAACCGTTAGCGCCACTCTACCTCAGGCGACTCATAGAACTCCACCCCCTTCCCCGCCAACCGCGGCCCATGCTCGACCAGCCGCAGCCGGTACTCTTTCCAACCGCGTCCGGCCGCCGGCGACCAGCCGATCTCGGCTAGCCCCAGCAGGCGCGGGAAGACCATGAACTCGATGTCGTCCATCGTCGTGATCGTCTCCGTCCACAAGGCCGCTTCGACACCCAGAATGGCGCTCTCAGCCACGCCGGGAATGAGCGTGGCCGGTTCCCAATCGTAGCTGGTGCGCACATCGCTGTAGCCGGCCCAGTTCAGGCCCAGCGGCGTGGCCTCGTCGTATTTCATGTCGACGTAGACTTTCGTTGCCGGGGAGAGGATGAGCCTGGCTCCCTGGCGCGCGGCGTCGGGTGAATAGCCGCCGACCCAGTGCTGGGCGACGGTCGTCGGCTCCAGCCGGCTCTGGCCTATTTCTTCCCAGCCGATCATGTGCTTGCCGTGGGCGGCGACAATCTCCTGGACGCGCTCGATGAAGCGGATGTAGCCTTCTTTAGGCGTGGCGTGGGCCTCGTCGCCGCCGATGTGGAGGAAGTCGCCCGGCGTCAGCGCGGCCAGTTCGCCCACCACGTCGTCGATGAACCGGTAGGTGATCTCCTTGTCCAGGCACAGGCTGCTGAAGCCAACCTCGATGCCGGTGTAGGGCTTCGGGGCCACGCCGTCGCAGTTCAGTTCGGGGTAGGCCGACAGCGCGGCGTTGGTGTGGCCGGGCAGGTCAATCTCCGGCACGAGGGTGATGTAGCGCGCGGCCGCGTAGGCAACGAGGCCGGCGTAGTCGGCCTGGGAGTAATAGCCGCCGGGGCCGCCGCCGACGCCCGTCTGCCCGCCAACGCGCGCCAGTTCCGGCCAGGAGACGATCTCGATGCGCCAGCCCTGGTCATCGGACAGGTGCAGGTGCAGCCGGTTCAGCTTGTAGGCCGCGGCCAGGTCGATGACCCGTTTCACGTCGGCGACGCCGAAGAAATGGCGGCTGACGTCGAGCATCAGGCCACGCCAGGCGAAGCGGGGCGTGTCGCGGATGGTGCCGGCCGGCAACGTCCAGGGGCCGGACTGTGCTGTCGTCTGCTCGATGTCCGGCGGCAGCAATTGGCGCAGCGTCTGCACGCCATAGAACAACCCCGCCGGCTGGTGGGCAGTCAGGGTCACGCCATCGGGGGCGACGCGCAGTTCGTAGCCCTCTTCGCCCAGAGCGGTGTCGGCGTCGTCGAGGGTCAGGTCCATGTGTGGACCGGCGAACACGACGTCAACCGGTCGCACCAGGAGGTCGTAGCCGGTGGCCGGTCGCAAGTGTTCGGCCAGGATGTCGCCGATGGCCGAGACTTCCTCCGTGGCCGGGTTGACGGTGATGACGGTGTCGGCGGTCAGGGCGAAGCTACCCTCGGCCGGTTCAACGTGGGACGGTTTGGGGATGAGCGCGTAGGTGGTCATGGGTGGAACGGTCTCCTCGGTGGGTTGGGAAAGGAAGGATAGGTTATCTTCTCCAACTCGACCAGATACGCCATCGCCTCCCCAGCCGTCTCCCCACACATCTCCGCGCCTGGCCGCAACGCCCTACACACCGCCGGCCGCTCCGGCAGGCCGAACAGGCGGCACAGGTTGTCGTCGGTCAGTTGGACGCAGCGCACCCCGGCCGGCTTGCCGCCGGGCATGCCGGGGATGGGCGAGGAGATGGACGGGGCGATGCAGCACGCGCCGCAGCCGGGGCGGCAGGTGAGGGCAGGCGAGCCGACGCCGCCGGTCCAGGCCATGGTGCGCTGCACTGGTTTCGGGAGATGGTCGACCCTGGTAGCCGTGACAGTTTCACGATTCATAGCCGCTCATCACCTCAAGCCAGGATCACCACAAGATTCATCGCCGCATGCAGCAGCATCGGCGGATAGATGCTCTCAGTCCGGGCGCGGGCGTAGCCATAGACCACACCCCAGAGCGTGGCGTTCAGCACCTGGACACCGACGAAAGCGATCGGCACGCCCGCCAGCGCATTGCCGGCGTGCAGTAAGCCGAAGGCCAGCCCGCTTAGCCACACTGCCAGATGACCGGCCACACGCCCGGGGTAAAGCCGCCCGAAGGCCAGCAACAGTGCTGTGAATACCAGCCCTCGCCACACTGATTCCTCGACAATGGGAACAGTGACGACCTCGGTCACCAGCCACTGGTTGCCACTGTAAGGCGTTCCGCCGTCCGACAGCCAGAGATAGGCACCGATGATGCCACAGTTGGCAATCAGCATCAGCAGAAGCATTCGCCAGTGCTGGCGTGTCTTGCCGATCTGAAAGCCGAGTTGGCGCGGCCGCCACAGAACAAACGGCAATACCAGGATAATCACATGCACGCGCGAAAGCACACCGAAGAGCGTTGCTCGCCAGGCTGATGCCCCAACCTCAGGGAAGCGCGACGAGAGGAAGCGGTAGTACGCCTGATCGACTAGCAGGAACAAGCCACAAAGGCTGATCGTTGCCATCACAAGTCCGATGGCCCGCCAGACACTCTGATGGTTGTGCCGAGGGTGGGGTTGAGAGGACAGGGTGCTCATGAGTTGGCTCCTTTCCAGTCGGTTACAGACGGCCGAGCCTGGAGAACGAGTGGCTGCCCTTTGAGGAGGCCCTTGCGCTCTCGGATGAGTTTTAGGGCTGCTTACGGTATCATACATCTACCCATGGACGCCGCCAAGCGATACCCCCCACGTCCCGATGATGTGGCCCACATCAGCGCCCTGACCGATCCGGTCGAGCGCAACCGGCAAATCACCCTGGCCTATCACGAGTTGGCCGTGGGCGTGGCCCGGCTGCTGCCGGGCGGGGCTAATTGGTGCACCTTCGCCACCTGGGCCTCGCGACAGGCCGGCGTCTCTATCCGGCGTGAAGACCTGCGGCGCACGCTGGAGCGGCTGCTGCACGAATCAGCCGAGCTGGCCGCCGCGGCAGGCGACCTGGAGCATCAGGCCGGGGCGGAAGGATTGGAGAGCCTGGGCGGAGCGCTGCGGGCCGTGCGCGATGCCCTAAGCCCGTCGGCGGCCTTCGACCGGGCCGCCGCCGCCGTGGCCCGCGGTAATCTGAAGGTTTTTGCCGAGATCGGGCTGGCCTTCGCCCGCTACCTGGCTCTCTTCGACGACGGTCTGCCCAACGCTGCCGCGCTGGCCGCCTTCACCGAGAGCCTGCGCCCCGGCGACGCGCCCGATGGCCAGGGACTGCTGCGGCGGGCCTTCGCTTACTACACGACCGCTCTAAGCGCCGGGGGCAAGGCCCGCGCCGAGCTAATGCTGCTGGCGAATGTGGCCATCGGCTTCCACGAGCAGACCCGCTTGCAACCGGAGATTCGCGAGGCGATGGACGCGCCGGTCTACGAACCGGCCGCATTGCGTCGCCGGCTGCTGGCTGAGTTGTTCCCCGACCCGGCGGCGCGGCTGCGGCTGGCGGCGATGCGGTTGGGGCGACGGGCCGCGCCGCTGCTGGCCGCGCGCGACCGGCTGGCCGACGAGGCGCAGCGCCTGGGGCGTGCTGCCATCACCGAGGTCATGATGACGCTGGAACTACCCGGCGGCCGTACCCTGCGGCTGGGCCACGATCTGCGCGCCACCTTTCCGCCCACGCTGCGCACGCTAACCCATCACGAGTTGCGGGCGCTGCTAGCCGGTGTCGACACCACGCCTGACAGCCCGATAGGCACAGGCGGCGTCGACTGGAGCGACCTGCCCGGCCGGATGCACTTCATCGCCGACCTCTTCCGGGCCTACCACGAGGATGCCTCCCTCTTCGACCCGCCATTCGGAACAGAACCCACAGATTATGGATTCTAATCTGTGGGTTCTTCCTCTTAAAGTTCTTTGCGGAAGTAGCGGGCGACTTCCTTGTAGCCCAACGCCTCATGCGCCGCCGGGCTGAGGGGGTAGAACGGGTCGGTGTCGGAGGCCATCTCGCGGCAGCCGGCGGCCCGCGCCCACGCTTCGGCCGCCTCGACCAACGCCCGCCCCAGGCCATGCCGGCGAACGTCAGGATCGACGTGCCAGGCCTCGATAAAGCCGATGCGCTCCGTCTCACAACCGGGGGCCGACGTATGAATGGACACCTCGACCAGGCCGCACAGCCCACCTTCTGGCCGGGAGCAGACGAAAGCGGCCATCAAGTCCGGCAAAGGATAGCCGGCCAGGAACACCGCAATCTCCTCGACCTGCTCTTCGGCCGCCGCATCCGGCCACAGCGCCAGCCGCATGCGCAGCCATTCGGCGCTGTCGTTGGCCGCGACGGGACGAATTGTCATTGTTGTGTTCATGTGAACCGACCTCCGACCACGGACCACGGACGACAGAAGACAGAAGATAGACCACATTTCGGTGACCTACTGATCTCCTGAATACTGAACACAGACCTACTGAACACTGCTTACTGCTTACTGATCTCTCCCAGTTTCCTCACCGTGGTCATACTCCGCACCGTGGCCGGGGCGCGCAGAAGGCGTTCCAATGTCGCGCTGGCGAAGTTGGTCTCCGACTGCTGCGTGTGGCGCAGCCAGTAGACTTCGCGGCCGTGGACGGCGAAGTCGTCGCTGGTCCGGCGATAGGCTACCAGCCGTTCGGTCGCTGCCTCGTCGGGCTGGGCCTTCAGAAAGGCGACCATGAGACCAAACGCCTGCTCCAGGTCGGTCGCGTTGAACGGCTGGTAGTTGGCAATAGCGGCAACCTCGGCCGGCGTGCGCAGGAAGGTGGCCACCTCGTAGCCCAGGGCGGCCTGCAAGTGGGTTTCGATGCGCGCTTCCAGTTCCTCGGCCGCGCCGTCGCCATCGAAGAGAACGTTGCCGCTGGCGATGAAGGTAGCGACGTTGGCGAAACCCAACTGCTCGAACAGCGCCCGGAGTGCATCCATCTTGACCGTGTGGCCGCCGACGTTTAAGGCGCGCAAGAAGGCGATGCGACGGCTCATGGATGACTGTCGGCTGCGCGCCCGGTAATGGACTCGGCGACGTGAGCCGCGTCTTGCCCGACGCCATAGAGCAGCCCTGACCCCTGAGTGTGGAGCCAGGGCAGGCCAACAAAGTACAGTCCTGGAAAGTCGGTCACGCCGCGCCGGGTGATCGGGAAGCCGTCGCTATCCGTGACCGGCAAGTGGACCAGCGAGAAATCAAAGCGATAGCCCGTGGCCCAGATCACCGTGGCGATACCCTCGGCCCGGCAATCGACCTCGCCGACCGGTTCGGCCAGATAGCCGTCTCGCAGCCGGGGCAGATCCTCCGGCGGCGCATCCACCCCGGTGCGCGTGATGTATTGATCGATGCGCCGGGTGAGATCAACTTCAAACTCGTCGGTGCGGGCCAGGTTGTCGTGGAGGTCGGGGGCCAGGCGGATCACGTTCTCATCGGCGGCCTGTAGCCGGCCCAGCAAGACCACGCCATCGCGCGCGAACTGGTGCAGATTGATGGTATGCCCGCCGCCGGCCCCGGAAACCTGGGGGTTGGCCTCGAACTTGCGCTGCGGCGAGTCCAACTGATCGACGGGCCTTTGGAAGAAGCCGATCTTCTCCAGCCAGTAGAAGGTGTCCCGGCCGCGGTAGCGACGGGGGGCGCGACCGGCACGGCCGACGCTCAGGAAGACGCGACGGCCGCTCTGATAAAGCTCCTCGGCGATCTGGCAGCCCGACTGGCCGCTGCCGACGACCAGCACCGCGCCCGGGGGCAGCGCGTCGGGGTTGCGGTACTGCCCCGCGGCCAGTTGGCTGAGGCGCGGCGATAGCTCCTGGCTTAGGGCCGGGATGCGCGGCTGCTGATAGAGGCCGGTGGCGACCACGACGTTGTCGCCCTTCCAGACCCCATCCTCTGTCGTAAGCCGGTAGCCGTGGCCCGATGGCTGCGGGTCAACGGCCGTGACGCGCGTCCCATACTGCACAGGCAGCCGGAAGTGGGCGGTGTACGCCTCCAGACGTGCGATGATCTCGGCGCGAGGCATGAAGCCGTCCGGCTCGGGTCCATCGTACTCGGCCGCCGGCAGGCGGAAACCCCAGTTCGGCGTCAGCAGCGTGAAAGAGTCCCAGCGGTCGGCGCGCCAGGCGTTGGCCGGTTGGGCCGCCTGCTCCAGCACGACGCACTCGCGTCCCAGTTGGCTCAGATGATAGGCGGTGGCAAGGCCCGCCTGCCCACCACCGATGATGACCGTCTCCACATGCTTCGTCATGATGTGCCCTCGTCTGCCTGTCTACGGTTCGCCGACCAGCGCAATGGCGAAACCATCGTGCCCCTTGCTGCCGACCGTTTGCAGGACGACGGCGCTGAGGCGTGGATGGGCGGCCAGATAGTCGTTGAAGCGGCGCGCTCCCTGGGCGCTGGCATCGGCGGCCGCCGGGTCGAGCACCTTGCCCTGGCGCACGACGTTATCGGCGACGATCAGCGCCCCCGGCCGGGCCAGCCGCAGCGCCCCTTCCAGATAGTTGATGTAGCCCGGCTTGTCGGCATCGATGAAGACGAAATCGAACGGCTCCCCGCCTTCGGCTGCCAGATGGGCCAGAGACTCTAGCGCCGGGCCGACGCGCACATCGACGTGTCCGGCCAGCCCGGCGCGTTCAAGGTTGGCGCGGGCGACGGCGGCGTGCTTTGGCTCCAATTCCAGCGACACCAGCCGCCCGTCCTCCGGCAGCGCCCGCGCCAGCCAGATGGCGCTATAGCCGCCCAGCGTGCCGATCTCCAGGATGCGCCGCGCGCCGCAGGCCTTCGCCAGGAGCATCAGCAGCTTGCCCTGGGCGGGCGAGACGGCGATCTGCGGCAGACCGGCGGCAACGCTGTCGGCCAGCGTCGCCGCCTGCACGGGGTCATCCCGTAGAAACAGGGCCTCAACGTAGTCATCGACGGCCGTCCACAGTTCTTCGCTCACAAGTTCTTTCTCCATTGATCCTGGCGCGCCTGTAAGGTGCTCGGGTCTGACCCTTGCCTACCTCGCCTGTGGCGCGACGTTTTTGTTAGCCCGGAAGAGATTATCCGGGTCCCACTTGGCCTTCAGCTGCGCCAGGCGGGTGTAGTTGTCACCGTAGGCGGCGAGGATTCGCTCGTCGCCCTCTTCTTCGGTCAGGAAATTGATGTAGGTGCCGCCGGTAGAGAAGCGGCGTACGTCTTCCCACGTCGACCTCACCCAGGCGATATTGGCGGCATCGTCCTCCGGTTTCTCCCAGGCACTGGCGATGGCCAGCACAAAGGCCGCATCGCGATTACCGACGGCCGAATAGTCAGCGGGCAGCCGGTTAAGAGCGCCACCAATGGGGAAGATGGTGATGCCGGAGAAGGGCGAGACCATTCGGCCGGCGTGCTCGACCAGTCGGGCCAGCAATTCCGGTTCAAGCGCCGGCAGGTACTCCGACTTCCAGTAGTCGCGACGGCCCGGCGGTTGGGTTGCGTCAATGAGACTCTGCTGCGAGCGGTAGGGACGCGGCTGGATGATGTCGCCTACCGGCGTGCCAAACGACTTGATGGGCGCGATACGGGCCTCCGCTTCCGCCCGCGATCCCGTGTCACAGACGAAGAGAGCCACGATCGGTTGGCCATGGATCTCCGGATTTAGCCACGGCGCGGGCGGTGCTTTGCGCAGCACGGCGACGCAGGTGTGTTCCGGCGGGGCCTGGGCGGTCCACTCGCGGTGCATGGCCAGCACGTCGCCAGCATCCTTGGCCGGCCAGGCGATGCCGCCGCCGATGATCTCCGGCCCGACCGGGTATAGGTGATACTCAAAGCTGGTGACAACGCCGTAGTTGCCGCCGCCGCCACACAGGCCCCAGAACAGGTCAGCGTTTTCGTCCGCGGCGGCGCGGACGATCCGGCCGTCGGCCGTCACGACCTCCATCGCCACTACGGTGTCGCACGTCCAGCCGAAGCGACGCGTCAGGTAGCCGAAGCCGCCGCCCAGCGTCAGGCCGGCGATGCCGGTGGCCGAAATAAAGCCCAACACCGACGCCAGCCCATGCTCTTGCGTTTCACGATCCAGGTCGGACAGCAGACAGCCAGGTTGGGCGCGCGCGATGCGCCGTGCCGGATCGACCTGGACTTCGCGCATAGCCGACATGTCGAGCATGAGACTTGCCTCGCTCACGGCCAGTCCGGCGATATTGTGCCCGCCGCCCTTGACAGACAAAGGTAAGCCATATTCGCGGGCGTGGTTCACACCCGCCACAACATCGGCCGCGTCGTGGCAGCGGACGATAAGGGCCGGGCGACGGTCGATCATGGCGTTCCAGATGGTGCGCGCCTCGTGATAGCCCGGCTCGCCTTCCATCATGAGCGAGCCGTGTAGCTGCCCGCGAAGACTCTCAACGACTTCCGGCTCCAATCTCCACGTTTGCGTATCGCTTGTCATGAGTCGGTCCTCCTCTAGGGTCTGTATAGAGCGATGAGCACAGCGACTTCCCCATCAGGGGGTGCAACTGCTTCACTCATGCGCTCCGCCGACATTAGAATGGATCGTCGAGCCGGATGCTCAGATAGAGCGATCCTCGATTTCCCAGGCACGGTAAAGAGTCTACCACGCGACGTGGCGGACGAAGAAGCGTCGCCGCTAGATCGTCGCGCTCCATGGGTCGCGCATCGCCTGCCGGTTGAGGACGTTCTTCTCGGCCGGGTTGGCCGCGCCCTGGGGCCGGTGCCGGCCCAAATGGAATAGGTAGGCTGCGCCGTCGCCACGGAAGCGGCGGAGGGCAGCCCCGGAATGTCAGGCGCATCAGGCAGGGAGATGGCGGTGTTGTTGTCGAGGGTCATGGATTACCCTGCATTCCAGATAGCCCGATCCTCGATCTCCCAGACGTGATCCAGGATGTGCCAGGCGGAGCGGCGCACGTAGTAGCGGGCCGGCCAAATCATGCCGCCGCGTGGGCCTTGCGCCGGCAGTTCGCCGCGCGTCGCCGCGCCCAGCCGCTCTATCATGCCTTCGCGAACAAGGGCGGATAGTTCGGCCGGGCCTGGTTCGCCCTTCGGCCGCTTCCAGCCCAGCCGGGCTAGATAGGACGCCTCGGCTCCCAGGACATGCTCGACGATGCCCTCCAGGTCGCGCCCGCCGCCGCGCGGCCCCTTGCGCAGGGCCACGCCTGTGGCGACTTCGACGGCGGTGTCGAACGTCTGCCAGATGGCCGACAACAGCGCCGCGGCGCGGGCCAGTTCGGCGTCGTCAAAGG
>CXWK01002992.1_pt3 | contig 16286 bp, 14 predicted proteins | sample 590851 | NCBI WGS metagenome assembly CXWK01 (sample SAMEA3498364, study PRJEB10139) | wastewater metagenome | biome: wastewater treatment plant; material: activated sludge | place: Denmark | collected 2014-08-01 | reverse complement strand
CTCTCTACGGGGGCGCGCGCACTATACCAGTTGTTCCTGAAGGATAACGTTACCGACCCGCTGCCGGCGATACTCAGCGGCGTGGCCGCGGTGTGCTATCTGTTGGCCACGGTCGGCTTCGTCGTGCGCCGGCGCTGGGCGTGGCGGCTGTCGGTCAGCATGCTGGTGTTCGAGCTGGTCATGGTGCTGCTGGTCGGCACGCTCAGCTACATCATTCCCGACACCATCGGCCGCACCGTGTGGGCCCACTTCGGCGCGGATTACGGCTACTTCCCGCTCATCCAGCCCATCCTCGGCCTGGCGTGGCTGTTCCACCGCGATACCCGAATGGCCTATGACTTGAGGGCCAGGGTCTAGGTTTCAGGTTCCAGGGGCCAAGGAAGAGTACTCTTCCCTGGAACCTAGACCCTACTCCTCGAGGCTATGTTCCGCCTGAATGAACCGCCGCGTGCGCGTCTTGGCGCGGATGAGCAGCGAGTGCGTCTCGGCATGGCTGCCCTTATAGGCGATGCCGGGCAGGAGCGCGGTATCGGTAATACCGGTGACGGCGAGGACGACGTCGTCGCTGGCGACCAGTTGCTCGACGGTCAGCACGCGGTGGGCCAGGCCGCCGGCCTGGTCTACGGCGGCGCGCTCTTCGGCCGTCTGCGGCGCAATGCGGGCCAGCATGGCCCCGCGCAGGGCGCGCACGGCACAGGCGGCCAGCCCACCCTGGGCCGCGCCGCCCACGCCCATCAGCACGTCCACGCCGCTGCCGGGCGTGGCCGCCACCAGCGCCGCCTCCGCGTCCCCCTCCTCGCGCAATAGGATGCGCGCCCCCGTGGCCCGAATCTCCTCGATCAGGTCATGATGGCGTACGCGCTGTAACACGACGACCACCAGGTCGCGCACGGCCTTCTTCTTGGCCCGGGCGATGAGGGCCAGCGTCCAGGCCGCGGGGGCGTCGAGGCACTCCGGAACCAGAACGGCCGCCGCGTCGCGGTCGACGACGATCTTGTCCAGGTAGTCAGCCGGGGCAATGGAGCGGATGCTGTGGCGCGGGGCCATGGCGACGACGGAGATGGCCCCCGGCTTGCCCTCCACCAGCAGGCGCGTGCCGTCGATGGGATCGACGGCCAGGTCATAGGGCAAGTGGCCGGGGCCGAAGGATACCCCGGCGCACAAGGGGGCCGCGCCGTCGATGAGGCGGTCTTCGCCAATGGCGATGCAGCCGTCGATCTGGAGCGCGGCCAGCATGCTGAACATGGCGTCGGTGGCGGCGGCGTGGGCGGCTTCGAAATTGCCGGAGCCGATCCAGCGCCCGGCGGCCAGCGCGGCCGCTTCTGTCACGCGCACCAGGTCGAGGCCAACGTTGCGGGAAGTGAGGTCAGGATTCATGTTACTCGAACTCCACGGCCGTCAGCAGGCCGGCGGCCTCCCAGGCCTGCATGCCCCCCTTGACCAGGGCCACGTCGTGGTAGCCCAGGTCGCGGAGGACGGCCGCGGCCCGCCGGCTGCGTCGCCCGGACTGGCAGACGAGCACCACCGGCCGGTCGTCGGCCAGCACCAGCCCCTGGGCCAGCAGCGTCGAGAGGGGCAACGATTGCGCCTCGGCGATGTGGGAGCGGCGGAACTCGCGCGGCTCGCGCACGTCGAGGATGGCCGGGCGCTGGGCCGGCGGCGCGGCGCGCACCGCCTGCCACAGATCGCGCGGGGCGATCTCCGGGCAGTCGAAGGCGGCGATCGGGCGGCCGAGCATTGGCGGCGCGATGAGATCGAACCGCTTGGGCAGGTTCTGGCACTCGCGGAAGACGCGCACCGGACACTCATAGATGCAGATGGCCGGGTCGAGGACGTGATGGAAGGTGTAGTTCACAACGTCATCTTCGTCGAGAATGTTGTCTTCGCCCAGGTAGGCCAGACAGCCGGTCGACGCCATTAGCCGCCGCCCCTGGGGGCTGACCCGCACCAGGAACACATCACCGCCGGTGTCGCGGAAGGTGCGGACGAGGCTTTCCAGCATGTGGATGCCGCTAAAGTCCATCTGATTGACGTGGTGCATACGGATGACTAGAAAGCGCTGGCCCGGATTGTGCGCCGCGGCGCGCAGAATCTCCTCTTCGATGTGGTTGACCGCGCCGAAGTAGAGATCGCCCTGAATCTCGACGATGCCCATCTGTGGGCAGACGGGCGCATCGGGCCGGTGGGCGAAGTGGCGGAAGTCGCTATCGGGCACGACGACCTGCACCCGCGGCGCGCTGGTGCGCATCACGTAGAGCACGAACGACAACAGGATGCCCACCAACACGGCGAAGTCGAGATTGAGGAACAGCGTGCCCAAGAAGGTGACGACCATGATGATGGCATCGCCCGGCGCGCCGCGCAGGATGCGCCGAATCTCGGCCCGGTCGATCATGTTATAGGCGGTGATGATGAGCGCGGCGGCCAGGGCGCTGACGGGCATGTAGTTGCCGATGGGGCCGGCGGTCAGCATCACCAGCAGTACGACCAGCGAGGCGACGATGGACGCCACCCGCGTCTGCGCCCCGGCGCGGAACTTCACGGCTGAGATTGTGAACGAGCCCGACGTGGCATAGCCGCCCAAGAGGCCGGACAGAGCGTTGGCCAGACCCTGGCCGACGAACTCCTGATTGTTGTCGAGCCGCTGGTGGGTCTGCGAGGCCAGCGAGCGCGATACGGCCGTCGTCTGCACCAGGCCGATGGCCGCCAGAGCCAGCGCGCCGGTGGACAGGTCGCCGAGGAGTTGCAGGTCAAACAGCGGCAGCCGGGCTAACGACGGCAGGCCGCCGGAGATCGGCCCGATGACGGCGATGCCCGCGCCGCGCTCGCCCAGCACGTAGACCACCGCCGTCGCCAGCAGCAAAGCGATGAGCGAACCGGGCAGCCGGGGGGCAACGCGGCGCAGAATGATGATGAGTGCCATCGACCCCAGGCCAATGGCCGCCGTCAGGAGATGGCTTTCGGGCGTGGCCAGCACGGTGTTGACCAGGCCGCTCAGCACGTTGGTTCGCGGCAACGACAGGCCGAGCAGCGGGTCGAGCTGGCGCAGGGCGATGAGCAGACCGGCGGCCGTGCCGAAGCCAACGATAACCGAGTGCGAGACGAAGTTGACGATGAAGCCCAGCCGCAGCAGGCCCAGCCCGACCTGCAACGCGCCGGCCATGACCGCCAGCACCCCGGCGGCGACGATGTACTCCTGTGAACCGGGCAGGGACGAAACAGCCAGGGTGGAAAAGACAAGCAGTGACAGGGTGTTGGTGGGGCCGGTGTGGAGGTGTTCCGACGAACCCCACAGGGCGGCGACGATGCCGCCGATGACGGCCGTATAGAGACCCATCTGGGGCGGCAACTGGGCCAGTAGCGAGAAGGCAATGGCCTGGGGCAACAGGACGACACCGACGGTCAGCCCGGCGACGAGGTCCGGCCGCAATTGGGCGCGGTTATAGCCGCGCGCCAGCTGCACCGGCTGCCGCAAGTAGCGCAGCGCGGGCAGGATGGCGGCTTTGGGTTGCCAACGGGGCGCGGTCAGGGTCGACATCTGCTTACTGACAACTGTCAACTGTCTACTAAATCTCTAATACACGATACGGATACACATTCACCACCGTCGTCTCCTCAAACCGCGTCTCGCGCACTTCGTCCTGGCGATAGATGTGGACGTGACCATGCAGATGGTAGCGCGGGCGGAAGAGGCGCAGGAAGCTCAGGAAGACCTTGAAGCCAGTGTGGGGCAAGTCGGTGCGGTCGTGGATGCCGAAGGGAGGCGAATGGGTCACGAGCACGTCGAGCGCCCGCCCCAGGCGCTGCCGGTTCCAGAGCAGTCGTGGCACCAGTTGGGCCACCACGCGCCGCATCTCCGCCTCGCTGTACATGTAGTCGGCGTGGGCCTTATAGCGCATGGAGCCTTGCAGCCCGGCCAGAATCAACCCCTTGCGGGCGACGACCTTGCCGTGGATGTCCACCCCGCCGCGCACGTCGCGCCAGACGCGGCCGTCGACGGCATATTGCGGCCCGTCGTCGTGGTTGCCGCGCACGTAGACCAGAGGCGCGTCGATGGCCGAAGTCAGGAAATCGAGGTAGTAGAACGGCAGGTCCCCGCAACCGATCATGAGATCGACGTCGGCGTAGTTCTGGCGGATGCTACCGCTATAGAGCTTGTCCAGCACGCGGTCGCTGACGGCCAGGATTTTCATGGCTCCGGCCATTCGCGGTCGTGGTTTTGGCGAAGTTTGTCGAGGATGGCCTGCTCCAGGTCGATGCCGCTGAGGCTGGCCAATTGCAGCAGGTAGAGGGCCACGTCGGCCAGCTCGCCGGCCAGGGCGTCGCGGTCGCGGGCGTCGGGCCGCCACTGGAAGTGCTCCAGCACCTCGGCCGCCTCCAGCGCCAGCGAGACGGCCAGGTTGCGCGGCGTCTGTGGCTTGGGCGAATCGGTCGCGTACCAGCCCTTGGCGGCAACGAAGGCGTGCATGCGGGCTTCCAGTTCCCTCAATTCCATAGGTCGAGTGACGAGTTACGAGGTAAGAAAGTTGGTGCAAATCGGATGTTCCCAGCGTAATTCTGGGGCTATTGTAAAGAATCGGTGGCGGGGGGGCAAAAGAAGACCGCTGGCGGCCCTGACTGGGCGGCCGGCGGTTTGTTATCCGCAGATTGGGAACATAGCCTCACGCAAAGATCGCGAAGGACGCAAAGGACGCCAAGAAGAGCTTTCTTCTTTGCGCCCTTAGCGTCCTTTGCGATATTCGCGTGAGGTCTTCTGCTCTTACAGCCGTTCGGCGACGAAGGCGGTCAGGTCGGCCAGACGGGAGGCGTAGCCCCACTCGTTGTCATACCAACTGACGATCTTGGCGAAGTTGCCGTCGAGCACGTCGGTCGAAAGGGAGTCAACCGTGGTCGAGGCCGGGTCGCCGATCAGGTCGGACGAGACAAGCGGCTCCTCGGTGTAATTGAGCACCTTGCCCATCCAGCCAGGCGCTTCGGAAGCGGCCTTCAGCGCGGCGTTGATCTCTTCCTTGGTCGCCGGGCGCTCCAGTTCGGCCGTCAGGTCGACGACCGACACGGTGACGGTCGGCACGCGGAAGGCCATGCCGTTGAGCTTACCCTTCAGCTCAGGCAGCACCAAACCGATAGCCTTGGCCGCGCCGGTGGAGGTGGGGATGATGTTCGAGGCGGTCGTACGCGCGCGGCGCAGGTCCTTGTGGGCCACGTCCAGAATGCTCTGGTCGTTGGTCATGGCGTGGATGGTGGTCATCAGGCCGCGGCGGATGCCGAAGGTGTCTTGCAGCACCTTGGCCACGGGCGCGAGGGCGTTGGTCGTGCAGCTGGCGTTGGAGATCACGTGCTGCGTGGCCGGGTCGTACTGCTCTTCGTTGACGCCCAGGACGAACGTGCCGTCGATGTCCTTGTCGCCGGGGGCGGAGATGATGACCTTCTTGGCGCCGGCGGTCAGGTGGGCGCCGGCCGTGGCCTTGCCACGGAAGCGGCCGGTGCACTCCAGGACGATGTCGACGCCCAACTCGCCCCAGGGCAGCTTGGCCGGGTCCTTCTCGGCGTAGCTCTTCAGCTTCTCGCCGTCGACGTAGATATCGCCGTCGCGCACTTCGACCGTGCCGTTGAACTTACCGTAGGTCGAGTCGTACTTCAGCAGGTGGGCGTTGGTCTCCGGCGGCATGAGGTCGTTGATGGCCTCAACATCGAGCACGCCCTTGTAATTGTCACGGATGGCCTTGAAGACCTGACGGCCGATGCGGCCGAATCCGTTGATTCCAACCTTAACAGTCATGGAAACATCTCCTTATGTGTGATGAATTGGGTAGGAAGGTGCAGATTGTGCGTGTGAGAGTGCGCGGGCAGCCGTGGGAAGCGCACTATTGGTTATTATAGCCGATTCGCGGGCGAGGGAAAAGTGATTGTCACGAAACACGTAGGACGGGATGGCATCCCGCCCTACACGCCATCGGCCAAATCGGGCATAATCCCCACCACATGACGCCCTATGCGCTCTACCTGCACATCCCGTTCTGCCGCCAGCGGTGTAGCTACTGTGACTTCAACACCTATACCACGCTGAACGACCTCCAGCCCGCCTATGTGACGGCGCTGGCGGCCGAGATGCGGCAGGTGGGTGCGCTGGCCGCGGCGGCCGGCGAGCCGCGCCCACCCATACGCACCATCTTCTTCGGCGGCGGCACGCCCTCGCTGCTGACGGTGGCCCAGGTAGAACACCTGCTAGACACGGCGCGGGCGGCCTTTGCCGTGGACGACGACGCGGAGATCACGATGGAGGCCAATCCCGGCACGGTGTCGGCCGGCTGGCTGGCCGCCGTGCGCGGGCTGGGCGTCAACCGGCTGAGCTTCGGCGTGCAGAGCGCGCTGCCGGGCGAGCTGGCCCTGTTGGGGCGCGCCCATGACTTTGCCGCCGCCGTCGAGGCTGTGACTCTGGCCATGGCCGCCGGCTTCGACAATCTTAATCTCGACCTCATCTACGGCCTGCCGGGGCAGAACGTGGCCGATTGGGCGCGGACGCTGGACGCCGTGCTGGCGCTGGCCGCGGCCGAACCGGCCGTGGCCCACATCAGTCTCTACTGCCTGACAATCGAGCCGGGGACGCCGATGCAGCGCTGGCTGCAAGGCGGCTCGATTATTGCCCCCGACCCCGATACGGCCGCCGACCAGTACGAATTGGCCTGCGAGCGGTTGGCCGCCGCCGGCTTCGGCCACTACGAGATCTCCAACTGGGCGCGGCCGGGGCGCGAGTGCCGCCACAACGTCGTCTACTGGCGCAATGAGCCCTACCTTGGCCTGGGCGCGGGGGCGCATGGGCTGGCCGGGGGCTTTCGTTATCAGGTGGTGCGGCAGCCGCGGGCGTATGTACGGCGGATGATGGGGAAACGACCGCCGACCGCCGACGGACGACCGCAGGTAGACGACGGACGACAGACGACGGACGATGGACGATGGACGACCGCCGGCAGACGACGGACCCCGGACGATGGCTATCTGGCTGTGGGCGGTGGTCCGTCGTCTGTCGTCGACGCCCCGTCGCCCGTCGTCCTCCCCTTCCCCCTCTCCGCCGCCGTCGCCGCCTACCACCACGTGGAGGCAAACGAGGCGATGTCAGATACGGCCATCACCCAACTGCGGCTGCTGGACGAAGGGCTGGATCTGTCCGCGTTCGCCGTCCGCTTTGGCCGGGCTTTCGATGATGTCTATGCGAATGAGGTGCGGCAATTGGAAGAGTGGCAACTCCTCCACCGTCGCGACGACCGCTTGCTGCTAACTGAGCGCGGACGGTTTCTCAGTAATCAAGTATTCTACCGGTTCGTATAACGGGCAGGGGAGATGCTTCCCCCTGCGCCCCTGCCCTAAAAGAGCAATCTATGCCAACCCCACTAACCATCGCCATTCAAGCCGGCGGCAAGAGCAGCCGCATGGGCACGGACAAGTCGTTTGTGCCGTTTCTGGGGCGGCCGATGATCGAGGTCGTCCGCGAGCGCGTCGAGGGATTGGGCGACGAACTGATCATCGTCACCAACAAGCCCGACGACTACGCCTACCTGGGCGTGCCCATGTTCGGCGACGACTACCCCGACACCGGGCCGCTGGGCGGTATCTATACCGCCGTGCGCCACGCCCGCTACGAGCGCACGCTGATCGTGGCTTGCGACATGCCCTGGCTCAATCGGCCGCTGTTGGAGTACATGGTCGGGCTGCGCGAGACGGCCGACGTGGTTGTGCCGCGCTGGGACAAGTTCCCGGAGCCGCTGCACGCCGTCTACAGCAAGGCCTGCCTGGAACCAATGCGCGAGAAGCTGGAAGCGGGGATGCTGAAGATTACCGCCTTCTACGGCCGCGTTTCGGTGCGCTTCGTCGAACGCAAGGAGATCGCCCACTTCGACCCGGAGGGGCGGTCGTTCGTCAACGTCAACACGCCCGATGAACTGGCGGCACAACAGCAATAGGTTCCAGGTTCCAGGTTCCAGGGAAGAGCGCCGCTCTTCCCTGGAACCTGGAACCTGGAACCTTTATTCCCAGACCCGCCACGGCGCGCCGCGCTGCCAGAGGCGTTCGAGGTCGTTGGCGTCCTTGAGCGTGTCCATCGACTGCCAGAAGCCGTGATGACGGTACATCATCACCTGGCCGGCGGCGATCAGCTCTTGCAGCACGCCCGTCTCCAGCGCCTGCGTGTCGCCGCCACGCATCCACTCCAGCGTGGCCCGCTCGAAGAGCATGAAGCCGGCGTTGATCCAGTAGGGTAGCTCCGGGTACTGGATATACTGGCTCACGTTGCCGTTGTCGTCGGCGTCCATCGTGCCGTACTGGTAGTGCTTGGGCTGGATGGCGGTGATGGTGACCAGCTTGCCGTGGGCGCGGTGGAAGGCCAGCAGGGCGCGGAGGTCCACGTCGCCGACACCGTCGCCGTAGGTGACGAAGAAGCGATCGGCGGTCAGGTACTCCCCCACGCGGGCGATGCGCCCGGCCTTGTCCGTCTTCAGGCCCGTATCGACCAGCGACACTTCCCATTCCGGGTGCTGTTCCGGCCCGCGAAAGGCGATCTTCCCTGTCCCCTCGCCCCTTGGGAGAGGGTTAGGGAGAGGGTCTCTTGTCCCCTCGCCCCTTGGGAGAGGGTTAGGGAGAGGGTCTTCAGCCGCGCCCTCCCCTAACCCCTCCCGGCGGGAGGGGGATCCAAGACGGATCGTGAAATCGCGGGTCATGGCCTCATAGTCAAGGAAGTAGCGCCGCAACTGCCCGGCCTCATAGCCCAGCGGCAGGACGAAGCGGTTGAAGCCGTGGGCGGAAAAGATGCGCATGACGTGCCAGATGATGGGGCGGCCGCCGATTTCGACCAGTTCCTTTTTGGTCAGCGTGCCGCCGCGCATGCGCGTGCCCTCGCCGCCGCAGAAGATGACCACGGGGATGTCTTCAGTGCTCATAAGAGTGAATTATCCGCAGATTGGGCCGATTGGGCAGATTAGAGAGCCTCAGGCAAAGCTTGCGAAGGACGCCAAGGACGCAATAGGCTCTTCTTGGCGTTCTTTGCGCTCTTTGCGTGAGGTTCTTACTCTTTTTCCCACTTGATTTCCCGCGCGCGGGCGACGGCGGCGCGGAGGTTGGTGGCGAACGGCGGGTGGACAATGCCCGCCTCAGTGACGATGCCGGTGACGTAGCGGTGGGGCGTCACGTCGAAGGCCGGGTTGCGGGCGGTGATGCCGGTCGGGGCAATGGGCATGTCGATGACCGTCAGCACCTCGGCCATGTCGCGCTCCTCGATAGGGATCAGGTCGCCGGTGGCCAAGTCGAGGTCGATGGTGCTGGTGGGCACGACGGGGTAGAAGGGCACGCCGTTCTCTCGCGCTAGCACTGCCAACTGATATGTGCCGATCTTGTTGGCCACGTCGCCGTTGGCCGCTGTGCGGTCACTGCCGACGAGGACGAGGTTCACCTCGCCGCGGCGCATGAAGTGGCCGGCGGCGTTGTCGGCGATGAGGTCGAAGGGGATGCCGCGCTGCTGGAGCTCCCAAGCGGTCAGGCGCGCCCCTTGCAGCCGCGGCCGCGTCTCGTCTACCAGCACGTGCAGGCGCTTGCCCTGCTCGTGAGCGGCGAAGATGACGCCCAGGGCCGTGCCCCAATCAACAGTCGCCAGCGCGCCCGTGTTGCAGTGGTGGAGGATGGTGTCGCCGTCAGCGATGAGTTCCGCGCCGTGGAAGCCCATACGCCGGTTGAGGGCTACGTCCTCGTCGGCCAGGCGCTGGGCCTCGACCAGCAGGGCGTCGCGCACGTCGCCGGCCGACTCCAGCATCTCGTCCGTGGCCACGCGCAACTGGCGGCGGACGGCCCAGGCCAGGTTGACGGCTGTCGGCCGGGCGGCTTCCAGCACGCGGGCGGCCTCTTCCAGGTCGCGCAGCAGGGCCAGCCGGTCGGCAGCGCGGCTCTGCCGGGCGGCCAGGGCCATGCCGAAGGCCGCCGCCGCGCCGATGGCCGGCGCGCCGCGGACAACCATGTCGCGGATGGCGGCGGCCACTGCTTGAACCGTGTCGTACTCCGGCACAGCCGTCTCGAACGGCAATAGCCGTTGATCGATCATCCGCAGGTGGTGGGTGTCGTAGTCCCAGAAGACAGTACGCATGATGAGTTACGAGTGACGAGTTACGAGTTTAGAAAGTCAATGCTTGCCGTATTGTAGCTGGGGGAGAAGATGAAAGCCATTCAATGGCCGGGCCACTGCAAAGTCAGTTAGGACGCAAAAAGACCTCACGCAAAGATCGCAAAGGACGCGAAGAACGCAAAGAAAGAGTGGTCTTTTTGCGTTCTTCGCGTCCTTTGCGATCTTTGCGTGAGGTTCTTGGCTATAATCGACGGCATGTCCCGCTTGCGCGCCCTGTGGCGTTCCTTCTATGACCGCCGGCGCTGGCTGACCATCGGCATTGGCGTCAAGCGCTGGCTGCTGCTGCTGCTGGCCGGCGCGGCCGTCACCAGCATGGGCTGGGTCTACCTGCTGCTGGCCTTCAACCGCGAGGGCTGGCTGCCCGGCCCGCTCTATGATGCGCTGACGTTGCGCTTTTTGCCGCTGTGGCTGCGGATGGCCCTGCCGCTGCTGGTCGGGGGAATCATCATCCTCATCGCCGTGGTACGGCTGGGTAAGAGTCTGGTCGAACCATTGCGCGGCGGCGAGGGGGCGGTGGTCGATTCGCTCTACGACTTCCGGCGGCGCGACCGCGGCCCCCACATTGTCGCTATCGGCGGCGGCACGGGGCTGCCCGGTCTGCTACGCGGCCTGACGCCCCACACCAGCAACATCACGGCCATCGTCACCGTGGCCGACGACGGCGGCAGTAGCGGCCGGCTGCGGCGCGAGATGGGGCTGCTGCCGCCGGGCGACTTTCGCAACAACCTGGCCGCCCTGGCCCGCGACGAGGCGTTGATGACGCAGGTGTTGCAGTATCGGTTTGGAGGCCAGGTTCCAGGGGCCAGGGACCAGGGGCCAGGGGAAGAGACCTCTTCCCTGGAACCTGGAACCTGGAACCTGGAACCTTCCCTGAGCGGTCACGCCTTCGGCAACTTACTCCTGGCGGCGCTGACGGGGATTACCGGCAGCTTTGATGAGGCGTTGCTGGCGGCGCAGCGGGTGCTGGCGCTGCGTGGGCGGGTGTTGCCCAGCACGCTCGACAACGTGACGCTGGTGGGCGAGGTGGTGATGCCCGATGGGGCGACGCGCACCGTGGCCGGTGAGTCGGCCATTCCGAAGGCGGGCGGCCGCGTCGATCAGGTGTGGCTGGAGCCGGCCGGCGCGAGACCGTATCCACCGGCGCTGCGGGCCATCTTCGCCGCCGACCTGATTGTTCTCGGCCCCGGCAGCCTCTACACCAGCATCCTACCCAACCTGCTGCTGCGCGATCTGGCCGAGGCGCTCATCCACGCCCGCGCCCGCGTCGTCTACGTCTGCAATCTGGCCACCCAGCCGGGCGAGACCGACGGCTATAGCGTAGCCGACCACGTGGCCGCCCTGCAACGCCACCTGCCGGCGGGATGCATCGACCTGGTGCTGGCCAACGACAACCTGTCCATACCGCCGGAGACGGGCGGCGGGCACACGCACTACGTCGCGCCGGCACCGCCGGCCGGCGTGCGTATGCTGGCCGTCGATCTGGTGGATGAGGCGCGGCCGTGGCGGCATGATAGCGGGAAGTTGGGGCGGGTGGTGATGTCGTTGCTGACGTAAGCGAACGACGAGTGCGTTGCACTTTCTGAAGTGCATCGCACTTTCTTTGAGAGTTGAGTCTGGAAGAAGGTGCAACGCACTTCAGAAAGTGCGATGCACCGGGACTGACAACTACCAACTCCTCTGCTATAACTACGCCATGACCCAATTCCGCCTCAACATCCACGGCCAGGAGCGCGCTTTTGAGGTGTCGCGGCAGGGGGAGCGGCTGCATGTGAGTGTGGGCGCGGCGGCGGAAGACCCTCTCCCTGGCCCTCTCCCACAGGGAGAGGGGACAAGGGCGGCCGAGGTGCGGCTGTTGCATCGGGACGGGACGCGGCTGTTGATCGAGATCGCCTGGCCGGACGGGACGACGCAGCGCGTGCGACTGGCCGGGGCGCGGCAGGGGGACAAGCGGCAACTGTGGATCGATGGGCGGGTGCTGACCGCCGAGCGCGTCCGGCGGCGGGGCGGCGGGGCGGCGACCGAAGGGTCATTGGCCGCGGCCATTCCCGCCGTGGTGTCGCAAATTCTGTTTGCCCCCGGCGACGTGGTGGCCGCCGGCGACAAGCTCATCCTGCTGGAGTCGATGAAGATGGTTATCCCCATCGTCGCCCCGCGCGACGGCCGCGTGGCCCGCGTCCTGTGTGCCGTGGGCGAGTCCGTGCCGGCGGGTGTGCCGCTGGTCGAACTTGAAGACGGTTAGTTGTGGGTCGTTCGTCGTTGGCGACCAACGACGAACGACCCACACTGACCGACCGGGAGCAATTCCATGAACGAAGAACGCCTGAATCGTCTGACCGAACAAATCGTCGCCCACGGGCTGGATGGGGTGGCGCTGATGCCGGGGCCGAACCTGCTCTATGTCAGCGGCATGCACCTGCACCTGAGCGAGCGGCCGATCTTGCTCTTCATCCCCGCCGACGACGACCCGGCGATCATCATCCCCACCCTGGAAGCCATGAAGGCGCGGGCGGCGGGTATTCCGGAGGAGCGCATCTTCGCCTGGAGCGACGCCGAGGGGTACGCCGGGGCGTTCCAGCAGGCGTGCGCCCATCTGGAATTGACCGACTTCATGCTGGGCGTCGAAGCGCTGCATATGCGTGTGTTGGAGTACCAGATGCTCCAGCGCTACGCGCCGGGATTGCAGACGGCCCACGCCGAGGAGGCGCTGTTGGCGCTGCGGTCGGTGAAGGACGCGGCCGAGATTGCCGCCATGGAGAAGGCCATTGCCGTGGCCGAGCGGGCGCTGGGGCGCATTGTGCCGCGGATCAAGATCGGCCTGAGCGAGCGGCAGGTGGCGGCCATGCTGACGCAGGAGCTATTGGCCTCCGGCGCGGATAGCATCGCCTTCGGCCCCATCGTCGCCGCTGGGCCAAACGGGGCGCTACCCCACGCCACCCCGACCGACCGCAAACTGCAACGCGGCGACCTGCTGGTGATCGACTGGGGCGTCTACGTCGATGATTACCCGTCCGACCTGACGCGCACGTTCGCTGTGGGCGAGATCGACCCGGAGCTGCGGCGCGTCTACGACACGGTGCGGCTGGCTAACGAGGTGGCGCGGCAGGCGGCGCGGCCGGGCGTCAGCGGGCGCGAGGTGGATAGGGCGGCGCGCGATGTGATTGAGGACGCCGGCTACGGCGAATACTTCATCCACCGCACGGGACACGGGTTGGGGCTGGAAGTCCATGAAGCCCCCGACGCCAGCCCGACCAACACCCGGCCGCTGGCCGCCGGCAACGTCTTCACCGTCGAGCCGGGCATCTATCTGCCCGACCGCGGCGGGGTGCGGATAGAAGACAACGTGGTCGTGACGGCCGACGGCTGCCGGACGATGACCAGCTTCTCGCGCGACTTGATGACCGTCGGGTAGAAAGAACCTCACAATCCAAGTCCAAGCTGTCGCCCTTCGCCGGCGACGAGGCCCGCGGCGGCGACGCCGAGGAGGCGCATGGGCTTGCCGGCGGGCCAGTGCTCGGCCCAGATGGCGGCGGCGATGCGGGCGAGCGTCTCAGCGTCGTCGATGCCGATCTCTACCGAGCGCTGGCGGGTGAAGGTGGTGAAGTCGGAGGCGCGGAACTTGACGCGCACGGTGTGGGCCAGCAGGTTGTGGTCGCGCAGGTCGGCAGCCACGGCCGCGGCCATCTCTCGCAGCCGTTCGCGCAGCACGCCGGCGTCGGCCACGTCGCGGGTGAAGGTCCACTCCTGGCTGATGCTCTTGGGCGGGCCGTGGTCAGGCTCCACCGGGCGTTCGTCGATGCCGCGGGCGCGGCGGATGAGCTTCTCCGACTCGCGGCCAAACGCGCCACGCAGCCGGTCGAGGTCGGCCGCGGCCAGGTCGCCGCAGGTGTGGATGCCCAGCGCGGCCAGCCGCTCGGCCGTGCGCGGGCCGATGCCCCAGATGACCCGCGCCGGCAGCGGGGCCAGAAAGGCCGCCTCGTCGCCCGGNNAAGTCGGAGGCGACCTTGGCCACCAGCTTGCTCGTCGCCAGACCGACGGAGCAGGGCAGCCCCGTCTCGGCCGGCACGCGCTCGAAGACGGCACGGGCCACCGCCTCGGCCCCGTCCCATTCGCCCACGTCGACGTAGGCCTCATCGACGCTCATCTTCTCCAGCGGGCCAAACTGCTCCAGAACCGCCATCACCTCGCGCGAGCAGTGGCGGATGCGCGGCCAGTCGGGCGGGACGATCTTCAGGCCGGGGGCAAGGCGCACCGCCTGGGCGGTGGGCATGGCCGAGCGAACGCCGTGGCGGCGGGCTTCGTAGCTGGCCGAGGTGACGACGCCGCGCTCGTCCGGCCGCCCGCCAACGACCAGCGGCAAGCCCGCGTCCTCACTGTGGTCGAGGAGGTGGACGTTGACGTAGAAGGCGTCCATGTCGACGTGGAGAACCATGAGTCAATTAGGAATTAGGAATTAGGAACTACGAATGAAGAATACACTCTTCATTCGTAATTCGTAATTCGTAATTCGTAATTCGTAATTCGTAATTAGTCGGCTGTGGCGACTTGCGCTTCCACCAGATTGACGTGGCGGCCGGTGTCGCGGGCGAAGCCGAGAATGTCGATGCGGGTCAGGAGCAGGGCAGCCGCGGCCAGGCCCAAGGCCTGGAGCACGAAGACGATGCCATAGCTGAGGCCGGGCGACACGCCCATTTGCAGCAGGAACAGGTCGCGCGTGGCCCCGCCCAGGAAGGTGCCCAACCCTTTAAAGAGCAGATTGCAGACCGTCCACAGGCCGAGGTAGGCCCCGGCGTGGCGGTCGGGCGACATGACGGCCATCAGGGCCACGCCGCCGTAGGTGTAGACGCCGAAGCCGCCGCCGAAGACCAGCAGAGCCACCTCCAGCAGGCGACGCTGCCCGGACAGGGCGACAAAGACCAGCCCGACCAGGCCCAAGGCCATCACCAGCAAGCCAACCGAGGCCACGCGCTGCTGCATTTCCGGCGGCCGCTTACGCCAGAGGATGCCGCCGAGGACCAGGGTGATGACCGTGGCCGTCTGCCAGTAGCTATTGAAGCGCGTGGTCGTGCCCATGCTCAGGCCGAACACGTCGGCCCCGAATGGCTCCAAGACAGCCTCGTGGCTCCATGACGCCAGCGTGCCCAACGAGAGGAAGAGGAAGAACAGCCGCGTGCGCCGGTCGCTCCAGATGGTGCGCATGACGGCGCCGAGGCGCGTGGCGTCGGCCGGTTCCGGCGCGTCGGCTGCCGGCCGCCGGTCGCGCTTCTCAATGCCGGCGATGGCGACGAACCAGAAAAAGCCGCCGACGATCATCGTGGCGATGATCATCTGCCAGAACACCTGCTGACTATAGACCGGCATCCACAGGCTGAAGCCGATGCCGACGACGGCGAAGAAGATGATCAGTACCGTCTGGGCCATGCTGATGGCCACGCCTTGCAGCCGCTCCGGGGCAGATTCGCGCACCAGGGCCAGGAACGGCCCGCCGGAGATGAGCGTGCCGACGCCATAGGCCAGCGAGGAGATGAGGGCGAACGACCAGCCCCACACGTCGGTCGTCGAGTCGCCCAGGCGCATGACGCTCAGGCCGAGGAAGGGCAACGACGCCACCATCAGGACGCGGCCGAGCCAGATCATCGGCGTCCGGCGCAGGCCGAAGAACGACCGGTTGTCAGTCAGATTGCCCGCCCACAGGCTGAGGGGCGACAGCAGATAGCGCAGGGCGATGAGCAGGCCGACCGGTGTGGCCGGAATGCCGAAGTTGACGATGAGGATGCGGTTCCAGATGCTGGTGATGAGGATGTCGCCCATCGCCGAGCCGATCTGGAAGCTGCTGAGCCGCAGGCCGTGCCAGAGGGTGAAGGGTCGTTGTTCGTCCATTGGGGCCGAATTGTACGCAAAATGGCGAAGGAATGCACAAGTGCTTAGTTGTGCATAGATATGGGCAGGAAAAGGTAGATTCGCACGGCTAGGGGAGGAGACCGGCCAGGTCGAGGGCACGGACGGATGCGCCGTGGGGGTGAACCCACCCCAGATGATACCGCCGGTGGCTGCCATCGCGCCATAGATCGGCCGACCAGGCCAGCCAATCCCTTTCGGGCGGGACGAGATCGGGCCGGTCGGGCGG
>CXWK01010202.1_pt2 | contig 16300 bp, 12 predicted proteins | sample 590851 | NCBI WGS metagenome assembly CXWK01 (sample SAMEA3498364, study PRJEB10139) | wastewater metagenome | biome: wastewater treatment plant; material: activated sludge | place: Denmark | collected 2014-08-01 | reverse complement strand
CACATCGAGCAGGATTCATGGCCTCAAGCTTACCTGTCCGCGTTCAACTGCGTAAGTCCTATTCCTAATTTCATGGCCCAACTTACCGGAAGAAACTATCTATTCCTGACCGTCTTCGTGGCCGGGATGTGTACGCTGGCCGTCGAGTTCACGGCCAGCCGGCTGTTGCAGACGGTCTACGGCACGTCCAACATCGTCTGGGCCAACGTCATCGGCCTGGTGCTGCTGTCGCTGACGGCGGGCTACTTCATCGGCGGCCGTCTGGCCGACCGGCGGCCGGATGCGTTCCTGTTCTACGCCCTGGTCAGTGTGGCCGGCTTCTGCGCCGTCTTCTTCCTGCTGTTGACCAGCGTGGTGTTGCGCGGCGCGGCGGGAGCGCTGGCGGTCATGAACGTCGGGGCGATTGCCGGGTCGCTGCTGCTGGTGGTGCTGGCCCTGGTTGTGCCGGTGACGCTGCTGGGCTGCCTGTCGCCCTTCGCCGTGCGGCTGGCGGTGCGCGACGTGGCCGAGGCGGGGCGGGTCAGCGGCCGTCTCTACGCCATCTCGACCCTGGGCAGCCTGCTGGGAACCTATCTGCCGGTGCTGCTGGTCATCCCTCTGGCCGGGTCGCGGCTGACGGCGGTGGCCTTTGGGACCCTGCTGATGATCGTTGGACTGGTGGGTGCGTGGCGGGCGCGGCGCACCGGGCGCGGCTCGTGGGCGGCGTTGCTGGCGCTGCCGGCGCTGCTCGTGCCGGTCGTCGCCCTCGGCCTGCGCGGCGGCCTCAAGGCCCAGGCCGGGCAACTCTACGAGACGGAATCGGCCTACAACTACATCCAGGTCATCCGCCAGGACGGCTGCAACTACCTGCTGCTCAACGAGGGGCAGGCGTACCACTCCTTCTACTGCGACGGCGGGCGCGTGCCGGCCATCTCCGTGTGGAGTATCATGCTGGCCGCGCCCTACTTCGAGGCCGACGCCCGGCCGCCACAGAGCGCCGCCGTCGTTGGCCTGGCCGCGGGCACGATCCCCAAGCAGTTCACCCGCGTCTTCGGGCCGATTCCCATTGACGGCATCGAGCTGGACCCAGCCGTGGTAGAAGTCGGGCGGCAGTACTTCGCCCTGGACGAGAGCAACATCCGGGCCGTCATCGGCGATGGCCGCTACGGACTGACCGGCCTGAGCGGGCCGTATGACATCATCACTGTGGACGCCTACAAAGTCCCCTACATCCCCTGGCATCTGACAACGCGCGAGTTCTTCGCCGAGGCGGCGGCGCGGCTGAGCGCGACGGGCACGCTGGCTATCAACGTCGGCCGCGTGCCCGGCGACCGGCGGCTGGTCGACGGCGTGGCGGCGACGCTGTTGACCGTCTTTCCCAGCGTCCATGCTATCGACGTTCCGGGGACATTGAATACAATCCTGGTGGCGACGCAGCGGCCGACGACGGCCGACAGCCTGGCGGCCAACCTGGCCGCCCTGCCGCCCGACGCCGACCCGCTGCTGCGCGACGCCCTGGCCACGGCGGCGGCCAATCTGGCTCCGATTACACCCGGCGGCGTGGTCTTCCGCGACGACCGCGCCCCGGTGGAGACGATCAGCGATTCGATTGTGATTCGCTACCTGCTGGAGATGGGGCCGGGCGGGCTGGGCACGCTGGGCCAATGACAACAATGAGGCAAGCTTGAACAACAAAGCACTACTGACGATTGTCCGCTGGCTGGTCATCCTGGCCATGCCGTTCTTTCTGGGACTGGGCATGATCCGGGCCATCATCGCCTGGGACTATCCCGCCTTCGAGTATCCGCGCATCGCCGCCGATCAGTTCGGTTTCACTGCCGAGGAGCGGCTGGAGTTGGCGCAGGGCACGCTGGTCTACTTGCAGCGGCCGGAGCCGGCGGCCGAGGTGATCGGCCTGCTGGAGGGGTTGCGGCTGCCGGGCACGGATCGGCCGCTCTACAACGTGCGCGAAATCGGCCACATGATCGACGTCAAGAACGTGGCCGACGGCATGAAGCGTGTGGCCTACGCCGCCGGGGCGATTGTGCTGGTGGGGCTGGCGGTGCTGCTCGTGCCGCGGGCGACGCGCCACTACGGCTGGCGGACGTTGTTCTACGCCGGGCTGGCAACGGTCATCGCCCTGGCGGCCATCGCCCTGGCCATCCTCATCGCCTGGCCGATCTTCTTTACTCAGTTCCACCAACTGCTCTTCCCGCCGGAGACGTGGACTTTTGCGTATAGCGATTCGCTGATTCGCCTGTTCCCGGAGCAGTTCTGGTTTGACATTGGGGTACTTGTCAGCGTGGGGACGCTGGTGTTGGGGGTGCTCGTCACGTTGGTCGGCTACTTCATGAGTCGACGAGGAGCTAACGAACCACAACCTCAACCCAATTGACCCGCCCCGGAAAGACCCACAACTCGGCCGTGTGGCGGCGGCTACCGCTATCCACGACGACCTCGTAGAAGCCCGGCTCCACGTCGTCCATGACGAAGTTCTCGCCCAGGCGGCCGTCGGCATTGGGGCTGCTGGTGGCGTAGGACGTGGTGGCCGTGTAGGGGGCCAGGCCGTCCACCCGCAGCAGGGCCACCGGCGCTTCGTGTAGCAACTCGCCGCTGGGGCCGACGACCCGCCCAGCAACGACGCCCGTGCCCGGCAGAGGCTCCAGCCACAGCAGCGGGTTGCGCGTAGTGGTGTAGCTGTTCTCGCCCACGCGCGCTTCCAGGTGCAGGTGCGGCCCGTCGGCCACGCCGCTGGCCCCCGACAGCCCCAGCACCTCGCCCGCAGCCACGACCTGCCCGACGGCGACCGATACCGCCGACAGATGGCCATAGAGGGCGAAGATGGGCACGCCCTCCGCGCCGGCCATCTCCAGCACGACCAGATTGCCGTAGAAGTTCGTCTGTGGGCCGTAGGCCGTCTGGCTGTCGTCACCGGCCACAAGCACGGTGGCGTCGGCCACGGCCAGCACTGGCGTGCCCGGCGGCACGACGAACTCGACGCCGTGATGGGGGCGCAACCGGCCGCCGCGCGTGCTGCCGTAGGGGTAGGTCTTGTCCGTCCAGGTCGGGCCGTCGGCGGGCACGGGGCGCTGCCAGAAGAGGTGTTCGCCCTCGACCGGCGGCGGCGGCGCGGGCGGGGTGAAAGTCGGCGGGGCGGGGCTGGCGGTGGGCGTGCGCGTTGGCCGGTTGCCGGCGGCGCGGGTGGCGGTCGTCGTCGGTTGGGGCGTCGGTGTGGCCGGGGCGCCGGCCGTGGGGGCCGCCGGCGCTGTGGCAGCCGAGGCTGTGGCAGCTGCGGCTGTGGCTGTCGGCGGCATAGTTGCTACCGCCAGGCCATCGGTTGACGGCTCGCTAACCGTTGTCGGCGCGACGACGGTGATAGTCGCGCCGACAGTTGAGGCCGCGACCGCTGCCGTCGGTAAGGACGACCCGGTGGCGACCGGCGACCGGCAGCCAATGGCGGCCAGGATGAGAACGCCCACGACCGGCCACAGCCAAAGCCACCGCCTGCGGCCGGCGCTCCCCTTGCCCCGCGTCAAATCAGAATCCCCCGCGCTCGGTGGCCGTGGCCACGGCGGCGGCGCTGATCGTCGTCACCTCGGCCAGCAACGCCTCGACCTCGGCCCGCCACGTGCCGGCCAGGGCGCGATCCTTCAGGGCGATGCTGTTGATGCGCACGTTCAGCCCCGCGCCTTCGGCCGCGGCGCGGGCCATGATCGCCCCCACGGCGGCGTCGGTGGCGGCGTTGACGTTGCCGATGGTGGCGATGGTCTGGGCCAATTGGGCGGCGTCGCGGCTGAGACGGACGACGCGCAGCGGCACTTCGCCGGCCGTCACCGTGGCCGCTTCCAGCGCGACGGCCTTGGCCTCTTCGTCCAGCGACTTGTCGCGCACGACGGCCAGAATGCGCTCGAAGGCGGCAGCGTCCTCTTCAATGGCCGCGGTCAGTTGGCGGCGAATGGCGTCGGCCTCGTCGAGCACGCGCCCGGCGGCCTCGGCCACGTCGGCGTACTTCTTGCGGCCGACGGTCAGCCCGGCGGCCATCTGGGCCAGGGCCGCGGCCAGCGCGCCGGTCTGCGCGGCCACCGAGCCGCCGCCGGGCGTCGGCGTGGCCGCGGCCACGACTTCGACAAAGGGGGCCGGGCTGGGTTGGGCGACCCCGGCCTCCTCTTTTTCCAGCCGCAGTTCCAGCACTTGCTCGTCGTGGAACGGATCAATCTGCAAGTACCAGCGGGCCGCGTCGAGCAGCGCCTTCTGGGGAATCAGGCCGACCAGTTCGGCGCGGGTGATGGCCAGACCGTACTGGGCCGCCTCGCGCCGCACCATCTCCTGCACGCGGTAGATGGGCGTGCGCTCGAAGTTAGTCAGGTTCATGCTGACCTGGGCCTGCCCTTCGACCAGGAAGCCGCGCGCCTGGACGTAGCGCAAGCCGCCGCTGCTGAAGCGTACGGCCTTGGCGATGCGTTCGGCCAGGTCGGCGTCGTTGGAGTTGAGGTAGAGGTTGTAGGCGATGAGGAACGGCCGCGCGCCGATGACCGTGGCCCCCCACGGCCGCGGCTCGGCCGGGCCGAAGTCGGGCTGCCGCCGCGGATCGGTGGCCACTTCCTGCTTCCACAGTTCGTACTGCCCCTTGCGAATGTCGGCTAGGCTTTCGCGCTCCGGGCGGGTGGCCGCCGCGCCGTAGAGATAGACGGCCACGCCCAACTCCTCGCCGACGCGCTTGCCCAGCCGCCGGGCCAGGCCCACGCACCCCTCGGTGGTGATGCCGCGCACGGGCACGAACGGGCAGACGTCGGTCGCGCCGATGCGCGGGTGTTCGCCGCGGTGGTGGTCCAGGTCGATCAGGTCACGGGCGACGCGGATGCCCTGGAAGGCCGCCTCGACCACGTCATCGGGCGCGCCGACGAAGGTGATGACGGTGCGGTTGTGGTCGGGGTCGGCGCTGACGTCAAACACCTGGACACCGGGCACGGTGCGGATGGCGTCGGCGATAGCGCCGTACACCTCCGGGTCGCGGCCGTTGCTGAAGTTAGGGACACACTCTACGAGCGGTTGCATACGTTCTCCTAAGACGAGATGCAACCACAGATTACACAGATTACACAGATTTGTTGCGAACAAATCTGTGTAATCTGCGTAATCTGTGGTTTCTTATTCTTGTAAATCCACCAATTTGTAGCAGCTATCGCGCGGACGGGCTAGGGGCGGCGGGCGCTCCTACGCAAGCGTTCACGGACGCGCTTCCACTCCTCTTTGACGCGAGCCACAGCCGGTTTGTCGATGGGCTGGGGGCTGTAGCGGGCCTCCACGAAGGCTTGCGTCAGCTCATCCAGCTCCGACTCAGCTTCCGGCCACTCCTGTTTAAGGTCGTGGACGTACTCCAGTGGCGTCTCACTGTCGGCGCGGGGCACGCCGCGCTCGCCGGCGCGGCGGACGGTGGAGAGGTAGTAGTAGCGGATCTGCTCGCGGGGGGACAGGGGGCCGGGGCGGCGCAGGCCACGGGCGGGGCCGGCCGGCGCGTCGCCCGCCGGCGGGGCGGGGCTGCGCAGCCGTTGGCGCAGGGTGATGCCGGCCACGCGGACGCGGCGGCGCAAGCGCAACCACAGGCCACGCACCTGCTGGCCGACCGTGCGCCAAGTGCGTCGCACCTGCTCCAGTTCCAGCCGGTAGCCGCGCTCGCGCAGGAAGAAGAGCAGCGCGCCGATGATCAGAGCGATGAGCAGCGCCCAGAAGGCGGAACTGACGACAAAGGCGAAGGTTGGGTTGGGCGTTGGCGTCGGTGTGGCGGCCACCGGCGGCGGGATCAGCGTCGGCAGAGGCTGCGGCGTGGCTGTAGGCATCTCCTCAGCGCTGCCCAAGAACGGGCCTAAAAGTGCGGCAAAGAGGAAGCCGATGACGGCGTAGATGAGGCCGGCCACGTACAGGACGGCGTTGAGAGCCAGGCGCAGGATGTGGCTGATGCCCAGGGTCGAGCCGATGGGCAGGAAGGCGGCCACCAGGGCGATGGCCAGCAGCAGCGTCAGCGCGGCGCGCTGCCAGGTGCGCTCCAGTTCGGCGTCCTTGCCCACGCCGTCGGCCAGCCATTGGAAGTTCAGGCGCAGCAGCCGGGCGTGGCTGAGCAGCCATAGGCCGGCCAGGAAGTAGAGCAGCAGAGCGAATAGCATGGCCGGGGCCAGACCCAGCCGGGCGATCTCCAGCACGTCAGACTCGGTAAGGAACTGGCCCACCTGAAATGTACTGAGGGCAGCCATGATGACCATCAGCGTGCCGACGGTCAGCCACAGACGCAGGTACTGGTCTTGCAGCAGGCCACGGCTGGTGGTGATGGGCCGGTCGTCGACCTTCGCCTTCTGCTCCGATAGCGACAGGGTGTAGTAGGCCACTTCCTCGTGGCCGGCATCCATCTGAGAGAAGATGCGGCCGGCAGTCACGGCCAGATACCAGGCGATGAGGGCGACCGCCGCCGTCGTGAAGAAGCCGCCGGTCAGAAAGAAGCTGAGCGGCGCGGCCAGGTAGACGCGCATCTCATCGGGCGAGGGCAGGCCGTCGCCGAACAGGAGCCAACTAACGATGCGCGCCAGCACGATCAGCAGGAAGACCTCGGCCGCCCGGTAGGCGAAGCGATCGACGCCGCGGCTGTCGGGGTTGTTGAGCCAGGCGGCGGTACTGGCCCCCTCCAGAGCAACGAAGAAGCAGAACCAGGCCAGAGTCAGCCACGGCTCGCCCGGGTTGAGGATGGTCACCAGCACCAGCAGGGCGATGGCCGGGGCAGTGGCCAGGGCGGCAATGAGCACCGGCCGCACCAGTCGCCGCGTCCAGAGGTCAGTCTCGAACGGCCGTCGCGGGCCGGGCGTGGGCGTGCGCTGGGCGCGGGCGGCGGCGATGACGCCCTTGTTGCGGATGGGGCGCGGGCGGCGCCGGCTCATAGCGCGACTCCGGCCGGGCGGGCCGTCGCTTCTTCCCAGCGCTCCAGTTCGGCCCGGCTCGACAGGTTGTAGGCGCGAAAGCCCAGCCGCCGCGCCCGCTCGCGCACGCGGCCGAAGTTGGCGTCCGGCTCTACGGCGACGAGGATGGGGTTGAAGCCGGCGCGGGCCAGGCGGTGCAGCGCGTTGCAGCGCGGCTCGTCCCCCTGGCCGGTCAGGGCGACGATGGTGACACCCCAACTGAGATGGACGCCGGCCGAGGCCGCCCATTCGTGCAGCGGGATGGTCTGGCGCGCGTCGAGGCGGGCCAGTTGCTCCAGAATCTTCATCAAGTGCGGCCGGCCGGCGCGTGGGGCAATGGGCGTGGGCATGTAGGCGCGCAGATTTTGGCTGCCCGCGCCGGCATCGAACATCAGCCGCCCTGTCACCTCGTCGAACTGGCGCGCGTCTTCCTGGAGGCGCAGCGGGTCCACGCCGTTGGACATCAGGCCGACGGCCTGCCGTTGATTGACCAGATGGGTGGCCAGCGAGGCGGCGGCGACGATGGCCCACTCCGTCCAGTAGAGGCGGTCGCGCCGGTCGTAGTCCTCGGCGTGCAGGTCGAGCAGGATCATCGTCTCCAGCGAGATGGCCGGCTCGAAGGTGCGGACGAGCAGCTTCTGGGTGTGGGCGCTGGCCTTCCAGTTGATCTGGCGCTGCGAGTCGCCGGAGCGAAAGTCGCGCGCGCCCATTGGCCGGGCGGGGTCTTCAAAGAGACGTTGATGGCTGCCGATGGTGCCGAACGGCAGGCGCGACGGCAGCCCCAATTGCGACAGAGGGACGATGCGCGGGTAGACGGTCAGATAGTCGGGCGGCAGATAGCCCAGGCGCGACTTGGCCAGGCCGAACAGGTCGCCGCCCGTCAGCCGCAGCGGGCCGAGGCGATAGTAACCGCGCTGCAAGCCCTTGACCTGATAGGTGTGCTGGCGCGTCTGTCGCCCGCCCAGGCTGACGACGCGCTGCGGCGGCTCTTCCAACCGCAACTCCGGCGGCACGCTCTCGTGGAACTGAAGCCACGGCAGACCCATCCGGCTCTTGTTGGTCAACGTCAGCGTCACCTCGACCGTCTCGCCCAGGAAGGCGCGGCGGCGGTAGGTGCGAGCGGCGGTCAGGTTGCGCATGGCCCGCGGTGTGAACCAGCGGCTCCACAAAAAGACGCCGACCAGGACGTAGAGGATGTAGAAGATGAAATCGACGCGCAGCAGGAAGGCTACAGCCAGCAGCAGCAGCGCCAACCAGAAGTAAGGGGGCATTACTCCAGGTCCCCGATGCCCAGCGGCGTCCGGGCCAGAATGTCGGTGAGGATGTCGGCCACGGTGACGCCGCGCAGGGCGCTCTCCGGATGGACGATACAGCGGTGGGCCAGCACCGGCGCGGCCAGCCGCTTGACGTCGTCGGGCAGAACGTAGTCGCGCCCCTGGAGCGCGGCGTAGGTCTGGGCGGCGCGGTAGAGGGTGTGGCTGCCGCGCGGGCTGGCCCCCAGCATGAGGTCGTTGTGGCCGCGGGTGGCAAAGACGAGGCCGACGATGTANNCGGCCGAGGTTCACCAGCATTTGACTCTCGGTCTGCTCATCCAGATAGCCCAGGGTCAGCTTCAGGAAGAAGCGGTCGAGCTGGGCCTCCGGCAACGGGAAAGTACCCTCGTACTCGATGGGGTTTTGCGTGGCGATGACGAAGAAGGGGCGCTCCAGTGGGCGCGTGACGCCATCCACCGTCACCTGCCTTTCGCCCATCGCCTCCAGCAGGGCCGACTGGGTGCGCGGCGTGGCACGGTTGATCTCGTCGGCCAGCAGGATGTTGCTGAAGGCCGGGCCGGGGATGAAGGCGAAGGTTTGCGTCTGCGGCTGGTAGACCGACACGCCGGTGACGTCATTGGGCAATAGGTCGGGCGTGCATTGGAGGCGCTTAAAGTCGATGCCCAAACTCTGGGCCAGCGCCCGGGCCAGCATCGTCTTGCCGGTGCCGGGCACATCTTCCAGTAGGACGTGGCCTTCGCACAGGATGGCCACCATGACCAACTCCAGCGCGTCGCGCTTACCAATGATGACACGCTCGACGTTGTCCAAAACGCGACGCGAGAACTCCTGGATTTCGTTCATAGGTTTGGTTCTCTAACTGGTTCCCGGATCGTGACGGCTGAGTGATCTTATCATATTTTGAAGCAGAATGGCACGCGGATGAGGCTGATCAGATATTTCTTATCAGCGAAATCTGCGTGCCATTCTTATTTTCCGCTACAATACGCCCAATGTCTGTCCCCCAACCGCAGTTACTCATCGACACGTCGCTGGACGTGGGCTTTGCCGATCGCCTGGCCCGCTTCGAGACGTACAACAAACACCACTATCGCCCCAATACGTATTTACATAAGTGGTGGGGGCGGCGCTGCGGCAGCACCTTTCGCCTGATTCTCAAGGGGCTGGTCGACGACCCGACGCAGGCTGACTACTACGCCCCCGGCGGGCTGGTGGGCAAGGTCATCCTCGACCCAATGATGGGCGGCGGCACAACGCTGCACGAGGCCATCCGGCTGGGGGCGGGCGTTATTGGGCTGGACATCGACCCCATCCCGGTCTTGCAGGCGCGGGCGACGCTGACCGACTATCCGCTGAGTGCGTTGCAGGCCGGCTTCGACCGCTTCTACGCCGCCCTGGAGCAAGAGATCGGCGCGTATTTCGTCACCCACTGCCCGGCGTGCGACGAACCGACGCCATCGTGGTACACGTTGCACGGCGCGCGCCGGCGCTGCGACTGTGGCGAAGTGCTGGCCGTCGACTCGCTGATCCTGCGCCACCAGCCGGACGGCGGGACGCTGAGCCTCTGCCCACGCTGCGCCCAACTGGTGGACGCCCGCGGTCACGACTGCCCGGCGACGGCGACGCGGCTGGTGGAGAAGGGGCAGGAAGTGTGCGACGATTGCGGCCGGGCCTACGCCGACGACAACGACCGCCCCTTCCACGCCCGCTACGAACCGCTGGTCGTCGCCGGCCACTGCCGCACCCACGGCCTGTTCCACCGCGCGTCCGACTGGCGCGACCGGGAGCGGCAGTCGGCGGCCGAGGCGCGCCGGGCGGCGCTGCCCTTTGTCGCCGGGGCGTTCTGCGTCGAGGCCGGGGACAAGTCGATCCAACTGCTGCGGCGCGGCGTCACCACCTATCTCGACCTCTTCTCCAGCCGCCAACTGCTGTTTCTCGACGCCGTCGGCCGCCATCTGCCCGACGAGCCGATCCTGCGCCTCAATCTGGCCCTGCTGGTGTCCACGGCGCTGGAGTTCAACTCGATGCTCTGCGGCTACAAGGGGGTCGCGCGGCGGCGGGCCGGGGCGGTGCGCCATACCTTCGCCCACCACGGCTACGCCTTCCCCTACACCGCCCTGGAGACGAACCCTCTCTACCCGCGGCGCGCTTCGGGCACGCTGCAAAAGCTGTTCCACAACCGCATCCGGCGGGCGCGCCAGTGGGCCGCCGCGCCGCTGGAGCGCGACCCGGCGTCGGCCGCGGCGCGCTTCGTGGCCATCCCCGGCGAGCGCGACGGCGGGCTGGAAGTGGCCTGCGCCGCCGAACTGGCCGGGCAGCCGCAGCGCTTTGTGTTGCGTCAGGCGTCGGCCGTCGCCTTGCCGGTGGCGTCGGGCAGTGTGGACGCGGTCGTGACCGATCCGCCCTACTACGACAGCATCCAGTACGGCGATCTGGCGGCGTTCTTTCGCGTCTGGCTGCAGCAATTCCTGCCCGACGCTGCCGATTGGGGCTACGATGGCGCGGGGGCGGCGGTCAACTCGGAGCGCGACCCGGCCGACGGCCGCTACGTGCAGATGATGAGCGCCATCTTCGGCGAGTGCCGCCGGGCGCTGCGGCCGGGGAGCGGGCGGCTGGTCTTTACCTTCCACCACTGGCAGCCGCAGGCCTGGGCGGCGCTGACCAAGGCACTCTACGCGGCGGGCTTTGTCCTGCTCAACCGCTACGTCGTCCACGCCGAGCATCCCATCTCCGTCCACATCAGCAATTCCCGCGCCCTGACCGACGATGCTATCCTGGTGCTGGCCCCCGGCACGCCGGGCGATGGGCCGATGTGGCCGCGGCCGGCGGCGGCGCGCCAGGCGGGTGAAGAGTTCACCGCCGACTGCGCGACGCTGCTGGGCTGGCTGCTGGGGCAACCGGGGCTATCGGCCGGCGACATCGAGCGCGTCTGGCAGACGACGCTGGCCCCGTCACCGGCAGTTGTGCTCTAGTCCTAGAGGAATTCGAGTTGCAGCCGCATCTGCCGCCCCTCGGTTGGCGGCGGCTTGTCGGCGCGGACGCAGTAGACGAGGCCACGCAAGCTATCCTCGCGCTGGACGCGCAAGTCGGCCTTCTTCAGCATCGCCCGCCACGTTTCGGCCGGCGGCCAGCTCGAGGTGACCAGGCCCGTCAACAGCAGGTCGCGCTGCCCGCGGTGGCGTTCGGCCAGCAGCAGGCGGCCATCGGGCACGAGAATGCGGCGCGCCTCGTTGAGCAATTGTTCACGCTCTTCCGGCAGCCAGAACTCGCCTAGAATCTGGTTCACGAACACCAGGCGCACGCTACGGTCGGGCAGGGGCAGTAGCTGGATGCTGCCGTCGATCCACTCCAGGCGCGGGTCGGGGCCGGGCCGGCGGGCGGCAGCGCGGGCGCGGCGCAGAGGGCCGCCGGGGTTGGATTGGGGGTTGTAGACGTCAATGACCTTCACCTGCCCGGTGGTGAGGCGTTGGGCAATGCGAATGGCCGTCTGGGCCAGGCCCAGGTCGAGGCAAACGATCCTGTCGTCGGGGCGAAGCTGCGCATAGTCAATAAGTTGATCGATGACCTTCGGCCCTGGCCCGTCGTGCAACTGATGCGCCGTCCACAGCGCGGCCACCAGCAGATAGCCGGCGACGAGCAGGATGGCCAGGGCAAACGGCACAAAGGCGTACCAACCGCTGGCCAGCCCCACGCCCAGCAGCCCCATCGCCAGCACTAGCCCGGCGTAGAGACCGAAGTAGGTCGGCCAGTGGGTGCGGATGTGGCGGCGGGTGTCGCGGAACTTGCCGGTGGATGCCATTGCCTTCTCTGCCCGGCGCGGATTCACAGCGGCGGGGAATGGTGCTATTGTAGGCGAAGAACGCCGCGGCCGACAACCGGACGCCATAAGGAGAGGTATGGATGAACTGACCGACACCCAACGCCGCTTTGCCGAACGGTACGAAGAGGGGCGCGTGCCCTGGGACGACCCCACGCCGCCGCCGGAGATCGTCGCCCTGGCCGACGCCCTGCCGCCGGGGCGGGCATTGGACGTAGGCTGTGGCTATGGGCGGGCGGTTATCTATTTGGCCGGGCGGGGTTGGTCGGCCGTCGGCGTGGACTTCGTGCCGCTGGCCATCGACGAGGCGCGGCGGCGGGCGGCGGCGGTGGGCCTGAGCGAACGGGCGACCTTCTATGCCGCTTCAGCCACCGACCTCAGTTTCCTCGCGCCGCCGTTTGACCTGGTGATCGACGTAGGCTGTATGCACTCCTTCACCGAGGAAATGCTCGCGGCCTACCGCGATGAGATCGTCCGCTTGCTGCCGCCGGGCGGGCAGTACGTGCTCTTCGCCCATCTGCGCCAGGCGTCCGATCCGGAGCGCGAAGACGGCCCGCGCGGCATCGCCGAGGCGACAATCTATGAGCTGTTGCGGGAGGCGTTCCGGCTGGAGCGCGTCGAGCGGGGTGTGACTCAGGTGGAGGATCGGCCACCGTGGAACTCGGCCTGGTTCTGGTTCCGAAGAGAATAATCCGCAGATTGGGCAGATTTAAGAAGAACCTCACGCAAAGATCGCCAAGCACGCCAAGAACGCAAAGAAGATATTGTACTTGGCGTCCTGGGCGATCTTTGCGTGAGGTTCTTCTCTCTTCTCTTACAATCTGCCCAATCTGCCTAATCTGCGGATCATAACTCTTCAAACAGCGCCCGGTCATAGAGAGGAGCCATGTGTTGCCAGTCGTAGGCGGCGACGGCGGCGGCCAGGGCTTGGGCCGTGGCGCGGGTGGCGACGGGGTCGGCCAGGGCGCGGCGCAGGCGGGCCAGCAGGTCGGCCCGGCCGCGATAGAGGCAGCCGGCGTGGAGAGGGGCGGGGACGATCTCCGGGTAGCTGAGGCGGGCGGGCAACAGCGGCAGGGTATGGGCATAGGTTGCCTCTAGAATGCTGATGCCGAAGTACTCGTGGTCGGCGGTGGAGAAGGTGAGAGTGGCCTCCCACAGCAGGCGGCGGTACTGCTCGCCATTCGCATAGCCATCATGCACAACCCGTTCACCGAGGGCAGCGACGCCATCCAGCCACGCCACGCCCGGCCGGCCGAAGCGCTCGCCGCACAGGGCGACGCGAAAGGGCACGCCTTCGGCGGCCAGTTCCAGCAGCACAGACATGAAGCGCGCCGGGTTCTTGTCGAATTCGAGGCGCTGATTCCAGAGGATGAGCGGCGGGAGCGATTCGTCCATTGGCAGCGAAGGGTCCAGGCGGCGCAAGTCGATGCCCACCGGCAGGACGGCGCTTTTGTCGCGCAACACGGCAACGGTGTCCAGTTCGTTGTACTCCGGGTAGTGGCGCAGGAAGGGGGGCAGGGCGACGAAGAACGTTTCCAGATGGTAGCGCGAGTTGAAGAAGACGCGGCCGGCAGCCAGCATCGAGGCGTAGTTGACGAAGGCGTAGTGCCGGTCGCGTTCGCCCAGTTGGCGGCGCATCGGGCCGGTGGTGGGGTCGTCGGGCAGCGGATAGGTCAACTGGTTCTCGTGCATGTAGAGCGCGGTGGGGATGGCCGCCGTCCGGGCGCGGGTCAGGGCCAGGAAGGTGGTCAGATCGAGCAGGTCGGTGGCCAGAATGAGGTCGGGCAGGGGACGGCCGCCGGCCTCGGCCAACCAGCGGCGGGCCAGCGTCACCGCCCCGCCGTGCATGCGCCACTTCCAGAAGCGGGCCGGCAGCGTCAGTAGTTCGACCATGTGGGCGCTGTGGGCGGCATAGCCCTCGGCCCAGGCCTGATGGCTGCCGCCGTGGTAGGGAGAGAGGAGGAGAATGCGCATCGTTTCTTAAAACCCTGGCGCTACAATTCGACACCTGAACACTATCGTTTATACTTGCTCCTGAGCAACTGCGCTGAGCCACAGTCAGGCCAAGAGGCTCCGTTGACAGAGCACGAACCTGAACTATTCTGGGATTCAACCTACGCCATTGTGGTCGCCCTCATGGAGCATCATCCCCAACGCCGGCCCGAAACGGTCGGGCTGGAAGAGCTGACCGCCCTGGTTGAGTCCCTGCCCGGCTTCCAGGACGACCCCGCCCTGCTGAACGAGCGGCTCTTGCTGGATATTTTAACGGTTTGGTATGAGGAGGCGACATAGCGATGACCGTAGCGAATACGGGCGCACTCACCGGTGACGTGGCTGTCCCGGATGAATTGGCCAATAACGTCTTTATCGGCAATATCGCCAAGCTGCTGGACCCGCTCTACAACTGGTCGCGGCGCAACTCGGTCTGGCCGATGGCCTTTGGTCTGGCCTGCTGTGCCATCGAGATGATCTGCACCGCGTCGAGCCGCTACGACCTGGCGCGCTTCGGCATGGAGGTCTTCCGGGCCACGCCGCGCCAGGCGGACTTGATGATCATCTCCGGCACGGTGACTAAGAAGATGGTGCCGACCATCGTCCGGCTCTATAACCAGATGCCGGAGCCGCGCTACGTGATGAGCATGGGCGCGTGCGCCAGCGGCGGCGGCCCGTTCAAAGAGGGCTACAATGTCGTGGATGGCATCGACAAGTTCCTGCCGGTCGACGTCTACGTGCCCGGCTGCCCGCCCACCCCGCAGGCGCTCATCAACGGCCTGATCGCCCTGCAAGAGAAGATCGATCATCAATCCATCGCCACGGCCCCGTGGTATAACAAGAAAGACCCCACCGCCGGCATCTACCCCGTGCCCGTGCTGGGGCCGGACCTGGTCGACCTGCGCCAGCTTGACCTCATTCGCCAGGAAGCGGCCAAGCGCCCGGTCGAAGACCCGGTGGCTGCGGCCGAGGCCCAGCCGACGCAGCCGCCCGACGTGGAAGCCGCGCCCAAGACGGTGGAACCGCAATAACCGGAGAGAAAGTCGATGAGCGACGCAATCCTCGAACCCCCCGCGACGACCGAACCCGAACACGATCCGACGCTGACGCCGGCGCAGGAGGCCATCGCCCGCCTGAAGGCGCTCTACCCCGACGTCGTCAGCGACGAGACGCGCGAAGGGTATGAAGGCGTGGTCGTCTACGCCGATTCTTTGCCCGAGGTCGCCAAATCTTTGCGCGATGACCTGGGCTTCAACTATCTGTCGAGCGTGACCGGTGTCGACATCATCGACGAGGGCAAGCTCGAAGCCGTCTATCACCTCTACAGCATTAACCGTGGCGGCGGGCCGGTGGTGCTCCACGTCCAGGTCAACCGCGAGGAGCCGCTGATCCCNNGACATGTTCGGCATCCGCTTCCTGGGCCACCCCGACCTGCGGCGCATCCTGACCTGGGACGGCTTCAACGGCCACCCGCTGCGCAAGGATTGGCGCGAACCGTTCTACGAGGAGGAGCACAAGCCTTTCGGCAGCCGTTGGCCCGAAGGGGAGGTGTTCCGCGCCGAGGAGAAGACGCCCTACGGCAAGAACGTGCAGTATCCGGCCGGCTGGCTGCCCACCGGCGATGAGTATGACGCTGAGACGGACGTCTACCTGGGCCTGTCCTACAGCCGCGACGCGACGCCCGGCCTGAAGACGGACAAGGTGACGGTCAACATGGGGCCGCAACACCCCTCCACCCACGGCGTCTTCCGCATGGTCGTCACCCTCGACGGCGAGACGGTGATCGACCTCAAGCCGGTGATGGGCTATCTGCATCGCAACCACGAGCAGATCGGCGAGCGCAACACGTTCATCATGAACATGCCCTTCACCGACCGGCTGGACTACCTGAGCGGCGCGTCGAACAACCTCGGCTATGCCCTGACAATCGAGAAGCTATTCGGTCTGTCGGTTCCCGAACGGGCCGAGTGGCTGCGGATTCTGACGGTCGAACTGGTGCGCATCAGCAATCACCTCTGGGCGCTGGGCTTCCTGCTCAACGACCTGGGCGCGTTCCAGACGCCGATGCTCTACAACTACATCGAGCGCGAACTGCTCGTCGACTTCTTCGAGGCGCTGACCGGCTCGCGCATGATGCACAACTACATGCGGTTCGGCGGCGTGGCCTATGACTTGCCGGACGACGTGCGCGGCATTCCGACGCTCAAGTTTCTGGAAGATATGATCTATACCCGCCTGCCGCGCGTGCTGGATCAGGGCGACGACCTCATGACCAACAACGAGATCGTCCGCGCCCG
>CXWK01002223.1_pt1 | contig 16309 bp, 12 predicted proteins | sample 590851 | NCBI WGS metagenome assembly CXWK01 (sample SAMEA3498364, study PRJEB10139) | wastewater metagenome | biome: wastewater treatment plant; material: activated sludge | place: Denmark | collected 2014-08-01 | reverse complement strand
CGCTGATGGGCCTGTCCGGCCTCGGCGATCTCGTCCTGTGCTGCGCCACCATGCAGTCGCGCAATTTCGCGCTCGGGCACGCGCTCGGGCAGGGCAAGTCGCCCGAGGAGGCGAGCGGCGGCAAGCTCGCCGAAGGCGCCTTTACCGCGCGTGCGCTCGTCGAGCTTGCGGCGGAGCGCGGCGTCGAAATGCCGATCGCCGCCGTCGTCGACCGCATCGTCGCCGGAGAATTGACCGTCGGCGCGGCGATCGATTCCCTGCTGTTGCGACCCGTCAAATCGGAAAGCTGAGAGAACCCGGATGGCCCATTGGCTGATGAAGAGCGAACCCTCCGTCTGGTCGTGGAGCCAGCAGGTCGAGGCGGGCGCCAACGGCACCTTCTGGAACGGCGTCCGCAACCACCAGGCCAAGCTGCATCTGATGGCGATGAAGAAGGGCGAGACCGCGTTCTTCTACCATTCCAACGAGGAGCGCGCGGTCGTCGGCATCGTCGAGATCGTCAAGACCTTCTATCCGGACCCGAGCGACGAGACGGGCAAGTTCGGCATGGTGGACGTGCGCGCCGCGAGGCCGCTGGGCAAGCCCGTGTCCCTCGCCGCCATCAAGGCCGAACCGAAGCTCGCGAAGATGGTTCTGGTGGTCAATTCGCGCCTCTCCGTCCAGCCGGTGACGGAGGCGGAGTGGAAGATCGTCTGCGCGATGGGCGGCCTGAAGGCCTGACGAACCTCCAAAGGTCTATTGCGTTGCACAGCGGCGGCCGGTTATGGCCTCCCGCGAGGAGCAGGACATGTCCGGCAGCATAGAGGCGCGCTACTCGGCGAGGGTCCGCGAGGGCCAGATCGAGCGCGACCCGGCGCAGGAAGCCGCCGTAAAGCGCCTCGACGTGCTCTGCGAGGAACTGGCCGAGCATCGCCTGGCCCGCAAGTCGAGCGCGCTCGGCTGGCTGTTCGGCGCGCGCAAGGCCACGGCCGATCCGAAGGGCCTGTACATCTGGGGTCCGGTCGGCCGCGGCAAGACGATGCTGATGGATCTGTTCTTCGACACGGTCGTCGTCCAGCGCAAGCGTCGCGCCCATTTCCACTCGTTCATGGCCGACGTCCACGGCCGGGTGCACGCGTGGCGGCAGAAGAAGAAGGCCGGCGAGGTCAAGGGCGACGATCCGATCGCGCCGATCGCCGACGCCCTGTCGGAAGAAGCCTGGCTGCTCTGCTTCGACGAATTCGCGGTGACCGACATCGCCGACGCGATGATCCTCGGCCGCCTGTTCCAGGCGCTGTTCGCACGAGGCGTGGTGGTGGTGGCGACGTCCAACGTCGAACCCGGCGACCTCTACCGCGACGGCCTCAACCGCGCGCTGTTCGTGCCGTTCATCCAGATGATCCGCGATCGGATGGATGTTTTCCGGCTGGAATCGCGCACGGATTTCCGCTTGGAAAAGCTGTCCGCGTCCGACCTCTGGTTCACGCCGGCCGGCGAAAACGCGACCGCCCAGCTGCAGCGCATCTTTACGGCTCTGACCGGCGTGCCGCAGGGCGCGCCTTCGACCGTCCGCGTTTTCGGCCGCGACGTGCCGATCCCGGAAGCGGCGCACAACGTCGCGCGCTGCCATTACGACGACCTCTGCGGCAAGCCGCTCGGCGCGACCGATTTCGTCGAGATCGCGCGCGTCTTCCACACGCTCGTTCTCGACGCAATCCCCGTCCTCGACCCGGCGCGAAAAAACGAGGTGAAGCGCTTCATCGTGCTGATCGACGCGCTCTACGATCACAAGGTGAAGCTCGTCGCCGCCGCCGCCGCGCCGCCGCAGGCGATCTATGCGGGAACGGAAGGCCACGAGGCCTTCGAATTCGACCGCACCGTATCTCGCCTGATCGAGATGCAATCGCAGGAATATCTGGCCCTGCCGCACGGATCGCTGTCGGACGCGTCCGGCGATTTCGGCGGCCTGGTGGAGACCTGAGCCATGCCGGCGGCGCAACGGGGACACGCGCTCGCGCCGGAAGCCCGCATCCTGGAGACCGCCGCCGCCTTCTTGCGCGCTCACGGCGCCCGGCGGACCACCGTGGTCGATATCGCCGAAGCGGTCGGCATGTCGCACGCCAACGTCTATCGCTACTTTCCGTCGAAGGTGGCCCTGCTCGACGAGGTCACGTCCGACTGGCTCAGGCCGATCGAAGCCGAGGTGCGGGTCGTCGCCGACGGCCCCGATCCCGCGCCGGACAAGCTGGAGCGTATCCTTTTCGTCATCTACCGCTCCTATCGCGACAAGCTCGAGCGCGACCCCGTCCTGTTCCGGTTGCTCGTCGAGGCCGCCGAAGGCAATGCCGGCGTCGCCCGCAAGCACCGCGGACGGCTTCAGATCGCCGTCCAACGGACGGTCGAGGAAGGCTTCTCGCAGGGGAATTTCCAGCCCGTAGACATGCGCAAGGCGCTGGCGCTGGTCTTCGACCTGCAGCACCGGTTCGTGCATCCGACGGCCATCGCGCTCGACCGCGACGCGCCGCGCGCCGCCATGGACCTGCGAGCGTCGCGGGTGACCCGGCTCCTCATTCAAACGCTTGGCAACGGCCGATATTAGCTTGTGAACTATATCAGTTACATTTTTTGTAATCTGTCACATATCTTGCCGGATCGGACCCGGCGAGCGTGTGTAGCTCCAAACATTTGAGAATTCGAGACTTTTCCAAAAGCCGGCTGCAACCTCGTTTCGAGACGCCCGCCGCGCCGAAGCGTCCTGAGTCTTTGGTTGCCTTGCAAGCGCGCCGGCTTCGGTTCAAAGAAACGCCCGCGTCTGTGGAAAAGTCCCCGCAGGGTCGATTCCGGCGCAAGAACAATGCGGGCCGGCGCGCACGCTCGGTCCGAAAAGCCCAAGGACGACTTGCGAAGTCGGCTCGACAAGGATCGACATTATGGCGCGTAAGAAAATCGCATTGATCGGAGCCGGCCAGATCGGCGGCACCCTCGCTCATCTCGCCGGCCTGAAGGAACTCGGCGACATCGTCCTGTTCGATATCGCCGAAGGCACGCCGCAGGGCAAGGCGCTGGATCTCGCCGAATCGGCCCCTGTCGAAGGCTTCGACGCGAAGCTCTCGGGCGCCAACGATTACAAGGACATCGCGGGCGCCGATGTCATCATCGTCACCGCCGGCGTGCCGCGCAAGCCGGGCATGAGCCGCGACGACCTCATCGGCATCAACCTCAAGGTCATGGTTTCGGTCGGCGCCGGCATCAAGCAATACGCCCCGAACGCCTTCGTCATCTGCATCACCAACCCGCTCGACGCGATGGTGTGGGCGCTGCAGAAGGCCTCCGGCCTGCCGAAGAACAAGGTCGTCGGCATGGCCGGCGTGCTCGATTCGGCCCGCTTCCGCTACTTCCTCGCCGAGGCGCTGAACATTTCCGTGCGCGACGTGCACGCCATGACGCTCGGCGGCCACGGCGACGACATGGTCCCGCTCGTCCGCCACTCGACGGTCGGCGGCGTGCCGCTGCCCGACCTCGTCAAGATGGGCTGGCTCACGCAGGAGAAGCTGGACGCCATCGTCGACCGCACCCGCAAGGGCGGCGGCGAGATCGTCGCGCTGCTGAAGACCGGTTCGGCCTTCTACGCGCCGGCGACCTCGGCCATTGCCATGGCCGAATCCTACCTGCGCGACCAGAAGCGGATCCTGCCGATCGCCGCTCACCTCGACGGCGAATACGGCGTGAAGGACATGTACGTCGGCGTGCCCGCGGTGATCGGCGCCAACGGCGTCGAGAAGATCGTCCAGATCGACTTCGACGCGGCCGAGAAGGACATGTTCGCCAAGTCGGTCGCGGCCGTTCAGGGCCTGATCGAGGCCTGCAAGAAGATCGATCCGGCTTTCGCCTGATCGCTGAAGAACGAGCTCCGGCCGGCGAACCGGCCGGAGTTTTTGCAACGGCTGTCATCCCGCGTGAAGATTTCGCGCGCGAGTGGAGGGGATGTTTCGAATGAATATCCATGAATACCAGGCCAAGGCGGTCCTGAAAGAATTCGGCGCGCCCGTATCGCGCGGCATCGCCGTGCTCGACGCCAAGGACGCCGAGAAGGCCGCCAAGGAACTCGGCGGCCCGCTCTGGGTCGTGAAGTCGCAGATTCACGCGGGCGGCCGCGGCAAAGGCAAGTTCAAGGAAGCTACGGCCGGCGACAAGGGCGGCGTCCGCCTGTCCAAGTCGGTCGAGGACGTGGTCGCCAACGTCAAGCAGATGCTCGGTGCGACCCTCGTCACCATCCAGACCGGCCCGGCCGGCAAGCAGGTGAACCGCCTCTACATCGAGGAAGGCTCCGACATCGCCAAGGAATTCTACCTGTCGATGCTCGTCGATCGCTCCACCTCGCGCATCTCCTTCGTCGTCTCGACCGAAGGCGGCATGGACATCGAGGAAGTCGCGCACAAGACGCCCGAGAAGATCGTCACCTTCTCCGTCGATCCGGCGACCGGCGTCCAGCCGCATCACGGCCGTCGCGTCGCGCAGGCGCTGAACCTGACCGGCGATCTCGCCAAGCAGGCCGGCTCGCTGATCGGCAAGCTCTATGCCGCCTTTGTCGCGAAGGACATGGAGATGCTCGAGATCAACCCGCTGATCGTCACCACCGAAGGCAATCTCAAGTGCCTCGACGCCAAGGTGTCGTTCGACAACAACGCGCTCTATCGCCATCCCGACATCGCCGCGCTGCGCGACGAGACGGAAGAGGACGCCAAGGAGATCGAAGCCTCCAAGTACGACCTCAACTACATCACGCTCGACGGCACGATCGGCTGCATGGTCAACGGCGCCGGCCTCGCCATGGCGACGATGGACATCATCAAGCTGTACGGCGAGAGCCCGGCGAACTTCCTCGACGTCGGCGGCGGCGCCAGCAAGGAGAAGGTCACCGCGGCCTTCAAGATCATCACCGCCGATCCGAACGTGAAGGGCATCCTGATCAACATCTTCGGCGGCATCATGAAGTGCGACATCATCGCCGAAGGCGTGATCGCCGCCGTCAAGGAAGTCGGCCTCAAGGTGCCGCTCGTCGTGCGCCTCGAAGGCACCAACGTCGATCTCGGCAAGAAGATCATCAGCGAGTCCAAGCTCAACGTGATCCCCGCCGACGACCTCGACGACGCCGCCCAGAAGATCGTGAAAGCCGTGAAGGAAGCCGCCTGATGTCCGTCCTGATCAACAAAGACACCAAGGTCATCTGCCAGGGCTTCACCGGCAAGAACGGCACCTTCCATTCCGAGCAGGCGATCGCCTACGGCACGAAAATGGTCGGCGGCGTGGCGCCCGGCAAGGGCGGCGCGACTCACCTCGGCCTGCCGATCTTCGAGACGGTGGCCGACGCGCGCGCCAAGACCGGCGCCGATGCTTCCGTTGTCTACGTTCCGCCGCCGGGCGCAGCGGATGCGATCTGCGAGGCGATCGACGCGGAAGTCCCGCTGATCGTCTGCATCACCGAAGGCATTCCGGTCCAGGACATGATCCGCGTCAAGCGTTCGCTGATCGGCTCGAAGTCGCGCCTGATCGGACCGAACTGCCCGGGCGTGATGACCGCCGGCGAGTGCAAGATCGGCATCATGCCCGGCAACATCTTCAAGCGCGGCTCCGTTGGCGTCGTGTCGCGCTCCGGCACGCTGACCTACGAAGCCGTGTTCCAGACCACGCAGGTCGGCCTCGGCCAGACCTCGGCGGTCGGCATCGGCGGCGACCCGGTCAAGGGCACGGAGTTCATCGACATCCTCGAGATGTTCCTGGCGGACGACGAGACCAAGTCGATCATCATGATCGGCGAGATCGGCGGCTCGGCGGAAGAAGACGCCGCGCAGTTCCTCGCGGACGAGGCGAAGCGCGGCCGCAAGAAGCCGACCGTCGGCTTCATCGCCGGCCGCACGGCGCCTCCCGGACGTCGCATGGGCCATGCCGGCGCGATCATCTCCGGCGGCAAGGGCGGCGCGGAAGACAAGATCGCGGCGATGGAAGCGGCTGGCATCAAGGTGTCGCCGTCGCCGGCGCGTCTCGGCAAGACGCTCGCCGAACTGCTCAAGGGCTGAGCGGCAACTAGGGTGTGAAGGCCGGGAGCACGTCTCCCGGTCGAGTCGAACGCGCTCGGAGAGAGCGCGTTGCGGGAGCTATGGCGCGTGGGCGCCGTGCAATCCGAGGAGACCAGATATGGCCGATACCGGATCGAATGGCGGCGGCGCGGGCCGCTCGAACCAGAACGCGACTTTCGCCGACACGTCGTTTCTCTACGGCGGCAACGCGACCTACGTCGCGCAATTGCAGGACGCCTGGGAGAAGAACCCGGCCTCCGTCGCGCCCGAATGGCGCGAGTTCTTCGAGACGATGAACGACGATCGCGCGACGGTCGAGAAGAACGCGCGCGGCGCTTCGTGGAAGCGTCCGAACTGGCCTCTTCCCGCCAGCGGCGAGATGGTTTCCGCGCTCGACGGCGACTGGGGCGCGACCGAGAAGGTTCTCGGCGACAAGATCAAGGGCAAGGCCGCCGCCAAGGGCGAGACGCTTTCGGCCGCCGACCTGCATCGCGCCACGCGCGATTCGGTGCGCGCGATCATGATGATCCGCGCCTATCGCATGCGCGGCCACCTGCACGCCAATCTCGATCCGCTCGGCATCGAGGCGCGTCTCGATCACGAGGAACTGCATCCTTCGACTTACGGCTTCGAGGACGGCGACTACGATCGCAAGATCTTCATCGATCACGTGCTCGGTCTCGAATACGCGACCATCTTCGAGATGCTGGCGATCCTGCGCCGCACCTATTGCTCGACCATCGGCTACGAATTCATGCACATTTCCGATCCGGCCGAGAAGGCCTGGATCCAGGAGCGCATCGAAGGTCCGCACAAGGAGATCGCCTTCACCAACGAAGGCAAGCGCGCGATCCTGCAGAAGCTGATCGAGGCGGAAGGCTTCGAGAAGTTCATCGACGTCAAGTACACGGGCACCAAGCGCTTCGGTCTCGACGGCGGCGAATCGATGGTTCCCGCGCTCGAGCAGATCATCAAGCGCGGCGGCGCGCTCGGCGTGAAGGAGATCGTCCTGGGCATGGCGCATCGCGGCCGGCTCAACGTGCTCTGTCAGGTGATGGCCAAACCGCACCGCGCGCTGTTCCACGAATTCAAGGGCGGTTCTTTCCTGCCGGACGAAGTCGAAGGCTCCGGCGACGTGAAGTACCATCTCGGCGCTTCGTCGGATCGCGAGTTCGATTCCAACAAGGTCCACCTGTCTCTCACCGCCAATCCCTCGCATCTCGAGATCGTCGATCCCGTCGTGCTCGGAAAGGTTCGCGCCAAGCAGGACCAGCACAAGTGCACGCGCGACGACCGCCGCGCCGTCATGCCGCTGCTGATCCACGGCGACGCGGCCTTCGCCGGCCAGGGCGTCGTCGCCGAATGCCTGGGGCTTTCCGGCCTCAAGGGCCATCGCACCGGCGGCTCCGTGCATTTCATCATCAACAACCAGATCGGCTTCACCACCTATCCGCGCTATTCGCGGTCGTCGCCCTATCCGTCCGACGTCGCGAAGATGGTCGAAGCGCCGATCTTCCACGTCAACGGCGACGACCCGGAAGCCGTGGTGTTCGCCGCGAAGGTCGCGACCGAATTCCGGATGCGCTTCCAGAAGCCGGTCGTCATCGACATGTGGTGCTACCGCCGCTTCGGTCACAACGAAGGCGACGAGCCCGGCTTCACGCAGCCGCTGATGTACCGCAAGATCCGCTCGCACAAGTCGACGCTGGAAATCTACGCCGAGAAGCTGACGGGCGAAGGCCTCGTCACGCGCGGCGAAGTCGACAAGATGACGGCCGACTGGCGCACGCGTCTCGAAGCGGAATTCGAGGCGGGCCAGGCCTACAAGCCGAACAAGGCCGACTGGCTCGACGGCCGCTGGTCCGGCCTGAAGGCCGCCAGCGAAACGACCGACGAGGAGCGTCGCGGCAAGACCGGCATGGACCTCGCGCATCTCAAGATGCTCGGCGTCAAGCTGACCGAGGCGCCGGAGGGCTTCAACGTCCACCGGACGATCCAGCGCTTCCTCGACAATCGTCGCAAGATGATCGAGACCGGCCAGAACATCGACTGGGCGATGGGCGAGGCGCTCGCCTTCGCCACCTTCCTTTGGGACGGCCATCGCGTGCGCCTGTCGGGTCAGGACGTCGAGCGCGGCACGTTCTCGCAGCGCCACTCGATGCTGATCGACCAGGAGACGGAGCGCCGCTATGCGCCGCTCAATCACCTGAACGAAGGCAAGCAGGGCAAGTACGAGGTCATCAATTCGATGCTCTCGGAAGAGGCCGTGCTCGGTTTCGAATACGGTTATTCGCTCGCCGAGCCGGAAGCGCTCACCCTGTGGGAAGCGCAGTTCGGCGATTTCGCCAACGGCGCGCAGGTGCTGTTCGACCAGTTCATCTCCTCGGGCGAACGCAAGTGGCTGCGCATGTCGGGCCTCGTCTGCCTGCTGCCGCACGGCTACGAAGGCCAGGGACCGGAGCATTCGTCGGCGCGTCTCGAGCGCTATCTGCAGATGTGCGCGGAAGACAACATGCAGGTCGCCAATTGCTCGACGCCGGCGAACTATTATCACAGCCTGCGCCGCCAGCTCTGCCGCGACATCCGCAAGCCGCTGGTGCTGATGACGCCGAAGTCGCTGCTGCGCCACAAGCGTTGCGTCTCGACGCTCGACGAGTTCGGGCCGGAATCGTATTTCCAGCGCTGGATTTCCGACGACGCCGAACGGCTGAAGGGCGAGAAGATCAAGCTGGTCAAGGACGACAAGATCCGTCGCGTCGTCCTGTGCACGGGCAAGGTCTACTACGACCTCTACGAGGAGCGCGAGAAGCGCGGCATCGATGACGTTTATCTGCTGCGCGTCGAGCAGCTCTATCCGTTCCCGCTCAAGGGTCTCGTCGGCGAAATCGCGCGCTTCAAGAAGGCGGACGTCGTGTGGTGCCAGGAAGAGCCCAAGAACATGGGCGCCTGGACCTTCGTCGATCCCTATCTCGAATGGGTGCTCGGCCAGGCCGGCTCCAAGTCGAAACGCGCCACCTATGCCGGCCGTCCCGCCTCCGCGGCGACCGCCACCGGCACGATGTCGCGCCACCTCGCGCAGCTCAAAGCATTCCTCGACGAAGCCTTCGCCGCCTGACGCGGCTCATCTGACCAGGGACCGCCTCGCGGCGGAGACGAAGACATGGCGACAGAAATCCGCGTTCCCACCCTCGGCGAATCGGTGTCCGAGGCGACCATCGGCAAGTGGTTCAAGAAGCCCGGCGAGGCGGTGAAGGCCGACGAGCCGTTGGTCGAGCTCGAAACCGACAAGGTGACCCTCGAAGTCAACGCGCCGGCCTCCGGCGTGCTGGCCGAGATCGTCGCCAAGGACGGCGAGACGGTCATCCCCGGCGCGCTGCTCGGCCAGATCATGGAAGGCGCCGCCGGCGCCGCGCCTGCCAAGGCCGCCGCTCCTGTCGCCGCTGCTCCTGCCGCCGCCGCCATGCCGCCTTCCCCCGCCGCCGCCAAGGTCGCCGCCGACGCCGGCGTCGCCGCCGACGCCGTCGCCGGATCCGGCAAGCGAGGCCAGGTCCTCAAGGGCGACGTGCTCGCGCACCTCGCCAATCCGCCCGCCGCTGCTGCGCCGGCGCCCGTCGCCGTTCGCCCGACCTCGCAGCCGGCCGACGCCGCGCGCGAAGAGCGCGTGCGCATGACCAAGCTGCGCCAGACGATCGCGCGCCGCCTCAAGGAAGCGCAGAGCGTCGCCGCCATGCTGACGACCTTCAACGAGGTCGACATGGGTGCGATGATGGCGCTGCGGTCTCAGTACAAGGACGCGTTCGAGAAGAAGCACGGCGTCAAGCTCGGCTTCATGGGCTTCTTCGTGAAGGCCTGCTGCCAGGCGCTCAAGGAAGTGCCCGCTGTCAACGCCGAGATCGACGGCCAGGACATCATCTACAAGAACTTCTGCCACATCGGCGTCGCCGTCGGCACCGACAAGGGCCTCGTCGTGCCGGTCGTGCGCGACGCCGACCAGATGGGAATTGCGCAGGTCGAGAAGGCGATCGGCGATTTCGGCAAGCGCGCCCGCGACGGCAAGCTCGGCATCGAGGACATGCAGGGCGGCACGTTCACGATCTCGAACGGCGGCGTCTACGGCTCGCTGATGTCGACGCCGATCCTCAACGCGCCGCAGTCCGGCATTCTCGGCATGCACAAGATCCAGGAGCGGCCGATGGTCGTCGGCGGCAAGATCGAAATCCGACCGATGATGTATCTGGCGCTCTCCTACGATCACCGCATCGTCGACGGCAAGGAAGCCGTCACCTTCCTCGTACGGGTGAAGGAAAACCTCGAAGACCCGGCGCGTCTGGTTCTCGATCTCTGATCCCGATTCTCAGGAAGCGATCATGGCTTACGATCTCATTGTCATCGGCGCCGGTCCCGGCGGTTACGTCTGCGCGATCCGCGCCGCCCAGCTCGGCATGAAGGTTGCCGTCGTCGAGAAGCGCAAGACGCTCGGCGGCACCTGCCTCAACGTCGGCTGCATTCCGTCGAAGGCGCTGCTGCACGCATCCGAAATGTTTGCGGAAGCCGCGCACGATCTGCCGGCGCTCGGCGTGATCGTCGGCGAGCCGAAGCTCGATCTCGTCGCCATGATGAAACACAAGGCCGAGACTGTCGCCGCCAACGTCAACGGCGTTGCGTTCCTGATGAAGAAGAACAAGGTCGACGTGGTCAGCGGCGCTGGCCGCATCCTCGGCGCCGGCAAGGTCGAGGTGAAGGCGGAAGACGGAGCGACCCAGGTCCTCGAGACGAAGAACATCGTCATCGCCACGGGCTCGGAAGTCGCCGCGCTGCGCGACCGCAACGGCGCTCCGATCCAAGTCGACGAGAAGGTCGTGATTTCCTCGACCGGCGCGCTCGAACTCGCCGGCGTGCCGAAGAAGCTCGTCGTCGTCGGCGCCGGCGTCATCGGCCTCGAACTCGGCTCCGTCTGGCGCCGCCTGGGCGCCGAAGTGACGGTGATCGAATATCTCGACCGCATCCTGCCGGGCATGGACAGCGAGATCGTCAAGCAGTTCCAGCGGATGCTGGAAAAGCAGGGTTTTGTGTTCAAGCTCGCCAGCAAGGTGACGGAAGTCGCAGTGAACGGCGACGCGGCCAAGGTGACCTTCGAGCCGGTCGCCGGCGGCGAGGCCCAGACGACCGATGCAGACCGCGTCCTGATCGCGACCGGTCGTGCGCCCTATACGGCGGGTCTCGGCCTCGAGGAGGCTGGCGTCGCCCTGGATCGCGGCAAGGTCGTCATCGACAATCATTTCGCGACCAATGTCGCCGGCGTCTACGCCATCGGCGATGTCGTGCGCGGCCCGATGCTCGCGCACAAGGCCGAGGACGAAGGGGTCGCGGCCGCCGAAATCCTCGCCGGCCAGCATGGCCACGTGAACTACAACGTCATCCCTGGCGTCGTGTATACGAGCCCCGAGATCGCCTCGGTCGGCGCGACCGAGGATGACCTGAAGGCGCAGGGCGTCGCCTACAAGGTCGGCAAGTTCCCGCTGACCGCCAACGGGCGAGCGCGCGCCATGCGCAAGGCCGACGGCATGGTGAAGATTCTCGCGGACGCTGCGACCGACCGCGTGCTCGGCGCGCACATCCTCGGCTTCGGCGCCGGCGAATTGATCGCAGAAGCCTGCGTGCTGATGGAATTCGGCGGTTCGGCTGAAGATCTGGCGCGCACCTGCCACGCCCATCCGACCGTGTCTGAAGCGGTCAAGGAAGCCGCGCTCGCCGTCGACAAGCGCGCGATCCACGTTTGACCTGGTGATCTTCCACACGGCGCATTAATTCTGCCGCCATTAGGCTTCAACGTGGCTTGGTCACGTTGAGGTCTCGATGCGCCGTCTCTTCTCTCGCCTGTTCTGGACGCTGCTGGCAGCTGTCTTCCTGGTGGAAGCGTGGCTCTGGGACGTGCTCGGCGCGGCTCTGTCGCGACTTGCCGCATTCCTTCCGATCGATCCGGTTCGCCGTGGCCTGACTGCCGTGCTGCGCCGGACGCCGCCCGTTTTCGCTCTCCTCCTGTTCGCGATCCCCGCGCTGGTCATCCTGCCGTTCAAGCTCGCCGGCCTCGCGCTCCTGGCCAAGGGACGATTTGCGCTCGGCGCCGCCGTCTTCCTGCTCGCCAAGACGGCGGGGTTGGGCGTCACGGCTTTCGTCTTCGACGTCTGCCGCGAGCGGCTGATGCNNCTACAAGGAAGCTATCCGGCGCCTGCGCGAAACGATTCTGCCGCGCGCCGCCTCCGGCTCGCCGCCCTTCCTGCGCCGCCTGTTGGCGCTGCGGGCGAAGGCCCGCCGTCCGGCCTGACGATCAGGTTTTCGCCCGCGAGGCCAGGGCGACGCCGCACACTGTCAACGCCATGCCGGCGATCTGGACCGGTGTCAGGCTCTCCCCGAACAGCACATGCGCCTGCACCGCCGACAGCGGCGGCACGAGGAAGATCAGCTGCGCCGAACGCGATACTTCGCCGCGCCGGATCAGGTACAGCAACAGTGCGATGGCGCCGATCGACAGGGCCAGCACCGACCAGGCGAGCACGGCCCAAGCCGTCGGCGTCCAGTCGATGTGCATGTCGCCGAAGGCCCAGGCAGCCGGCAACCCCGCAGCCAGCGCACCGACGTACTGAAGAACCGCCACGCTCCTCAGGTCGCCGGAATGGATGTATCTCTTCTGGTAGAACGTGCCCGCCGTCACGCCGATCATTGCAACCAGATTGACGCCGATCGGAGTCAGCGCGGCCTGAAGCTGCCCGCCGCTCAGGCCGACGAGCTTGGGGGCCAGTACGAGGCAGATGCCGGAGAAGCCGAGAGCGACGCCGGCCCAGCGCGCCGGCCCGATCCGCTCGCCAACCAGCGCCGGCGCCAGAAAGGCGGTCATGATCGGCTGCGATGCGGCGATCAGCGCCGAAATCGACGCGGGCACGCCATGCTCGATCGCCCACCACACGCCACCGAGATAGACCGCGTGCAGCAGGACCCCGGAGACGAGCGCATGCGTCCATTCTGCCCGCGTTTGTGGCCATTGGGCGCCCGAGGCGAAAGCGAAAACGGCGAGCGCCGCCCCGGCGCAAGCGTAGCGGACGCAGAGGAAGGCCAGCGGATCGGCGAAATCGACCGTGTAGCGGGCGACGATCCAGCCGGTGGACCAGATCAGCGGGAACAGGATCGGGGCTGATATCGCGAGCATCGGCGTTCCTTGCGCCGAGGGCTGGCGGGCGCGGTCCGGGAATGCGAGTCTTTTAGCCTCTGAAGGTCCGGGCGGAAATCATGCGGCAGGTCTGGCGGGTATTCTACGACGCATGGATGCGCTTCAACGACGACGACGGCTGGGCGATCGCCAGCCATATCGCGCTGTCCGGCCTGACCTCGATGTTTCCGTTCCTGATTCTCGTCAGCGCGCTGACCGGCTTCGTCGGCTCGCCGTCGCTGGCGGCCAAGGCGACGCAGCTGATCTTCGATACCTGGCCGCCGGAGGTGGCCGGACCGATCTCATCGGAAGTTGCAAGCGTATTGACCAGACCGAGGACCGGCGTCGCTGCATTCGGCGCGTTGCTGGCCGTCTATTTCGCTTCGAGCGGCGTCGAAGCCGTCAGGGTCGGCCTCAACCGCGCCTATGACATCAGGGAAAGCAGGTCGTGGTGGCTTCTGCGGCTGGAAAGCATCGGCTTCGTCATCGTCGGCGCATTCGCGTTGATCGCCTTCACCTTCCTCGTCGTGCTTCAGCCCGTCGTCTGGGGACGCGCCGTAAAGCTTCTGCCGCATCTGGCGGACCTATCGTCGATGTTCACGCTCTTCCGGTTGGGCGCGATCACGCTCGCCCTGTTCGTCACGCTGGGGATCGCCCACAAGTTTCTCGCGGCCGGGCGTCGCAGCTTCGTCGAAATCCTGCCAGGCATCCTGCTCACCGGCGCCCTGTGGCTGCTCTTCGGCGAGGGCTTCGGCGCCTATCTCGCCCGGTTCTCGCAGAATTACATTTCGACCTACGCAGGCCTGGCGTCGGTCATGATCGCCATCATCTTCCTCTACACGCTGTCGGCGATCTTCATCCTCGGCGGCGAGGTGAACGCGGCTATCGCACGCGAGCGGGCGAGGCTGCGCGCAGCGCAAAAAGAAACCGGCCCGCAGGATTCCCCGCGGGCCGGCTGAATTCTCGGAACGATCGGGTCAGGCGGGCTTGCCGGCTTCGATCACGTCCTCGATCGTGCGCAGGCCCGGTTTCGTCGCATTGACGAGCACAGCCATGTTGCCAGGCGCATGCTGGTTCTTCCACATTTTCGTGTGGGCCAGCGGAATCTTCTCCCACGGAAACACTTCCGACATGCATGGGTCGACGCGGCGGTCGATGACGAACTTGTTGGCGGCCGAAGCCTGCTTCAGATGCGCGAAATGCGAGCCCTGGATCCGCTTCTGGCGCATCCACACGTAGCGCGCGTCGAAGGTCAGGTTGAAGCCGGTGGTGCCGGCGCAGAACACGACCATGCCGCCGCGCTTCACCACCAGGCAAGACAGCGGAAACGTCGATTCGCCGGGATGTTCGAAGACCGTGTCGACGTCCTTCTTGCCGGTGATGTCCCAGATCGCCTTGCCGAATTTGCGCGCCGCCTTGGTCCAGGCGTCGAATTCGGGCGTGTTGACTTTAGGCAACTGACCCCAGCAGCCTTCGAAATCCTTGCGGTTGATGACGCCCTTGGCGCCCAGGCTCATGACGTAGTCGCGCTTGGATTCATCCGAAATCACGCCGATGGCGTTGGCGCCGGCCGCCGCGCAGAGCTGCACGCCGAACACCCCGAGGCCGCCCGAAGCGCCCCAGATCAGCACGTTGTCGCCGGGCTTCAGCCGGTGCGGTTCGTGACCGAACAGCATGCGGTAGGCGGTCGCCAGCGTCAGCGTGTAGGAGGCCGATTCTTCCCAGGTCAGGTGCTTCGGGCGTTCCATGAGCTGGCGGTCCTGCACGCGGCAGAACTGAGCGAACGAGCCATCGGGCGTCTCGTAGCCCCAGATGCGCTGGGACGCCGAGAACATCGGGTCGCCGCCGTTGCACTCCTCGTCGTCGCCGTCGTCTTGGTTGCAATGGACCACGACCTCGTCGCCGACCTTCCAGCGCTTCACCTTGGAGCCGACCGCCCAGACGATGCCCGAGGCGTCGGAACCGGCGATGTGGTAGGGCTGCTTGTGGGCGTCGAGCACCGAGATCGGTTCGCCGAGGGCGGCCCAGACGCCGTTGTAGTTGACGCCCGCCGCCATCACCAACACCAACACGTCATGGCTGTCGAGCTGCCAGGTCGGCACCACTTCGAGCTGCATGGCGCTCTCCGGCGGGCCGTGCCGCTCCTTGCGGATCACCCAGGCGTGCATGTTCTTCGGCACATGGCCGAGCGGCGGGATTTCCCCGAGATCGTACAGATCCTTGAGGCCGCTCTGACCGCCGCCTTCGACGAGCTTGAGACCGCTCACTGCCCACTCCCTCGTTTCAACCCCTCAGGGGCCGGGTATCTTACCGATTTCGCTGCATTGCACTATAGGAATTGCGGCGCAAAGCAAGTTCGTTCATGAATGAACGATTAAAGGTTCCTTCTTTATGGCTCGGTTCAGGCGATTTGCAATGGGCCGTCCGTAGGATGGATTGCGCGGGGAATGACGAAACCTGTAGGGATTTCCGCGCACGCGAGCGAGGGTGAGATGAGCGACAAGACCGTGGCCAAGGACAAACCCTGGATCTTCCGCACCTATGCCGGCCACTCGACCGCGGCCGAGTCCAACAAGCTCTACAAGGGGAATCTGGCCAAGGGTCAGACCGGCCTCTCCATCGCCTTCGATCTGCCGACCCAGACCGGTTACGATTCGGACCACGCGCTCGCCCGGGGCGAGGTCGGCAAGGTCGGCGTCCCGGTTTCGCACCTCGGCGACATGCAGACGCTGTTCGAAGGGATTCCGATCGCCCAGATGAACACGTCGATGACCATCAACGCCACCGCGCCCTGGCTGATGGCCCTCTACATCGCCGCCGCCGACCAGCAGGGCGCGCCGCGCGCCGCGCTGCAGGGCACCACCCAGAACGACATCATCAAGGAATATCTCTCGCGCGGCACATATGTGTTCCCGCCGGCGCCGTCGCTGCGGCTGACGCGCGACATGATCCTGTTCACCACGTCGGAAGTCCCCAAGTGGAACCCGATGAACGTCTGCTCCTATCACCTGCAGGAAGCCGGCGCGACGCCGGTGCAGGAGCTTTCCTA
>CXWK01016643.1_pt1 | contig 16319 bp, 16 predicted proteins | sample 590851 | NCBI WGS metagenome assembly CXWK01 (sample SAMEA3498364, study PRJEB10139) | wastewater metagenome | biome: wastewater treatment plant; material: activated sludge | place: Denmark | collected 2014-08-01 | reverse complement strand
ATTTCAAGTGCAACTTCACTATCACGACCATCCATTTTATCAAGAATATCTTTACTCATTGATACGTTCAATCTATTTAGAATAGTTGCCAGAGTTTTTGTACCTCCAACTTTACTTACAGATTGACTCATAGTAGAACCAGCCATTTCATCAACAACTCGTTCAATTTGTTTTAATGTTTGTGGTGATACTTTTCCCAGAGTTGCAATTCTATATGCCACATCAGACCTAAATGGTTCAGGCAATTCTTTTAATGCTTCTGCAGTTTGATCAGGACTTAAGTGGCAAAGAATTAATGCGATTGTTTGCGGATGTTCTTTGCTCAAAAAATTTACTAACTGAGTAGACTCAGCTTTTTTAAGGACATCAAATCCTTTAAGAGTTGTAAGTGTTCTAACACGCTCAATGATTTCAACAGCTTTTTGAGGACCAAATGATTTTTCTAAAACTGCTTGAGCATATTCCAAACCGCCTTCTAAAACATACTCTCGTGCAGTAACCATATCGTAAAAATCTTGCATTACATTATCAACAGTTTTTGAAGGAATGTTCTTTACTCTGGTAATTTCTGCAGATATCTTTTCAACTTGCTCTGGATCAAGATATTTAAATACTGTTGATGCTGTTTCAATATTTAAAGCAATCAATAGTAATGCTGCTTTTTGCACACCTGATATATCGCCTGATCTTGTTTCTTTTTCGTCTAATTTATTTAGATTACTCATCTTCGTGTAACCATGCATTTATTAATTTTGCTGCTTCAGTTGGATTTTTAGCAACGTAGTTGCTTATTTTTTCTTGCCTGTTTTTCTTGTTTATTGCTTCATCAGAAATATCATCTTCAATATCACCAAGCGGAAGCAGATCCTTTTTCTTCCGCATATCTGAAAGAACCTGGGGAGCTTTTTTACTTCCGGTATTGATAAGTGGCATTGGTGATTGAAGTGCTAATTCCTGATTAACATTACCAACAAATATTTGTTCGTTTTTAAGTTTTGACATTAGACCACGTAATAGGAAAATAGCACCGCCAATTGCAATTATAACAAGCACTAAGTTTGAAATGCCATCAGCATCTTCAAACCATTGAGTGCTTTCTTCTACAAAATCATCTGCTGGAGTTGTTTGAAATGGAAGATTGACAATTGATATCTGATCGTTTCTATCAACATCAAGACCTACGGCATTTTTAATAAGCTCTTCTAATTTTTTTATTTGCTCTGGTGAGCGTGGTTCAAAAACAATTTCAGTTACATCTCCTTTTTGAACTTCTTTTGGAATATCATTTATAACAGCAGCGATGCTTAGTCGTGTAATGTTTCCACTTCCCTGAACAACTCTTTCAATCGTCTTTCCAATTTCATAATTGGTCGTACTGCTTTGATTGTTTTGAGCCGTAGTGTCACTTACACTTTTGCCGGCATTGTTAGATACCATTGTTTGTTCGCTTACAACAACTTGCTGTTCGGGGTCATATATTTCCATTGTTTTTTCAACCTGGTCAAAATTCAAATCAGCATTTACCTGTACCATTGAATTTCCATAGCCTAAAATATTATCAAGTAAAGTCTGTGCTTTTTGAACAAGATAACTTTCAACAGAATTTTTAATTTCATATTGTTTGTTACTGGAAAATGAAACTGAGTTTTCATCATCCTCTTTCCATAATAATTTACCTTTTGTATCAATCAGTGTAATAGAGTTTGTGGTAAGCCCTTCAACTGCGCTTGCAACAAGATTTACAATTGCCATTGAGCTTGCACGTGGTAAAACAAAGTTATCTTTAAACTTTAAAACAACAGAAGCTGTAGGTTGCTTTTGCTCATCACGGAAAATTGTTCTTTCAGGAAAAACGATATGAACTCTTACTCCATCTATTCCTGTAATACCTAAAATCGTTCTTGCCAATTCACCTTCAAGTGAGCGCTTGTAATTAAGCTTCTGCATAAACTCAGACATTCCCATAGTACTCTTATCAAATAACTCATATCCAATTGTTCCGGATGCTGGAATTCCTTTTCCTGCAAGACTCAATCTTGTTTCATATAATTTATCTTTAGGTACCTGAATTGTTTTACCATTGTCCTCAATCTTGTAAGGTATTTTTTGTGCATTTAAAAATTCAATTACTTTTGATGCATCGTCTGATGTCATATCAGAATATAGTGGAGAGTAAGTTGGTTCATTAAGAAATGTTAAAAGCACAATTAAAAGTATTGTCGTTAAAACTGCTGATCCACCAATAATCACTTTCTGTTGAAGTGAAAGTTGGTTTAGCATTCCCATTACAGCGTCAGTAGGTTTTTTATTCATAGTTAATTTTTATGAGTTAGATAGACATTCTTGTTAATTCGCGATACATATCAACGGTTTTGTTTCTTATTTCCATCAATAATTCTAAACTTGTTTTAGCTTTTTCTCCTGCAATCATTACTTCGTGTATTTCAATCGAATCCCCGTTAATAAAACTTTGAGTAGATTTTGATGCATCCATCTGAGCTTTGTTAACATCACCAATAAAATCAGTTAACATATTTCCAAACTCTGCACCAGGTGCTTTTTTAACTTCGGTTTTTGCAAGTATTGAGGGCAATCCACCGGTAATTGATTCAATAGCCATGTTATCCTCTCCTATCTATGTTTGTTCCTACAGAAATTCCGCTCATTCGTCCAGATTTTTCATAGTAATAGTATTCCATTATTTCATTTTGTTTTGCTGGATACATTTCTGCAAAATATTTTTTTTCATCGTTATTAATATTTTCTGCTTTACTAGATTCACCATTTTTTATATTTGCTCTGCTGCTTTTTGTTTGATTTAGCCCGTATGCAGAATAGTTTCCAATTGAATTCATACTTACCGCCATTTACAATCTCCTATATCTCTAATGAATCTTTAGCCATCTGTTTTGATGAATTAAAAGCTGTTAAATTTGCTTCATAACTTCTTGTAGCTGCAATCATATCAATCATTTCATTTATCGTATTAATATTCGATAATTGAACATAGCCATCTTCATTTGCATCCGGATGTTCAGGCATATAAACTATATCACCCTGTTTAGTATCATCTTTTACATTAAACTCTAAGCCATTTGTTTGCTGAGCTTTAAACTCAAAATTATTTGGTGCAGTTATATGATTTGAGTTAGTTGTAGAAAGTTTGATAGTGCTTTTTAAATCATTAAATGCTTCATTGAATGGTGTTTCTTTTTGTTTTACAGTAAGAATTTTTCTGTTAACAGGTTTACCGTCTTCAGTTCTAACTGTGTTTCCGTTAGCAAGATTTTCTGCAATCAGATTCATCTTTTTACGCTGAATGCTTAACCCTTTTGAACTTATACCAAATCCCAAAAAATTATCACCAATTTTCATAATTTACCTCCACCTTTTATAACGTTCTGTAAACCTCTGTAGTAGTCACCAATCTTTCTTGATGCAAATCTGAATTGAATTGAATTTGCAGCAAGCTCAGACATCTCTTTATCTATATCCACATTGTTAACTCCAGAAACATTATCCAGCGATTTATCCTTTGATATTTCAAAGCTATTAGGATTATTTTCAGGAAGTTTTAAATGTTTTGGATTTGTAGCTTTTATCTGACCTGCATTATTAAGAACGGTCTTAAAATCCACATCCTGTCTTCTATAATTTTCTGTTCCAATGTTTGCAATGTTTTTACTAATTACTTTGTTTTTTACTGCACAGTAATCAATAAATTTTTCTAGTGTTTTTATACCCGATGACTGCATCTTCTCTATCTTTTTTGTTAATCAAAAAGACAAGAATAGTACCAGTGATAAAAGCTTTAGAAAAGCGAATTATTAAAGAAAAGTTAGTTGAGATTGGCTAAAAGTAAACAGTTGTTAGTTATTACTCAGAGTAGTCTAAGGTTATTGATTTTGTCTGTCCGCAAGAACAAATAAACTTAATTTCTTTGATATTATTATCAGCATCTTTTGTTAAAACAATTTTTATTCCTTCAGAATGATCTTCTTCAAAACATATTTTTGAACTTCCGATCAACTTAACATCTTCGGCCTTAATCAAACCAGATTTTCTTGATCCGTTTTTACAAGTAACTGAATTAAAGATTGCTTCTTCCATTAAGTCGTTCATATTGCACAAGCCCTATTTATAGCGTTTGCGATATTATCAAGCGGTATAACTAGATCGGCGTATCCAGCATCTACAATAGCCTTAGGCATACCATATACCACACAAGATTCTTCATCCTGTGCAATTGAATAACCGCCTTTCATTTTTAATTCTTTAATTGCATCTGCTCCATCTCTGCCCATTCCGGTCATAATCACACCAAGTGCATATTTATTATAAACTTTAATAACTGAATTTAACATAACATCTACCGAAGGGCGATGTAGTGTATCGGTTGGTGTATCCGAAATTGAAATCATCATTTGACTGATTCCGCCTTTTTCAACAGTCATATGAAACCCGCCTGGCGCAATGTATACAACTCCACCTTTTACAAGTTCCCTATCTTCAGCTTCCTTTACCTCAACTTCACTAAGTCCGTTTAATCTTTCTGCAAGAGATTTAGTAAACTTTGGTGGCATGTGCTGCACAATAAACATTGGGATAGATAATTTTTTTGAAAGTTTTGGAATAACTTTTTGAAGTGACATTGGACCGCCAGTAGAAACACCTAATGCAATTGCTCGATAACCAATCTGCGGAATTGTCTTTGTAGAATAATCCTGTTTTGGAGTTGAAGGTGTAACACCTTTACTTGAACTAATATTTTGAATTCTTTGCAGTCTTAAGCTTAAAGATTTCTGGCTAACAATAGCTTTTACTTTTGCAACAAGATCTTCTTTTATCTTAATTATGTTAACATTTACAAATGAAAGTTCTTTAGGAATAAAATCAACTGCCCCATATTCCAATGCTTTTAAAGTATCTTTAGCTCCTTCAGTTGTTAAAGAACTTACCATTAATACCGGAGTAGGATGCTCCTTCATAATTTTTTGAAGTGCGGTTAGTCCATCCATCCGTGGCATTTCGATATCCATTGTTACGATATCGGGCAATTTGGATTTTACCATTTCCACACCTTCTTGCCCATCACGTGCAGTTGCAACAACCTCTATCTCACCTGTGCTCTCAAGCATTATCGAAAGTGATTTTCTCATAAAAGCAGAATCATCGACTACTAGTGCTTTTATTTTTCTGGCCATATTATTTTTCTGCTATATGAAGTAATTCATTAACATCAACTATCATTACTACAGAGCCATCACCCATAATTGTTGAACCAGCAATGCCCTGCACTTTACCGAAGTAATTGCCTAGAGATTTTATAACTACTTCCTTTTGCCCAATTAAACTATCTACATTAATTCCATATCTTTTTTCTGCTATTCCTACTACAACAACATATTGCCAGATTTTATTCTCGTCTTTTTCTTCAAAACCAAATAGTACTTCTTCAACTGAAACCAAAGGCAACACGCTATCTCGCATTTTAATAACAGGTTTTTGATTTATCGAATAAATGTTTTCCCTGTGTACTCTCAAAACTTCTAAAACTGTATTTAACGGAATTACAATTGGTTGATCTTTAACTTTTACAATCATACCCGGAATTATTGCAAGGGTTAAAGGTAGTTTAATAATTATTTTTGTTCCAACACCAACAGTTGATTCTATGTTTATTATTCCGCGCAGTTTAGTAATGTTGGTTTTAACTACATCCATTCCAACACCACGACCTGATATATTGGTTACTACTTCTGCTGTAGAAAATCCGGGAATGAAGATTAGATTTAAAATTTCTTGTCTGGATAATTCTTTAACTTTTTCTGCAGACATTAGTCCTTTTTCAACAACTTTAGATTTAATTACTTCAGGATCAATTCCTTTACCATCATCTTCAATTGTAATGATTATATTATTGCCTTCATGCTCTGCAGAAAGCACCAATGTACCTGTTGGATTCTTACCTTTTTCTTTTCTTACTTCCGGAGTTTCAATTCCATGATCAACGCTATTTCTCACAAGGTGAACAAGAGGATCATTAATTTCTTCAATCAAAGTTTTATCTAGTTCGGTTTCTTCACCTTTAATTACAATATCAATTTGTTTTTTAGCGTCCCTGGATAAATCACGCACCAAACGTGGAAATTTATTAAACACTTTCCCAATCTTTATCATTCTTGTTTTCATTACTACAAGCTGAAGTTCATTGGTCATAATGTCTATTTGCTTTGTAACATCAAAAAGATCTCTTGAAAATTTTGTACCTTCATTCTCTAGCGCAAACTCTGAGTTTACCTGTGCTAATCTATTTCTACCAAGCACTAATTCAGAAACTATATTTAATAGTTCATCAAGTCTTTCAACATCTACACGAATTGAATTTTCTACTTTTTTAGTTGAATCTTGTTTTGATTTTTCATTGCTAGATTGCTTAGCCTCAACTTGAGGAGCTTCTACTTCTTCATCTAATTCTTCAGTCTCGTCTTCAGATTGTATTTCCGTGGTAAATTCTAATTTATTTTCTGCTTCAAATTCACTATCTGTTTCTTTATTGATATTTACTTCGGTAGTCTTTGCAGTTTTTTTCTTGGCTTTTTTTGTAACTTTTTTTGTTACAACAACAACTTCACCTTTTTCAAGCTTGCTTATTAGTTCAGATAACTCCTTAATCGTTTCATCAACTTCAATGTCTTCATTTTGATATTCTTCAATACTGTAAAGCAAAGATTTCATTTTATCATAGGCTGCAAGCAACGAATCCATAATTATAGAATTTAACCTTACTTCACCTTTTCGCAGTTTATTAAGGATATCTTCACCCTTATGCGTAACACCAGTTAGTTTGTCCAATCCAAGAAAGCTGGAAGTTCCTTTAATTGTGTGAAAATGTCTAAACACACTGTTAAGCAGTTCATTGTCATCAGGACGTTTTTCCATTTCTACAAGATCAACATCTAACTTTTCCAAAATTTCTTTGGTTTCTACAATAAAACTCTCAACGATTTCCTTCATATCAGGATCGATGAGCATTGGGTTTTGATTTAATTCTGCCATATCAGTTAAATAATTTATCTATTTCTGCTTGTGATGCTGTTTGCATCTCTTTACTAAAAATTGAATCTACTTCTTGCTGAGGCACTGCGGATTTAGAATATCTTGCATTGGGGTCAAACGATGCACCTTCTGGCAAATTAAGATTATCCTGACCGTCAGTAATTTTGGTATTGTCAAAATCTTCAATCAACGATGCAAGTTTTTCTTGAACTGATTCTATAAGATGATTAACTGTTGCTAGCTGCTGTGAAGTTATATCCTGCACCTGTAATGATAATGTAATGCTGTTCGTATCATTTTTCATTTTCTTAATTCTATCGACAACAGAATTAAGATTGTAGGCAAATTTATTTTTTTCAAGAAATTCATCTATAAAAGTTTTGGCATTTTCTTTTTTAAGAAGCGGGACCAAACTATTTAAAAAATCTTCTTTATCTTTTTCTTTTTCTAAACAATCAAAAACACACTTTTCAATGGAGTTAAGGTCTGCATTTAACACGTCAACCAAATCAAGTATTTCTGTAGTAGCCATTTCCGTTGCGCTAGTAACATTTTGTATTTGATTTGATGCTTTTGGAATCTTTGAAGTACTTTCTGCAATTGATTTATTAATATTTTCTAATAAAGGAACTGTTTCCTTCATAAACTCACCAAGGCTGTGTATTACTGGTATCAATCTTTCGCCGTATGAAAATACTTTTTTTAAATCATTAAGTTTGGCAAAAAGTTGAGACATATTTTCTGAGCTCATCATCTAATTACTCCCTCCGTTACTTGCAAGAATTGCATCAATCTTTTCTCTAAGTATTGCCGGCGTAAAAGGTTTAACAACATAGTTATTTACTTTTGCTTTAAGTGCTTCGATTATATCATCTTTAACGCCTCGTGTAGTTACCATCAACACAGGTATTTTTCCCATCTTTTCATCTGATCGTATTGCTTTTATAAGTTCTAATCCGGAAAGGACAGGCATATTCCAATCCGTAATAACAAAGTTTAAAGATTCATCTGCCGAAAGTTTTAATAGTGCTTCTTTTCCATCGCCTGCTTCTACAAAATCTTCATATCCAAGATTTTTAAGTGAGTTTGCAACGATACGACGCATTGTTTGTGAATCATCAACAATTAAAAATTTTAAGGCCATAATTTTCTCTCTAGTTTAAAAATTTTGATACTTCGTATAATACTCTTTTAGAATCAAAAGGCTTAAGCAAATAGGCATCAGCACCACATTGAATTCCTCTTTCAATATCTTCATTAGCGGAAAGTGATGAGAGTATAATTATTGGAATCTCTCTGTAGTCTTCGTTTGAACGAATTGTTTTAATTAATTCAAACCCATCTATGTTTGGCATATTCAGATCTGTAATAACAAGATCAATTTGTTCAGAAGGTAATACCTCCAATGCTTGCATTCCGTCAGCAACTTGTATTATTTCAAACCCCTTAACTTTTAATGAGATTGAAACAAATTTTCTTATTGTAGGCGAATCATCTGCAACAAGAATAACTTTCTTCATTTTCGTTTACTCCTTTTTGTACCCAATTGTTTTGGGAAAACTGGTTAGCTTAAATGCTTTTGATATACCGTGTAATGTTTCTGAATAACCAATAAACAAGTAACCACCTTTGAATAATGAATTATACAAATGATTGATTACTTTTATTTTTGAGGTTTGATCAAAGTAAATTAAAACGTTAGCACAAAATATTACATCAAAGTTTATCATCGTTCTCATACTCAAATCATCGTATAAATTTAATAGTTTGAAACTTGCCATATTTTTTATTTTTGGATCAAGATCAAATGATGTTCCGTTAGTCTTGAAATATTTTTTCAGATAATAAACTGGTGTATTTCTAACAGAGTATTCTTTGTAGGAAGCTCTTCTAGCAACATCAACAACAGCATTGCTTATATCTGTACCTACAATTTCAAAATCCATATTAGGGTATTTGGGTTTGATCAAATCATTAATCATCATTGCAATTGAGTATGCTTCTTCGCCGCTCGAACTTGCAGCACTCCAAATACGAATTTTATTTTTGCCTAATTTTTCTTTTGATGAAATTATTTCAGGTAAAATTGTAGTAACAAGTGCATCAAGCTGGGGCTGATTACGAAAAAAGAAAGTTTCATTAATTGTAATCGCTTCATACAAATATTTAATTTCTGATGAACCGGATGGATTAAATTTTACAAAGTCCAGGTATGCTTCAAACGATGCTATACCCAAATGAGAAATTCGTTTCTGCAGTCTGCTTTCCAGTAAGTACTTTTTGTTATCCTGAAAGTATATACCGGTACTGTCATAAATATACTTTCTCCAGGTTTCAAAAGCCTTAAGTGATAAACTGACTTTTAACCCCGGCATTGTTAAGCCGGTTTGTATTGATGAATAGTTACTTTGTGCGGACTCTTGCATCTGGATTACCGTTAGTTTGTATAATATTGTTTTCGGAGTGCCATTTCTTTTGCTTTTTCACTAACCATTTCTTCAGGATCGTTCGTCAGTTTTTCAATTGCTTCACCAACAACAGGATTGTTAAAATCAGCTAGTAAATCAAGCAGTCTAATTCTATTCCAAAAATTTTCATCACTTATCATCGTATCCATAAAAAGTATTGCAGTTTCAGTATCAATTTTAAATAGCAACTCAGCTGCTGCAATTCTAACAACTTCATCCGGGTTAGTAAGGCTTTGAGAAAGTGCTTCTGTCAATCTTCTTCGTTCAAGTTCTGCCAGCATCTTTAGAGATTCTGAATCAACAGATATAAAACTATTAAGCAGTTCTAAAATCAATGGAAGATTTTTATTAGAGTTATCAATCACATTATGGATTTTTGGAAGTATAACTTGTTTGTTTTCCATAAACTTGTCATATAAAACCTCATTTAGCTCAGGGTCCAAACCATAGATACTTAGGCAGGCAAATAGAATTTCGGGATCGTCAAAAACTGTAACTAAATGTGCTGCTATTATTTGATATTGAGGTTCTGAATTAACTATTGTTTCAAGTACACATTTTTTAATTCTTTCATCAAAAGGAACTTCAAGATCAAACTTAATTTTAAGTTTATAAATTGCTTCGAGCAATGGCCAAACAAGTGCGCCACTAAGGGTATCAATTTGTGATAATAAGAAGTAAAAAGTCTCTTCATCACCAATTTCCCCCATACTTTCTATCATTGTAAATTTTAAAAGATCGTCATCAGATTTAAATTTTTCAGTAATAAACTTTAAGGATTTTAATGTCCGTATTTTTCCTGCTGCTTCAATTACAACAGGTTTAAGTATTTCTGCTTTTTCATAAAACGGGATTATAGTTTCAACTGATTTTTCGCTGTACATATTTCCAAGCGCTTCAATACAGGCTACAATTACATTTTCATTTTGATTTTTTGTAAGTATATCAATAATCAAGTCTTCAGCACATTTATCACTTATTAAACCGAGAATATCCACCAAAAATTTTATATCATCATCATTTGTTATTTCTGGTAATTTTGCACAGATAGTTTCTATAGATGAGCTGCCTTTTTTAAGTAGTATTTCGCCTGCAAGATTTCTTATTGAAATATCATCAGAACTTATGTAATCAATTACAAAAGCGGCAATTGATTGATGACTGTTTTGGATTAAAAAATTTGATGCTGCATTTCTGATTGCTTTATCTTTATCCTCAATTAATCTGGCAATCAATTTCACAGTTTCACTATCAACCTCTTCAAAAGTAAGATTGTATAAAGCTTCTGTCTTCAACTCAGAATCTTCAGATAAAAGAATTTCCGAAATGCTTTGTTCAGTGTTATTGTCTTGATTCATAAAATTCACTTGATGGTTAGTAGTTTTTATTTTTAAAAAGAATTTTCAATTATAGTGCCGTGGATATACTTTCAATTCAGCTTATTTTCTTAATAAAACGATACTTTTATGGATAATATTAGCCAAGTGAAAGTTGCCGTGCATTTTAATTTTTATCTATATAATGATTGTAGACTATGCTCTCTCTCATCATCGTGCAAAGTTGGATTTCGTTTAGTCTTTTCAATTAATAAATTATCAAGATTAAATTTTGATACTGATTTTTCTAAACTTCCCGTAAGACTGTTTAAACCTTCTGCAGCATGTGCAATTTGTTGAATTCCAATTGTAGCCTGGTGACTAATATTGCTTATTGATTCTATGTTCTTACTTATCTGCTCAGATGCTGAAGATTGTTCCTCACTTGCTGCCGCAACATGCTCTGCTATGGAAATTAATTTTTCGGTTTCATGTTTTATGGAAATAAGTACTTCACCGGCTTTACCAGTAAGCTGTTTACCCTTATCTACTTCTAAAGTACCTTGTTTAATCGAGTTAACTGCGGAATCAGTTTCTTTTTGAATTTCTTTTATCATATCAGAGATTTCTTTGGTTGCATTAGATGTTCTCTCAGCAAGTTTCAGAACTTCATCAGCTACAACTGCAAAACCTCTTCCTTGTTCACCAGCTCTGGCCGCTTCAATAGCAGCATTAAGTGCAAGTAAGTTTGTCTGATCTGCAATATCCTGTATCACCTGAACAATCTCACCGATTTTATCACTGCTTTCACCAAGCTTAAACACCGTTGCTGCAGAATTGTTTACAACTTCAGCAATCTGATTCATACCCTGAATAGTTTTATTAACAACTGATTCACCTTCTTTAGCAGTTACACCCGACCCTTTTGCCGTTGCAGCAACTTCAGAAGCATTTTTGGTATTTTCAAAAATTGTCTTAGTCATCTCTTCCATAGCAGCAGCAATTTCATTTGTCTGCGATGATTGTTCACGTGAACTTGCAAGCATTTCTTCTATGCTTGATGAGATTTGAGTTGATGAGTAAGACACCTGGTTAATTCCATCTTTCACTTCGCCAACAACAGAGTACAAAGCATTAGCAACATCATTAATGCTATCTTTTATTTTTTGATGTTCGCCTTTATAGTTACCTTCAACTCGTATGCTTAGATCTCCATTTGCAATATGAGAAAGTACTTTTGTTCCTTCATTTATCGGAAGAATAATTTCATTAATTGTGTTGTTAATACCTTCAACAATAGATCTATAATCTCCTTGATGCTTATCTGTATTAATTCTGGAGCTTAAGTTTCCCTGAACTGCTGATTTTGTTAGCTCTTTAATATCAGCAATAAGTGAGTTTAGAGAATCCAACATTTTCATAAAACTTTTAGCTAAACGATCTTTTTCTGATTTAACTTTTACTTTTGTTGTAAGCATACCATTTGCAATATCATTAGCCATATCGGCCTGTTCGTTCATTGAATTTATCATTTGCATATAAGAACACTCTAGCATTCCCAACTCGTCATTTTTATCACACGATAAAGTAATATCAATATCACCTAAAGATACTTTTTTTGATAACTCGGTCAGCTTGTTAAGACGTTTGGTTACTTGTTTTTGTACAATGTAGTAAACTATTGATAAGACAGTGACTAGAAAGAAAAGTGAAAAAATTATTACTAATAATTCCATTGAAAAGATTTTAGATTGTATATCGTCATTGTAAACTGCGGCAATTATCTTAAATCCCCATTCATCAAATTGTTTTGTAACAACATTCCAGTGCTCATTTGATTCATTTACAACACTCAATAATTTATCATTATCTATATGCGATGACCTGAATAATATGTTTCCCTTTTTATCACGTAGAGCTAAAAAACCATTTTCAAGTATTTTTACATTAGAAATTTTTTCTCCAATCTCTGAAAGTGATTTTATAGGATAGCCGCAATACCAAATTCCAATCGCTTCGTTGCCTGACATAATTGGTTCATAACCTGTTATATAAAATGCACCAAGAATTTCTACCAGTCCGTAAAATGCTCTTCCATTTCGTATTTCTTTTATTGCCGCTCCATTCGGGTCAAGTACTGTTCCAATTGCTCTGGAATTATCATCCTTAACAACATTTGTAGATACTCTTACAAAATCATTTCCACTCTTTACAAAAATTGTTGCAGTACCTCCAGCTAATTGTTTCACCTGGTCAACCAATAAATAGTTCTCATTTATTAGTTCGGAACCAAAGTACAATCCTGGAACAACTTTGTCTTTTATTGTTAAACTGCCATCAATTTTTACGTTACCAATTCTTAAGGATTTTTCTTTTAGTACTTGAACTGCTGTTCTGACCTGTTCGAGTAAAAGATTATTAGTGGTATGTAATTGCTGATCAATATTGTTGATCTCAGCGGCAACTTTATAATTAGCAGATTCGACAAGATCATCTTCAAATTTAATTTTTAGTAAAAAACTCAGCCCCGCGATACTGATCAGGATTAGAATAGTTAAGGGAAACATTATCTGATTACTAATGCTCTTTCTATAAACCCCAGAAATTTTTGAATATAGTTTATAGTTTTTCATTGCTAGGCTAACCTCATTATATTTTAATTAATATTTGAATTCATCGCTTTGAATAAATTCTTGTTCATCTTCTGTAATTGGTTGATATGAATCAAATGCTTTAGTATCAACTTTAAATCCTGAAATAAGTGATTGCAGATTACCAGTCAATTGATTTAGTTCTTCAGCAGCGTGTGCAATTTGTCTTACTCCGGTTGCACTTTGCTGGGTTACATTTGTAATCAATTCAATATTTTGGGTAATTTGTTCAGAGGCACGTGATTGTTGTTCACTAGCAGCTGCTACTTGAGTAACAATGTCAGCAACTCTTTCAGCTCCGGTTATAATTTCTTTCAGAGAATCACCAGCTTTTTCTGCTAATAACTTTCCATTTTCTACTTCTTTTGTTCCTTGCTGCATAGATTGAACAGCACCATCAGTATCTTTTTGAATATGTTTAATCATTCCAGCAATTTCCTGAGTAGCTTTAGAAGTTCGCTCAGCAAGTTTTCGTACTTCATCTGCAACTACTGCAAATCCACGTCCTTGCTCACCAGCACGGGCCGCTTCGATTGCAGCATTTAAAGCAAGCAAGTTTGTTTGGTCGGCAATGTCATTAATAACCTGAACAATTTCTCCAATTTCGTTACTGCTCCTTCCAAGTTCTAGTACAGTTTCAGCACTTTGTTTAACAACTTCAGAAATTCTAATCATGCCTTTAATTGTTTCTTCTACAACTTTTCCACCTTCAACAGCCACTTTACCCGCATTTTTACTAGCGCTAGCTGCTGTTGTAGTGTTTTTAGTAGTTTCAAAAATTGTCTTAGTCATTTGTTCAACCGCAGTTGCAACTTCTGAAGCTTGAGCACTTTGCTCATTAGCTCCAGCAGCCATTTCTTCAGTACTTGAACTGATCTGGGTAGCTGCACTTGCAGCAGCTGTAACTGCTACTGCAACATCTGTTAAAGTTTTACCAAGTGATTGTGTTACGTTATTTATTGAATTTTTTATTCTCTCATGATCACCGGAATATTCTTTTGTAATTTTTACAGTAAAATCACCTGAAGCTACTTGTTCCAAAGCATCAATAGCTTCATTAATTGGAGCATAAACTGCATCTAATGTTTCATTCATGCCTTGGACAATTGTTTTATATCCGCCATTAAATGCTTTAACATTACCACGTGCATTGCTATTTCCTTTTACTGATGCAGTAGTAAGGAAATTAATTTCGTGAACAAGCTTGTTTAAATTTTCTATAATTTTTTCAAAACTATGCGATAAAGAATCATGTTCTGATAGAGTATGGATTTTATGTTCAAGATCACCTGATGCTATTCTTTCGGCCGCTTCAATTTTTTCTATTTGAGAATCTCTAAGTCTGTTCAACATTTCAGCCATCTGCCCAAACTCATCTTTACTTTTTACTTTCATCTGATTTTCGAAATTACCTAAAGAATAGAGAGAAAGAAGTTCTTTAAACTTTCTGATGGGTTTTATTAATGCTGGTATTACTTTGAAAAAGGTAATTAAAAACGCTATTGTTCCAATTATCATCCCGACAATGATCATCGCAATTGTACGAGTCATAATAGTTCCCACTTCGGCTTCAAGATTTAATTTTTCGCTTTCTAAATGCTCACGAATTCCTTTTAATTCATTTAGAAATCTAACACGAACTTCCTCACCAGAGGTTGTTGCTATAAATGAAGCCATTTCAAAATCTTTCATTGCGGCAGCACTTAAAGTTCCATCTACAACCAATCCAAAGTATTCATTTATTATTTCATCAAACTTTTTTGTATGATCAGAAAATATATCAGCTAAAGTTGAGTCTTTCATCAAACTCATAGTTTCAGAAATTCTTTTCTTACTATCATCAACTGATTGAAAATTTGTTTCAAACTGATCTTCAAATCCAGGGATTGAAAATTTTAAAAGCTGAAGCTGCAACTCTTGAAAATCAGATTGCAGATTTGTTAAATAACCTCTTGATACAATTATTTTATTTGTAAGTGTATTATTAATTCTTGATAGCTGAAAAAAATGATAAAGATCGTTTACAACCATTACTGTTGAAATTGCAGCTATAACAAAAAATGCAACCTGCACTTTAACTTTGAATGAAACATCTTTTAAATTCAACATATTATACCCCTGAGATTATTTTAGTTTGAAAACGATCGATAATGTCGTTTTAACTTTAACCGGTTTACCTTCGTGCTGTCCTGGTTTAAATTTGGAATCACCTAGAACACGAATTACTTCTTCATCACATCCACCCCCAATACCTTTAATTATTTTAACTTTATCTACATTTCCTTTTTCATCAACATAAGCCATTGCATAAACTTTACCTTCCAGACCGGTTTGTTTAGCAATATTGGGGTACTTTATTTTTTTCGAAACTTCTGTCATCCCACCTTGTAACTCTGGCATTGTGGTGGCAAATGCTAAATATTGTGCTTCTTCAGAAGGAGTGTTTTGTGAAAAAGCTAAAGAACTTAGTAATACAATTAGTACAATGGTATATACATAAGAAAGTAATCGCTTCATTTTCATAATTATCCCTTTCAATAAAATCTAAATAATATGTCATATTATCGGAGATAATCAGTATTTGTTAAGCAATAACTAATGAGATTTTTCACTTTTTAAGGTTTTGGTAATATCAATAGATGTAAAAAAAGCAGTCCAAATCTGACTGCTAATTTTACGCCAGTTAATATTATATTTTTTATTGGTTTTATGCGTGCACAAGTTTACCATTTTTACGAATAGCATAGTTGCTTTCTTTTTGATCAATCTTAAACTGGGCTATTAACTCCTGCAGATTTAATGTTAATCTATTTAAGTCTTCAGAT
>CXWK01000190.1_pt1 | contig 16348 bp, 21 predicted proteins | sample 590851 | NCBI WGS metagenome assembly CXWK01 (sample SAMEA3498364, study PRJEB10139) | wastewater metagenome | biome: wastewater treatment plant; material: activated sludge | place: Denmark | collected 2014-08-01 | reverse complement strand
GGGTCCGGAGATACTCGATCACGGTGCGTAACGCATCGGTTGCGTATCCCTGGCGGTGGTGCGCTGGGTCGATCAAGATGTCGAGCGAAGCATGCCGGTACTCGGGGTCGGGTTCTTCTGAACATTGCAACAAACCAACGACGCTTCCGTCGGGTGACTCGATCACAAACTGCGTCAGGCCGTCGATAAGCGCCTCGTCAAAGTCGGCGACCAGGTTGACGCCGCGCCACCATCGGGCAACTTCCGGCGTCCGCCTCATCTCCACGACGCGGTCCCGATCCGAAGCCGCCACCGACCGCAGCCGAACCACCTGCCCTGTGAGCTTCTCGGTCATCCTTGTGCCTCAGTCATTGAGCTCGCCGCTGCGGTGCGCGCGAAGTGATGCGTTCGGACGACACCGGCAACGTCTGACGTCGACAGCGGTTTCGTTCCCTCTGCCGCCCGGCTGTCCCACTACCACCCAGTCCGGGCCCAGGCCCGCAGCCCCGCAGCAACAAGGATGACGTATAGGTGATGCAGCCGTCGACCGCTGATCGCGACATGCCAGCGAACGGGTCTCGGCGCGCCGTCTCAGCAAAAACGCTTCGGAGTTCCGTCGGAGGCACCGTGCGGCAAATGGGAAAGGCTCGACCAGACCATCGCAGCTCTTGGGCTGGAGAGGTCTTGCTTGTGGACGATGTGACCCCACCCGAATTTGTGGCGACCTCCACCGGACCGATTGAACTCGCAATGTTGGATGTGTCTGTTGGTGTTGTGAGGCTTCTTTAGCCGGGCCAGGGTGGGTCTGACATCCGGAAGCGTATGGCTTCGATGCGGATGATTTTGTAGAGGATGTCGGCGGCGAGCTGGCGTATTTCGACTATTTCGTCGCTGGCGAGGATGATTCTCGGATCCCAATCCGAGGCTTCGCCAAGGTTCCCCATCTCGGTCCTTAGCCGGGAGAGCTCGGCATCAATTTCGGGGTCATAAACCTGGCGACCTTTGTCGAGGTCGAAACGTATGAAGGTGTCGCCGAAAATCGCTTCGAGGGCTTCGGTAAAGTTGCTGACTTCGCCTTCTGATGCTTGCCAGAGACGAGTTTGATACGGGCCGTCAGCGACGTCGGATAGGGCTTCGATGAGGTTCCAGACGATGATTTGTGGCAGTTCGGTCATGGTTGAAAAAGCTCCGGTCTAAAAACAAAATCTTCGACAGGGATATGTGCGGCCGCGTTCTTTGCATTCCGCAGTCCGTTTCCGGCCACATCGAGGGCTTCGCCGTGGCGCTGCCAACGTTCGCGCTAGGAAGGTGCACCGGGTCCTCACCGGCCATCAGATGGTCGGCTCGATGGGCCAGGTCGGCGCCGCCGGCGACAACGCTGCAATGGAATCGTTTTTCGCCCTGTTGCAAAAGAACGTCCTCGATCGGCGCCCCTGGGCCACCCGAGACGAGCTCCGCATCAAGATCGCGATCTGGATCGAACGCACCTACGACCGCCGACGCCGCCAAGCCCGCCTCAGCCGATCGTCACCCATCAACTACGAGATGATCATGACCCCTCAGACGGCAACCGCAGCCTGACTACCCACTGTCCCCACCACGCGCGGCAGTCCCTCGAGATAGTCCCGAACTTTAGGTATTTGGCGCCAGACAGAACGCGCTGGAGTTGACGGGTGCGGTGGCTTCTGGCAGCTTCGATGCATGACCTCGCAGTTCGCTCGTCAGCTCGTTGCGGTTTTCTTAGCCATGTTTGCGGCGTCTTGCACAGGCGAGGTCGAGGGCAGCGCACCGACCACAACATTCGAGGCTGTTCCAAGCTCATCGGTCGAAGAAGTTCTCATGCCTGACATGCTGGGGCAGGACTTGTCCGACTTGGAGAAGGAGGTGGGTGAGGTGCAAGGTTTGGCTTGGGCGTTCGTGGTTCACTACGTGCCCAATGAAGCTGTGGCAATGGGAAGTGTGATTTCTCAACGACCAGCGCCAGGCCTTGCGGTGGCAGGGCAAGCGGTGACCATTGAGGTCAGCGATGGAGGGCCTGTAACCGCGGTCGCTGTTTTGCCGACCGCTGTGGCCGAGGTCTTTCAGTTGCGGGGTATCCCTCGGGAAACCCCTGTACGCCTGCTGAGTGGTGATCATGGCCCGCTCTACAAAACTGATGACCTTCTAGTCGCCGAAAACTGTGCCGACTTGTCGGATGCGGTATATCGCTTCGCGGACACAAGCTATGGCGAAATGTGTTTGCCCGCAACGGCCCGTTGAACTCGCACCCTGCGGTTGTCACTGAAATGAATTGCAACGCCTAGTCCATTCCCTCGTCGACGACCACAGCCGGCTCGCCTACAAGAGAGATCCTCCCCAGTCGGTTGCCTGATGACCTATTCGGAGCGAGTTCCCGGGGTTTGCTCACGCCGGCGCGTCTTAAGTCGTTGGCTGGTGGCGGCCGGAACTTCAGGGGTGGTTCACGGCGTAGAAGTGGCATGCGCCCTACATGCCGGTTTCTCATCACTTCCCTGTTGCTGGCTGCAACGGTTGTGTCGTGTTCAGGTGCCGAGCCGAAAGCTTCTTCGCCACGAACATCAACGACCACGCGAACCTCGGTTGAACCGCGCACGCAGGCGGACGTAGCAGCGACAACGGCTCAGCTTGAGGAGGAGCACCTTGCGACGGGAGCGATTTTGACTTGAGCGGGGCTCACTTCGCGTTCGTCGGGACGGTCACGCGAGTTCAGCCGAGCCCGAGCCCGTCGGTTCGGTGGGTCACGTTTGCTGTCGAGGGTTGGTACACCGACGATTGGGGTGCGCATATCAAGATCTACATGCCGGGGTTCGCTGTCGCCCCAGGTGATCACCTGGCCGTCGCCGGGGACGCGAAACAGGCATCGATCTATGGCTTCACCGGCCAGTCGGGCGCGGCCGAGGCTTGTATGGCGATCGACGGTTCACCCGGTGATCACCTCGCCACTTGGGAGGCGCAGTTCGGCTCCCTGATCGAGCCCGGACGAGACATACCCGTCGGCGAACCAGCCCCGGAAGTTCGTGCGGCCATCGATGCGGCCGAACAAACGTGCCAGGCGGCGGAACCCGACTCCTATTCCTACCTGCTCTCAAGGTGGGACAGATCCGGCACACCCTGCTACTGCAGCACTCAGCGAGTCATCGTCATCAACGGCGAGCTGGCCGATGTTTCACCCCTCTCAGCCAAGTCGTTTCCATGCTCTCTTGCCGAACTCGGCGACCCGATACCTGACGCGTTCACGAGGGCTCGCGAAGTTGCTGACGCCAATTGACTTGATCGACCAGTACGCGGGCCAGGGCCATGTCGCGGCCGTCTTCGACGAGGACACCGGCGTGCCCTTGGCGCTCCACTTCGACCCAATAATCAACGGCATCGACGACGAGCTGACCGTCAATGTCCAAGTCGACTGGCCAGACTGACCGTCTTGGTGAGCCGCGCCCGGCCAGATGCGGCAACACCAAACAGGTACCTGCCGAGAACACCCTGCCCGCTGTCGCCGGAGAGCGTCCAGCCGATGCGTAACCTGGTGGACGTGTTTGGAGGACTCTCCACGAGTTCCCACCGGAAGTCACCACCACGGTGAGCAGCAACGACTGTGGAGGATACGCGATCGGCCTTGCCCGGTTCGAGCAACGCAACGACGTCTTCGAGCTGTGCTCGACCGACCGCGGCGACCTCGAACTCACCAACTTCATCACCAACATGAGTTCGTCGGCGTCGTATTGGAAACGAGAATGGAAGATGATTACCGATTCGTTAAATCTCAAGCCGATGGGTGGGCTCTATCGCAATCAGTATTGGCCTGTTGACCACCAAGATATTCCTGAATTGGAACTGCATCTCGGCCAGTTGTTGCCGGAGAGTTACCGAGAGTTCATTACGACTTTTGGTGCCTCTTGTCCAGCGCGGGAAATGGCAGTGGATCTGCCGGACGGTACTCGGGTGAGCTTCGACCAGTTTCGGGGTGCCGAACGAAAAGAGCAGGACTACGCATCCGTGTTTGCCTGGGTACGTCACAATCCGGCACCGGATCGTTACCCCGAACTGATGCGTTACATTAACTTCGCGGACGCAACGAACGGTTCATTCTTTTTGGGTCCAGATGGGACGATCTATTATGAGCGCCGAGGCTTTTATGAGCTGACTTGGGTAGCCGTTTCTTTTGATGACTTCATTCAGGCTCTCTATATAGATCCAGACTTTGCCGACGATTGAAACACCAAACGAGGCGTATCGTCATCGTGCCGTTGAAGTCGCCTTACACTTGCGTGGTGGCTTGGCGGTGGATGTTGGGTGTGTCTGTTGGTGTTGTGGGGCTTGTTTAGCCGGGCCAGGGTGGGTCTGACATTCGGAAGCGTATGGCTTCGGTGCGGATGATTTTGTAGAGGATTTCGGCGGCGAGCTGGCGTATTTCGACGATTTCGTCGCTGGCGAGGATGATCCTCGGATCCCAATCCGAGGCTTCGCCAAGGTTCACCATTTGCTTATCAAGTCGCTGAAGGCTGGCGTCGATGTCTGGGTTGTAAACCTGGCTTCCTTTGTCGAGGTCACGCCCAATCCCTGTGTCACCGAATATCACTTCGGTCGCTTCGGTAAAGGTGCTGACTTCGCCTTCTGAGGCTTGCCAGAGACGAGTTTGATACGGGCCGTCAGCGACCTCGGATAGGGTGTCGATGAGGTTCCAGACGATGATTTGTGGCAGTTCGGTCATGGTTGAAAAAGCTCCGGTCTAAAAACAAAATCTTCGACAGGGATATGTGCCGCCGCGTTTCGTGCGTTAGGCAGTCCGTTTCCTGCCACATCGAGGGCTTCTCCGTGGCGTTGCCAACGGGCATATGGAACGTGAGAGTTGGGGTACGGCGAGCGGAAGTTGGGTTGCATGATACGGACGTAATTCTGTTTATCGCGAGCGGGAGCGAACATGACCCCGCCTACCTCCCAGGTTTCGGTGATTCGCCAGTTAGATGGGATTCCTTCGGGTCGGATCGGGGTTCCTGGCGCTGGCCGGAACCCGCGGTTTGATAGGCCGACATCGTCAGCGAGTCCAGAGGCCCGTCTCGCGGCGGTACTGCCGCCGGTGTCGGCGATGTTTTGGTCATGTTGGTGTGGAGCTCGGCAAACTTCGACAGCCTTTGTTCGCCTGGGCCCTTCTGCCGTCGTTTGTGCATCTATCGGGCGAGCGGGGTCTTTTGTGTCCGTCCGTATCGGTTCTTTGTTGAGGGTCCTTACGACTGGAGGAGCCCAAATTCCTCTGGTGCGACATGAGCAACATTCCGAACGTCTTCCTCGTCAAGGGCCACCTCCCCGGTTGGGCGAACTTCTTCTGGATGCTGCGTTGCACGTCGAGGTTCGGCTGAGTCATTGGGGTGGCAGCGCGGACCTATCCTTATAGGGCAACCGCTGGCAAGTGTCCCGGTAACGGAAATGAGGCTACGGGAGATGATCACTGATTCGCTGAATCTGAAGCCGATGGGTGGCAAATATCAGAACCGTTTTTGGCCGGTCGCCGAGGCAGATATCCCAGAGTTGGAAAAGTATCTAGGTCGACCGCTCCCCGTGAGCTACCGCGAGTTTCTCACCACTTTCGGGACCTCTCGTCCCGCCGCAGAAATGGCCGTCGATTTACCTGACGGCACTCGGGTGAGTTTCGATCACTTTCTCGGCGCTGAAAAGGAAGAGAGAGATCTTGGATCGGTATTCAGGTGGGTGCGATTCAACGCTGCACCTGACCGCTACCCGGAGTTAATGCGCTACATCGTGATTGGCAATGCGACCAATGGGCGTTTTTTCTTGGGTCCGGATGGAACGATCTACTGTGAACGGACCGGGTTCTATGAGTTGACTTGGGTAGCTGCTTCTTTTGATGACTTCATTCAGACTCTCTACATAGATCCAGACTTTGCCGACGATTGAAGCACCAAACGAGGCGTATCGTCATCGTGCCGTTGAAGTCGCCTTACACTGCGGGCTGTCGTTTCGCCGGAAGCGGGTCGGCGGGTTGATTGAGATTGATGACTAGACACGGCGTTTTCTTAATATGCAGCCAGACGATCAGTCAGCTGAGTCGGGCTGAGCTGCGTTGGTCGGACACCTTTCTCGTTTTGGGGGGTGTTCCTGGCAGGAGAGCTGACCCTGCTTTGTGGCGATCGCGTTTGTAAGCCTTGGCACTAGAAACGAGAACTCGACATGATTGCCGATTCGCTAAATCTGAAGCCGATGGGCGGTTTGTATCGCAATAAGTATTGGCCTGTTGACCAGCAAGATATTCCTGAATTGGAGCAGCATCTGGGCCGGTTGTTGCCAGAGAGTTACCGCGAGTTTTTGACGACTTGCGGTGCTAGTCGGCCGGGTCGACCTATGGCGATCGATGCTGCAGACGGCTTTAAGATCCCTTTCGATCATTTTCTCGGCGCTGACATCGAAGAGCGAGATCTTGGTTCAGTATTCGGCTGGGTCCGTTACAATCCGGCGCCTGATCGTTACCCCGACCTCATGCGTTTCATTAACTTCGCTGACGCAACGAACGGTTCATTCTTTTTGGGTCCAGATGGGACGATCTATTATGAGCGCCGAGGCTTTTATGAGCTGACTTGGGTAGCTGCTTCTTTTGATGACTTCATTCAGGCTCTCTACATAGATCCAGATTTTGCCGACGATTGAAACACCAAACGAGGCGTATCGTCATCGTGCCGTTGAAGTCGCCTTACACTGCGGGCTGTCGTTTCGCCAGTCTCATCGTCGTTCGATTCTTACGCTGATTTCTTCCCGTTCGTCAAGCGTGAACGGTCCCGGGGTGTCATGACGGTGCTCTCCACTGGCCGGTAGCTGTGTGCGGGCAGCCACCGCCATGGCGGCTGACGGGCTCTGACCAGTTGAGACCTCACATCACCGTGTTGCACCCACCCGTTGACCTGGTCTTCGGGTGAACGTTGATAGTCGCGGCAGTTAGTGAGGCCACCAACATGCTCTTAGGGTTGAGACCTTGCTGCCGGCTCACATCAAATGTTGAGTTGTTGATTGACGCCCTTTGCCGAGCCTGTGCTCTCAGAGCCGAGACTCCACAGTCGACCGGCTCGCGCCGTACTCGTCCACGGCTCAAAGGTTGAGCTGCCGTTGGTGGGCGGCAACGGTATTGCAGGTCAGGGCAGTGTCAGTGCGGCGATCCTTTGTGGGCGGCGAGGGTTTCCAGTTCAAGCTGGTCGACGTTGGCCCCATCGTCGGGGTGTCGGGCCGGTATGGCCCATTCGTTGTTTCAGGGAGACCGTTGTCGTAGGAATCAGCGACGGTACCGAAACTGGGTCTGGCTGCGATCTCGTCGAGGCGTTGAGCGAGAACGAACCGACGTGAACTGACAGGGCGCAATCGATCGAAGAAATTGAAGAGCTGCGGGGCGCCTGCAACAACAGCGCAGCGCGGGATCTGGTCGCTCGCTCGGCGTGGGCGTGAGTAGTAGCGGGCAGCGTTAGAACTGGAAGTAGATGAAGGGCGAGAACGTTCCTGCCGACATGATCGCCAAGGCATACGGGAACAGTGCCAACATCAACAGCAGCCGGTAGCCGTTTGCGAAGCGGTCGTTGCGGGGGCCGGCGACCATGGGGCCGAACGTCAGGTTCCGGGGTAGGAAGAACGTGGCAAAGCCCACCAATGTGGCAAGCGTCGCCCGGCCGGGCAGCCCCCACAGGACCGTTCGGTGCAGCTCCCAGTTCCACGGCTGGAACATGGCTGACAGCATCGCTCCTGCCTGGCCCATCGACTCGGCCCGGAAAATCACGTAGCCGACAAGCACGATGAACAAGGCGAGGGCCCGCCGAAACGCAGGATGTGCAGGCCGGCCATCCACCGCCCGCCACTCGAACAGCTTCTCGGTCGATAAGAAGATGCCCTGGTACAGCCCGAAGAACAGGTAGTGCCAGGCAGCGCCATGCCACACGCCCATGCCGATGAACACGGCGAACAGGTTGCGGTACGTCTTTGCGGTGCTGCCGCGAGACCCGCCGAGCGGAATGTAGACGTAGTCGCGGAACCAGTTAGACAGCGTGATGTGCCAACGACGCCAATGGTCGGTGATCGAATAGGCCGAGAAGGGCCGGTTGAAGTTCTCAGGAAAGTCGAAGCCGAGCATCGTGCCCAGACCGATCGCCATATCTGAGTAGCCCGAGAAGTCGAAGTACAGCTGCGTCGCGTAGGCGACGATTCCGATCCAGACCGTCAAGAAAGTTTGTTCGCCATTGCTGACGGCGAACGCCTGGTTGGCGATCTGGGCCGCGGCGTCGGCAACCAGAACCTTTTTGATGAAGCCGTGGGCGAAACGCATCGAACCGCTACCGAAGCGCTCCCAGGAATACGAGCGTTCCTTAATCTGCTGACTGATCTCGTGGTACCGCACGATCGGGCCAGCAACCAACTGCGGAAACAGGGTCACAAACAGCGCGAAATCGATCGGATTCGCAAGGTGTTTGACCTTGCCTCGACCGACATCGATCGAATAGCTCATCGACTGGAACGTGAAGAACGAAATACCGATCGGCAGGATGATGTTGGGAACATTCAGCCCGTCTTGTCCCATCCAGCTGAGAAGATGGTTGAACTCGATGATGGCAAACTGGCCGTACTTGTACACGCCGAGCATCGCCAAGTTGGTGATGACCGAGATCCGAACCGCCCATGGAATAAAGCGATCCAGCCCGTTAGATCGCGCATAGGCAATGAATATCCCGGCGAAATAGTCGACGCTCATGTTCGCCAGAAGGATCAGAACGAACCAGCCCGCACCCCAGATGTAAAAGATGAAGCTGGCAACCAAAAGCACCATGTTGCGAAAACGCGTAGGCGCGGCGAAACAAAGAGCAAGCGTCAGTGGCAGAAAAATGAAGAAGAAACTGACGGTTGGGAACAGCAACTGCCGGTGGGCTCCTTACCCCATTGCGCGGTCAGCCCTCTAGACTGCGCCGCCATGCATGACATGATCGCCGCAACGGGCCTCACAAAGCGATTCGGTGGTCATACAGCGCTCGACCAAGTCGACGTCACCATCGGCCAAGGAATCACCGGTTTGCTGGGTTCGAACGGGGCCGGCAAGTCCACCTTGATCAAGGTGGTGCTCGGCATCCTCGAACCCGATGCCGGGACGACCGAGGTGTTGGGCGCTAATGCGCAGCATCGAGATCCGTCCGTTCTGCGCTTGATCGGCTACTCACCCGAGGGCGACTGCTTCCCCGGCGATGTTCGCGCTCAAGACATCGTGCGCCACATGGGCGAGATCCACGGCCTTCCTCGCCGAGCTGCGATCGGACGAGCGAGCGACGTTCTGCAACACGTCGGACTCGGCGAAGAACGCTTCCGCCCTGTCGGCACCATGTCGACCGGCCAGAAACAGCGGGTCAAACTGGCGGCGACGATCGTCCACGACCCCAAGATCGTGCTGCTCGACGAACCCACCAACGGGCTCGACCCCATGCAGCGCGACGTCATGCTCGAACTCATCCCCACCTTGTGGACCGGGTTTGGCATGTCGGTGGTGCTCTGTTCGCACCTGCTCCAAGAGGTGGAGCGTGTGTGTGACCACGTCGTTCTGCTTGACGGTGGCAGGGTCGCCGCGCAGGGTGCGCTCAATGAACTCCAAAAGGGCGACGCCGGAATACTTTTCCAAGTTGCCAACAACGCGACCGCTGTCTGTGCGGCCCTGTCGAAGCGGGGGTACAGCGCCGAGCCGACCCCCGAAGGCGTCATCGAGATCAAGTCCAACTCGGTGTCGCTCAGCAACGACATCAGGGATTCCGTCGTCGAAGCGGATGCGCAACTGATCCGACTGGAGCCGCTGCGAGTGTCCATCGAGAATCTCTTCCTCACCCACGGTCAGAAGGCTGCGTCATGAGCTCGGTGCCATCAGCATCAGATGCCGGCGGGACCCAGTCCGGCGGGACCCAGTCAAAGATCCACGACCTCGGCTACCGAGGCTACGACGGTCCACGGCTAGGGCCCGGCTACGCGATGCGAGCCGGTGCGCGAGTCTCGATCGAGCGGGCACTCGGACTGCGGCGGTCTGCCCGTTGGAAGATTGCGCCGATCTTCATCATCATGGTCACCTTCCTGCCGTCGATCGTGCTGGTCGGGATATCGGCAATCTCGAACGACACCGCATTCATATCGGTCGGGTCCTATTTCGGGACCGCCGCCATCATGTTGGTGATTTTCTCCGCCTTCGCCGGTTCAGAAGTCGTGACCGCCGACATCAAATCGGGCATGGCCTCGCTCTACGCGTCGAGCCAACTGGGGCCGAAAGGCTTTCTGGGCTCCAAACTGCTCGGGATCTTCGCTGTCACCTTCGGCGTCACAGCAGGCCCCGCTCTGTTACAGGTGCTGGCGCTATTCCTCCAGGACGGGTACTCCGCGCTGGGGGATGGCTTCCAAGACGTCGGGGCGGTCATCGCCGTCAGCGCGCTCATCGCTTCTATGTTCACGGCGCTGGTCGTCGGTATCTCCTTTGTCACCCGAGATTTCCGGATCGCCATGGTTGCGGTGCTGCTCATAGCGTTCGTGTCGGTCGGCGTTGCCGAATCGCTCGCGTCGACGTCGGCAGGGCAGTCCACCGGGTTCACCGAGAGCAGCGACGGGTCGATACGCACATTCAGCGAGCGGGACGACGTATCGAACGCGGCAACGGCGGCGGCGATGCTCTCGCCGATTTCGATCACCACCGAGTTGGGGCTGCGTGCCTTTGACGCACCGCGTGTCTGCAACTTCTCGTTCGAAGGCGGCGACAACTGTGAAGCCATCCACTTTCCGGGGGCTCCAACCGCGTTGTTCATCATCGCGGCCTTCCTCTGGATCATCGCCGGTCTGGGGCTCGCCCTCGGGACGCTGAACAGGAGCCTCCGATGACCACCCAATCAACCGGTGTGATCACGGCCGAGCAGGTCTCAAAGTGGTTCGGCGACGTGGTCGCCCTCTCCGAAGTCACGTGCCAGTTTGGGTCGGGAGTCACCGCCTTGCTCGGACCCAACGGTGCCGGGAAGTCGACCCTCTTTAGGGCGATCGCAGGGCTGTCCCCGCCAACCCTCGGTGAAGTCCGAATCCTCGGTCAAGATCCCCGGAAGTCCCCAGAGGTGTTCCGACACGTCGGCATGGTGCCCCAACAAGAGGGTCTGCCTGCGGGTATGACGGCCAGAGAGTTCGTCCGGAACTGCGCGGCGCTCAACGGCGTGACCGATGCGGACAGTGCAGCGGTGGCCATGCTTGAACGGGTCGAACTCGATCCGGCGGACCGGCGGCACGTATCCACCTACTCAAAGGGTATGACCCAACGGGTCAAGATCGCTCAGGCTTTGGCGCACAACCCGCAGGTCCTGCTGATGGACGAGCCGCTCAACGGCTTAGATCCCCGCCAGCGGATCTCGATGATCAATATGATCCGAGAACTCGGGGCCGAGGGCCGGACGGTGGTCGTTTCTAGCCACATTCTGGAAGAAGTAGCTCGACTCAGTTCCAGGATCGTCGTGCTCGCCAAAGGGCGGCTCGCTGCAGAAGGCGACTACCACGTCATCCGGGGGCTGATGGATAACCGTCCCCACAAGATCAGGATCGCCACGTCGCGTCCGCGGGAACTCGCTGGTGCGCTCCTGGCTTCGGGAGCGGTTGACGGGGTCAACGTGTTTCAACCTCGCCAAGGTCCCCAGGGTCCGAGAAAGCCTCAGGATTACGGTCCCGTCGTCATCGTCGATACGACGACCGTGCACCAGTTCCGGTCAGAGGTCGCCCGCATTTCCCAAAACCTCAATGCCGAACTCTTTGAGATCCGTCCTTTGGACGACAGCCTGGAAGACGTCTTCCGCTACCTGGTTGGAGACAAATAATGAACGTCCTGACCGGGTGGTTTACCAAACAGCTGGCAACGCCAGCGAGGGTCCGCATGGTCCTGGCTGGGGCGGTCATCGTGGTTGCCCTTGGTGCGGTGATCGCAAGTACGGTTGACGAGCCTGATGGCGGGGTAGCGATGAGCCTGGGATTCGGGCTCTCGGCGCCGTTCATTGCACTGGTGTTTGCAAGCTCCGCATTTGGCGATCTCATTGAACGGCAAACCCTGATCTACCTCTGGGCACGGCCGGTTTCCCGATGGCAGCTCGCCATCGCCGCCACGGTCGTCTCCGCCGCTTTGGCAAGCATCTTTACCGTGCCGCTCATGAGCGCGCTCGTAGGGATCGAAGGCGTCGGCAGCGTTCCTGCCGCCGCTCTGGCAACGTTTTTGGGCACAATCGCGTACTCAGCACTGTTCGTTGCTCTCGGAGCGCGCATCCCTAAGGCACTCGTATGGGGCTCTATGTTTGTCCTAATTTGGGAGGGAACCATTGCGCCGGCCATGTCCGGGCTGTCACGGTTGTCGGTGCGTTACTACGTGCTCTCAATTGTCCCGGACCTTGAGGCAGGGTCTCAAGACGAAGTGTCGGCGGCAGTTGCGGTCGTTGTCCTGTTAGTCATGGCGCTTGGGGGAGTGGCCTTGACTCGGTGGATCCTGAGCACGCGTGAGATTCCCTAGCGAGTAGCGACCTGGCCAGACTCAAGGTGCAAGCGGTGGCGGACGATAAGCGAGAAGTTGCGGCGATCGGCGCCTCAAATGTCTGCGGTAACTCCGCGCCAGATTCGGGTATAGCTCGTTTGCTTACACACTCAGTCCTTCGGTGCCCTCGGCCAGTCGAGGATTTCTATGAGTAACCCGCACGGCGGCACCCCGTGGGGTGGGACAGCCGGTTCGACCCGCAATCGAAGTTCGAAGGCTCGCTATATCGCTGCGGCCGTCGTCGTCTTGGTCTGTATCGCCGTAACGCGAGGCCTCGTCCTTGCGGCGAGCAGTTCGCTGGCATCAGGCGACGCCGTCAGCGGAACGACGCTGGCCACCCTGCCCTCGCCAACGACCGCAACGGCCGTCGATCCCGCGGCCGCCGGGGAAGACTTTCGTTGGGATCAACTTCCCGAATTCGACGACCAGATCGCTGCGGACCTCCTCGCTCTCGAGGCTGGCTCGTCGCTGTCGCTGACCATGTCGGGAGATCCACTGTCCGACGGCGGGCCCGTCGTACGCGGTGCGCTGACCGGCGTGGTGGTCGGAGTCTCCGACCTCATCTATTCGGCCCAGCGGCCATCCGCGTCGGGTGGTGGCCGGATCGACCCCGTCGCCTTCCAGGTGGCGATGCCGTCAGATTCAGAGGTGAACAGCAGCGCCCAACGCGCAGCCGCGGCGGCAGGAACGATCGATTTGGAGTTCGCGTTCCAAAACGCAGCAGCGATGGAGGGCGTTCCGGTCGACTTGTTGAAGGCGATCTCGTGGGTCGAGTCGCGTTGGCGCCCCGACGCCCGGTCCTATGTCGGTGCGATGGGCATGATGCAGCTCATGCCTCGAACGGCTGAGTGGCTCTCTAGCCAGATCGGTGGTTCGCCATCGGCACTTAATCCATGGAACCCCGAACACAACATCCGTATGGGTGCACGTTTCATCGCGTATCTCATCCAATGGGCCAACGGTGACCTCGAGCGGGCGCTTATTGCGTACAACCAAGGACCTGGTTCGCTTGTTTCAAAGGGCGTGTATCCATCCGCCCGGCGATATGCCTACATGGTGATGGAACTTCGGTCCCGTTTTGGCGGTCCGATCTTTACCCCGCCACCCTCGACCGCTCCGCCTGCCACGGAAGCGACGACTGCGAGCACGGAAGCACCCGTCACCACAGTGCCTCCGACCACAGAGTCGACGTCGAGCGCGACCAGCGCGCCTGTATCGACGACGCCGTCAACGGCTCCTGTGACCACGGCACCCCCGACGACTGCCCCGGCCACGACGGCGCCGCCAGCCTCATCGTCCACCACCACCTCGACCTCGTCGACGACCCTTCCGCCGTCGTCTTCAAGCAGCACGCCGTAAGGATCCGGCGAGGGTTTCGCCAACCCCGTGCCCAGCAGGCCAACCCCGTGCCCAGCAGGAAGGTGTGGGGGAGGCGAGCGCTTTGGACCGAAAAGACTTTGCCGGGCCGCTCCCGAACCGGACGGGTCAGTCCACGCGAATGTCGCGTTCCCAGTGACGTGGGTTGAACTTCAACACGGCGGCCAAGACGGCCCCCAAGATGGGCCGAAGAAACGTCCTGTTGTGCGGTCGCCGTTGTCCTGATGTAGCGGAGGTTCCCGAACCGCCATGCCGTTCGTTTTCCACTCTCTCCTCATTCTGTAAGGAAACAACTTCCATTACGGTGCTCGACGGGTGTTCGCGCTGCGTCTAGCATGCGCACTTATCTCCGCCGAATGCGCGAGAGCTTTTATTCCAATCAACAACTGTGGGAGGGACCTCATGCGAAAGCGCATAGCAGGCCTAGTATCCGCAGCGGCACTTACCGCTGCCCCGTTATTTGCATTTGCCCCCGGCGTCGCCGGAGCCATTCCGACCAACTGCAGCCTCGCAGGTCTCGTTTCAACGACTCCTGACGTTCCTGCGTCGTTCAATGGCCCCAGCACGGTTAAGGTCGGCGAAGCCAACACTTACACCGTCGAAGTTGACATGGCTCCTCTTCTGGACGACCCGGCAGTCAAGGGCTTCCAGGGCACGGCCAGCGACGTAACGATGACCTTCAAGATGTCTGAGGGAATCGAAGTGGGCAAGTCCAGCCTGTCTGGTCCGGGCAACCCAACGCTGTCGGTTTCGGGTACGACCGGCACCATCAACATCCCCGGTCCCATCACCTTCCCGCCACTGCCGAAGTACACGGGCTCCATCGAGATCACGGCTACGACGCCCGGCACCAAGACCGTCACCTTCGGTGCGGCCAAGGCAACCGCAAACGTGACCGCTCCTCTCGCTGTTCAGGGCGCAACGCTGTCCTGCTCGCCGACTGGTGACGCCACCTTGATTTCGGTGACGGCTTCCGGTGAGGGCGGTTCGACTGAGACCACGGCTGCTGGCGACACCTCGTCGACGACCAAGGCTGGCGACACCTCGTCGACGACCAAGGCTGGCGACACGTCTTCCACGACGGCCGCTTCGACCACGGGTTCGGGCACGACCGGTTCTTCGACGACCGGGTCCAGCACCACTGGCTCCAGCACCAGCGGTTCCAGCACGACTGGCTCTTCGACGACCGGTTCCAGCACCACCAGCCAAATGGCGAACACCGGTGCGAACTCGGGCCCGATGAGCATCGCAGGTTTCGCGATGATCTTGGCCGGTGCCGCTGCTCTGTTCGTTGTGGTTCGTAACCGCTTCGTAGACGCCGAGCAATAGTCAGCGCCTTTTAGTGCCGAATTCCGAGCGCCGCCCAGGCGCTTCGGGTTCAAACAGTCAGATGCCCCGGACCAAAGCGGTCCGGGGCATCTGCGTGTCCGGGCACGTTGTCTTGTGTTCAAGTCGGCTTTGGTCTCTCGCGACCAAGCGGGCCCGCCCGTTTGCTTCCCATAGGCTTGCTACAAGAGGCGCCACGGCGGTGCCTAACGAGACGGAAGCAGCAGGTTCACCAATGTCATCTGACGAACGACGGGCGACCCTCACCGTGTACTGGCGACCAGGCTGTGGCTTCTGCTCGTCGCTTATCCGGTCCCTCGAAAGCGCCGGCGTTGCCTATGAGCGCCGCAACATTTGGGAGGACCCCGACGCAGCCGCATTCGTTCGCCAAGCCGCCAACGGAAACGAGACCGTCCCTACCGTCAGCCTCGGTGAATCGACTTGGGTCAACCCGTCACCTCGCTGGCTGATCTCAGAAGTCAAACTTCAAGCCCCCGAACTGGTCCAAGAACCTCAAAAGAAGAGCTTCTTTCGGAGGGGCTAACCCGACAGAATCCGGAGCTGCTCAAGCCGCCAGACGATGACTCCGGGTTGGCTCGGTCGTCGCAACCCGTCGCAGCCGCTCACCGAGAAGTTGCGGTCTGGATGAGCTGGAAACCTATGAGCCGCCAGCGATCTCAACCAGAACGACGAGACGGCATAACGCTCTAGCAAGCTCGATGGGTTTATAGTTCGTGGCGTGAACCCCCGCAGCCGCACGGTCGATGCACCGGTCGCTTCTCGAACGGAACTGACGCCGAATAGGCACGCGCTCACTGTCGAAGGTTTGTCCGCGCCGAAGCGTGGTACCCGGGTGCTCCATTCTGTTGACCTTGAGGTCGAGAGGGGCACTATTCACGCTCTGATCGGGCCCAATGGTGCTGGTAAGTCGACGTTCCTGCGGACCCTTGCGGGACTTATTCGACCTGCTTCCGGTCGCTTCACGATCGCAGGAACAGCTTCGTTTGCGTTTGAAACGGTCCGATTCCCGCTGGGTCCTGACGTGACCCCGGGAAAGTGGTCCAGGAGTTATGGGAGTCTGATGCCCCGACGATCGGG
>CXWK01041076.1_pt3 | contig 16413 bp, 24 predicted proteins | sample 590851 | NCBI WGS metagenome assembly CXWK01 (sample SAMEA3498364, study PRJEB10139) | wastewater metagenome | biome: wastewater treatment plant; material: activated sludge | place: Denmark | collected 2014-08-01 | reverse complement strand
AGAAAATACAAAAGATTGTATTTGATAGAGGATATAAGATATATCATGGTAGAGTAAAAAGTATTGCTGACTCAGCGCGAAAAGCAGGATTAAAATTTTAAAGGATTAAAATAGTGAAAGATTATCAAGAAACAACCAAAGAATTTGAAGAGAAAATAATTGCACTAGATCGTGTAACTCGCGTAGTTAAAGGAGGTAGACGCTTTAGATTTCGTGCTACTGTAGTTATCGGCAACGGTGCTGGCCAGGTAGGTGTAGGCGTAGGTAAGGGCGGTGATGCGCCAAGCTCTATAGTAAAGGCTGTTGCTACTGCTAAAAAAGCTCTAATAACCTTCCCGCTTTATAAGAATACTATTCCTCATCAAGTTCAAGTTAGTTCTGATGGCGCAATAGTATTTATGAAGCCAGCAGCACCAGGTACAGGAGTGATCGCAGGTGGTACAGTAAGATCAATATTGGAAGTAGCAGGTGTAAAAGACATTCTTACTAAATCACTCGGCTCTTCTAATAAGATCAATAATGCCTACGCAACTATTGCTGCCTTGCAAACCTTGCAAAAAGACGATAGAAGCCCAAAATCTAAAAAAGTTGGTAAGTAATATGAAAGTTCACGAATTAAAAGTTACTAAATACAAGAAAAACAAGCGACTAGGCAGAGGGATCGGTAGCGGTAGTGGTAAGACAGCCGGACGAGGTACTAAGGGTCAAAATTCTCGCACAGGAGGTGGAGTAAGTATAGGTTTTGAAGGTGGTCAAACTAAGCTAAGCAGGCGACTACCAAAGCTTAGAGGATTCAAGGCTATTAACCCTACAAATTTTCAAATAATCAATCTTGATCAACTACAAAAACTCAACAAATCCAAAGTCGATTTAAAAGTATTAGAAGATGCTGGTTTGGTAAAGCCAAAAAAACCTGTAAAGCTACTATCGGACGGCGTGATTAGCTTAAAAATGTCAGTTTCTGTACATGCTGCTTCTCAAAAGGCTATCGAATCGGTAAAAAAAGCTGGTGGTGAGGTCGTTCTAATAAATAAAGATAAGAAAAAGCCTATCGAATCAAAGCCAAAGATATCAAAAAAAGAGTAGACTAAATATATGGAGGGCAGATTATGAACACCGCGATTTTTTCACAAATGTATAAGAATAAAGATTTGCGCAAAAGACTAATTGTAGTACTTGCAATACTTGCAATATATAGTTTGCTTGCACATGTTCCTGTCCCTGTCCCAGACACAGCTAAGCTACAGAATTTTTTACTGCAACTCTTTCAGAGCAATCCACTTCTAGGCTTTGCCAATCTATTTACCGGGGGAGCACTTAGTAATTTCTCGATACTTTTGATGGGCTTAGGACCTTTTATAAATGCATCAATAATAATTCAATTATTAAGCCAAGTAGTGCCTCAACTCGAGACGCTGCAAAAAGAAGGCGGAGAAGCCGGACGTAGAAAAATCAACTACTACACTAGGCTTTTGACGTTACCCCTTGCACTTATTCAATCCGTAGCCATGATAACTCTAGCTAGAACGTTATCCCAACAGATAGCAGGCGTTGATCTGATTGGTACACCTACTATGGGACAATGGGCGCTAATGATAGCATCAATTACCGGTGGTTCAATGCTACTTATGTGGTTGGGAGAGATTGTTACCGACAAGGGTATAGGCAATGGTATATCGATATTAATTCTAGCAGGTATTGTGTCTAATCTGCCTACCCAAATAATTCAACAGGTCAGCCTAGCACAGGCCGATGGAGCTAAAATATTTACATTTATATTCTTCATACTAGTAATAGTAGTAGTTGTATTCTTTGTAGTGATGTTAAACGAAGGACAACGCAATATACCGATCTCGTATGCACGCAGGATAGCCGGTGATTCACGCTACGGAGGTGTTGACTCACATCTTCCTATTAGGCTTATTACAGCCGGTGTTATACCTATCATATTTGCTCTTGCGTTCCTGTCACTACCAGGTTTCTTGGGTCAACTTTTTGCCGATGCAAAAACGGCTTGGGTATCAGCTGCTGCGAACTGGATGAAAACGGCTTTTCAACCAAACAAACCGGTATATACGATCACCTATTTTACTCTAGTTTTTGCTTTTACATATTTCTATACGGCCGTAGTGTTCAAACCCAACGAAATAGCCGAAAATCTACAGAAACAAGGCGGCTTTATTACTGGTATACGACCAGGTGTAGAAACCAGTAAATATCTCAAAAAAATTATTACAAGATTAACCTTATTCGGTGCTTTGGCACTCGGTCTGTTGGCTGTATTCCCATTTGTTATTGAGAGTATTTTCAAGACCGAGAATTCCTTACTAAGTATTGGTGGAACAGGAATACTTATTATAGTCGCTGTAATAATCGAGACCATCAAACAAATAGAATCCAGAGCTCTGATGGCAACTTATGAGAAATACTAATAAATATGATAAAAAACTCTTTACAATCCTATCTGAAAGGTCTATAATACTAACCTGATACGCAAAATCTCATGTCACAAACAAAGGAAGTAATTGAAATAGAAGGCACCATAACTGAGGCATTGCCAAATGCTAATTTTAAAGTGCAATTAGAAAATGGTCATGAAATACTAGCCCATATTTCTGGTAAGATGCGTATGCACTATATTAAGATATTGCCTGGAGATAAGGTAACAATTGAGATGACACCATATGATCTCAATAAAGGTAGAATAACCTATAGACATAAGTAGAGAATATTATGAAAGTACGATCTGGAGTAAAAAAAATGTGTGCCAAGTGCAAGATAGTGCGTCGACGAGGTAGAGTCGCGGTGATTTGTGATAATCCAAAACATAAGCAAAGGCAAGGTTAAACAGTATGGCGCGCGTAGCAGGTACAAATATTCCAAATGAAAAACGAGTAGAGGTAGGTCTTACCTATATTTACGGTATCGGCGATACGAGTAGCAAAAAAATCCTAGATAACCTAAAAATTAATCCTGATACAAGAGTTAAGGATTTAACCGAAGACAACCTAGCTAGCTTAAGAGAGTATATTGATAAAAATTTCAAAGTAGAAGCAGATCTATCTAGAACAGTCACCTCAAATATAAAAAGACTTAAAGATATCAAGGCTTACAGGGGTCTAAGACATAGCGCCGCACTACCTGTAAGAGGGCAACGCACCAAAACCAATGCTCGAACTAAACGAGGTAAGAGAGTTACGGTTGGCTCAGGACGTAAAAAAGCAGCAGGTAAGACCTAATAATAAGTGATTGGAATAAAATGGCAGAAGTAAAAAAAACCAGAAGAAAGAAAGTAAAAAGATCTTTACCCAAAGGTACTGTTCATGTACAAGCTACTTTTAATAACACAATAGTAAGTATTACTGATGACAAGGGCAATACGGTAGCCTGGAAATCTTCTGGATCAGCTGGGTTTAAGGGAAGTAGAAAATCTACACCATATGCTGCACAAATAGCTGCTGAAAAAGCTATAGAAAACGCCAAAGAGTATGGACTCGCTAAAGTAGATGTTGTAATAAAAGGCATCGGTTCAGGACGAGAGGCTGCAGTTAGGGCACTTATGGCTTCAGGTATAGGTCTAGTAAGTATAAAAGATGTTACAGGGATACCTCATAATGGCTGTAGACCAAGAAAGGCTCGAAGGACTTAGCCATGGCCAGAAATCTAACCCCAATTGTAAAATTATCTCGTCGTGAAGGTGTAGAATTGCACCCTAAGGCGATAAAAATTATGGCCAAGCGCAATTATGCGCCTGGACAACACGGTCAAAGTAGACGATCAAAACCTAGTGATTATTCTTTGCAACTCAGAGAGAAACAGAAAGTAAAAAGAATGTATGGAATTCTAGAGAAACAGTTCAGAAACTATGTCCATAAAGCCGAAAAAATGCCCGGAATAAGCGGTGAAAACCTAATTCAACTACTCGAACAAAGACTGGACAATGTAGTATACCGCATTGGCCTAGCCACCAGTCGCCAATCTGCTCGTCAACTAGTAAGTCATGCCCACATTAGCCTCAACGGCAAAAAAGTAGATATCCCATCTATCCAGGTTAAGCCTAAAGATATAGTTACTGTTAAAGCCAAGAGCCAAAAGAATGAGTATTTTAAGTTGCTTCAGACAGACAAGCAGAATAGCTCAATTGAAGCAAGTTGGTTGAGTTATGATCCCAAGAAGCTAACAGCAAAAGTTACCGGCCAACCGTTAAGAGAAGAAATACCCGAAGAAATTCAAGAACAGCTTATTATAGAATACTATTCACGTTAATAATTAATAAAAGGAGTCATCAAGTGTTATTCGATATCAATCTACCAGAAATAAAAGAAGTAAGTACTAAAGGAAACAGCTCAACTTTTGAAGTTGAACCATTGTATCCAGGTTATGGTATGACCCTTGGTAACTCTATGCGACGTGTGTTGCTTTCTAGTTTGGCTGGTAGCGCAATTACTGGAGTTAAGATAGAAGGCGCTAGTCATGAGTTTTCCACAATTAAGGGCGTACACGAAGATTTGATTGAGATTATACTAAATCTTAAGCAGATTCGTTTCTCACTTATGGACGAGGAGAAAGTTACAGTAAGTCTTAAAAAAACCGGAAAAGGTGAAGTGACTGCAAAAGATATTAAAACTGTTTCTGGTGTCGAGATTGCTAATCCAGAACTCGTTATTGCCCATCTAGATAACTCAAAGAGTAAGATAGAGATAGATCTACAAGTAGAAAAAGGTCGTGGCTATGTTGCAGTAGAGAGTAGAGCCGGAGATCAATTGCCTGTTGGTATGATTGCAATTGATGCTATATACACACCAATAAAAAGAGTTCGATACAATGTCGAGAATACACGTGTTGGGCAAATGACCAACTTTGACAAGCTAATTTTAGATATTGAAACCGATGGTACTATGAGTGCTTCAGATGCTGTAAAACAATCAGCTGAAATATTAGTAGGTCATTTCCAGGTTTTAGCCGGACATGATGTTGTTAGCGTTGGAACTGAAGGAATAATTACTGCTGAGCAAAAACAAGAAGCTGATATGGCTCAAGTATCAGTTGAAGAAGTAAACTTTAGCCCTCGTACTACAAATGCACTGTTAAATAATGATATAAAGACTATTAAAGAAATTATGGAACTAAAACCAGGTGAGTTAAAAGAGCTCAAAGGCTTTGGTCAAAAAGCCTACGAAGAAGTACTAGATAAGCTAGAAGAACTAGGTGTAAGTAATATTGGAAGGGAACTGCAGGAGTAAATATGCATCGCCACGCTTACTCTGGTACCAAACTCTCAAGAGCGGCCGCGCCACGACGCGCTCTTTTGCGTGGTCTACTAGATAGCTTAATTCTATACGAAAGAATAGAAACTACAGAGTCCAAAGCCAAGGCGCTTGCTCCATACTTTGAAAGACAAGTAACTAAGGCGAAACAACAAACCCTTGCATCATATAGAGCAATTTTAGCCGAGACAATAAACCCAGTAGCAGCACAAAAACTCAACTTTGATCTAGTAAATGGATTTGCCTCTAGGTCTGGTGGTTATACTCGAATAATCAAAACTGGTAATAGACTGGGAGATGGAGCACCGATGGCGCTGATTGAATTGGTCTTAGACGAAAACTACAAATCTTCAGATCAAGAGTCGGAATCTGACAAAAAATCTAAATCAGTGAGTAAAGAAGCTCCTGCCAAAAAAACAATCAAGAAGAGTAAAAAAACAGAAAAAGTTACCACTAAAATTACTGGCTCTAAAAAAATATCCAAAGGATCAAATAAATGAAAACTTTCAGTTTAAAAACTGCCGATGTGAAGCATGACTGGTATATAATTGATGCCGATGGTCAAGTGTTGGGTAGACTTGCTACCAAAATAGCACGACTACTTAGTGGTAAGGACAAACCTAGCTATACCCCTCACGTTGTAAATGGAGATGTTGTAGTAGTTATTAATGCCTCAAAGATAAAAGTAACAGGCCAAAAGTTAACTGATAAAATATACTATCACCACACTGGATACCCAGGAGGAATACGAGAAATTAGCTTACGTGATCAGCTAGATAAAGATTCTACCAAAGTTATCGAACACGCTGTCGAAGGAATGCTTCCAAAGAACAAGCTGCAAGCCAAAATGTTACAAAATCTAAAAGTGTATAGTGGAGCTGATCACCCGCATGCGCCTCAAAACCCTCAAACAATTAAAGGTAAGGATAGATAATGGCACAAAAAGACCAATATTATACAGGAGTTGGAAGACGTAAAAAATCCATAGCTACAGTTCGTTTAACAAAAGGAAAAGGAATAATCACAGTTAATGAGAAAACTGTCAAACAATATTTCGGTAATGATGATTTCGAGCAAATATTGTACGCACCCTTAGTACTGCTAGCCAAAGATAAAACCCTAGATGTAAATGCCCGTGTTGAAGGCGGTGGGGTACACGGACAAGCTGAAGCAATTAGATTAGGTATAGCTAGAGCATTACTACACATTAGTGAAGATTTTCGGGTTAGCTTGCGTAGGGAAGGTTATTTAACTCGTGATCCTAGAGTTAAAGAACGCAAAAAACCCGGTCTCAAAAAAGCTCGCAAGGCTCCACAATTTAGTAAACGTTAGAACCTTGCTTTACTAAACAATAGTACTAAAAATATAATTGTATATTTTGATAAATCATACCTATTTAGCCTATAATAATACTTATGCCTCCCTCTACAAAAAAAATCATTAATCTTATTATAGCCAGCGCTTTAATAATTTTTTTAACTTCTTTAGTATTTAGTGTATTTGAAAAGATTAGTTTTTTAGAGGGATTCTATCGTTCTATATATATTGCTTTGTCACATCATGATAATTTTCACATGGATAATGATGTTTCTAGAGTAACTGTTATAATATTGATAGTAGCAAGCCTGATAATAATAGCTTATTTGCTCAAAATGCTCGCAGATTATATGATTAATTTAGGAGATGGATTAAAGCGTAATAAAATGAAAGCAAAACTTGTAAACATTAGTGACCACTATATCGTGTGTGGGCTCGGGAGAGTTGGTAGTCATATTACCAGAGAGCTTGAAAACGAAGGTGTAAAATTCGTTGGCATTGATAGAGATGAGGAGTCGGTAAGGGCCGCTGTTGCAAAGGGTCACATAGCTTTTGTTGGTGATAGCACCAAAGAAGAAACTCTTGTAAAGGCAAAGGTAGAAAAAGCCAAGGGTATAATAGCTGCAATCGGTGACGATTCATGCAATTTATTTGTAACACTTACAGCTCGTCAACTTAACCCATCGCTCTATATCGTTGCCAGGGCTAATCGTGAAGAAAACGTTGATAGAATGCAAAAAGCTGGTGCCGACAAGGTAGCTATGCCAAATCAAATAGGTGGATTTCATATGGCTACCATGTTAATACGACCCGGTGTGTTAGACTTTTTTGAAGTGCTCAGTAATAAGTCTAGTGAGGAGCTTCAGGTAGAAGAAATGGTAATAGCAAAAGGATCAAAGCTAGTTGGTACTAAGCTTGGACATTTTATGCGCGCCGCTGGCTCCGGAGCGACAGTACTAGCCTTAAATAGCGCTGAAGGTAAGAGCAAGGTGAACCCAAGTGGTCAAGAGACATTGTATGCTAGTGATAAGCTAATAATGATGGGTACCAGACAACAGCTTGATTCACTTGGTCGTAATATATAGTATTATGCCAAAAAAACTAAATAATTTATTTAAATTAACTGCTTCTAATATAAACGGAAGCGTACGGCTAGATTCTATGCTTGCAAAAAAGTTCCCACAGTTCTCTAGACCACAATGGTCTGAACAAATAGGACTTGGAAAGATAAAGCTAAGAGGTTTAGCCGCAAAACAATCTTCTAGAATAAGTAATGGTGATCTAATATCTGGATATTTTCCCGTCAAAAAAACGACAAACAATCTATCATCTCCAAAAATTACCCCAGAAGTAATCTATAAGGACGACGACGTCATTGTTATAAACAAACCAGCAGGGCTATTGACTCATGCTATTAGTAATAAAGACGAAGATTCTGTGTCTGGGGCTTTCAAATCACAAATTGATGACAACGATCCTCTTAGAGCGGGTATTGTTCATCGACTGGACAAACAAACATCTGGAGTAATGATACTTGCCAGAAATGAACAGTCCAAAAAATTTTTACAAAAACAGTTTAGTTCACGCAAGGTAGTAAAGATATACTCTGCACTTGTCTATGGATCTCTAGAGAGTGACAAAGCTAGATTGGAATTACCAATAATGCGCAGCCACAATAATCCTCAAAAAATGATTATATCCAAACAAGGCAAACCTGCTATAAGTGAATTCACTGTTTTAGAAAAATATCAAGATTATACACTTGTTAGCGTTAGAATAATGACCGGCAGAACCCACCAAATACGAGTTCAAATGGCATATATCGGCAACCCTGTTGTAGGAGATTTACTCTATGGGAAAAATAAATCTACTATCAATCTAGATAGACAGTTTTTGCATGCTAGTGAGCTAACAATAGAGTTGCCATCCATGCGTAAGAAGACATTTAAGGTAGATTTGCCAGATGACTTAAAAACAGCATTAAAAGGACTGTCATGACACTGCCTTTTGTTGATAATACCAATAAAAAACTTCTATCTATAATAGACAACCCGTATCGTGTGTACTTACTCTACGGTGAAAAAGATATTGGAAAATACTATGCATCTAGATATATTGCCTCAAAACTTTTCGATGATGAAAATATCACAAAATACGACCATGTACACCCAGGTCTTTATATACTTAGTAGCAGTGACGGCAAAAAGCCAATATCAATCTCTGATGTACGTGGTTTAATCGACAAAATATGGCACACTACACTTTCTAAAACAAAACAAAAAGTAATTATTATAAACGGAATAGACAATATAACAGACAGTGCAGCCAATGCACTATTAAAAAACCTAGAAGACATACCTGAAGACACTACTATAATACTTACTGCGAGTAATCTTGATAGCGTAATTTCAACAATTCAGTCTAGATCTCAGCCGATATATTGTATGACAGACAAACAGAATGCAATTGATCATTTAGCAAAGAACTATGATATTAGCCAATCTAAGTCTAAGCAGTACTTAGATATATCGAACAATAAATTGTATAAGGCTATTCGTAATCTGAACGAAGCTTCATACGAAGAATCCAAATACATACGTTCAATCGCATCACAGTTTTTGGACGGTGACATTACTAGTAGATTCATAATAGCAAAACACGTACACGATAAAAGCTTAGGGAGAGAGTTTCTATCAGAGCTTATCTATACAACAGGTAAACAATCTACTATACTGTATGATAGATTAGATTTTGTAGAATCTACGATACAGGCAGTACATCAAATGCGTAATAATGTGAACGTGCGTACTATTTTAGAAAATCTAGCTTTGAGGTAGAATTTATGGTTTTTGAAGTAATTTTAGTATCAATAATATTTTTTCTTACAATACTTGCTGTTGTAAACAAAAGAAGTGTCTTAATTGACAGTATTGTGGGTAATCTATCGGTTAACCCGCCAAGTCAAGACGAGACATTAGACAATTTATTGGATATTGCAGGTCGTTATTACGCTGAAAAGAACTACTTATCGGCAGAGAAAGCATACTTAAAAGTATTGCGTGTCGATCACAAGAATAGCCTGGCTTATAGTAGACTTGGGTTTATTTATTCACATCTTGGCAATAACGAAGACGCCATAGAATGCTTTAAGATTGTAGCTGAGACATACCCAAATGCAGCTAGCTTTCACAACCTATCTATGATGTATTTTAAGACTAGAGAGTACCAAAAATCAGCCGACGCATTAGAGAAATCTTTGAGTATGGAGATGCATATCAATAGACTTGTGAACCTTGCACGTATTTATCGTATACAGAATAAATTCGACAAACAACTAACCACGCTAAAAAAAGCTATCGAACTGGATCCAAGAAATATTGAGATTATGCAGCTTTTGGCAGAGTCGTACTTGCACGAAGACGATGAGAAATCAGCCAACGAAATGTTTGGGGAGATATTAAAATTAGAACCACACAATCCACGCGCACGTGCCGCACTTATGCCCAAGGGTCAATTGAAAAAAGTTAACTAAAATGCTAAACTTAGGTTTGTATTTTTAAACACAACAATGCGCCCGCGTAGCTCAATTGGTTAGAGCAACGGTTTTGTAAACCGTAGGTTGGGGGTTCGATTCCTCTCGCGGGCTCCAGATTTTGACCTTGTACTTTATTGGGAGTATTCTAATAAGCCACCCTAGCTCAGGGGTAGAGCACTTCCATGGTAAGGAAGGGGTCGCGGGTTCAAATCCCGCGGGTGGCTCCATAACATATTTAACTAGCCGGGTTAGCGAAGTGGTTAAACGCATCAGACTGTAAATCTGACGGCCTTGTGCCTTCGGGAGTTCGAATCTCTCACCCGGCACCATATTATGATTATGTTTAGACTTAAGAGAACGATAAACTCTCGTTTTTTGTAGTTTGCACATAATCACTTACTGTAACTAGTAAGAAAGATAAGAAATACTTATGCCCAAGAAAAATAAAAAACCACCACAAGAAATAACGCTTTCAAAATCTGATGCAAAAGTCGGTGGGGTAGTCGGTGGAATATCCGATCACTTCAAGAAAGATTCTGCATTGGTTAGAGTATGGGCAGTAATACTAATTATTCTTACTGGCATTATACCCGGTCTAATTATATACGGTGTGTTTTTTGCACTTATGAGACGAACTGATAAAAACAAAAGATTATAGCTAGACATAGTACACTGATATTGGATAAAACATTTAAAGTAGGCTAAAATAAACCAGTCGATACCACCATATTTTTGACCATAAAGGGGTGTAGCTCAGTTGGCTAGAGCGTTGGTCTCCAAAACCAAAGGCCGCGGGTTCGATTCCTGCCACCCCTGCCAAGTAGTGCACCAAAGGTGACCGTAATGCCTTGGGCTCAGTCCTTGATTTTTTGATTTTAGGCTCATATGTTACAATCAGACCATGCTTTTTAATCTGAAAAACAATGTTATTGAGATACTCCTAGTGGGCGTTTTATTGGTAAGCTCATTGGCTCTTCTTTCGCACCACACAGTGCCGCTAAGTAACGGTATAGACAGCTCAAACTGTAAAACTGCTTGCTTTACCGAGTCGGCCAGCAATCAAGCTATAGCGTTGCCAGAGAAGTTGAATAGCTTGCTGGTTGTTATGCTGCCGTTGCTTACATCTGCGATTATTTATGTTTGTGGCAGACTTTTTATTAACAGTTGTTTTGCGTACCTGCACAATATAGGACCACCGATCTATCAACGGTTTGAGGTCTATCGTATTTAAAAACCTCCTTTTTCTTAAAGTTTTGTAATTTTAACAAAGGAGTAATTATATGAAAACGAAGATAAAGCCTATATTAATAGGCTTGGCAGTGGTAGGTATAGTCGTATTCATCGGCTACGCTCTTACCAGACCAGACACTGCTCCCGAAGATCCAAACAAGCCAGCAGGATCATCAAAAGTTAGTGATAAAGGTTCGAATAATGTATATGGTAAATTGGACAGTCCAGTTACCTTAACTGAGTTTGTAGACTTCCAGTGCGAAGCCTGCCTAGGCTACTACCCACACGTTAAGGAAGTTAAAGAAAAATATAAAGACAAGGTTAAATTCCAGATTCGCTACTTTCCTATAACCTCAGGGCATAAGTTTGCAATGAAAGCGGCAATAGCTGCTGAAGCAGCAGCTCGCCAAGATAAGTTTTTTGCCATGCACGACAAACTATTTGAAGGCCAAAAGACTTGGGAACAAACAACTGACCCACAAAAGTACTTTGATCAGTACGCCAAAGAAATTGGCTTAAATATGGATAAGTACAAGAAAGACTTAGAAAATGAAGACGTCGTGGCAGTGATTAATCGAGACTTGCAGGATGTTACCGAGCTCAAAGGTGAAGGTACTCCTACTTTTCTACTAAACGGCAAGAAGATCGAAAACCCCGGCCCTAGTGTTGAAAAGCTGTCCAGCTTATTAGACCAGGCACTACAGGGTCAATAATCGTGTAAAATAGTTAGATATGCCAAATCAAGACAAAATTAAGGCAAGTCATAAAGTATCCAAAGCACCTCGTATCCTAAAATGGGCACTAGGTTGCTTTGGAATACTTTTAGTAGCAATTGTACTGTTTGTAGGTTTTGTTTACCTTTCCTCACCCACTAGTATTCGTAATCCAAAACTTGAACACTATCATTTTCGCATGCAAATAATAGTTGATGGCAAGGCTGAAGACTTTAGTACTGAAGGCTATCAGACTGGCTATAGTAAAGACCAGTGCAATGCCAAGCTACCAGAACAGCCAATCCACTTTCATGATAACAAAGACCAATTTACTCATATTCACTGGGAAGGCATGACGGGCGGTATGGTGATGAAGTATTACGGTTGGGATTTTATTGGTGGCCTGCCAGGTAAGCTGGGCTACAAACTGGATAAACTTACTGACCCGCAGCCTGTCACCATCCACGGCAACTATCTGCCCAAAATTCCAAAAGATGCTAAGTTTTATGTATATGTAGGCGATGCGAATAGCTACCAAGAAAAAACCTTTGACGAGTGGAAGAACCAAGACCTAGAGAAGTTCTTTGGCACAACAAGTAACTTTCCAGCTCACGAGCAAAATAAGCAATCGGGCCTGCTTGATAGAGTATTCCCGAAAGCCTTAGCTCACGGCGGAGCAGATGATGGCAATGACGGCGAAGCTGGTGAAGAAACCGAGGAGCAGAAACTAACTCGAATTAATAACTTAGTTGGCAATGTGGTTATTTTCGTACAAAAAGACCCGCCAACTGACCAGCAGATCAAAGATCGCTTCAACAAGCTTGAACCATTAAGCGATAGTACTTGCGGTGGGTAACAACAAATGAACCAGGTAATAGTCTTTACCGCTAGCTACCTTTTTATAACCTTGCCTCTACTATGGGTAGTAAGTTTAGTTTTGCTTAAAGACAACAAAAAACTACTGACACAAGGCTTCTTAGCAGCAGTTCTTGCAACTCCAACTGCCTTTGCATTAGTCTGGGTTGCCTCAAGAATCACGTACAGCTCACGTCCGTTTGTAGTTAACAACTTCACACCTTTGATACCTCACGCAGCTAACAACGGTTTTCCATCTGACCATACAACCTTTTGTATGTTCTTTGCTAGCCTTGCGTTTTATAACAACAAGAAGCTCGGAATAGTGGGTTTTATCCTGACATTGCTAGTTGGTTTATCAAGAGTTGCGGCGGTCGTACATTCCATCACAGATATAATTGGTGGCTTGGTTATTGGCTTTGTTGCTGCAACTGTTGGCTATTACTTGAGTGAGCTGATAGTTAAAAAATATCCCAAAAACAGTGATAGGTCGCAGGAGTCAAAGCAACTGGAATAAGCCCAGTAGACCAACACTTTATAACGTTTCTTTGCTAAACTAATACTATGCACGACCACGAACACAAAACTTCAAAAACCAGTAAATTCATAATAGGCTTTGTTCTCAATACTGGCTTTACTATCTTTGAATTTATCATCGGTATCATGGCTGGCAGCTTGGCGCTTATTTCTGATGCTTCTCACAATTTAACTGACTCACTGAGTATTGTGATTGCTTTTGGTGGAGAACGAATCTCAAAACGCCAAGCCAATGACAGTAAAAGCTATGGCTTTGGGCGGGTATCGATTATTACCGCACTAATAAATGGCCTGTTGTTGTTTGGAGTAGCGGCATACATTTTCTATGAAGCATATCTACGCATACTCAACCCCGAGCCAGTTAAAGGTGGTTTGGTGGCAATCGTGGCTTTAGTTGGAATACTTATCAATGGCGCAGTCGCACTACTGTTTTATAAAGATAAAGACGACTTGAATGTACGTAGTACTTATCTAAATATGGCTTTTGATACGCTTTCATCTGTATTAGCACTTATTGCCGGATTAATTATTCTATTCACAGGCAACTCTCTTGCCGACCCAATAATCGGTATTCTAATTGGCTGTATGTTGGTTTATAGTGCTTATGGGGTGGTACGGGACGCCTTACATATCTTACTCGAGGGTACACCTAAAGATATTGATACAAAAGAGGTTCAGAAATTAATCGAAGAATTCGATCATGTTAAAGCCGTTGACGATTTGCATATATGGTCAATCTCGTCTGGTTACCTAGCACTCAGCTGTCATATTGTGATCGATGAAGCTAATGCTAGTGTGAGTATCAAACAAGTTAAAAAGATCAAAGAAGCACTACTCAAAAAGTACAAGATCCAACACGCTACTATTGAGACTGAACTGGAGCATTGCGACCCTGAACATTAGTTGGGTGTATAATAAGTAGAGTTCTTACCTGAGACACAACGCCCTGCCAAAGAAATTATTATGAAAGAACCAACACCAAAAAGCGATGGCGATCCAGTAAGAGAACAAAAATTTGCTGGTGAGATACGACCAGTCGGCATGCAAGATATAACAGCGATACAGCATATACTACGTCAATGGGTGATTGTGCCAGGTACTACTGAGGTAATAGAATCAGAGGTAGAAGAGGTACTTGCTTATATAAAAGGCAGTATAGAGGGCACAAATACCAGGAAATATATAGTGGCGCAATCACCAAGTGGTGAAGTGGTAGGTTTTGCCGGTACCGACCTACCAGAGACCGATATGCTAGAATATAAGACAAGTGACAATTCACTAGAACTTATTAATTTATATGTAGATACCAACAATCGTACAGGTAAAGGGGTTGGTAGTGCACTATATAATGCTATAAAAAACAATGCTAGAAATAATGGTTATACACAGCTAATGCTCAATAGTGGTCCGCGATATCGCGAATCTGGTTGGCCGTTTTACATGCGTATTATAGGTGAGCCAGTAGGTGAGTTAAAAGACAAATACGGAACAAATTTGCATGCTCCAGTTTGGAGTGAGAACCTGTAGTATGAATGCACAAGTTAAATCCAATCAGTTAAATGGTTATGATAAGCTTTCTCTACTTCGCTGGATAATACTGATATTCATACTCACTCTAGGTTTATTGCCAACTGTAACTGGTCCGTTGGCTCTTGTAGTCTATTTATTACCCGCATTATTTGTATTTATGCATGGTAGTAGATTCTTGGGGCGCAAGAGTATATTGATATTTTTCGCGGTCACTTACATCGTAACTTTTACTGCAGAATACTTGGGCGTAAATACAGGACGAATTTTTGGTGATTATTATTATAACTCTATTGGTAATGGCCCATTGCTAGGGGGTGTACCAGTGTTATTGATGCTTACGTATTTTAGCTTAGCGTATGGTAGCTACATGGTAGTGAGAATTATTCTAGGCTGGCTCAAAGTAATCAAGGGGTGGAGAATATTAGCTATTAGTTTGCTTGGCGGCATGATAATGACACTATCAGATCTTGCCAACGATCCGATCAACTCTACAATAGACCAAGTGTATATTTGGACCAAGGGAGGGATATTTTTTGGCGTACCTTACCAGAACTTTACAGGATGGCTGGCAGAAACATTTATATTACTCTTAGTAATTTCAATAATATTTGCTTATATCACTAGATCACCAAAACTACACAATATTCCTTCTAGAAAATTTTTAGCGGAGCCAATTATTTTATTTATTGCGCCAATAGTTCCGGTAATATTAAATCCGCTCTGGTCAACAAAGCCAGCGTATATAATTCAGCCAATGTCATTAATTGCGTTATTTGGCCTGGGTACAGTAAGTTTATTTGCATTTATTAAGGTATTAAGTCTAAACCACAAAATTAAATAATTTAACAATTTTTTACGGTTAAATATGTGTTTTTTTGAGGTATAATAAACATAACCAGAATTGTGGTTGTTTAATTATTTATAAATGAACCAAACAGATAAAAACCCCCAACCCAAAGAAGATGGATTAGATCAGCAAAGTACTTCTAATTCAGACTCTTCCAATACAAAGGAACAACAACCCACTGTTGAAGGTGTTACTATTCAAAGTGCCCAAGACGCACGAGTTAATACCGTCAAATGCATTAAAGAAGCAATGCTCGCACAAAACAAAATCACTGATAAGCAACTGGAGAATGTTGAGCATACCATCAAGCTACACAACATCAACTTCATAGACTATCTAATATCTCAAAACATCGTTGACAAAGATTTTATAGGTCAAACTGTGGCAAATTACTATAAGGTCTCATATATAGATCTCGAAGCCAATCAGCCCCCAAAAGATCTGGTACTAAAAATACCCAAAAATATTACTACTGACTCTAGAGTAATATACTATTATCTAGATCAAGCTCATGCGGTGTTTGTGACTGACGAACCAAATCAACCCGGACTCAAAGAGAAACTAGCCGAATATACCGGAGGA
>CXWK01090349.1_pt3 | contig 16414 bp, 17 predicted proteins | sample 590851 | NCBI WGS metagenome assembly CXWK01 (sample SAMEA3498364, study PRJEB10139) | wastewater metagenome | biome: wastewater treatment plant; material: activated sludge | place: Denmark | collected 2014-08-01 | reverse complement strand
GTACACCGCATCTCGTCCCACGCGCAGAAAAAATTCACCGTAGGGGTTGTTTACCGCTCATGTTGACCGAACGAAAAAAAGCCTTTGCTGACGCGGTGTTACGTGGCCTTTCCCAAAAGGACGCGGCTGTGTCGATTGGCTTGAGCGAAAAGACGGCGAAGCAAGCCGGATCGCGGATGGCGAANNCTGAATCGCTGCCGGAAGGTCGCGCGCTCAAATGCACGCGGGAAGGTTGCGCCGAAGGTGGAGAAAGAGGCGCCGGCTGAAAACTGGCCGATGGGGGTTTTTCCGAACGAGCCCAAGGCCGAGCCGCCCGCTGAGCCAGAAGAAGACCTTGACCCAGACCAGGACGACGGCCTGACTGCTGAGCAGCGTGCCGGCCTGTCGCCGCTGGACTACCTGCTGGCCGTGATGCGCAGCTCGAAGTCGTCCAAGAGCGCCAGGCTCCAGGCCGCCATCCAGGCGGCTCCTTACCTGCACGGCAAGATTGCGCCGCAGGGCAAGAAAGAGGCCAAAAACGAAGCGGCCAAGAAAGCCAGCCGGTTCACCCCTGCAGCACCCCCGCGCCTGGTGGCCGCTGGCGGTAAGAAACTCTGACAGTGGCCACAAAGGAGCGGGAAAAAGCGGCAGCACGCCGCGCGGCGAAGCATGCCGGACGGCCAAAGTGGTCCACCTCATGCCCGGATTGGGCGACCAGGCTGCGCGCCCGTCAGTCGATCATCCCGCCGCCGATCTTTGCCGACCAAGCGCAGGCGGCGCTGGCCATCTTCAAAGAGCTGCGAGTGGTGGACCTGCCCGGCAAGCCCACGTTTGGAGAGTGCTCGGAGCCCTGGGTTTTTGACTTCGTGGCCGCCATCTTTGGGGCCTATGACGCCGAAAGCGGCGACCAGCTGATCCGCGAGTTCTACCTCCTGATCAGCAAGAAAAACACCAAATCAACCATTGCGGCCGGCATCATGCTGACGGCGGTGATCCTGTGCTGGCGGGAAGAGGAAGAGCACCTGATTCTGGCCCCCACAAAAGAGGTGGCCGACAACAGTTTTAAGCCCGCGGCCGGGATGATCCGGGCCGATGACGAGCTTTCCGCCTTGTTCCACGTCCAGGATCACGTGCGGACCATCACCCACCGCGTCACCCGGGCCAGCCTGAAAGTGGTGGCGGCCGACACGGACACGGTATCTGGCAAGAAGTCCGGCCGGGTGCTGGTGGACGAGCATTGGCTGTTTGGCAAGCAGTCCAAAGCCGAGGCCATGTTCATGGAGGCCACGGGCGGCCAGGTGTCGCGCGATGAGGGCTGGGTGATCTACCTGACCACGCAGAGTGACGAGCCCCCGGCCGGCGTGTTCAAGGAAAAGCTGAACTATTACCGGGACGTGCGGGACGGCAAGATCCTTGATCCAAAGTCCTTGGGCGTGCTGTACGAGTTCCCGCCAGAGATGATCGCCAGCAAGGAATACCTGGACCCGGGCAACTTCTACATCACGAACCCCAATATTGGCCGGTCTGTGAGCGCCGAGTGGCTGGAAGACCAACTGAAGAAGGTGCAGGCCCGCACCGATGGGCCGCTGCAGCAGTTCCTGGCCAAGCACCTGAACGTAGAAATCGGCCTGAACCTACGCAGCGACCGCTGGGCCGGGGCCGACTTCTGGGAAGAGGCCGAAATTGTCCTGACGCTGGACGACCTGCTGCGCCGCTGCGAGGTTGCGGTGGTGGGTGGCGACGGCGGCGGGCTGGACGACCTGCTGGGCCAGGCTGTAGTTGGGCGCGAGCGCGAGACGGGCCGGTGGTTGGCGTGGTTCCACGCCTGGGCGCACAAGATCGCGCTGGAGCGCCGCAAGGAAATCGCCCCGCGGCTGCTGGACTTTCAGCGCGAAGGCAGCCTGACCATCGTGGACCGGCCCGGCCAGGACGTGCAGGAGTTCGTTGACAACGTGTGCCGCGTGCGGGACGCCGGGCTACTGCCTGAAAAGCAGGGCATCGGCGTGGACGCGGCCGGGATCGGTGACATCGTGGACGAGCTGCAGGCCCGGGACTTCGACATCGCGGTGGACGTGGTGGCCGTTTCTCAGGGCTGGCGGCTCAACGGTGCAATCAAGACCACCGAGCGCAAGCTGGCGGGCGGTGACCTGCTGGTGGCCAAGTCGGGGCTGATGCCCTGGAGTGTCGGCAACGCGCGCACCGTGCAGCAGGGGAACGCCGTATCCATCACCAAGCAGGCCAGCGGGACGGCAAAGATCGACCCGCTGATGGCGCTTTTTGATGCCGTGTCGCTGATGGCGATGAACCCGGTTTCTGCCGGCCGGTCATTTTGGGAAACCACCGTATGAAAAAACACATTGAAGCGCTTGCGGCGCTGGCCGCCGAGTGGGCGCCCGATGCCGGGATGGTGGCTGGAGCTGGTGCCATTGCATACGGTGCCGGCCTGATCTATGTGCCCGCGGGCTGGATCGTGGGCGGCCTGTTCCTGCTGGCTGTCGGCTGGATGGCTGCGAAGGGTGGTAAGTAATGGGGTTCCTTTCGCGCGTCGTGGCCGAGCAGAAGGCATCGGACCCGCTGGCGATCTGGGCGGAAATGCTGCGCGCCGGCCGCACGTCCAAGGCCGGGCCGACGATCAACCTGGAAAACGCGCTGAAGGTGGCGACCATGTTCGCCTGCCTGCGCGTGCTTTCGCAAGGCTGCGCACAGGTGCCTTTCAAGCTGTTCCGCGAAACAACCGTCAACGGCTTGAAGAACATCGAGCCGGCGCGCGGCCATCGGCACTATGACCTGGTGGCCACGAAGCCGAACGACTGGCAGACCAGCTTTGAATTCCGCGAGCAGCTGGTGATTCACGCCGGCCTGGGCAATGCCTACGTCTGGAAAAGCCTGGTGATCGGCGGCAAGGTCGCTGAAATGATCATCCTGGACCCGGGCCGCATGGAGGTCCAGCACCCGAACGAGTTTGAAGCCCCGGTCTACAAGTACACGCTGAAAGACGGCAAGGTCGTACTGTTCGACTCAAAGACCATCTGGCACGTCCGTGGCCCCAGCTGGCACGGCTTTGCGGGCATGGACATCCTGCAGATGGCGCGCGAGGCGCTGGGCCTGAGCATCGCCACCGAGGAATCGCACTCCAAGCTGCACGCCAAGGGTGTGCGCCCGTCGGGCACGTATTCGGTGGACGGAAACCTGAGCCCGCAGCAGTACGCCGACCTGAAAAAGTGGATATTGGCCGAGATGGCGGGCTCTGACAACGCAGGCGCCCCGATGATCCTTGACCGCGGCGCCAAGTGGCTTACACAGGCTATGACCGGACTGGACGCCCAGCACCTGGAGACGCGGAACTACCAAGGCGCTGAAATCTGCCGCTTCATGGGCGTGCTGCCGTCAAAAGTGGGATTCACCGACAAGGCCGCCACTTACGCCAGCGCTGAGCAGTTCGCCATCCAGCATGTGGTGGACAGCCTGGGGCCATGGTATGCGCGCATTGAGCAATCCGCAGACATCAATCTGCTGACTCCAGCCGAGCGGGCGCAGGGCTACTACTTCAAATTCATTGCGGCCGGCCTGCTGCGCGGCGCGCTCAAGGATCAGGGCGAATACTTCGCGCGTGCGCTGGGCTCTGGCGGATCACCGGCATGGATGACGCAGGACGAAGTACGCGCCCTGGACGAACTCAACCCGATGGGCGGTGAGGCCGCCAAACTGCCGCCGCGCGCTGGCAGTGTTCCCTCGCCCGTTGCGGCCTGAAAGGAAAGACCATGACCACCAAAACCCTCGATTTTCAGTGTGAACTGAAGGCCAGCGGCGACACCGGCACCTTTGAAGGTTACGGCTCCATTTTCAATATCACCGACAAGGGCGGAGACATCGTTGTGCCCGGTGCCTTTGCTGAGACGCTGGCCGCACAGAAAGCAGCCGGCCGCCTGCCCGCCATGCTCTGGCAGCACCGCCAGGCCGAGCCCATCGGCGTTTACACCAGCATGGAAGAGGACGCCGTGGGCCTGAAGGTCAAGGGCCAGCTGGCGCTGAAGACCGCCCGCGGCGCCGAAGCCTACGAACTCATGAAGATGGGCGCCCTATCCGGCATGTCCATCGGCTACCGCAGCCGGGACGACAGCTACGACCGCGTGACCGGCGTGCGCTCCCTGAAAAAGCTGGATCTGGTGGAGCTTTCGCTTGTCACCTTCCCCATGAATGACGCCTCCCGCGTCTCAGCCGTCAAGACCATTGAAGAGCTTGACAGCCTGTCCGAAATCGAGCGCCACCTGCGTGATGTTTGTGGCCTATCGAAGAGCGAGAGCACCGCCTTGGTGTCTCGCGTCAAAAGCGTCATCAGCCGGAGTGATTCCGGGGAAGGCGACATGTCCCTGGCCGACCTGGCCGCAGTCCTGAAGGGCTGCAAAGCCATCTAGTCCAACCGTTCCAAGTCCCCCGAACCAACAGCCGCCCTTGAGGCGGCTTTTTCATTCCCGAAAGGAAAACATCATGGAAATCAAAGACATTGCAACCATGCTCGAAGAGCGCAAAAAGGCCTACGACGAGCTGCAAAAAACCGTCACCGAGCTGGCCGCGGCCAAGGCTGACGGCAAGGCCGTTGGCGACCTGACCGCCAAGGTCGAAACGCTGTCCAAGGCGTGCGACCAGTTCGACGAAATCAAGACGGCAGTGGAAGAGCTGCAAAAGAAGGCCAACCGCCCACAGACCGACGGCGAAATCAAGGCCGCCGCCGACCTGGGCGAAGAAGTCAAGCAGTTCAACCTGATGCTGCGCGCCGACTTCCAGGCCAAGGGCCGCCCGGCACCCGCTGACGTGGACGCCAAGGCGTACACCGAGTACAAAAACGCCTTCTTCAGGGTGATGACCGGCACGCCCCTGGACAACCTGTCCAGCGACGAGCGCAAGGCCATGAGCGCAGGCTCGGACCCGGACGGCGGCTACCTGCTGCCGCCCTCGACCGTTGGCCGCATGGTGTCCAAGATGTACGAGCAGTCCACCATGCGCCAACTGGCCACCGTGCAGACCATCAGCACCGACAAGCTGGAAGGTATCGTTGACAACAACGAAGCCGACGCCGGCTGGGTGTCTGAACTGGGCGCCCGTTCGGACACGAACACCCCGCAAGTGGGCAAGTACGAGATCCAGGCGCACGAGATGTACGCCATGCCGAAGGCCAGCCAGAAGATTCTGGACGACGCCGCGGTGAACGTGGAATCGTGGCTGGCCGGCAAGGTGGCCGACAAGTTCGCGCGTGTCGAAGGCACCGCCTTCACCACCGGCACGGGCGTTGGTCAGCCGCGCGGCCTGTTCAGCTACACCACGGCAGCGACGGGCGATGACTCGCGCGCCTGGGGCCAGTTCGAGCACGTTGTGACGGGTGCCAACGGCGCCTTCCACACCACGAAGGCCGACCCCCTGCAGGACCTGCTGGGCGCGTTCAAGGACCAGTATCTGCAGCGCGCCACCTGGCTGATGCGCCGCGAGGTGCGCACCGCCATCCGCAAGATGAAGGAAGCCACCAGCGACCGCTACCTGTGGGAGCCGAGCCTGCAGATGGGCCAGCCCGACCGCCTGCTGGGCTACCCGGCTCGCGTGGACCAGTACGTTCCCGCCATCGCCACCGGCTCGCTGTCGCTGGCCTTCGGTGACATTGCCGAGGCCTACACCATCGTGGACCGCATGGGCATCCGCACGCTGCGCGACCCCTTCACCGCTAAGCCCTACGTCGTGTTCTACAGCACGAAGCGCACGGGCGGCGGCGCGGTGAACTTCGAGGCCGTCAAGTTCCTGAAGTTCTCGACCTGATCGGCTGGGCCGGCCTGAGCGCCGGCCCGCTTCAAAACCCAACACCCAAGGAAAAATCATGAACCTGAGCAAAAGCATCAAAGTCACGGTGGTGGAAGCCGCCGCAGCAGCAGCACAGACCGAACTGGTCACCGATGTCCTGGACATGCAGGGCTATGACGGTGTGATGTTCATTGCCCTGACCGGCGATGTCACCACGGCGTCTGTCCTGACCCTGACCGTCAAGGGCAACAGCGCGAACAGCGTGTCCAGCCCCACGCCCGTGACGCAGAAGGCCACCGACGCATTCACCGCTGACGGCACCAGCGCCGACAGCAAGGTGCTGATGGTGGACGTGTACGACCCGGCCCTGCGCTACGTGTTCGCCAGCCTGACGCGCACCGCCGCCGACGCTGTGATCGGCGGGATCATCGCCATCCAGTACACCGCCGAGCTGCGCCCCACGACGCAGCACGCATCGGTCATTGCTTCGGCAATCGGCCCCGGCGTGGCGGCCTGATACCAGGCCACTACGTGAAAAGCCCTCCCCGCGAGGGCTTTTTGCATAGGACACGCGCATGAAATTCAAAGTCATCACCGCAGTGGGCACCGAGCCCATCACCCGGGCCGAGGCCAAGCTGCACCTGGGCCTGGACGACATGAGCGGATCACACCCGGATGACGCCATCATCGACGCCCTGATCACGGGCGCCCGCCAGCATGCCGAGCACTACACCAAGCGCGCGCTGGCTCAGCAAACGCTGGAGGCGGCTCTCGACGCCTTCCCGGACAGCGATGACGACCGCATTGACCTGCCGCGCGCTCCGGTGGCCAGCATCACCAGCGTGAAGTACACCGACACCAGCGGAACCGAACAGACGATTTCCGGCAGCGCCTATGCCCTGAGCACCTACGGGGAATCGCGCACCGTGGCGCCCACCAGTGGGAACTACTGGCCGGCAACGCAGGACATTCCTGACGCCGTTCGCATTCGCTATGTGACCGGCTACGGGGCGACCGGGGCCGGTGCTGAGTACGCCACGCTGCCTAAAGCCGTGCGCCAGGGCATGCTGATGCACATCAGCCTGACCTACCCCCGAAACGTGTTCACGCCAGCTGAGCGCGAGGCCATGGAAACCGCCCGCGATTCGCTGCTGAACACGATCAAGGACTGGAGCTTTTCGTGAATCCAGACCTGGGGCCGCTGGATCGGCGCATCCGCATCGAGCAGCAAGGCACGACGGACGGCGCCTATGGACCGCAGCCAGGCTCCTGGACGACCTTCGGGACGTTCTGGGCAACGGTTCAGGAAGTGCTGCCCAGCCGCGGCGAAAGCCAGGCCGACGGCATCCGCATTGCAGAGCGCCCGGCGCGCGTGCGTATGCGCTACGTGCCCGGCATCAACAGCGCCATGCGGGTGATCTACCTGGACCGCAGCAATCGCGTGATGAAGATCATCGCCCAGCCGGTGGAACTGGGGCGGAAATTTGGGCTTGAGTTCATGGCGGCTGATTTCACGACGACAGGGGAGGCGACCTGATGGCAGACGTGAAAGTCAAAGGTCTGGCTGACCTGAACAAGTTTCTTCAGCAGTTGCCCGCCAAGGTAGAGCAAAGCGTCCTGCGCGGCGCGCTGCGTGCCGGCGCCAATGTCGTGATGGCAGAGGCAAAGGCCAATGTCCCGGTGGCCAGCGGCCAGCTGCGCGACGGGCTCAAGATCAGCACCAACAGCCGCAGGGGTCGTGTGACGGCGAAGGTGAAAGCAACCGGCAAGCATGCCCACATCGCCCCCTGGCTGGAATACGGTACGGCGGCCCACAAGATCACCGCCAAAAAGGGAAAGGGCCTCTTTTTCGGCGGCTTGTTTGTCAAGGGCGTCCAGCATCCGGGAGCCAGGCCAAAGCCGTTCCTGCGCCCGGCGCTGGACGGCCGCGCGCAAGACGCTGTAGTTGCCGCTGCACAGTACATGAAGCGGCGCCTAGCCACAAAGAACGGGCTGGACACCTCATCCGTGGAGATTGAAGCCGAATGACCACCACCTGGAAAATCCCCGCCGACTGGCAAGGACAGACCGTGGCCGTTCTGGCGTCCGGCCCGAACATGAGCCAAGAGGTAGCCGACGCCCTGCGCGAGCATCGCAGGATCGTCGTGAACTTCACGCACCGGCTGGCGCCTGACGCTGACATGCTGGTGGCGATGGACGGTAATTGGCCGCAGGAATTCCGAGACTTTGCCGGTCTGCGCGTGACTGGCGTACTGGACGATGACCTGGACGCGCTGTACATCGGCCCGCGCTGGGAGCGCGTGCAAATGGAGGCCGGGCGCCAGATCGAAGTCCACAACAGCGGTCTGACGGCGATTCGAGTTGCTGCCGCGATGGGCGCATCTCGCATCATCCTTGCCGGTTTCTCACCCGACACGCCCGGCCACTGGTATGACAACCAGCACGACGCATACACCGGAGTCGCGCAGGGGCTGGCGGCGATTGAGGCTGAACTGACGGCGCGCGGCGTGAAGGTGGATCGGTTTGTGATGGGCGACGGGACCGGCGATGCCTTGCCCGCGCTGCCCGTGACCAGCTACAGCAAAAAGGCCAAGCGTGTCTGACGTAAAGGCCGTCCGCTACCTGCTGGCGAACAATGCCACGCTGACCGCGCAGGTCCCTGCCACGCGAATCATCAGCGGCGTGCTGCCGCAGGACATCGCACTGCCAGCGATCAGCGTCACCCACGTCTCCACGGTGCGCCCGCAGATGGTCAACACCGCGTCCAAGCTGTGTGTCTCGCGCGTGCAGGTCACGGTGATGGCGGCCAGCTACGCAACGCAGAAGTCTGTCATGGCCCTGGTGCGCGCCGCTCTGCCCCGCTCCCGCGGTTCCGTGAATGGCGTGGCCGTGGACAGCATCCTGATCGACACCGAAGGCCCGGACTTCACAGACGAGGCCGGGCTCTACATGGGGTCTATCGACTACCGCGTGACCTACACCGAGTAGGCCCAAACCAAATAAGCAACAGCCCGCCGCGTGCGGGCTTTTTTGCGTCCAGTTCCCCGAAAGGGGAAGCCCGCCCGCCGCGATTTCCGCTGACGGGCTTCACCAAACCGAAAGGAAATCAATCATGGCAGAAGGAACAGTCCTCCACACGATGAGCGGCGCAACGCTGGCGATCAGCGCCAGCTTGCCCGCAACCTACAACGCCGCAGGCTACGGTGCCACGGCCATGGTCTACACGACCGTGGGCGAAATCGAGAACTTCGGCAATCACGGCGTGACCGCCAACGTCACCACCTTCACCGCCATCGCCAATTCGGTGGTGCAGAAGTTCAAGGGCTCCAAGAACTACGGCACGATGAACCTGGTGATCGGCAACATGCCCAGCGATGCCGGCCAGGACATCATCGAAACGGCCGCCGAATCGACCGCGCGCTACTCCGTGAAGATCAGCTACCCGACCCGCGCGGGTGAATCCACGGCAGAAATCCACTACCTGGACGTGCTGGTCAGCAAGCGCGAATTCCAGGACGGCGCCGTGGATGACGTTCGCAAGATCGCCGTGGACTTTGAAGTCTGCCGCGCTCCCGTGATCGTCGCAGCCACCTGATCCCCGGCCTGAAGGCCAACCCCCTGCCACGACCCGGCCCCGTTCGCTCCTTCGCGGGGGCGGCGGGGCTGGGTACGGGCTTTTCAACCTCCCCGCGAAAGGAATCAACATGAACGCATCCCAGATCCAGGCCGACCCGGCTGGCGCTTTTGACATCGCACAATTCGAGGCATCCGACACCGCTGTCATGGACGTGGTGCTGCCCAACGGCCAGCCCATGATCCACAACGGCCAGCCCGTGCAGATCGCGCTGTACGGCCCCGGCTCCGAGCAGGACTTCAAGGCCCAGGTCGAAATTGACCGCGTGAACAGCGAACGCATGATGCAGACGCTTCGCGGCAAGACCGCCAAGGACGAAGTGGCCGAGCGCCGCGCCGCGCAGATCAAAAAGCTGGCAGCCGTCACCAAGGAAGTGCGCAACTTCCCGGTGTCTGCGGCTGACATCTACGGCAACACGAAGCTGGGCTACATCACCAACCAGGTGCTGAAGTTCCAGGGGGACTGGGCCAATTTTTTGCCGCCGAGCGCGCAGACCTGATCCTGCACGTGCGGCAGATGGCGTGGCTTCGCGCCGTGCCTGACCCTCCCGAGCCAAAAGGAAGCGCCAAGCCGCCGCCGCCCGACAGGCGCAGCCGCATGACCCGAATGACGGACAGCGGCATAAGTCCCCCGATGCCCCCGGTGCTGGCTGGGCACAGGTTTCTGGCGTGGCTGTACGACGCCGGCCCCGGCATGCAGACCGGGCAGGGCCTTGTCCCGCTGAGCAACGCGGAAATCAGGGACTGGCAGCACTGCAACGGCCTGCGCCTGACGCGTCTGGAAGCGCAGACCCTGCGCGAGCTTTCGCAGGCATTTGTTGCCGAACTGAACAGCGCCAGCGACCGCACGCGCCCGGCACCGTACCGGGTTGAAGAAATCGACATGACCAAAGCGAAGCAGCAGGCCGCGCAATCCATGCGCGACACGCTGCGCGCGATGTAACCAGGACGCCACCGAATGAACGCTGGAACGCTTGAGATTCAGCTGGCCGCAGACGTTGCGCGCCTGCGGCAGGACATGGACAAGGCCTTGGGAATCGTGCAGCGCACGGCCAAAGGCTTTGACAATGCCGCGGCGCAAATGCGTGATGCGCTGGGCGGCATCGGTGGCGGCCTGAGCGCCGCCGCCTTTGGCATGTGGATCAAGAGCGCCATTGACTTCCAGGACCAACTGAACGACCTGAACAAGACCACCGACATCGCGGTGAGCAAGCTGGCCGGCATCAGCCTGATGTCTAAACAGACGGGAAGCGACCTGACCGGCATGGCGCAGGCCATGAACAAGCTCACGCTGGAGATGGGAAAGGCGCCGGAAAAGTTCGCCAAGATCGGCATCACAGCAAAAGACCCGCTGGAGGCATTCAAGCAGTTGTCCGATATTTTCACCAGCATTGAAGACCCGCAGCTGCGCGCGGCCGTGGCGGCAGAGGCACTTGGCAAGGGCTGGGCAAGCGCCGCCCCCGCGCTGGCCGAAGGGTCCAAGGCCATTGGCGATATGGTCACGCGCGGCGAGGAGCTGGCAGGTATCACGAAGATGGACGCCGAAATGGCCGACGCCTTCAACGATTCCATGTCGGAGCTTCAGCTGGCCCTGATGGGCACGGCGTCCAATCTGGCCGGCGACATGCTGCCGGTGTTGACCGAACTGGTGAAGAGCCTGACGGAAGTCACAGCGACGGCCAACAACACCGAGACGCCATTCAACATCCTGACCGAGACATTGCGCGCGCTGATCGTGATCGGCGGAAACGTGGCGTTTGTGATCCATGGCATCGCCGTGGAAATCGGCGGCATGGCTGCGCAGGCTGCCGCGTTCTTCACCGGGAACTTTTCGCAGGCCAAGCAGATTGGCGATGACATGGCCGCAGACGCAGAGCGCCGCCGCGCGACGTTCGACGCCTGGGAAAAGTCCATGATGTCCGCCGGTACTGCCGCCTCATCGCTCGGAAACGAAACCGATGCCCTCAGCCGCCGGATGGCGGCCAACGCCAAGGCCACGTTGAGCGCTGCAGAGGCGGCACGCCTTAAGGCGTTTGTCGATGCAGCCGCCAGCAAAAAGGCCGCTGACGAACTGAAAAAGCAGCGCGAGGAGGATGAGAAGTTCCGCATCGCTTGGGGGCGTGCTGATGCCACCCGCCAGGGTGATGCTGTGCTCAAGCGCAACGAGGAAGAGGCCAAGGCCCTGGCCGCTGCCATTGACGGTCTGACGGAATCACGCAACCGTCAATTCGACGCCGACGCCAAGGTCATCAAGTCAGCCGAGGACATGGTGGCTCAGGCTCAGTTCGAGCTGTCCATCATGGGCCTGTCCAACGTGGAGCGCGAGAAGGCCATCGCCCTGCGCCAGCTTGAGGCCACGGGCATCGACAAGGCATCGCTGAAATACGCCGAGCTGGCGGAGGCCATGAACAAGGTGATTGGCGACCGCGCTGCCATGCAGAAGCAGATTGACGACTTCCAGAACGTCTGGAACAGCATCGACCGCACGGCCCAACAGACCTTCACCAACATCTTCGAGGGCGGCCAGGACGCTTTCACCAAGCTGCGCGACACGCTGAAGGCCACGCTGCTGGATTTGCTGTATCAGATGACGGTGCGGAAGTGGGTGTTCAACCTGGCGGCGAACGTGACCGGGGCCAGCGCGGGCGCGGTCGGCAGCGTGGCAAACAGTTCCGGGCTGAACTCCATCGGCGGCCTGCTGGGCAACTTCAGCGGCATGTCCACCGCCAACACCATGGGCAGCATGTTCGCCAACGCCACCGGCGGCGGCCTGGACGCGCTGCTGGCCACCAATGGCGCCTTCGGCACGGCCACCGGTGCCGGTGCCGGCCTGATGTCGGGCTTGGCATCTGCGCTTCCCTATGCAGGTATTGCCCTTGCGTTGGCCAGCTTCCTGGAAGGCGACCGCGGCGGGCCCAAGACCGAAGGCGGTGCCGACCTGGCGGCCACCATCCAGCAGCAATACAACGGCATCGCCGCGCAGCTGGGCATCACCAACAAAGCCATCTTCGAGGCCTTCTACAGCAAGGACCCTCAAGGCGACAGCCTGACCCAGCTGCGCGTGGCCACCCTGAGCGGCGGGCGCAACATCTACGAGCGCCTGGGCGAGGAAAACGTGGGCCGCAGCGATGCTGAGTTTGCAGCGGCGGTGGGCGACGCCACCATGCGCGCCATCATCGCCGCGCTGAAAGACTCGGACCTGTCCAACGAGTACAAACAGTACCTGAACGCCCTGGCCGACGACGCCAGCACGGCCGACATGCAGCGCGCCATCGACCTGATCGGCCAGCGCAAGGCCCTGGACGAAGAGTGGCTGACCGTCACCAGCACCGACGCTGAAAACCTCGCCCGCGCCCGCAAGCGCGAGCTGGACGCGATGGACCCGACCCTGCAGTCCATCAAAAAGCGCATCTGGGCCGAACAAGACTTGCGCCGCGAATCCGAAGCCACAGCATCCATGCAGACCCGCTTGGGCGACGCACTGCTGGACCAGGTGCGCACGGCTGAAAGCGTGGCGCGCGACGCCATTGCCCGCCAAGACGCCGCGGCCGTGTCGCTGCGCCGCTACCTGGCTGCGCTGACCACCGGCCCCATGGCGGCCCTGTCGCCCGAGGCGCAGTACCAGGCCACCCGGTCCGAGTTCATGCGCCTGAGCAGCCTGAGCCTGGACGACCCCGAGCGCCAGAGCAAGCTGGAAGAGGTGGGCACGGCCTTCCTGGAGGCCAGCCGCAGCTACAACGCCAGCAGCATGGCCTATTTCACCGACCTGGCCATGGTGCGCGGCGCGGTAGAGGCCAGCCAGGTGGCCGCCCAGACGCAGGCCGACATCGGCCGCATGCAGCTGACGGCCCTGCAGAGCCAGTACGGCATGCTGAGCGCCATCAACGGCAGCGTGATCGCCGGCAATCTGACGGTGAGTGCGGCCATTGCATCGCTGGCCGGGGCGCTGAGCGCGGCCGGCGTTAACGGCGNNGCGGCTGACTTCTACGCCGACAACCCTGCAGCCGCGGCCCCTGACCCCGAGGGCATCGCCTTCTGGAACGCGGTGGAGCAGTCCGGCGCCTACCGGGACATGGGCTACGACAGCGCCCAGCAGTGGTTTGACGCCCACGTGGCTTATCTGAACAGCATCAACGGCAGCCACGCCAATGGGCTGGACTATGTGCCGTTCGATGGCTACCGGGCGGAACTGCACCGAGGCGAGCGGGTGCTGACGGCATCGCAGGCGCGCGGGCAGGACATGGGCTACATGGAGATGGTCACCGAGCTGCGCGGGCTGCGCGCTGAAGTGGCCCGGCTGACCACGGTATCTGCCAGCGGCATGCAGGCCAACCTGGGCAAGCAGGACATGATCGTCCAGAACACGGGCGCGGCGGCCAAAAGCGCCCAGCTTGAAGCCACGCGGGGGGTGATGGCATGAGCAGCGAGCGCATTCTGATGGTGGCGCTGTACTACGTGCAGCCCGGCGTAAGCCCTGCCATCCCACTGTTTTACGCCACGCGGTCGCACGTGTCCAACTCCACATGGGCGTGGACATCTGATCCGTTTTTTGTACAGGGCAGGCTGATCCAGCCGGGGCTGATCGAGCGGACGATGTACGGCCCCGGCAAGCTGCGCAGCGCTTCATCCGTGGCGGCTGGTGCCATTGTGCTGAGCAACGCAGATGGCGCGCTTGATTCAATCCTGCCTGAGTCATTCGACGGCCAGCAATTTCTGCTGTATGACATCGACCCCGCCACCCTGACGGTCAGAACCCTGCTGCGCCGCGGCTACATTGAGCAGCCCACCTGGGACGACAAATCCATCACTTTCCAGGTGCGCGACACGCTCCACGCGCTGGATGTCAACTTGCTCACCACGAAGTACGCTGGCACAAACGCGCTGCCGGCTGGCATCGAGGGCACGGCTGATGACATCGGCGGCACGCCCAAGCCGATGTTGCTCGGCACCTGCAAAAACGCAACGCCCAAGCAAGTCAACACCAGCAAAAAGATTTACCAGATCGACGGCGTGCGCGGCCTGAAAGCCGGCTACACGCTGGCCGTGTACGACAAACGCGCCGTCGTGACGCAAGACGGCGCGGGCGACTACACCAGCCAGGCCGACATGGAGAACAACGCGAACATCCCCGCCGTGGGCCAGTATCGCGTGTGGCCGGCGGGCGGTTGCTTTCGCATCAACTTCACGCCAGCCGGCGCGCTGACCTGCGACGTGACGAACCCGGCAGACAAGCGCACGGGCGGCGTGGCCGCTCTAAAAGACGTGCTCTACACGCTGAACGGCGACATCCTGGGCAGCCGCAGCCCAGATGCCAGCCTGGGCTTCTTGCCCGCTGGCCAGCTGTACGCAACCAACCCTGACGTGGGCATCTATGTGGATGACTCCCGCACGGCGCTGTCGGCGGTACAAGAGCTGATGACAAGCGCGGGCGCGTTTGTTGTATCGGACTTTCCGCTGGACTACACCTACGCGGGCAACGTGCTCAACGCATCGCAGCTGTACGAGCCCTCGGCAACGCCGCACTACCTGGCGCCGCTGGAGCTGAACGAGTCCCGCATCGTGCCCGACTCCCTGCGCCTGGTGCCGCCATCGGAATCCGACCGGGGCCTGCCCGTGTGGCGCGTCAACGTGCAGTACGCCAAGAACTGGACGCCGATGACAGAAAACGACCTGGCAGGTGTGGCGGCGGCAGACGTTGCCTACTTCACCCAGGAATACCGCACAGCCAAAGCCGAAGACGCGAGCGTCAAAACCGACTGGCCCGCCGCGCTGGAGCTGACCGTCACCACGCTGATCGTGGACGAAGCCGACGCCGTGGCCGAGGCCAACCGCCTGCTGGACCTGTTTGGGGTGCCGCGGCAGCGGTTCGCGGTGCGCGTGCCGCTGCTGGTGATCTTGACGCAGGCAAAGACATCAGGCGGGACGCTGTACCCCGATGCCTTCGGCATAGGGGCGCCCATCACCCTGAAGCTGCCCCGGTTTGGCCTGGACGCTGGCAAGCGGTTTGTAGTCACCGAGATGCGCCAGGACTACGAGGGCGAAGTCGTTGACCTGATTTTGTGGGGGTAACTGAGCAATGAGCGACAACATCCTTTTGGCGTATGGAAACAAGGCAACCGGGGCCACGCTGGCCGGCGGCACCTGGGACAGCACCCTGGCGCTGAACAACCTCAAGACAGGTGAACTGGCCGAGGTGGCGCGCAGCACCAACGCCAGTGTGTACAACACCCAATTTCGTTTCGACCTGGCCGCCAATTACGTGCTGCGCGCGCTGGCCCTGGTCAATCACAACCTGACCACAGGTGCGCTGTGGCGGGCGCGGACCACAGACGCCACGCTGGACATGGACTTTGTCGGTCCCACGTCCATGCGCCCGCGCACCCTGACCACCAGCGGCGGCGCCAACGGCACGCGCGTGAATATCTACGGCCAGATCGAGGCCGCGACCTGCCCGCGATATGACTTCAGCCCGGTCAACCTGGCCAGCGGCACGGCCACGCAGACCATAAGCAGCGTCCCGGCTGGCACGTACCTGCTGATCACTACGGGCTCGAATGCCGCGGTGATGGCAACAGGCTCCACGGTCAGCAACACCGGCACCATCGGCACCACGACATACCCTGCGTTCGTCGTCGTCAACGCCACGGGCAATGTGACCCTGACCGTCCTGAGCGCGGCCACGGCGATTCATTTCCGGGAATCGCTGGGGTTGCTGGTGGAAGAGGGTCGCACGAACCATTTCCTGAACAGCGCCACGCCAGCCACGCAAACCAGTGGAGTCCTTGGGACTGGTTCATATACCCTTTCAATGAGCGGCTCAGGCTCAATCGCTGTCGCCGCAAACTCCGCGACGATTACAGGCGCTGGCACGGCCACCGATGGCAGTCCTGTGACATTCACCGTCACGGTCAGCGGTACGGTGGATTACACGGTGACTGGATCGCCATCTCGGGCGCAGTCGGAAGATGGGGCCTTCGTTACCAGCCACATCACCACTACAGGCGCAGCAGTAACC
>CXWK01097402.1_pt2 | contig 16419 bp, 11 predicted proteins | sample 590851 | NCBI WGS metagenome assembly CXWK01 (sample SAMEA3498364, study PRJEB10139) | wastewater metagenome | biome: wastewater treatment plant; material: activated sludge | place: Denmark | collected 2014-08-01 | reverse complement strand
CGTTGGGCTCAACAGCAAGGTCGCCGTCAATTCCTTCATCGCATCCAGAAATACCAATGCAAACGCTGCTCCCAGCGCCGGAAAAATGATTGGCAGCGTTATCCGGCAAAACGCACTGAACGAAGATGCCCCCAGCGTGCGCGCCGCCTCTTCCAGTTGCGGCGCAGCCTTGTTCAGTGCTGTGCGAATCGGTGCCTGGGCCAGCGGTAGAAACAGCAGCGCATAAGCAATCAACAGCAGTGTCGAAGTCTGGTACAGCACCGGCACATAGTGGAGCGCGAAATACACCAGGGTCAGTGCAATCACCAGGCCTGGCAGCGCGTGCAGCAGATACGGCAAACGTTCTGCCCAGATTGCCAGTGGCCCTTTATAGCGCACCACCAGCAACCCCACCGGCAACGCCAGCAGCAGACAAAACGCCGCGCCGCCCAAGGACAGGGCCAGGGAGGAAAGCAGCGCCTCGCTGATCGCGGCGATCGGGAATGCCGCCGACGAGCCCACGGCCAGCCAGTACGCCAGCATTCCCAGAGGAATGCCGCTGCCGATGATCGCCAGCAACAGGCAGTAAAGCTGCCCAGCCATCATCCAGGGGCCCAATCTGACCTGTTCTGCCTGTCGCGCCGCGCCCTGGCCTGTACGTACATGCCGGCCTTTGCCGCGAACGCGCAGTTCCAGCCACAGCAACATCAAGCACAGTGCCAGCAACACCGCCGAGAGCATCGCGGCGTTGGCGTTGCTGAATTCCAGCTCGAACTGTTGGTAAATCGCGGTGGTGAAGGTTTGCAGGCCAATGATCGACAGTGCACCGAATTCCACCAACATGTGCAGGGCAATCAGTAGCGATCCCGCCAGCAGCGAAGGCCAGAGCAGCGGTAGGGTGACGCGGAAAAATACTCCCCAGCGATTCTGCCCCAGGGTGCGGGCAGACTCTTCGAGTGAGGGGTCGAGATTGCGCAGGGTGGCGGCCACCGGCAGGAAGATCAGCGGGTATTTGGACAGGCTCATTATCAGGATCGCCCCGCCGAGCCCTTCGAAATGTGCGCTCAGCGACACCCAGGTAAAACTGCTGACAAACGCCGGTACGGCGAACGGTAAACACAGAATCACGCCCCACAGGCGTCGCCCCGGCAGATTGCTGCGCTCCAGCAGCCATGCCAGCGACAGGCCGATCACGCCGCAAGTCAGTGTCACGCCAATCATCAGCGCCAGGGTATTGCGCAGCAGGCCAAACACATAAGGCCGCCACAGCAGATGCAGCGCCTGGGCCCAACCCGCTTGCCAGGCCTTCAGGCCGACGTAGGCCAGGGGAAGCAAGCTGAGCACGACCAGCAGTAACACCGGCAGAATCAACCAGATGGAAGGCCGCCTGCGCCCTGGTACGTATCGACCGTGCGAGGCGGAGGCGGATAGCGATGCGCTCATCAGTTCAGGCCAACCTCGCGTTCCAGGTCCAAGGCTTCTTCGGCATTGCCGAGGTCGGCGGGCGTGACGTTCGGTGCTTGCAGTTCGCTGAAAGGCTTGAGGCCGCGATCCGATTGCATGCCTTTGTGTAGCGGGTATTCGGCGGTGGTCTGGGTGATCACGCGCTGGCCCTCTTCACTGGCCATGTAGGCGAGCAGTTGCTGGGCTTCTTTTGGATGTTTGCTGGATTTCAGCACGGCCGCACTCGATACGGTAATCAGGCCGCCGACGTCGCCGCCAGTGAAGTAATGCAGTTTCGAATCGAGCTGGCCCTTTTCGCGCTGCAAGGCGAACCAGTAGTAGTTGTTTACCAGCACCGTCGCGACTTCGCCGTTTTCCACGGCTTTTAGGGCAACCATGTTGTTGCTGTAGGTCTTGCCGAAAGCGCGCAAGCCGGTCAGCCATTCTTCCGCAGCCTCCATGCCGTGCACCTTGATGATCGCCACGGCTTGTTCCTGGAAGGCGCCGCTGGTAGGGACGAAGCCGACCTTGCCTTGCCATTTTGGATCGGAGAATTCCATCACCGATTTCGGCAGGTCTTTTTCGTCAATCAACTTCGGGTTGAATGCGACGACACGCACCCGAGCGGTGACGCCAATCCAGGTGCCGTCAGCGGCGACATAGTCCTTGGGCAGAACGGCCAGCGTGGTGTCGTCGGCCTTGGCCAGAACGCCTTGCTCGCCGAGTTTGTTCAGTGGCGGCGACTCTTCGGTGTAGATCACATCGGCGGGAGAGCGATCGCCTTCTTCGACGACTTGGCTGGCAAGCTGGTTGCTGCTGCCCTTGCGCACATTGACGTGAATGCCTGTCTTGGCTTCGAAGGCTATGGCGACCGCATCGCCGACTTCCTTGTGTTGGCCGTTATAGAGTGTAAGGGAGACTGGATCGGCAGCCTGGGTGAGGGGGGTGGCGAGTGCCAGGCCAAGCAGAGTGGTGGTCAGGCCGCGGCGCAGGGTATTTCGAAACATCATTCGCAGGGTTCCTCACTGTCGCATTGCAAAATCTTGCAACAATGATAAACGATATTGTTTCTCATATGCGCTCTGGGCGGAGCAATTGATCTGTAGGAGCTGCCGAAGGTTGCGATCTTTTGATCTTAAAAACCAAAATCAAAAGATCGCAACCTTCGGCAGCTCCTACAGGGGCCAGAAACGCAAAAACCCGCTTTCGCGGGTTTCTGTGAAATTCAAGGTCGTGACCTTGAATTTGAATTGGTGCCCAGAAGAAGACTCGAACTTCCACGACCTTGCGGTCACCAGCACCTGAAGCTGGCGTGTCTACCAATTTCACCATCTGGGCAGTATCGGCAACGTTGTCCGTCGTCGATGGCGCGCACTATACGGAGCGTCTTTTTAACTGTAAACCCCCGACACCAAAAAAACCTGAAAAATTTCACCAGCGGTATTTAAATCAACATCCTGGTGTCGATATAGGGCTTTAGATGAGGCGTCTTAGCCTGAAATTTCCCGTTTCATTACGCCTATGCCAAACTAACCCGTATATAGACAAGGTGAAAACTCTCTAATGGCCGATTGGCAGTCCCTCGATCCCGAGGCCGCTCGTGAAGCGGAAAAATATGAAAACCCCATTCCTAGCCGCGAACTGATCCTTCAGCACCTTGCTGATCGAGGTTCGCCTGCTAACCGCGAGCAACTGGTCGAAGAGTTTGGTCTGACCACGGAAGACCAGATCGAAGCCCTGCGCCGCCGCCTGCGCGCCATGGAGCGCGATGCTCAACTCATCTATACCCGTCGCGGCACTTATGCGCCGGTGGACAAGCTCGACCTGATCCTGGGCCGCATCAGCGGTCACCGCGACGGCTTCGGCTTCCTGGTGCCGGACGACGGCAGTGACGACCTGTTCATGAGCCCGGCGCAAATGCGCCTGGTGTTTGACGGCGACCGTGCACTGGCGCGTGTTTCCGGGCTGGATCGTCGCGGTCGCCGCGAAGGCATGATCGTCGAAGTGGTGTCCCGTGCTCACGAGACAATCGTCGGTCGTTACTTCGAAGAAGGTGGCATCGGATTCGTCGTCGCAGATAATCCGAAGATCCAGCAGGAAGTGCTGGTGACGCCGGGTCGTAACGCGAACGCGCAGATCGGTCAGTTCGTCGAAGTGAAGATCACTCACTGGCCGACACCACGCTTCCAGCCGCAAGGCGATGTGGTCGAAGTCGTGGGCAACTACATGGCGCCGGGCATGGAGATCGACGTTGCCCTGCGTACCTACGACATTCCTCATGTCTGGCCTGATGCCGTACTCAAGGAAGCCAGCAAGCTCAAGCCGGAAGTCGAAGAGAAAGACAAAGAGAAGCGCATCGACCTGCGTCATCTGCCGTTCGTCACCATCGACGGCGAAGATGCCCGCGACTTCGATGATGCGGTCTACTGCGAAGCCAAGCCGGGCAAGCTGCGCCTGTTCTCCGGCGGCTGGAAGTTGTACGTGGCGATTGCCGACGTTTCCAGCTACGTGAAGCTCGGTTCGGCACTGGATGCCGAAGCTCAGGTTCGTGGCAACTCGGTGTACTTCCCCGAGCGCGTGATCCCGATGCTGCCTGAGCAGCTGTCCAACGGATTGTGCTCGTTGAACCCGCAGGTCGATCGCCTGGCCATGGTTTGCGAGATGACTATCTCCAAATCCGGCGAAATGACCGACTACTGCTTCTACGAAGCGGTGATCCACTCCCACGCCCGCCTGACCTACAACAAGGTCAGCGCGATGCTGGAAACGCCCAAAGCCAGCGAAGCCCGCAAGCTGCGTGGTGAATACACTGACGTGGTGCCGCACCTCAAGCAGCTGTATTCGTTGTACAAGGTATTGCTGGCGGCTCGTCACGTGCGTGGCGCGATCGATTTTGAAACCCAGGAAACCCGGATCATCTTCGGCTCCGAGCGCAAGATCGCGGAAATCCGTCCGACCATCCGCAATGACGCGCACAAGCTGATCGAGGAATGCATGTTGGCGGCCAACGTGGCCACCGCCGAGTTCCTCAAGAAGCACGAAATTCCTGCGTTGTACCGCGTTCACGACGGCCCGCCGCCGGAGCGCCTGGAAAAATTGCGCGCGTTCCTCGGCGAACTCGGCCTGTCCCTGCACAAAGGCAAGGATGGCCCGTCGCCGAAGGATTACCAGGCACTGCTGGCTGGTATCAAGGATCGTCCGGATTTCCACCTGATCCAGACCGTGATGCTGCGTTCGTTGAGCCAGGCGGTGTACAGCGCCGATAACCAGGGTCACTTCGGCCTGAATTACGAGGCGTACACCCACTTCACCTCGCCGATCCGCCGCTACCCGGACTTGCTCACTCACCGGGCGATCCGCAGCGTGATCCATTCGAAGCAGGACACCCCGCACGTTCGCCGTGCCGGTGCGATGACCATTCCGAAGGCGCGCATCTATCCGTACGACGAAGCAGCCCTGGAGCAGCTCGGCGAGCAGTGCTCGATGAGCGAGCGCCGTGCCGATGAAGCGACCCGCGATGTCGTGAACTGGCTCAAGTGCGAGTTCATGAAAGATCGCGTTGGCGAGTCGTTCCCGGGTGTGATCACTGCGGTCACCGGCTTTGGCCTGTTCGTCGAGCTGACTGACATTTACGTCGAAGGCCTGGTGCACGTCACCGCGCTGCCGGGCGATTACTACCACTTCGATCCAGTGCATCACCGTCTGGCGGGTGAGCGAACCGGTCGTAGCTTCCGCCTTGGCGACACCGTTGAAGTACGCGTCATGCGCGTCGACCTCGACGAGCGCAAGATCGACTTCGAGATGGCCGAAAAAACCATCAGCGCGCCGATCGGCCGCAAAAAACGTGGCAGCGAAACCGCGGCACCTGCTGGCAAAGCCGAAGCAGAGCCGGCGCCGGCGAAAACCGGTCGTCGTCCCGCCAAGGAAAAGGCAGTCGAGGCCTATCGTCCGAGCGATGCGGCGGCGAAAAATGCCGAAGTGCGCAAGAGCCGTGAAATGAAGCAGGCGTTGCTCGCCGGCGCGAAAAGCGGCGGTAAAGCGGCGTCTGCGGGAAAGACCAGTCGGTCGGCGCCTGACAAGGCTGTCGGCGGCAAGCCAGCCAAACCGAGCAAGCATCGTAAAGGTCCGCCAAAAGCGGGCTCGGCCCCAGCCAAAAGCGGCGGGGCGCGTAAACCTAAGGCCAAGTCATGAGTCAGTTGGAAAAGATCTACGGCGTACACGCTGTAGAAGCATTGTTGCGTCATCACCCGAAGCGCGTGAAGCAGATCTGGCTGGCCGAAGGTCGCGGTGATCCGCGGGTGCAGACGTTGATCGAGTTGGCCAACGAAAATCGTGTGCAGGTCGGCCAGGCCGAGCGTCGTGAAATGGACGCCTGGGTCGAGGGCGTGCACCAGGGCGTGGTTGCGGACGTCAGTCCGAGCCAGGTCTGGGGCGAGGCGATGCTCGACGAGCTACTCGATCGCACCGAAGGCGCACCGTTGCTGCTGGTACTCGACGGCGTGACCGATCCGCACAACCTGGGCGCCTGCCTGCGTTCTGCCGATGCGGCGGGTGCGCTGGCGGTGATCGTGCCGAAGGACAAGTCCGCAACCCTGACGCCGGTCGTGCGAAAGGTTGCGTGCGGGGCGGCGGAAGTGATTCCGCTGGTGGCCGTGACCAACCTGGCGCGTACCCTGGAAAAACTCCAGCAGCGTGGCCTGTGGGTCGTGGGCACGGCAGGGGAGGCCGAGGTCAGTCTGTATGACCAGGACCTGACCGGTCCGACCATCCTGATCATGGGCGCCGAAGGCAAAGGCATGCGCCGCCTGACCCGCGAGCATTGCGATTATCTGGTGAACTTGCCGATGGCCGGTAGCGTCAGCAGTCTCAACGTATCCGTGGCGACGGGCGTATGCCTGTTCGAAGCGCAGCGTCAGCGTAGCGTCAAAGCCAAGGCTGCCGCCAAAAAGCCCTGATTGAAACACCACCTGTAGGAGCCGGCCTGCTGGCGATATCGGAGTAACATTCAGCATCAATGTTGAATGTAGCGCCTCAATCGCGAGCAAGCTCGCTCCTACAGTGTTTTGTGGTGTGGCATGAATTGAGGGTTGTTCAAATAATCACCAATTCCCTTGCGCCTCCCACGCCCCTTCTCTACAATTGCGCCCCTTGCTGTGATGGCAGGCACCAACGTGTCTAGCGTCCACAAGTCCATAAGTGTCATTCACTCCTTGTCTGACCGCTTTTGAGCGGCAGGCTACAACCCGTAAGGAGCATTCATGCGTCATTACGAAATCATCTTTTTGGTCCACCCGGATCAAAGCGAGCAAGTCGGCGGCATGGTTGAGCGTTACACCAAGCTGATCGAAGAAGACGGCGGCAAAATCCACCGTCTGGAAGATTGGGGCCGTCGTCAACTGGCCTACGCAATCAACAATGTTCACAAGGCTCACTACGTGATGCTGAACGTTGAGTGCACTGGCAAGGCCCTGGCCGAGCTGGAAGACAACTTCCGCTACAACGATGCAGTGATCCGTAACCTGGTCATCCGTCGCGAAGAAGCCGTTACCGGCCAATCCGAGATGCTCAAGGCTGAAGAAAACCGCAGTGAGCGCCGTGAGCGTCGCGACCGTCCTGAGCACGAAGGCGCTGAAAGCGCTGATAGTGATGACAGCGACAACAGCGATAACGCTGACGAGTAATCCACGGACCTTTTAAGGAGCCTATCAAATGGCACGTTTCTTCCGTCGTCGTAAATTCTGCCGCTTCACCGCTGAAGACGTGAAAGAGATCGATTACAAAGATCTCAACACTCTGAAAGCTTATGTATCCGAGACCGGCAAAATCGTTCCAAGCCGCATCACCGGTACCAAAGCACGTTATCAGCGTCAGCTGGCCACCGCTATCAAGCGCGCCCGCTTCCTGGCCCTGCTGGCCTACACCGACAGCCACGGCCGCTGAGACCGGGCAGTCGACACGTAGCAAAGGATTGAATGTATGCGTGCCTTAGCTGAGTTCATCATGCGGGGCCGTATGCAGGCCACTCTCGTAGTGGCTGGATGCGCGGCATTGCCGTTGTTGTATTGGTTGGGTGCTGCCGCCGGATGCCTTGTGCTCCTGCGGCGCGGATTGAAGGACGCCCTGGGCGTTCTTGCTCTGGGACTGCTGCCAGCGTTGATCTGGTGGCTTTACTCCGACGACCCACGGGCACTTCTGGTGCTGCTGGGGTCTGCGAGCCTTGCGTTGGTTTTGCGCGCAAGCGAGTCCTGGAACCGCGTGCTGCTGGTCAGCATAGCAATGGGAGTGGTGTTTTCAGTGGTGCTGGGGGCGGTTTTTGGTCCCCAGATCGAGATGCTGGCGCAGGCTTTGATAAAAGTCATGCCGTCGCTACTCGGTGAGGTCTACCAGCAAATGTCGGTAGACGAGCAAGCGCGTTTCGCGTCCCTGATTACACCGATCCTGACCGGCCTGATTGCGGCCTTGTTGCAAATCGTCAGTGTGCTGAGCCTGATTGTCGGGCGCTACTGGCAGGCGTTGTTGTACAACCCCGGTGGTTTTGGTCGCGAGTTTCGCGCCGTCCGAATCCCGCTGGGTCCCGCGATGTTGCTGCTGGCGGGCATGGTTGTGACACCGAACCTTGGTGTCCAGATGTCCATGCTGGTACCGCTGTGCAGCGTACCGCTGGTTTTCGCCGGGCTGGCCCTGATTCACGGGTTGGTGGCGCAAAAGCGACTGGCCAAATTCTGGCTGGTGGGGTTGTACGTCACGCTGTTGCTGTTCATGCAGCTGATCTATCCGTTGCTGGTGGTCTTGGCCATCGTCGACAGCCTGATTGATTTTCGCGGTCGTCTCGCGCCGAAAGACGCCGATGACGCGAACGGTGAAGGTTAAAAGTTAAGAGGATTTTCACATGCAACTGATCCTTCTGGAAAAAGTCACCAACCTGGGCAACCTGGGTGACAAAGTGAACGTTAAGGCTGGTTACGGTCGTAACTACCTGCTGCCTTACGGCAAAGCTACCGCTGCGACCCCAGCCAACCTGGCTGCGTTCGAAGAGCGTCGTGCTGAGCTGGAAAAAGCCGCAGCAGATCGTAAATCGTCGGCTGAAAGCCGCGCTGCCCAACTGGCCGAGCTGGAAGTGACCATCACTGCCACCGCTGGCGACGAAGGCAAGCTGTTCGGTTCGATCGGTACTCACGACATCGCTGACGCACTGACCGCCTCCGGCGTTGAAGTAGCGAAAAGCGAAGTTCGTCTGCCGAACGGCACTATCCGTAACGTAGGTGAATTCGACGTAGCCGTGCACCTGCACGCCGAAGTTGAAGCCACTGTACGCGTTGTCGTGGTAGCAGCTTAAGCAGCACTTGTCGGCTGGCACCCTCGGGTGCTTGCCGGTAACATCGGGCACGATCCTGTTCACAGGTCGTGCCCTTTGTCTTTCTGGTAACGCCCGTTTTCAATCCCTGCTTTTCCTCAAACAACCAAGTGGCCATGAACGAAATCTCTGCTCCCGAGCAATACGATCTGCAAACCGCCGCGCTGAAGGTGCCGCCCCATTCCATCGAAGCCGAACAGGCTGTACTCGGTGGTCTGATGCTGGACAACAACGCCTGGGAGCGCGTGCTTGATCAAGTCTCCGACGGCGATTTCTATCGACATGACCACCGCCTGATTTTCCGTGCGATCGCCAAGCTGGCCGATCAGAACATGCCGATCGACGTCGTGACCCTGTCCGAGCAGTTGGACAAGGAAGGTCAGACCTCGCAAGTCGGTGGCCTGGGTTACCTGGGCGAACTGGCGAAAAACACGCCTTCGGTCGCCAACATCAAGGCCTACGCGCAAATCGTTCGTGAGCGGGCCACCCTGCGTCAGTTGATCGGTATCAGCACCGAGATCGCCGACAGTGCCTTCAACCCGGAAGGCCGTACCGCCGCCGAGATTCTCGATGAAGCCGAGCGGCAGATCTTCCAGATCGCCGAGGCCCGGCCGAAAACCGGTGGCCCGGTGGGTGTGAATGACCTGCTGACCAAGGCCATCGATCGCATCGACACCCTGTTCAACACTGACAACGCCATCACTGGCCTCTCCACCGGCTACACCGACCTCGACGAGAAGACCAGCGGCCTGCAGCCGGCGGACTTGATCATCGTCGCCGGCCGTCCGTCCATGGGTAAGACCACCTTTGCCATGAACCTGGTGGAAAATGCCGTATTGCGCAGCGAGAAAGCGGTTCTGGTTTACTCGCTGGAGATGCCAGGCGAATCGCTGATCATGCGTATGCTGTCGTCCCTCGGCCGAATCGACCAGACCAAGGTACGTTCCGGCCAGTTGGAAGATGACGATTGGCCACGCCTGACCTCGGCGGTCAACCTGCTCAACGATCGCAAGCTGTTCATCGACGATACCGCCGGCATCAGCCCCTCGGAAATGCGTGCACGAACCCGCCGCCTGGTGCGTGAGCATGGCGAAGTCGGCTTGATCATGATCGACTACCTGCAACTCATGCAGATCCCGGGCTCCAGCGGTGACAACCGGACCAACGAGATTTCCGAGATCTCCCGGTCCCTGAAAGCCCTGGCCAAGGAATTCAACTGCCCGGTCGTTGCGCTGTCCCAGCTGAACCGTTCCCTGGAACAACGCCCGAACAAGCGCCCGGTGAACTCCGACTTGCGTGAATCCGGAGCGATCGAGCAGGACGCCGACGTGATTATGTTCGTGTACCGCGACGAGGTGTATCACCCGGAGACCGAGCACAAAGGCATTGCCGAGATCATCATCGGTAAGCAGCGGAACGGGCCGATCGGCTTTATTCGCCTGGCCTTTATCGGCAAATACACGCGGTTCGAGAACCTGGCGCCCGGTAGCTACAACTTCGACGACGACGAATAAGTTATAGCGTCTGCCATGGCCTCTTCGCGAGCAGGCTCGCTCCCACAGGTTCAGTGTGATCTCNNAGTGTGATCTCTGTGGGAGCGAGCCTGCTCGCGAATGGGGGTGGCGCAATTTCCGACCACAGTCGTCGGAATTGGTCAAAATTTGTGCTATATTCCGCGCCCGCGAAATTCAATGAAAGCCAACACCGGTTATCGACATGCAAGCAGCCAAACCGTTATTTGACTATCCAAAGTACTGGGCCGAATGTTTCGGACCAGCGCCATTCCTGCCAATGAGCAGGGAGGAGATGGATCAGCTCGGCTGGGATTCCTGCGACATCATCATCGTCACCGGTGATGCCTACGTCGATCACCCGTCGTTCGGCATGGCGATCATCGGCCGGCTGCTGGAGTCCCAGGGCTTCCGCGTCGGGATCATTGCCCAACCGAACTGGCAGTCCAAGGACGACTTCATGAAGCTCGGCGAGCCGAACCTGTTCTTCGGTGTCGCGGCCGGCAACATGGACTCGATGATCAATCGCTACACCGCCGACAAGAAAATCCGTTCCGACGACGCCTACACCCCGGGTGGCCTGGCGGGCAAACGTCCGGATCGCGCGAGCCTGGTCTACAGCCAGCGCTGCAAGGAAGCCTACAAGCACGTGCCGATCGTGCTGGGTGGCATTGAAGCGTCCCTGCGCCGCATCGCCCACTACGATTACTGGCAGGACCGGGTGCGTAACTCGATCCTGATCGACGCCTGCGCCGACATCCTGCTCTACGGCAACGCCGAACGTGCGATCGTCGAAGTTGCGCAGCGTCTGTCCTACGGTCACAAGATCGAAGACATCACCGATGTGCGCGGCACCGCGTTCATCCGTCGCGATACACCGAAAGACTGGTACGAAGTCGACTCTACGCGTATCGACCGTCCGGGCAAGATCGACAAGATCATCAACCCGTACGTGAACACCCAGGACACCCAGGCCTGCGCCATCGAGCAGGAAAAAGGTCCGGTTGAGGATCCACAGGAAGCCAAGGTCGTGCAGATCCTGGCCAGCCCGAAGATGACCCGCGACAAGACTGTGATTCGTCTTCCGTCGGTGGAAAAGGTCCGCAATGACGCTGTGCTCTACGCCCACGCCAACCGCGTGTTGCACCTGGAAACCAACCCGGGCAATGCCCGTGCCCTGGTGCAGAAGCACGGCGAAGTCGATGTCTGGTTCAACCCGCCACCGATTCCGATGACCACCGAAGAGATGGACTACGTCTTCGGCATGCCTTACGCACGCGTTCCGCACCCAGCGTATGGCAAGGAGAAGATCCCGGCCTACGACATGATCCGTTTCTCGGTGAATATCATGCGTGGCTGCTTCGGCGGCTGCACTTTCTGCTCGATCACCGAGCACGAAGGCCGGATCATCCAGAACCGCTCCCACGAATCGATTATACGTGAGATCGAGGAAATTCGTGACAAGGTTCCCGGTTTTACCGGCGTGATCTCCGACCTGGGTGGTCCGACGGCGAATATGTACCGCATCGCCTGCAAGACCCCGGAAATCGAATCCGCGTGCCGCAAGCCGTCTTGCGTGTTCCCGGGCATCTGCCCGAACCTGAACACCGACCACTCGGCGCTGATCCAGTTGTACCGCAGCGCCCGTGAATTGCCGGGTGTGAAGAAGATCCTGATCGCCTCCGGCCTGCGCTACGACCTCGCTGTCGAGTCCCCGGAATACGTTAAAGAGCTGGTGACCCACCACGTTGGTGTATACCTGAAGATCGCCCCGGAACATACCGAGGAAGGTCCGCTCAACCAGATGATGAAACCGGGCATCGGCAGCTATGACAAGTTCAAGCGCATGTTCGAGAAGTATTCCAAGGAAGCCGGGAAAGAGCAGTACCTGATTCCGTACTTCATCGCCGCCCACCCGGGCACCACCGACGAAGACATGATGAACCTGGCCCTGTGGCTCAAGGGCAACGGTTTCCGTGCCGACCAGGTGCAGGCGTTCTACCCGTCGCCGATGGCCACTGCCACCGCGATGTACCACTCGGGCAAGAACCCGCTGCGCAAGGTCACCTACAAGAGTGACGCGGTCACCATCGTCAAGAGCGAGGAGCAGCGTCGCCTGCACAAGGCGTTCCTGCGTTATCACGATCCGAAAGGCTGGCCGATGCTGCGTGAGGCGTTGACCCGCATGGGCCGCGCGGACCTGATCGGGCCGGGCAAAAACCAGTTGATCCCGCTGCACCAGCCGTCCACCGACAGCTATCAGAGTGCCCGTCGCAAGAACTCGACGCCGGCGGGCAGCCACAAGGTTGCAGGGGAAAAGACCACCAAGATCCTGACCCAGCACACCGGCCTGCCTCCACGCGCCAGCGATGGCGGCAACCCGTGGGACAAGCGTGAGCAGGCCAAGGCGGCGGCATTCGCTCGCAACCAGCAGGCGGCCAAGGAGCGCAAGGAAGCAGCCAAGGGCAAAGGGCCCAAGCCTGCGCGCAAGCCGGTCGTGCCGCGCTAAACCTCGCTTGAGCTGAACAGAACGCCAACCTGATCGTTCCCACGCTCCGCGTGGGAATGCCTCAAGGGACGCTCCGCGTCCAGTGACGCTGAGCGTCACGGGCTGCATTCCCACGCGGAGCGTGGGAACGATTGCCGCCCTTTCGCCACAAATCCGTGCAATCCTCTCCAGCCAATTTCCTTCATCGCCCGATTTTGGTGCTGTACTGCCTCCTGCAACGGGAGAAAGCGCCAGCACTGCTGGATGGCATAAGTCTTGCGCGCTTTCCAATACGCTTAGGGCTCGCAGGAGGCACGCCGTGTCGATTCATGTCGCATTGCACCACGTCACACATTACCGCTATGACCGCGCTGTCGAATTGGGACCGCAGATCGTTCGCCTGCGTCCCGCCGCCCACAGCCGCACGCGGATACTGTCCTATGCGCTGAAAATTTCGCCCGAGCAGCATTTCATCAATTGGCAGCAGGACCCCCAGGGTAATTACCTGGCACGGCTGGTGTTTCCGGAAAAAACCAACGAATTGCGGATCGAGGTCGATCTGTTGGCGGAAATGGCGGTGTTCAATCCGTTCGACTTTTTCCTCGAGCCCTACGCCGAAAAGATTCCCTTCACTTACGCCACCGACGAGCGCAAGGAGCTGGCGCCATACCTGGAAACCTTGCCCCTGACGCCAAAGTTCAAGGCTTATCTGGACGGCATCGACCGCACGCCATTGCCCGCTGTGGATTTCCTCGTCGCGCTCAACCAGCGTCTTAGCGAAGACATCAACTACCTGATCCGCATGGAACCGGGAGTGCAAACGCCCGAGCACACCCTGGAGCAGGCCTCCGGTTCCTGTCGCGATTCAGCGTGGCTGCTGGTGCAACTGCTGCGTCACCTGGGGCTGGCCGCACGTTTCGTGTCGGGTTACCTGATCCAATTGACCGCCGACCTGAAAAGCCTCGACGGTCCTTCCGGGACGGAAGTGGACTTCACCGACCTGCACGCCTGGTGCGAGGTGTACCTGCCCGGTGCTGGCTGGATCGGCCTGGATGCAACCTCAGGGCTGTTTGCCGGTGAAGGGCATATTCCGTTGGCCTGTAGTCCCGATCCCTCCTCTGCGGCACCGATCAGCGGCTTGGTGGAGCCGTGCGAGTGCGAATTCAGCCATGAAATGTCGGTGGAGCGGATCTGGGAAGCCCCGCGGGTCACAAAGCCCTACACCGAAGAGCAGTGGCTGGCGATCCAGGCCCTGGGCCGGCAGATCGATGCCGACCTGCTCGAAGGCGACGTGCGCCTGACCATGGGCGGTGAGCCGACCTTTGTGTCCATCGACGACCCGGACGGTGCCGAGTGGAACACCGCAGCGCTGGGACCGAACAAGCGTCGACTGTCCGCCGAACTGTTCCAGCGCATGCGAAACCGTTATGCCCCGCAAGGCCTGGTGCATTATGGCCAGGGCAAATGGTATCCCGGTGAACAACTGCCGCGCTGGTCGCTCAATTGCTATTGGCGCCGCGACGGCGTGCCGATCTGGCACGACAGCGCGCTAATTGCCGACGAGCAACAAGATTATGGCGCCGATGGCGAGTTGGCCGGGCGTTTTCTGGCGAGTGTCGCCGAGCGCTTGAACATTCCTACGCGCTTTGTGTTTCCAGCCTACGAAGACAATTTCTATTACCTCTGGCGCGAAGGGGCTTTGCCGCAAAATGTCAGCGCCGAAGACTCACGACTCGAAGAGCCGCTGGAGCGTGCGCGTTTGCGCAAAGTCTTCAGTCAGGGCCTCGACAAGGTGATTGGCCAAGTCCTGCCGTTAGCGCGCACCGCCAAGGGTGATCAGTGGCAAAGCGGCCGCTGGTATCTGCGTGACGAACATTGCCGCCTGGTGCCGGGAGACTCGCCATTGGGCTATCGTCTGCCGCTGGGTTCGCAGCCGTGGGTGAAGGCGGCAGAGTATCCGTTCATTCATCCAAATGATCCCAACCAGGATTTCCCGGCGCTGCCTGGCACGGAGCAAATACAGCGCCAAGGTGCGGCGGCGCTGATTGAAGATCGGGCCCCCAAGGTCGATGAGTCCGCCGATTGGCTGACCCGCACCGCCTTCTGCGCCGAAGCGCGGGACGGCCGGTTGTACCTGTTCATGCCGCCGCTGGAGCGGGTCGAAGACTATCTGGAGTTAGTGACAGCCATCGAAGCCACGGCCCGGGAGCTCGATTGCCCGGTATTGCTGGAGGGATACGAACCGCCGGGCGATCCGCGCCTGGGCAACTTTCGCATCACCCCCGATCCCGGCGTGATCGAAGTCAACGTGCAGCCATCCGCGACGTGGGACGAGTTGGTCGAACGCACCGAGTTTCTTTACGAAGAAGCGCGCCAGACCCGACTCACCACCGAAAAATTCCTGATCGACGGCCGACACACCGGCACCGGTGGGGGCAACCACTTCGTACTGGGAGGCGCGACACCGGCGGATTCACCGTTTCTGCGGCGTCCGGATCTGCTGCGCAGCCTGATCAGCTACTGGCATAATCATCCGTCCTTGTCCTACCTGTTTTCCGGCTTGTTTATCGGCCCGACGTCCCAGGCCCCGCGGGTCGACGAAGCGCGCAACGACGCCTTGTATGAACTGGAAATCGCCTTCGCCCAGATGCCCGGGCCGGGCGAGGAGTGCGCGCCCTGGCTGGTGGATCGACTGCTGCGTAACCTGTTGATCGACGTGACCGGCAACACCCATCGCGCCGAGTTCTGCATCGACAAGCTCTATTCACCGGATGGCGCGACCGGTCGCCTGGGCTTGCTGGAGCTGCGCGCCTTTGAAATGCCACCCCATGCACGCATGAGTCTGGCCCAGCAGCTCTTGCTGCGGGCGTTGGTAGCACGGTTCTGGCGTGAGCCTTATGCACCGCCGAAGCTGGCGCGCTGGGGCACCGAGCTGCACGACCGGTTCCTGTTGCCGCATTTTATCGAGCAGGATTTTGCTGACGTTATTGCCGATCTCAATGTCGCCGGTTATCCAGTGCGGGCAGAGTGGTTCGCGGCGCACCTGCAGTTCCGTTTTCCCAAGGTCGGAGACTACGCTGTCAATGGCATCGCCCTGGAACTGCGCCAGGCACTTGAGCCGTGGCATGTGTTGGGCGAGGAGGGCGCGGTCGGCGGTACGGTGCGTTACGTCGACTCGTCCCTGGAGCGCCTGCAGGTCAAGCTCAGTGGATTGCCGCCGCAACGCTACCTGCTGACCTGCAACGGTATACCTGTGCCGTTGCAGCCCACTGGGCGGGTCGGCGAATTCGTCGCCGGTGTGCGCTTCCGTGCCTGGCAACCGGCCAACTGCCTGCAACCGACCATCCCGGTCCATGCGCCGCTGGTGTTTGACCTGCTCGACACCTGGATGGGGCGTTCGCTGGGCGGTTGCCAGTATCACGTTGCCCATCCTGGCGGGCGCAACTACGAGGCATTGCCCGTGAACGCCAATGAAGCCGAGAGCCGGCGAATGGCGCGGTTCTTCCGTATCGGACACACGCCGGGGAAACTTCCGATACCGAAGATGGAAATTAACGACGAGCTGCCGATGACGCTCGATTTACGACGTTTCTAATTCGTACACGACGCCCGGATTTTTCGTCTATCCGGGTGTCATGAGCGTG
>CXWK01032666.1_pt1 | contig 16426 bp, 10 predicted proteins | sample 590851 | NCBI WGS metagenome assembly CXWK01 (sample SAMEA3498364, study PRJEB10139) | wastewater metagenome | biome: wastewater treatment plant; material: activated sludge | place: Denmark | collected 2014-08-01 | reverse complement strand
ACAACAGCCCCCGCTTATGATGTGTCGGCGGCTTCACAAATTATTTCTTAAAAAAAAACACCTTTGCTGCCCTCAACGCTATGCTGTCATCTTCCTCCGAACTTTTGTGGCAATATCTCGCCGCACACAGCAGCCCTGCTTCCGATGCTTTGAAATGGTTAGAGCGTGAAACTCATCTCAAAGTGCTAATGCCCAATATGCTGTGTGGTGCAGTGGTGGGCGAGTTGTTGCAAACAATCAGCCGTTTGATGCAACCCCGCCATGTGTTGGAAATAGGTACCTTTACCGGATATTCGGCAATATGCTTGTGTGCTGGTTTGTCACCCGAAAAAGACGCTTTGCTGCATACCATAGACATCAATGAGGAGCTACACGACCTGCGACAAGAGGCTTTTCGCCGCGCCGATTGCTCACACCTTATTCGCCAATACTACGGAAAAGCCGCCGATATTATTCCTACTCTGCCTTATACCTTTGATTTGGTGTTTATTGATGCCGATAAACAAAATTATTGTCGCTATTACGAACAGGTATTGCCTTTGTTGAAAAAAAATGGTATAATTTTGGCTGATAACGTGCTGTGGAAAGGCAAAGTGTTGTACGAGACAACAGATAAAGATACGCTTGCTATTCAGCAATTTAATGATTTGGTGCAAAATGACCCGCGCGTGCGCAATGTGATGCTGCCTTTGCGCGATGGCTTGACGATTATTCAGAAAATATAATTTGTATTGAAAAAAGACAATGATAGGCTCGGGCGGATTTTTTTGAGCATTTAAAAAAATAAAATCATTTTCTTTGCTAAACTTTTTTAGGTGTTTTCTTATCTAAAAACGGCACTTGATTACTCTATCATAAAAAAAAACTATTAATCCTTTTAAGGCTTTTTTAAGAATGAAAATGGTCGGGAAGTTTATATGTTATTGTTGTTGTTTGCTTGCTATTTGCGGGCAGTTTTTATATGCTGCAACAACTCCTGAAACGAAAAATATCTTTGTAGTGCAGTATGTAGAAGCGCATAAAGATTTGGCAGTTGCCGAAATGCAAATGTGGGGAGTGCCTGCCAGTATTACTTTGGCGCAGGCAATCCTCGAAACCGGAGCCGGCAGCAGTCGTTTGGCAAGAGAAGCCAACAATCATTTTGGTATCAAATGTAAAAGCCAGTGGCAGGGAGCTACTATCTTCGCCGATGATAATGAACCCAACGAGTGCTTTCGCAAATATGGAAGTGTTGCCGAATCTTATTGCGACCATTCTCTTTTTTTGAAACACCACCCCCGCGCTTCTTACGATTTTATGTTTGTAGAGCCGATGTCGCACGATTATAAAGTGTGGGCAGAGGCTTTGCGTATGGCGGGTTATTCTACTTCTTCGGATTATGCCACGCGTCTCATTCGTTTGGTGGAGTTGTACAATTTGCAGCAATATGATACATTCCCTGTTGCAGCCAATAAAATTGCCCCTGCTCCCGCTCCTGTAACTGCGGAGATTGTTGTTCCTGTTGCTGCTGCGGTTTCTACGCAAGCCGCTCCCACTCATCAAACTGTTCCTTCTTCTGCTTCTACGGTTATTCTGATAAATCCTTCACTTTCCGAAAGTATTAAAAACTCCGAAAAAAAGAATACTCCTCCTCCTGCTCCCCAAAAGCCTTTAAAAGCCGAAAAAAAAGAAGATGTACGCGATTCTTTTGTGTTCAGCCGTGCCGCACAACAAAAAACTGTCGCTGAGGCAGATACCAACTTGGGTAAAGTGCATATTGTAGAAACTAAAGATACAATGGAAAAAATTGCAAAAAAATATAACATCAGTGTGGCAAGGCTCTATGCCTACAACTATATGACCAAAGGCACACAGCCCAAAAAGGGCGCAAAAATTTATATAGATACTTATTCGCCCCACCGATAGATACTTTGAAAACCTGATGGCAACAAACATTGAAATCAAAAATGTGACCATTGACCATATTGCAGCGTTGCAGCACATCGCCCGACAAACTTTTTACGAAACTTTTGCCGCCGATAACAACGAAGCCGATATGATAAAGTATCTGCAAGAAGCCTTATCGGTAGAACAACTTACTGCCGAACTCAACAACGAGTATTCCGACTTTTATTTTGCAATGCTTAATGATAACGTTATCGGCTACCTGAAATTAAATTTTGGAGGTGCACAAACCGAACTCCAAGAAAAAAACGCCCTCGAAATTGAACGTATTTATGTATTAAAAGAATTTCATGGCAAAAATGTAGGACAACTGCTCTACGAAAAAGCGATGGCGATAGCCCGACAAAAAAACTATGATTATGTGTGGTTGGGTGTGTGGGAAAAAAACCTGCGTGCAATACAATTTTATAAAAAAAACGGATTCGTGCCATTTGGTACGCATGTTTTTCATTTGGGCAACGATGCACAAACCGATATAATGATGAAGTTGTATTTGAGAAATTAAATCAAAATGTTTTGATGTTTTTACGGTTGTATTAGCCCATAGTATTAAAAATTCCTCATCTTTAATAAAAAAATATCCTAAATTGCGGTGTGTTTGAATCATAAATACGCCGCAATTTCGTTTTGTATGCAAGTATGATTTACTGAGGTTTTTTGCAACGATTTTAGCCCCAAGTTGTTTTTTTATTTGTTCTTTCTTTCTGTGTAATGATGATGTGCCTTTTTGTTTTTCTTTTTAATGTTTTATTCCTGTTCGCTGCTGCTGCCGAACCTTTGGCAGCGCAAGAGGTGAAGTTTTCGCGCCCTTTCAAAATGAACAACAAAGTAAAAGGCTACTCGTTGTTGGGTAATACCGCCGAAGGCATTGCGGTATATGTGTATGGCGACCACTATCATCAAATACAAATGTACAATCGCAATAACTTGCAATTAGAGTGGTCGCGTGATTTACCGTTGGAATCCAAAAAAGCAAATGTCATTGAAATTTTACCTCAGTGGAATAATTTTGTACTGTTTTATTCGCTCCGCCAAGATGGTATGGAGCAGGTGTTTGTACAACAATTGAGCCTCAAACTTAATCCGCAGGGCGAAAAAAACCTTATTACCGAATATAAAAGTGATTTCATTGCACCACGCATACAGTGGGAGCTTATTACCGACAACCACCAACAGCATATTGTGTTGCTCAAAAAAATAACCAGTGTCGGTCGCCTCGATGAAATTACTTTTTTGGGAATAGACAGTTCTTTTAAAAAAAAGTATGAAATTCCTTTTTCTTTTGATGACGGTTGGCAGTATCATTTGGGATTGCTCAATAATGATGGCACACTTTATTTGTGTAATTTGCACAGCAGACGCGGTTTTATTACCGCCAATGATGATTTATATGATGCTTTCAGCATTCATCAAATAGATGTGCAGGGCAACAAAAAAGAACTCATCGCCGATAATCTTACCTATACTTTGAATGATTTGGTGATGGAATACGACACGCGCAACGATAACTTGCTCTTGTGCGGATTTTATACCGAGCGGCAGCAAGCAAGCCAAAGCAATGGCTACTTTTTTACAAAGGTATCCCCCACCCGATGGTATTTGGAAAAACCCGTTTTTAAGTCTTTTGACGAAAATACTATTCAAAAAACACAATCCGGTAATACCACACTTTTTGGCAACAACAACACTTTAAATAATTTTATTACCAAAAGAGTATTGCCCCGCAACGATGGAGGTGTGCTGATGCTCGCAGAATCGTATTATGTAAGTGCCCGCACAATGTATAATACTTTTTCTTTGTTTAATGATTTTGGGCAGCGCGACCGACAAATCAGTTCCTATTATTTTAATGATGTGGTGGCTTTGTCGCTGTTGCCAAACGGAGAGTTGGAGTGGGTGTCGGTACTGAAAAAAGAACAATATTCCGAATCCGACAATGGCTATTATGGTTCTTTTGGCGTGATGAACAGCAAACAAGCCGTTCATTTGATTTTTAACGAAACTATCAGTTTTAATAGCAATGTCAATGAATATTTGCTCAATACCGACAGTAATTATGCCGTAAAAACTTTGCTCAACTCGCAGGAGTTCAATGTGCTGATGGCGGTGCGCTATGCCCGACAGATTTCTAATTATGAAATCGTTATTCCGGCATTTAATTATCGCGGTGAGTTTCTACTGGCAAAGGTGCACTATTAAAAGATATTGCCCACAACCCTGCAAAAGTGAGCGCACCATTGAGCAATAACAACTCAAACCCGAATTTGTAGCCATTGAACCATTGTGCCGAATTTTCGCTCAATACATAGCATATCAAAGGGGCGGCGATGCAAATGTAAGGAACTAAGGTGTCGCGGAGGTGGCGGCGTGTGAATAACCCAAAGGCAAATAATCCCAATAGTGGACCGTATGTGAATCCCGCAATACGAAACACCATATTAATTACGCTTTCGTTTTGCAAATATCCCAACAATAAAATAAACAGCAACATACACACCGACAACAGAATATGTACTCTTTGGCGGGTGCGGCGTAGGCTTTTTTCACTGATGCCACTTTGCTTTTTTTGGTCAAAATCTAATATATCAATACAACACGAAGTCGTGAGCGCGGTGAGGGCAGAATCTACACTGGCATAGGCAGCCGCTACCAAGCCCAACAAAAACACAACGCTGATAGCAATAGGAAAATAGTTCAATGCCAATAAAGGATATAGATGGTCGCGTTTGGCGGGAATTTCAATACCTTCGCGGGCGGCGTATAAATACAACAATGCGCCCATTGCCAAAAAAATAATATTTACTATCAACAGAGAAACGCTGCTGTAAAAAATGTTTTTTTGAGCCTCTCCCAAACTTTTGCAACTGATGTTTTTTTGCATCAAATCCTGATCTAAGCCCGTCATTGCGATAGCTGTAAATGCACCGCTCAAAAATTGTTTGAAAAAATAATTCGGGTCGGCAGCATTGTCAAAGAAAAATATTTTGGAATAGTCGCTTTGCGCAATTTGTGCTGCCGCTTCTATCGGCGACCAGCCTAATTGTGTGCATAGCCAGATAATAGTGGCAAAAAGTGCCATCAAAATAAAAGAAGTTTGAAGCGTATCTGTCCAAATAATGGTGCGTAAGCCGCCGCCGCGCGTATAAAGCCATATCAATACCATTGTGAGGCACACATTCAAAACAAAAGGTATTTGCCAAGCATCAAACATAAATTTTTGTAATACCATCGCTACAATATACAGGCGGATAGATGCGCCGAGTGTGCGCGAGAGTAAAAAAAATGAAGCAGCGGTTTTTTGAGAATAATTCCCAAAACGCTGACCCATATACGAATAAATGGAAGTGAGCCGCAAACGATAATACAAAGGCAACAATAATAAAGCAATGCAGGTGTAGCCCACCATATTGCCCAATATAATTTGCAAATACGAAAACTGCTGATTGAGTGCGCCCGCATTGCCCACCGCCCCCGGAACAGAAATATATGTAATGCCCGATACCGAAGCCCCCACCGCCCCAAAAGCAATCACATACCAGGGCGACTGGCGATTGCCTATAAAAAAATCTTCGTTGCTTTGTTTGCCGCCTGTAAATTGTGCGATGCTCAACAAAAGTATAAAATACGCTACAACAATGAATAGCATTAAAAGAGGTGTCATCTCGGGGAACTGATAAAGTTGTTGTTGCGGCTAAGATACAACAGTCTTTGTACAATATGTGTGCGGTACAGCGAAAGAGCCAATTTTGTTTTTTTTATACCGCCGCCTTCATCAACTCTTCATACACTTTGCGCCAATTGCGCCAATTGCCGTGTTCGCTGAGGGTATGATTGTGCCATATCATCGAAAAAATACCCCCCGTTTGCTTGCAACGTTCAATGATTTTTACACTTTTCCGAATCGCTGTTTGAGGGTCTAATGATAAATAGTCGCGCAGTGTTACGTCCATCAGCATAAAAGGAAATATGCGTAGCGGTGTGCGCATTTCTTTTTTTAAATGATAAAATTCAAAAGAAGAAGCAATACCCGCCCGAAATCCTATTTGCGAAGCATAGCCCATACTGTAATCTTTTTGAATATCATTTTTTAGGAGATTTTCATAAGTATCCGGCATTTTGAGTTTTATAAAATGCTGCCTGCTTTTTATAATATCGTTCTTTACTACTTCTGATAGTTGCTGAATTTCTTTCTGAAGTATTTTAATATCGCTGTTCGAACGATAAGAGGGGTGTATGCCGATGTTGGCATAATCTGCTATGGATTGTATCAGTTCCTGATATTCTTTGTACTCAATACCTATGTTTTTATCGTATTGCGCATATTCGCCAATCAAAAAAAAATATAAACCCTTCACACCCGCATTCTCGTTTTTTTCACGAATATACTGGTAAGTATCGTAGGGGTCGTGGCGTTTTCCCCATAAAATGTTGATTTGGTGGTATATTTCTTTGAATTGTAAATTTTTGAGTGATAATAAGGCTCTGCCCGTATTGCGAACAAAACCTTTGTAGCGGTAGCAATATGCGATGTCTATGTCATACGAAGGAATAAATTTGTAGTAGCGTTGGTAGATTTCAAAAGATGAATATTCTTTTTTTAAAAGTTTCTCCAATTGTTTTACCCAGATATTGACTACCGGCTGACGCAAAAATTTATTTCTGTATGCAAAACTTTCCTGTGCCGGAAAACGCCCATGTTTATCCACCGTGTGCGGTAAATACTCTTCGTAGCGCGATACTAAATAAAAAACCGCCGACAAAATGTCAAAAGGCAAACAAGATTCTAAATGTTGATGTGCGAATATCGTGATTTCGTCTTCGTAAGTCCCTATAGGAATTTTTCGGTGATGTACGCCTTTTTCTGACAACAAACCCGTCGCTTTTAAAAAAATACCGCCCTTTTCAGGTAGTGGTGCTTCATCGTAGCATATTTTGGGTATTTCGCTTTCCGAAATAAAATCGGCTTCATTGTCGGTAACGTGGCACTCTGCTCCCATCAACTCTTTAAATACCAAATTGACGGTATAAAGCAGACGTGGCGTAATTTTGGAACTGTACAACAACAAAGAAGCCATATTTTTTATATTTTATTTTTTACAAAAAGCAAAAAGGCTCTCCTGCTGTTTTTTAGCAAGGAAAGCCTTTTTGAAAAGAAAAAAAACATATTTTTTTGTCTTATGTTTTTTTATAATTGCTGAGGTTTAGTTTTTATCGCCTTCAAAAGCACCGTCTAAATCAAACAACAAAGAAAAACGCAAAGTATTTTCTAATGGATTGTTGGGTGTGCTGGAGGTGGATAACAAGTACGAGAAATTAAAATTAAATACATTGTAACGCAAGCCCAAACCAAAAGTTACATATTTGCGGTTGCCTTTGGTGCGGTGTTCGTTGAAGTGCCCCACGCGCAAAGCAAATTGCTGGTTGTACCAGTATTCCAATCCTACCGAATACATCAATTCGCGCATTTCTTCTTTAAAACCACCCGGCGCATCATTGAACGAGCCAAACATTCCACTCAATACGCCTGCTTCGCGGTATTCGGGAATACCATTGCCATCGGTATCAAAGTCAGGATTGTCTATTTCTACACCGTTGGCATCTAATATTTTGGCAGGCACCGGCGAAGGTACCATTAACTTATTAATATCGGTAGCGATTGTGATGGAATTGTAATCGTCAATGTCGCGTTTTAAACTTGCACCCAAGCCCAAATTAATCGGAATAAAATCTTTTGCTTTGTCATCGCTGTAAGATACTTTGTTTCCGATATTGGATATTGATGCCCCCAACGCTAATTTTCCGAAATCGTAATCGTTTTGATAATATACCGATACATCGGCAGCTACTACATTGGCGGGTTTTATTTCAATACCATCTACTACGGCATTGCCCGCCAGATTGGAGTTGGCATATTTGAGTGTCAAGCCCGTCGATAAATTGTCGGATAATTTACGCGCATAACCAAAATCAAAAGCTACTTCGCGCGGATTGAAATCGCCCTGACTTTGTTGGTTAATATCTACAAACGAAATATTACCCAAAGAAAAATAGCGCAACGATACCCCAAATGTTTGCAAATCGCCGGCACGCATATAGCCGCCTACATGTGCTATAAAAATGTCTTCTACCAAATTGCGCAGCCAAGGTGTGTAGGTAATGCCCACCGATGAGTTTTGTTCGGCAAAGGCTAATTTGGAAGTATTATAAAATAAAGAAGCAGCATCGGGAGAAGTTGCTACGCCCACATCACCCATACCGCCCGAGCGGGCATCTGGCGTAATCCGCAAAAAAGGAATCGCCGTAAAAACCGTATTTACACAGTCGCTGCCGCCTAATTCGCAAGTGTTGATTTGTGCTTGCAGCGGATTACTCAGGCTGATAGCCGCTGCCAAAGCGAGCGCGGCTCTTTTCATTCTAGGGTCGGTTTTAATTAATTTAAACATCTAATTTATGAAAATATATTGATAATAATAATGTTTTGAATTTGGGCTGAAAGTTAATATTTTTTTTGCTAAACCTATGCTTAAAGTTTTTTTTACTGCTGATAATTATATGTTTTTATAAATTGCGTCGAGCAGGAGAAATTGCTTTCAAACTGTTGTGCTTTGCAAAAGTATCTGTGCTTTTTGATAAAAAGATGATGGATGAATTTGATTTTATCGCACGAGTAATAAGCGGTTGCTCAAATGTGCGGTGCTTTGATGTACGGGTTCTTTTACCGTCAGTTCATATATATAAATTCCCTGCGATAATGTGCTGCCCCCGTCACTGTCGGCTTGCCAGGTGATTTCTTGGTTGCGATTGCCGCCATTAAGCGTGGCATTGATGGTTTTTACTAATTGCCCTGCGGTGTTGAAAATGCGCAAAGTCGCCTCCAATGGCGTATCGTGGTAGTTGTGGTCAAAAGCGAAAGTAGTCTCGGTATTCACAGGATTTGGAAAGTTGATTAAATTTTCCAATACCAATTCTGTTTTGTCCATTACTACAAACTCCACTACTCCTTCGCCTGGGTTGTTGTAGCTGTCCCACACACGCACCTTTGCCGTATGCAGACCCGCACTTAAATTGCTCAACTGAAAAGTAATTGTTCCGTAGCGATAATCTCCCGAATTGGATTCATAGGCATCGTTGAGTAATATTACTTGTGCGTCTTCATCTATAAAACCTTTCATGTCGTGCCCGATGCCCGTTCCCGAAGCATTGAAGCCGCTGTCGTCATACAATTTTACAAATAATTTGGGGTTGCTGTTGGTAATGCCGCCGTTTTTAAAGTGTTCATCATTGATAAATACTTCTACTACAGGCGGTGTGGGGTCGCTTTGGTTGTTGTTGCTGATGCCGCCTACAATAATGGTGGTATCTACGCCTGTCGCATCTGCTAATCCGGCTTGGGCATAATAGCTTATTTTTCCTTCACCTAATGAATAATTAATATCTTTCGGCACTACAAACGACAATTCAAATTCGCCGTTGCTCACCTGCGCCGAACCGCGAAAAATGCTGTTTTTTTGCATAGAAAAATCTGTTTCTACGCTTCCTGCATCGCCCGCTACGGCTTTGTCTTGTGCGAGGGTGCGGTATTGTGTTTCTTTGTCTAATACATTTATATATACTTGTCCGTTGAAATTGGGCAATAATGTGCCTGTATCATCGCATATTTTTCCGTTGAGGCGCACCCGACTGAGTGCTTTGAGGGTATCGCTCTCTGCTCCTTCAATTTCAATGGCGGTGGTTTGTATGTCGTAGCTCGGATAATTGAGGCGGAGGGCAGGGTCGCCCAACAACGTAAATTTGCGGTTGTTGATGCCGGTATTGGCAGAAGCATTTTTTGCCAAACGCATTACATCGCCGATAGTGGGCATTGCTCCGTCAATGGGTTCAAACAAATATTCTAAAAAATTGAGGTTCATGATTTTGTTGTTGCCCGCCGTTACAGGGCGCGTTGTGGTGACGCTCGCAATGCCGCCGCCGTCTGGATTGAAAATTACATATTCGCCGGCTGCTGTAATTTGAGGGTCGTCGAAGCGGCTAAAAGTGCAGGTTGCCGTTACAAACAAGGGTAGTTTGTCTTTGTTTTTCCAACCCTGAATCATCGGAATATCTATTACCGCTTCGCTGGCTAAATTTTTTTCGCCCCCGTGCCCTACATAATTTACTAAAAAAGTGCCGTTGAGAATTTTGTTGTTGATGGCATCATTTACGGTCGGATAACGGTCGTTGCCCGAAGTAGATATTTGCTGATACGCATCTAAATAAATTTTATCTATATTGTACTGAGGATATTTTTTTAAAAAATCGCTATGCGCTTCGGCATGATTGAGGTGCAGGTTCCCATCGCCGTCATCGGCAACAAAAGTGAGCTGATTGAGCCAACTCCCCTTAGATGTCTCCGATTTGTAGTGTTTTATTTTCTCAACAACTGCCAGGGCTTGTTCGGCATTATCTACCGAAATTCTGCCGATGGCTGCATCTAAAGTGAAATTATTGGATAGATTGCTCCCTTCGTGGTCTTCTGACAATACAAAATAATCATCGCTGCAATAAGTTCCAACGGTGTGTTCCGAATCAACGCTTTCATAAACAGGCACTAAATTGGTGTTTTTATCGGCATTGGTGACAATGTTTTTATAATCGTAAGAGGCATCGCCAAACAAAAGCACATATTTCAAGGGTGTGCCGCGCTGATAATACATTCTGATATAATCGCGCAGGGCGGTGATGTCGCTGTTGCCCGAAGCAAATTCGTTGTAAATTTCATCTGTAAATACCACTTTTACCGACAAACCGCTGTTGGTGCGGTGAAAATCAGCTAATGCTGTGGCGGCTTCTGACAGCAGTGGCGTGGTGATAATCAGATAATCCGGCGATTCGGGAGCGTGTAGGTTTTGCTTTTCTATCTTGCCCACCGCTTCGGGAACTAAATAAATATTTCCTTCAAAAGCAATGAAATGATGTTCGGTGTCGGTATTATCTGAAATAAAAGTTCTTTGGTTGCTGCCAATGCTTTGCAACACAACGGCACTTACTTCGTGGGCTTGGGTGCAATCCCACACACGCAAAGAAGCAGGAGTATTAGTCAGCGTGTAGCGCGACGCTTTGCCGATGCTTTTTTTGTCGTATATAAGGCGTTGCCCTTGTTCTAAAGATGAAAAACTGCTAAAATCATGATATTGTCGGGCTTGTATATTCATATAATCCAACCAGCCTTTGGTATTGGACGAATTGCTTTTTAAGGTTATTTGCAAATTGATGCTTTCATTTACTGCATTAAAAGAGGTGCTTTGCTCCGCTACATAAGCGTAGGGTCCGTAGGTGCTGGTGCCTACTTGGTTGTAATCCAACTGCTTGAGGAGCGTATTGTTGTATTTAATCTCAAATTGCGATTTTACAAACTCATCGCGGGCAGCAAGTGCCATTTGTGCGGTTACGGCTTCATCGTTTTTTAAATGCGGTACAGAAAAACTAATGGTACGGCTATATCCGCTCGTAAAACTTTCGCCGTACCAGCGTCTGCCGCTTCGCAATAAATTGATGCTTTCGGTTTCGTGGGCTATCAGCACATCGCCGCTTTCGCTTTCATATTCAACGGCGGCACTTGCAGGTGTTGCTTCGCTAATTCTTTTTCCTGCACCTATATCAAAATTTAAAAAATAATGATTGTAGTCGGAGTATAAATGCGTGGTGTGATAGTATTTTTGTGTGGTGCTGTCGTATTGCCATTGATGCGGACTTTCGGCATAAAAATAAATGGCATCGTCATTGTCAAAAACATTGTTGCTGTTTTTATCAACTACTTCTATGGCGTTTTCCAATAAATCATCGGCACGCTCCGCGCCTGCTCTTTCGGGCAACATACCGCCACTATTGCCGTAAATACGAATTTGATTCATATTTACTTTGGATAGATCAACCCCTAATTTTTCTAAAAAATTTTTATCCAGAATATAAATTCCCGTTTCCTTTAGCCTGAATTTATAAAATTCTCCCTGATTTAATACCGATTGTTCTGTATATTGTGCCTGAACTGTTGATACAGCCAAAAAATTATAACAAAACAACAGCAGCAAAAAGCGGGTATAGTTTTTGTCGTACATAATTTATATAATAGTTACTCGTTATAATTTCTCTTTAAAAATATTGCCGTCAAAATTTTACTCCTTAACAACTTATTCTTTTTACTTGTTTGCTATCTAAAATCAGAATAATGATAAAATTACAGGAGCTTTGACGACAAAATAAATACAAAAAATACGAATTTCCTGAAAAATTAATCAATTTTGCATTTTGCAAAGCCAAGACATGAAACGTAGTTTTTCTTTTATATTGTGTGTAGCAGTTATTATTAGTAGCTTTTGGAGCGAAAATAGTTGCGCACAAGATGCTGAATTTAGTCAATTTTATGCAGCCCCCCTGCATTTGAACCCTTCTATGGTGGGTTTTACGGAGCAGCCGCGTGTTTCTTTAAATTTTCGCGATCAGGGCGTGGCTTTTAATAATGCATATATTACGATGTCGCTGGCATACGACCAGCATTTCAGCCGCTACCGAAGCAGTGTGGGCGGTGCTGTATTCGCCGATGTAGCCGGAGGCCTGTACAATACTTATCAGGTGAGCGGTTTTTATGCCTATCGCTTGCCCCTCACCGAATATATGAATTTGCAAACGGGCATACAACTTGCCTATATGCAGCGCAATATCAACGAAGGAGAATTGTTGTATTATGATATGATTGATCCTCAAAATCCCAACAGTTCGCTGCCGGGCAACGAAATGCCTTNNGATAATACCTTGCACCGCTTTGATGTAGGCGCAGGTGCGGTGTTGTACGAAGAGGATTTTTATGTAGGTGTCTCTGCCAAGCACCTCACAACGCCTTCTTTTTCGTTCACCGGAACTGATGATGCCAATAACCGACTGCTGATGCGCTTTTCCATACATGGCGGCAAAACTTTTTATTTGACACCATCCAAACCTGGCGATGACCGCCGCTGGTATGTAGTGCCTAATTTTTTGCTGGCGAGTCAGGGAAATTTTGTGCAAATCAATGCAGGAGCCTATACAGGTAAAGGTAAATTATTCGGAGGTATGTGGCTGCGCCATGTGTTGCAAAATACCGATTCCTTTATCGTGTCGCTGGGGTGGCGTAGCGGAATTTTCAGAGCCGGATACAGCTATGACTTCACCGTGTCGCAAATCAAAAAACAAGCCGGCGCACACGAAATATCGCTTACGATAGACTGGGGACAAGATGAATATTATAAAAAAAGAAACCGTTTGCGTGGTGGTGCTTCTTGCCCTACTATGTTTAAATAATAAAAAAAAATAATTATTTTTGTCGTCTTTCGCCGTAAAACCTTAAAAACCGCATTTTTTTTCTGTAAAAGTGAATTTTTTTTAAAAAAAATACAGCATCTTGCACAATATTCATGCGCTGCATGACGTTATTGGCTTGTTTTTGGTTGCATTTGTTTTAAAAAAATATTTTTTCAAACTATTTTTGTTAAAAAATCAAGCAATTTCAATACAAATAACTAATTTTGAACGCACCTAAAATTTTGACTTAATAAAAAAAATATGATGAAAGGCATTCAATCGTTTTTGATGATGGGGCTGGCTCTGACGCTTGCCTTTACCTTTTCTTCTTGTTCCAAAAAAGATAAATCGTCGGCTACGGGCTGGAATTACAACGACCCGAAATTCGGCGGCTTTGAAAAAAGCGAGAAGAAAGAACAAGCCTCCGCACCGGGTATGATTTTCATAGAAGGCGGAACTTTTGTGATGGGGAATACCGAGCAAGATGTGATGTTTGAATATCACAATATTCCCCGCCGTGTGACGGTTTCTTCCTTTTTGATGGACGAAGCCGAAGTGAGCAATATCAACTATCGCGAGTACATCTATTGGCTCGGTCGTACTTTTGGTTCGGTGTATCCCGAATATGTGAAGGCGGCTTTGCCCGATACTTTGGTATGGCGACAAGAGTTGTCCTACAATGAACCTTATGTGGAGCATTATTTTCGCCACCCTTCTTACAACGACTATCCGGTGGTGGGCGTAACTTGGTTGCAGGCTAATGAATTTTGTCGCTGGCGTACTGACCGCGTGAACGAATTGAAATTAATTGAGGAGGGCGTTTTGGAATTTGACCCCGACCAAGTGGGAGAAGACCATTTTAACTCTAAATCTTACTTGTTGGGCAAATACGAAGGTATTACCAAAAAAGGTATGAAGAGTTATAATCCTACCGGCGAAGAAACACGCGCTGTGAAGTTTGAAGATGGTATTATGGTACCGGATTATCGCTTGCCCACCGAAGCTGAATGGGAATATGCTGCTTTGGCTTTGATTGGTACACAACCCAGCAAAGGTGAAGAGCGTTATACCGAACGCCGTATTTATCCTTGGAATGGTCAGGGTGTGCGCTATAGCAAAGGCGGTAAAAATCAAGGCGATATTATGGCGAACTTTGCACGCGGTCGTGGTGACTATATGGGTCTTGCCGGTGCTTTGAACGATAATGCCGAAATTACTGCTCCCGTGCGTGCTTATTTGCCCAACGATTTTGGATTGTACAATATGGCGGGTAACGTGAGCGAGTGGTGCTTAGATGTATATCGCCCGATGACCAGTCAAGATGCCGAAGATTTTAATCCTTTCCGCGGTAATATATTTAAAACTTTGGATATGGACGAAGAAGGTGCGCCGCAACGTGATTCTTTGGGACGTATTAAATATCGTGAATATACAGCCGAAGAAATCGGACAACGCGACAACTATCGCAAAAGTAATGTTATCAACTATATTGATGGTGACGAAGAATCTGGATTTACTTACGAATCTGACCAAACTACTTTGGTGAGCGATAAATCGCGCGTTATCAAAGGAGGTTCTTGGCAGGATAGAGCTTACTTCCTTTCTCCTGGTACTCGTCGCTTTATGGACGAAGACAAATCCTCCAGCACCGTAGGTTTCCGTTGTGCAATGATTAATGTGGGTAGCCCGAACGGAAAAACTTTTAAAGCTCCTAAATCAAAAGCAGGACAATAATTATTTCTTATTTTCTGCGTTATTTATAAGCGACTGCCAATACTCAATGATTGGCAGTCGCTTTTGTTTTTTAATTCATTTATTTAGCTAACTGATTTTCATGAAATTGTAAAAATTAATCAAATTACTCCTACCTATTATGTCCTTTTGAAATTATTTGCCTTATTTTTTCGTATCTGTTATTATGTATAAAAGGTTTTTTACGTTGTATTATCAATATAAAATTTTAATACAGACTTAAACGAATTTGATTTTTACTTTTCCAATTCATCATTTCATATCAACTAAATTTACTAAATTATGAAATATCGCGGCTTTTCTGTTTTTATACTTTTCATTTATTTGTTTTTATTTCTTTTTAATTCTCCCATGTCAAGGGCACAACAGCAACAAAGTTTGTATTTTAACCTCAACTGCTATCGCACTTTCACAGAAACAGATAATGTGGAAGTGCAATTGAATTTTTATTACAATTACGATGCCGGTCGCTCCGCTAATCAGGCAGTGTTTCAGATGGCATTGTACGAAGCTACTTCCGAACAGTTTTTGAATGAATCGTTTTTTATGCAGTCGCAGCTCATTGATGATGAGTTGTTGAGCAAAATGAAACTTGTAAAAACTTGGGAGCAAAATTTTTCTGATTATAATTATCAGCCTTTTCCGGTGGGAAAATTGCCGCAGGGTGTGTATGTCTTAGAGGCTGTGGCGGGCGGAAGAAATGCCGCTATTCCCATTATCGTGAGCCATTATACTTTGATTACACAGGCATTGGGCAATGAAATGCTTGCTTCTTTGGCTGATAATGGCGGAAATATACGCCGTGATTTTTCGGTGTATGTGCCGCTAAACGGTGAAAAAAAACTTTCAGAGATAAAAGCTAAAAATGGTGTCGCTTTTGTAAAGTTGCCTCAAAAAGATAATCAATACCATTCCGCCTTACCTGTGCTGGCTATCGCTGACGGAAAACTGAGTGTATCGCAAAGCTATTTTGATTATTATTATCAACGCCAACAAAGCCACCGCCAATATATTTTTACCGACCGCTCCGCTTATCGCCCTACACAAACAGTGCTTTTTAAGGGTATTTTGCGCGATAAAGAGAGTATGGGGTATGTTGTTCCTAAAGGAAAATTTGTGTATAAAATTACCGACCCCAACGGTAGCGAGGTTGCTAAAAAAGAGGTGGAACTTTCGGCAGACGGTACTTTTAATGACGAATTTCAATTGACTCAGGATGCCGCACTCGGCAATTATTATATAGATATTTATCCCGCTGCACTACAAGAAGATCAACGCTATCCTTGGTATTATAATTATAATATACAGAGAGCCGGTTTTTTGGTAGAAGAATATAAAAAACCGGAATACGAAGTATTGGTGGAGTTGGATAAACCGCAATATGTGTCGGGCGATGTTCTGAAAGCAGAAATTTGTT